>Ga0182030_10009074_pt1 | contig 20437 bp, 34 predicted proteins | sample 812S3MmetaG_FD_121299 | JGI IMG/M metagenome (GOLD analysis project Ga0182030, IMG submission 121299) | Permafrost microbial communities from Stordalen Mire, Sweden - 812S3M metaG (Illumina Assembly) | ecosystem: Environmental > Terrestrial > Soil > Wetlands > Permafrost | place: Sweden... | reverse complement strand
TTTTGTTCGCAGAACTCGATGTAGTCTCTAGTAAAGGTCTTGAAGTCAATGTCCTGTTTCCTTGCTATCCCGGCGGTAATGCACACCTTTATCTCTGGCGGTATGTGCTTGTAAATGTCGTCGTTTGAGTGGCGACGCTGCCATTCAAAGAATGAGATAGCAATATGCTTGACACCCAGAGCATGAAGTTGGCGGAGATAGATCGGCTGCTCCGCTCCACTAAAATATAACTCCATTAAACTTCATCCTGGGCGGTCCTTGGAGCGTTTGGTCGGCCAGGAAAGTTATCAATACGAACATTACTAATGCCCATACTCTTGAGATAGTCTCTGACCACATCGGGCATTACTGGGTTGCCCATATCAGACCAAACCCTTGAGGCATCAGGCTGGCGGGCCGGACGTGCATCAAAAGGTGAACGAATACGCATTGGATTAGGCCTGCCGTACTTAGCCTCTAGTCTGTCAGCACGCTCACGTAGAGCCTCAGCTTCAGCAGGAAACGTGGTGGAGTCAGCCTTAGCCCGCAGCTGTCGAATGATCTTTTGCTTATCCATTCGGCAGGCCGTGGCCGTCCATACTGATTTGAGAATCTACTGAGGCCCTAGGGATCTGGAACTGATAGCCGAGACGGTCGACAATGTTGCCAGGGCCTTCTAGTGGATTACGAGTGATCTGAGCCGCTATAGCCGCCTCATCGCTCGTAGCCCCGAGGGTAAACTGCGGGGCCTCAGGGCTCTGGCTGACGTCATTGACTTTGCGGGACATGCAGGGCCTCCACAGCGGCATCACGAGAGCGGATGACCTTGGCGTGCAGCTCCTCCCAGGGCTCCCTCTCTTCCAGTTCTCCCAAACTACCTCTCCGGGCGAAGAGCAGCACCGGCTGGTGTGAGGCCTTGCAGCGCTCCCAAACGGCCGGATAGGCGGTGATCACCATGTTGATGGGCCCAGCGGCCCGGCAGCGCTCGATGGTGTACCACTGGGCCAGCGCTGGGTCCTCGTGGCGGTCCTCGGCCTTGATGCCCACCACGTCGACCTTGGGCAGGCCGTTGACCTTGCAGAAGTAATCGGCCGGGCCGGTGTCGACGATGCCCGCCATGATGAGCGTGCGCGTGGACGGAAAGGGCGTGAGCTGAGCTATGAGTTCGAGGCCCTCGATAATCGGCCGCCCGGCGGCATAGGAGTCAGCGTCGGGCACCAAGATGACACCCTCAGCACCGACGAGCAGCGGGCCCGCCACTTAGCCTGGAATCCCCGGGATTCCACCCTTACCACCCTGCGCCGCCATGCGCTTGAGCATGGCGAGATCAGCACCGCCACCGGGGAGATTGAGGCCCTGCTTGATCTCTTGGGCCTGGCGCTGCTGAACGGCCTGGAGCATGGCCTGCTGCTGGAGCTGGATGGTGAACTGAGCGGCCCGCCCGGCGGCATCGTTGGCCAGCATGTCGGCCTCGATGTCGGCCACTGCATGGCGGTAATCGTTCCAGTTGGCCGAGCGCTTCATTACCAGCGGGCGGCCAAAGATGGTCTCGTCGGCAATCCAGTGCCCGTTCTCGTCCATGTAGGCAATGAACGCCGTCGTGCACTGAAAGGGCTCAGGTGCAGGCGTGGTACCAGCAGTAGCCGAGGCGGGCGCAGAAGGCAGTGCCTCCCCAGCACCTGTAGCTGGGCCCGGCTGCACACCTACAGCGGGTTCGGTTGCTTCAAATGCTGCGGCCAGATCGAGCGGCGGCGGCTCGCCATTCTGTGGCCGTGTCTCGTCAGCCAGGTCCTGTACAGCGTCCTCATCCATGTGTGAGTCTCCCTTAATCGGTGGATCCGGGCACCCTACCGATTGATTACCAATCAACCAAGGCAGTGTTTATCATCCCGGCCATGCGCCTATTGTTCTGCTCTCGCTGTAAGACCCTTGAAGAGTTGCCCGATTTCACTCCCCGGCACAAAATGGACGTGGACCCATTACTCGAAGAGTTAGTGCGCCGCCATAATGTGAGAGATCCAATGGCGCACGGCGGCGAAGAGACATTACCGCTGTCCCTCATGCACGTCGATGAGAAGACGTGGATGGAAAACCGCCCTGAGATAATCAAGGGGATCAAAGAGAAGCACCCCAAGGTGGCCGACGATGCCGACTTCGTCCTCGACTCGGTCAACACGTTCAAAGAGGACGCCATGGCCTGTTATATCCGGCACCGGCGGCCCGAGCAGTGCGTGGATTATCGAGACAGCTCCAAGAGAATCGGGCGGCCCACGGCCGAGGGACAACGGGCGATGAAAGACCTGCCCAAACAGAATGATCCCTACCTTTGCGATTTCTGCCCATGCCAAACAGCGGTTACAACGGCCGTCAACTTCAAGCGGGGCCTTTACAAGGAGTAGTCCGACCCACTAGTGTCCCGCAGTGATGGCCGACAACGACTACAGCCAATACGAAGAGATCGAGCTACTTCGACTGCTGCTCCAAAAGCAAGACCGCCTCATTGAAGTTGAAGAGGCGGTCGTCGAAGGACTCAAGGCACAGCTCGCTTCAATCGACGAGAGCCTGTCCACTCTTGAAGTGTTCTCCACAAACTTCTCAGACTTCTTTACCGCATGGCAGCAAGCAAACACCGCACCACCAAATCCAGCAACACGAGTAACCGTAACGTGGGGACCCCCACAACCAATCCCGAAAGGACAGTAAATGCCGTTTGTTATTGACGACCAGCAGCTCGTTGTGGGGGCCCTCAGCCTCACCGACGCCTTGAACTTGCCCGCCGACGACACCATCACGTCAGCGGCATGGACCACGACCGACAGCACTGACGCCGGGACCGACGTGACCGTGGTCTCCGGCGATGCCAGCTCGGGCACCAATGACGGCAACCTGGCCGCCGTCACCGTAACTGCCACGGGCACCGGTGAAGGCGCTGTCGTGGTCACGGGGACCATCGGTACGGCCAGCGGGGCATCCCTGCTCTTCACCGACACAGGTCAGGTCAACGGTGGCCCTGCCGCCACCGTCGGCGTTGGTTGGGGCTCGCCTGTCGCCATCCCCAGCGTCTAAGCTGGCTGCTTCGGCATCACATTCGTGTGCGAGGCCGCCTGGTGCACCGGTTTGGCCTCCGGCGAAGCGAACAGAACCCTCCTGTCCTAAGACTGCCGCCGAGCGCTGGCGGGCATAGGCAGCGAGGGTTCTTTCGCGTATGATGGTCGGCGGCTGACAGATCGTCAGTCGTTCTTGGAGCACAAGCGTCCCAAAAGAAAAATCCCCTCGATACCCTCTGCCAGCTTCAACAGGGGTCGGGGGGATTTTCTTTGTTCTGGGTGCTGACTTCATGGCATCCAGCTCATGTGTGCAGAGGTGATCTTACTGAAAGACCGCCCTCTCCGCAACCGTGGTGAAGATCGGGTACTGGAACAAGCACCCCGGGCACAGGTACTCGGGCACCCCATCTTGATCGGCCAGCTCGATGTGGTTCCTACCACACCCGAGGCACTGCTCACTGACGTCCAGCTCTTCGAGCAGGTTCCCCGTGGTGTTGTCGACCACAGCGAAGACGTCCTCGCCCACGCGGATGGAGGGGACGTGATCGTCACGGCCGACTTCGACGGCAGTGTGCAGCCCACTGGCGAGCCGATTGATAAGGGCGTCGAGCGTGAACCCGGCGTAATCGTGGCCAGTGATGAAGATGCCGTCCTGGGCCCGGAAGACGTCGAAGTTGCCGTACAGGTAACGCTTGATGGTCTCAAACTCACTGCTCTTGGACACCACTCTGGCGACACGAGCCAAACTGGGGAGTGTGTAATCGGTGGTCATGGCTGATTCCTTTCATTTGTTTGGAACTGCTTACGCTTGCGGACCACATCGGCGCCGACCTTGAGGTTGTCGACGTCAAAGAGGTCTGAGATCAATAACGTGGTGACGAGGAAGGACGTCTCGGTCACATCGAAAGCATCGTCTGAACCGGCCTCATCATTACGGGCGATCCATTCGACCGCCTCGCGGTAGCTGGCCCGTTTCATCGGCAGGGGCACGTGCTGCGTGCGGATCTGGCGACGTGCTGAGCGTACAGGGCATCGTCAACCTTAAAGCCGACGAGGATCCGACCACCGCTGCCCTGACGGATTACGCCGTCCTTGGTCAACCGACGCCCAAATACCTCAACTTGGTGCCAATCACTGGCCGCTGACTCAGTGACCTTGACAGTGCTGACAATGCGGCGAGGGAACTTGGTGGCGTACAGCTCAATCACCTCAGGCTGGTAGCCCTCGGGAAAGTGGTACTCAGTGACGATCTCGACCACACTGGGGGTCTTGGGAAGTTCAAAGATGCTCATGGCTGATTCCTTTCAAGTGTGCCGTATTTGAAGTTTTGCTCGTACGGAATACGCTTCGTAATGCGCTCAGTAGAGATGAGCCACTGCTTCTCGGTGGCGCCGCCTTCACGATCAACGATCCAGGCCAAAATGATCCTCGGCCCTTCTTCGATAATGCGAACGAGGTGAGATGCCCCGTCGTCAGTGGTGATCTTGGCGAACTCCATACCCCAAGAGTAATCGATGGATTACTCCAGCGCAAATCAAATAATAATCAAAAGCCCAGGTCAGAGGACATCTTTATTATTATTTTCGCTTGACGGGAAACAAACTGTTGATTACAGTGGGCTCATGACCACGAAGCCAGCAGTTCAAATCACCAACCGCTTTGGCAAGTCCTGCCACTTCTGCGACATATGGGTCGCCGAGGGTGCCGGGTTCGCCATCAAAGAGACCAAGGACTCGGGCTGGGTGACACAGTGCCGGGCCTGTAACAGCGGAGAGGTCCCGGTGCCCGAGGTTAACACCCCGGTCCTCAAGCGGCCCACCTTCCCCCTCACGAGCGAGCAGACCGAGGCCGTGGCCCTCTTCGAGGCCGGTGAGTCCATCGCCATCCAGGCCGGTGCTGGAACGGGCAAGACGTCCACCCTCGTGGCCATCGCCAAGTCCACCAGCCGTATCGGCGCCTACGTGGCCTTCAACAAGGCGATCGTCAAGGACGCCGCTATCAAGCTGGCGGGCACCAACTGCTCGGCCGCCACGGCGCACTCCCTGGCCTTCCGTCAGGTCGGCAAGCTTTACTCCAAGCGGCTCAACGCACCACGCCAGACGTCGGCCGACATTGCGCGACGGTTGGGCATCGAGCCCTTCTTCTACACGGTCGGCGGCGCCGACAAAGTAATCCAGCCCGCCACCCTCGCCGGATATGTTGTTAATGCCATCAGCGCATTTTGCAACAGCGATTACGGCAGGCCATCGACCAAGTTCGTCCGCTACATCGACGGCATCGACCTCCCGAGCGACGACGGCTACAGGACCCACGCCAACAACGACCTCGTCAAGGCGTACCTTGAGGGGCCGATCAAGGCAGCCTGGAAGGACATCTGCGACGTGGACGGCGGGCTGCGCTTTACCCACGACCACTACCTCAAGATCTGGGAGCTGGGGATCCACGGCGAGCCGGTCATCTCGGGCGATTACATCCTCTTCGACGAGGCCCAAGACGCCAGTCCCGTGCTCATCTCGGTCGTCGAGCAGCAGGAGAAGCAGGTGGTCTATGTGGGCGACGCCCAGCAGGCCATCTACGAGTGGCGGGGGGCGATCAACGCCCTCGACAACGTCTCGGCCGAGTCGACCTGCTTCCTCACCAACAGCTTCCGGTTCGGGCCTGAGATCGCCGCAGTGGCCAACAAGGTCCTCGGGCAGATCCCCGACGCCCGCCTCCGGCTCACGGGCCTGGGCAGCGCCGGTACCGTCGAGCACACGGCCGACCCCGACGCCGTCTTGACCCGGACCAACGCCGGAGCGATCCGCGTGGTCCTCGAATCTTTGGCCGAGGGCAAAGAGGTCCACCTCGTGGGCGGCGGCGGCGAGGTCGAGCGCTTCGCCAAGGCGGCCCGCACCCTCATCCAGACCGGCAGCACCGACCACCCCGAGCTGGTCATCTTCTCCAGCTGGACCGAGGTGCAGGACTACGTGGCCTCAGACCCTCAAGGGACCGAGCTGGCCCTGCTGGTCAAGCTGATCGACGACAACGGCGTGGACGCCATCCTGCGGGCCGTGGCGAACACTGTGAGCGAGCAGGAGGCCGATCTGGTCGTTACCACCGCCCACAAGTCCAAGGGCCGGGAGTGGGACGCCGTGCGGATCTACAGCGACTTCCCGCCCAACGTCGAGGACGCTGACGCTGACAACCGGCTCCTCTACGTGGCGGTCACCCGGGCCCGCAAGGTCCTCGACATCGAGTCCTGCGCCCCGGCCCAAGCCATCGTGAGCGGCTTCTCCAGGCCCGGCGTGCTCGACGACAGCTTCAGCGACACCGACGACCGCTACGACTTCGAGGGGGAGGGCTGATGGACCGGACCTCAGCCACCCGCCTGAAGGTGGGAGATCGCATCTATCTGATCGAGATCTTCGATTATCCGGGCAAGCCTGAATCGGCCCATTGGATCCCCGCTCGCCCATCGGAGCTTCGCTCCAAAAAAGCAGTTGCGAGGGCCCGCATCGTCACCCTTTACACGATCAGAGAGTTTTACCAGCGGGCCTACAAGCTGCTCGACATTACCTGTGTCGAAGGTGACAGCTTCCAACTGACGCCGCAGACAATACTCGCTCTTGCTCCAGAGGAGGACTGATGAACATCCCCACACCATTACCTCCAGAGGTCCTAGAGGCCATAGAGAAGATGATCGCCCTGCGCAATATCTTTGCCTACAACAGTGAGCACCCACACGGGCTCGGGCCCGGCGCTCGGCGTGCGTACAGTAATCGGGCCTACGGGATCACCGCCGCTCTTGAAATACTCGACGAAGCATTTAAGGAGGAGTAATGGACGATTTCACACTCAAGCACCTGCAGACGTACGTGGACGAGTGCATCTTCGACCACGACCGCGAGCCGTTCTTAGCCTGGGCGCTGGCTCAGCTGGCCGAGGATCCAGGGCTGGCCGATTACGGCTGGCCGAGCCTTTACTGCGCATGGGTGTACGACAGAGTGGAGCACTCAAACCCCCAACCCAACAGCTTAGGAGAGGTGTCATAATGGGCAGCACTGGAGCACAGGGATTCGCCGAGCTGGTCGACGATGGGACTGTCAGCCTGCAGTCGGCCATCGGCTGGCACATGCAGTCCAACCATTACCCGCCCCACCCCGTGTTCATGAACGAGGTGGCCCTGAGCGCCATTGAGTTGGGCAATGCCAACCTCTGGGAGCACGAAGTCGAACTTCCTGACGGCGTGGAATGGCGAGACGGTTCACGACTGCCGACAGCCGCTGAAGTAATCGAGTCATTTCACCTCGAAGCATTCCTGCGCAACGAAGAGTAATCAGCTATACTAAACCAAACAAACCAGAAAGGAATCACAGCCATGAGTAAAGAGACAGAGGAGTGGTTGAACACCAAGTGCCTCATCGGGTTCACCAACAAGCGCGGGCGGGCCTGGCACTACCGGGAGTCAGCCCAGGGCGTCGAGCCGAACCATTACCCTGAGGGGATCCCGATTGCCGACGTTCAGCGTCGGCTGTTCTCCTGGGAGCCTCTGGAAGAGCCGATTTATGTCTTCAACAAAGGCTTGAACTCGGGCTATCGGCCCGTCCCCAACCAAAAGGCGATCGTGGCATCGGACAACGGAGACGTCCTCGGCATCTTCAAGGACGGCTACACGCCCCACCGCTACGACGAGTGGCTGCTGGAGAACATCTCGGCCATCCTCGACGATGACGAGCTGGGCATCGGTGCGGCGCTGTTGCTCCGTAATCGTGGCGTGGCCGTCGTCCAGGTCGAGGTGCCCGATTACTTCACCACGAGGGACGGCGTGCAGTTCCGGCCCAACCTTGTGGCGGCCACCAGCCTCGACGGCTCACTGTCGACCACCTACAAGCGGACGATTACCGACACGGTGTGCGACAACACCACCGAGATTGCGCTCGCCGAAGAGGGCCAGCAGGTCAAGATCAAGCACTCTCGTTACTCGGGACTGCGGATCGGCGAGGCCCGTGAGGCCCTAGAGCTGATCTACGATTCGGCCGACGCTTTTACGGCCGAGGTCGAGAAACTGTGCGCCGAGGTCGTGACCGACGCCCAGTGGCTCAAGGTGCTCGACTCTTTGGTGGCCGTCCCTGAGGAGAAGGGCCGGGCCCAGACCACGGCCCTCAACAAGCGCCACACGCTCAACAACCTGTGGCTCAGCGACCCCCGGGTCGAGCCCTGGAAGAACAGCGCTTGGGGAGTGCACCAGGCCTTCAACACGTGGGGCCAGCATTACGCTGTCGTCAAGGGCGCACACAGGGCCGAGCGCAACTTCGACAACGTCTTGAGCGGCAAGACGGCCGCCGGGGATAACCTCGTGCTCCGCACCTTGGAGGCGGTGCTGGCCTAGTAATCGAGTCGGGCAAACGGGACTGAGAGAAGACTCTAACCGGGTCCCGTCGGGTGAGCTAGGGGGATGAGGCTCGCAGATCTGCACTTAGTAATCAACCGAAAGGAACAATGTAAAAATGGCAAATCTGTCTGTAATCGTAAAGGGCAAGAAGTTCCCCGTTGAGGTCAACAGGGAGGGCCTGTTCGAGGCATCCATCGGCGAGCCGGGCGTTGAAGAGATTGTCTCTGCAAAGACCTTCGAGGAGATCAAGCCGTTAATCGAAAAGGTCTTCAAGAAGGCCAAGGTCAACGTAACCATCGAGATCTCAGTGCTGAATGAGCGGGATCGCTACAGTGGAAACCGTAGTAGTTATGTGCCGACCGTTAAGCACGGTGTGCTCACCGGGATCCACAGCAAGTCACGTAATCCACTCATCAAACTCGATGGCGAAAAAGGTGAGCAGTTCCACAGTTATGGCTCGTCGCTCTCGTCGCTGCTCACCCGCTTGAGCGCCGACGAGGCAACCGAACTGCTTGCTCAGTTCGAAATCATCACGAAGGCTCAAGAAACGATTGGCCGAATCAAAGACGCTCACCACCTCGATGCGCGAACGGCGGTCGAAGCGGCCTTGAAAGAGGCGGGGGTCTGATGGCTGAAATCGTCCCGCCCAATACGTTCTTCGAAGATGGCCTTTACAAATGCCCGTGGTTATGTCCGATCAACATCCACCCTGAAGATGTCGAGTACCACAAGCAGTACCACCGTGACCAAACCCCGAGCGAGAACCCAGACGTGAGAGGAGCATTACTGTGAGCGAGCCCAAGCTGGTCCAAAAGGTCCGCCAGTCCGGCACTGGGCGGGACGTCTCGATCTTCCATGCCACCCACAAGGGCCGTGAGGAGATCGTCCTCTCGCAGCCGACGCCGGACGGCCGTCAGCTCGTCGAAGTGGCCGTCGACCCCGACCGGCTCGGCGAGCTGATCGAGGCCCTGCAGTCCCTTTACGATTACCTGCGGCCGAGAACCCATCAAGTGGGCTCACCACCACGCGGCGCCGCAGGCTCGCTCAAGATTGGAGAGTAATGAGCCCCCAAGTCGTTCGATGTCGATATTGCTTATTTGATCTGCTTCTCGGTAAGGACGGCTTAATCCCCGAACACAACAGAGATGGAGGATTCAATACCAAGGGCACAGAGCGTTGTATTGGCAGCGGAACTCAGCCGAAAGCAGTCATGAGTGACATCACACGTGAAGAAGCTGCCTGGTTCAACGAGGACTGCGCCATCGTCGAGTCCCGTATTAGGGATCGACTTTTGGTGAGCATCGTCAACGAGCCTCAAGACATGGACATTACGACGTCAGCCATTGTGCGCCAGCTCTTTCACCGCTGGTTCGGATTTGAATACTCCGGCGAGAACATGGATCAAGTAAGGGCGCTCAGGAACCTGCTGGGGATTGGTCCCGGTAACGACTCTCTAGGGACACTCCCCCCGCACGCATGAGTTCGTAATCGGCGTCGGAGATCTTTCCGGCGGCGTGCGCTTCCTTGTACTTGTTCCGCGTCGATTTGAAGTTGGTCATGTTGGTCATGGCGTCCTCACCACGGGCGACCATGGCCGACCGGCCCAGCTCTCGATGCGTGAAGATCTCCGAGGTATCAAAGGTTCGGACACCGGTCTTGGGATCGTGCCAGCCGCCCAGATGCACACCCTTTTGAGCGAGGAAGTTCCGGTGCGCCTCTTCGTAATGCTGGATGTGTGTGCGCGCAATCTCATAGCCGGGCGGGTGGCGCTCCTCATGACCAGGGATGGCCACAGCCCACCCAGCGCCTTGGTGGTGCCGGTTGGTCGAGGTGTCGTAGGTGAAGCCACCGTCTCTCGGCTGGATCTGGTGTGCCATTTGGTCGGCTTCTTCTTTGGGGACTGCCATTACCACTCCAAGTCGATAGTGCCACCTTGGTCCTGTGGCAAGAGGTTGGGGTTCGGCTGATCGATCGGCAAGGGATCCAGCTCGCCGATCGGGGCCCGGTTAAGTGGGTTAACCGGAGTAAAGCGCACAGCTTCATTCTGGTCGTAAGCACCGGCGGCAATCGGATTCGGATCGCCGTCCCAGTCCGGCGTGCGCCCGATGTTCTTGTTCGAGTACGGGTGAAACGGCTGAGTGCTCCCGGCGTTCTGAGCGGTCCAGCCGATCACGGGCAGATTACCCGGGGCGCCCTGGTGGAGGTAGGTCGGCGGAATGTACCCAGCGGTGCCTGTGCGCTCCTGCTGCAGGAGGGCATACTGCTCCTGCAGCGCCGCCCGAGCCTCGGGATTACTGTCGGTGGCCGGATTAGCGGTGCCGTAGATGCCTGGTATGGGCTCAAAGTAACCCAGCTCGGCCATGGGTCGACTCTACCTGGAGGATTAGCGGTGAAGGTAGTCGTTGGAATGCCCGTAAAAGAGCGTGCGTGGTGCCTGCGGGACTGGTTCGCTGCCCTGGAGTCACAGGGCGTCGAGCACACCGTCCTGGCCCTCCTGACGCCCTCAGAGGACGAGACCGAGCAGATCCTCAAAGACCACGGCGCCGAGATCATGTACGACCTCACGGGCGGCCGAAAGATCAGGGACATTGAAGGCCACGTCTGGGGGAAGATGGAGACCTTTGCCTACATGGCCGATATGCGTAATGAGCTGGTCCAGTGGGCCAAAGACCTGGAGGCCGATTACTTCTTCTCTTTGGACTCCGACATCATCTTGGAAGAGGGAACGCTGTCCAAGATGCTCAAGTTCGCTGAGACCCATCCGGGTGTCGTCTCCCCGGCCGTAAACATGACCCAGGGCGGCTCACTGGCCTGGAACACAATGGACTGGGTCGACCGCCGATTTCCTAATCTGCCTGACCGTAAGATTCACATGCCCAAGACGGGCCAGCGAGACGTGGTGATGGCGGCCATGCTCCTCGACCGCTCGGCCATGGAGTGCAAGTGGGCGGCACACAAGGCTGGTGAGGATATCGGATTCGCAATAGACGCTTGGCATAAACAGGTGCCCTTGTGGTGGATCGCCGAACTGCGCTGTACTCACCTCATGCGCAGGTTTTGACGCTCGATCCAGTGGTACAGCTCTCCTAATCCCTCTTCGAGGGTAACCTCGGGCTGCCAGCCCAGCACATTCCATGCCAGATTGATGTCGGCATTACGCGCTTCGACACCCTGCGCACCCTTGGGGTTATAGACCCGGTTCAACTTCTTGTCGGCGATCTTCTCGATCATGGTCACCAGATCGTTGATGGACACCCAGCGATTAGACCCAATGTTCATTGGATATTGGTAATCAGAGTCCATGAGGCTGATGGTGCCGCGCACACAGTCAGAGACGTGGAGATAACTCCTCACCTGTTCGCCGTTGCCCCAGATCTCGATCTCACCATTACTCTCGGCCACCTTGCGGCACAGGGCAGCGGGGCTCTTCTCCTTGCCGTCGTTCCATGAGCCCGGCGAGCCGAAAATGTTGTGATAACGGGCCATCCTCACTTCAAGCCCGTAGGTGTCAGAGTAATGGCGGCACAGTTCCTCCATGTAGAGCTTTGAAAAACCGTAACCCTCCTCGGGCAGCGCAGGCCACGCATCGTCCTCTTTGAGAGCGATTGCCGGGCTAATCGTACCCATGGAAGTGCCGTACGACTTTTGACGGTGCGTCGGATATACGCAAGCGCTCGATGCAAAGAAGAACCGGGTGACATCATTACGGATCGAGGCCCGGAGTAATGCGATACCGATCTCAATGCTCTCAGCACAGCTGACCTTGTTGTGCTCGATGAAGTAGATGCCGCCCATGTGCTCGGCGAGGTCGTACACGTAGTCCATTCCGGCCGTGGCATAGCGAGCATTGGCCGGGCTCGTCAGATCGAGGTGAAATGCGTTCTGAACGCCCTGGTGCACCTGCCACCAGTCCTCTTGGACCTTGATGTCGCAGGCCCGTACGAAGTGCCCTTCGTCACGCAGAGCCTTGACCAGATGGCCGCCGATGAACCCGCCCGCCCCTGCCACGCAGATCTTCATGGGAGCCTCCCTAGTGGTGATCTGCGCAGTATGTCTTCGACACAGGCATTAGTCACGGCAGGATGACTCAGATTGTCGGCGTGAGGGTTTGCGTGGTTGTAGAACAGTAGGGTCTCGTTAATATACTTATGGCGTTCGGCGGCCAGCTCCAGTCCAGCCAACATGAAAAGGTAATCCGTCCCGGCGTCGTACCAACGACCGTCAGGCCATTTGAAGTACTCAGGCGGAATGGCATTGAAGACCTTACCTTTCATGGTGCGCAGGTGATTAAAGCAGCACCGACCACCTCTCAAAAAGTGCTGACGGTAGGAACTCTTGGCGATTACATCGGCCGGAAAGGGCTGTGCTGGTGTTGTTGTACCTGGATCGGGAATGGGCCGATAACTGCCGTAAGTAAGGAGTGTATTATCGGCATAGTAATCATCGAGACGCTGGAGAACCCCAGGATGCGCTAACTGGTCCCCATCAAGATCGAGGAACACGATAATATCCTCAGGCTCTGGGTTAAGAGCAAGTATTCCCTCATACTGATTGCGGACGGCAAAGTGCTGTTCGGCATTAAAACAACACTGAGCCTTTGCCGATCGAGGCTTGACCCATTCGAAGATCTGCTTTCTTCCATGGTCTCCTCCGTCGTAAAAAACAGCGATCTCCCAATCAGTTCTGGTCTGCTCATCGACCGAGCGCAAGGTCTGATCGATCCAGTCCTGACAGTTCCAACCAACCGAAATGATCTTAAAAGCCATAAGGAGTTAACCTCATCACGTCGTCCTCGATTATGAAGTTGAACTGATTTCGAAGGGCCCATCCTTGAACCTCTTCCCAGTGCGGGTAATCAGCGAACTCCTCTGTATGATTATCCATGCCTTCAAATAAGCGAGCGTCATCAACAAGAATGACACTGCCCCTCGGAGCATGCACCACGGCATCGAGTTCTTCTCGAATAGGTGTGTCGATTTCCCCCCGGCCGGGCCCGCCGCAAAAATGACCGTCAAGCCAAAAGAGTGTGGGCCTACTCATGTAGGGAACGAGACTTTTGAGAAACTGTCCGCTATCGGCGTTCACACAGCAGACTTTGGAGTGCTCTCTGAAGCGCTCTCTGGCGGCTTTACACAGTCCTTCGTCGATCTCGATAGTGGTAAGCCAGTCGAAGTCTTCGAGAAGGTGTGAGATGGTAAAGCCTTCGGCCGTCCCTGACTCAACAAAGTTTCGAATGCCATACTGCTTGGCATAAGAGCGGATTACTCCTACGCGCTCAAGGTGAGAGAGTGGTTCTGTCACAGCTGATCTCTTTTCGGTCGGGCGTTGATTATATTATGCGTTCTCACCGCTATATCCCTGGTCTGCTTGGCCTCACTGTGAGGGTTCTCCTCGTTGTACACGTAGAGCACCTCGGGGTTCCATTTAAAGTGGTCCGGCGCTGCCATCTCTAGCATCGGCATCATGATGGCGTGGTCATAGCAAGTTTCAAACCAGACCCCCTGATCGTCCTGCAGCTCCCAGTCTTCAATGTTCTGTAGTAGTCGACGGCGGAAGGTCAAGGGATGGTTGTAGAGCAGAGCGTCAGCGGAGTATTGACGAAAGGATCGGCCAGCTATTACGTCGGCCGGATAAGGGAGTGCCGGATTAGGCATCAGAGTAGGGTCTGGGTACCGGGTGTAGCTCCCGTACATGAGCCACAAATCTGGATCTTCGTACCTCCAGGCGATTATATCGAGCACGTGCTCGTGCGGCAGATAATCATCACCGTCCACAATGACGATCACGTGGTCAGGGTTACCCTCACGCAGACAGCAGAGGTTCCTCGGCATCTTCACGTTCACGAGGTTGTGCAAGACCGAGGTGCCATTATCGAAGCGATCCATAATGGCGCCAGTGCGGTCGGTCGAGGCGTCGTCGACCATCACCACATTGAAGAAGGGGTAGCGCTGATTCTGTATCGATTTGAGACAGCGCTCGATCCACGCCTCCACGTTATAACCAGGGACGAAGACAGTAATGTGCGGACTCACCACGGCCGCGCACTCCGATGGGAAAGATCTATAACACGCACTTCACCAGTATTCGGATCGACCACATCGATTACCCCAGAGAACCTCTTAATCACAGAGAAGTATTGGGGGCCAAAAGCAACCGCCCCACCGTACGGTGTAGTCACGAGGTAGGTGAAGTTGTCCTGGCTCAAGTAAGATTCCGGCCGCCGATCGATGTCATTAAAGAGCTTGAGATCAGCGGCACGTACATAGAAAGCATTACAATGAGTGGCTCCGATGAACCCGTAGCCCTTGTGCTGCATTACCTTGCAGAGGGCGGAGAGGGAGCAGCCGATACCAGCACTCCAGACGTCATACTGCCAAGGAATAGTCTGATTGAACTCGGCACAGATAAGCCGAGGCTTTGCCTCCATGCAGCGGAGAACTTCAAACTCGTTGCCGTCGATATCAAGCGAGAGAAAATCAATCTTGCGGCCACCTGCGAGAAAATCGATGGAGGACGATCCTGTTGGTGTGAGCATCTTGTGCATAGCCAGATCATTCTTATGACGCTCGATGCGCTTGAACAAGACATCGTCTGCCTCTACGAGGATCCGTTTCCAGTTAAATACGTCACGCAGCTCTAATGTGTTCGAACACTCTCGGCCGTCAGAAGCACCAACATCAAACGCAGTTCCATCGTACGAAATGTCCAGACGGCGCAGACACTCATTGATAATCCCGTCCTCGCCAAACTGAGAGTTGACTGTTCTCTCGTGTATAGTCAGAAGATCTAACATTTTACGTAGAGGGAATCTCCCCAGCCTTGCTCTCCCACCCAGTGCGTCTCCATCCGCTTGAGCCCGTGAACGAGAAGAATGTCGTCGAGGTCCCATACCTTTGCGCACCCCCGATAAACCTCAGCCTTATTTACTTCGAGCATTACAGCAACAAGGTGTGGCAAAAGTCGCTGAGCCCCGGCCAGTGCCAGACCTTCAGCCCCTTGAAGGTCCATTACGAGCATGTTGGCATTGATGTGGTACTGCTCGACTAATGAATCGAGTGTTCGCGTGGCCAGACTCACACTGTGAGTAAAAACTGTGTCGGGAGAGAACTCTGGGTGCGTGCCAAACTCTAAAAGTGAAGAAGACATGCCGTCATAGTTGGTGATGTTGAACTGGCGATGTTCGTTATCGACGTCACAGAGGAGGGCCTCGATGAGCTTCTGATTCTCATACTTAGTGATCACGGCGATGATCTGCGGAGTGACTGCCGTATTTGCCTCTATCCACCAGATCGGAGCCGCCGGAAACACGCGAGCATAATCAGGTGCCTCTTCAGCTAAGTGAGCGCCGCCGTGCAGTATGCCGATCACCTTACTGACGAGCCCATACTTCGCCGCCAGCTCATCGAGGTTCATGAGCATGGGATTACTTTCCACTCTTTCGGGAAAATCAGTTCTGAGTCGGTGTACGCCGCCACGATGGGCCCGTAGATCTTGTCGGGCCGCACCACGTGTGGAGTATTGGCCATCAAGGCGCCCCAGATTCCAAATGTCGACCCGCTGATCACAAGGTAATCGCATGCTGTCAGGGTGAAGAGATCAATCCAGTCTCGTGGGACAGTGCTTAAAAAAGTGGGCTCATGCTCCTTTGGCATTGCCGTGCCCTCACCATAGTAATCAGCATAGATGTTCTCTTTGCACCACGGGATATCGTCAGAGACGCATATATAGCTTGAGTTGCTAAAGGCCACTGGGGCCAGCTCTTTGAGTCCCCGCTGGTAGTAATCAAGTGACGGGCAGAGATGATAATCAGACTTGTTTGGAACACCGGGGTCAACGACATTGTCACCGCGCCGCACGTGTATCCCTATACGAGGACAGTTTGGAATCTTCATCTCTACGAGCGTATCTATCGCTCGGGCACTCGGTTGAAGGTAATACCTGAGAGGATAAATATGATTCCAAAACAAACTGATGTCTTGGAGGTATGGGCGAGCCCGGGGATCAAGATGCTGAGCGAACTCTGTCGACTCCCTCGCAGTGTGCGGAATCTCATCCATGAACATGATGTCGGGAAAACTGAAGAAGGGACGGTAAACCCAGTCAGCCGGAAAGACAGCAGCGTCACTGTGGTCTAATGCGATGCCAATGGTCGAGGCGATCTGGAAGAGCTGATTGCCCAGGCGCCCATGGCGACCCAGATTACGGTAGGTGATCATTTGGAGGGACGCTCGAAGCGCTCTAGGCCAAGCTTGTCGGCCAAATCGTGCATGTGGGCATGGATCTCGTCATGGCCCTCCTCGATCTTCTTGTGCAGTTTGCCGAACTCCCTCTTTATGAACCGGCGCACGGCCGGGATCAAGACAGCGGCGATGGCGGCGTAGAGCACCGTCTGCTGGATCGCCTCGGGCCCGTTACCCTTATCGCTCGACCATCCGTAACCAAACCACAAGTTATGAAGAGGGCCGCCGACGAAAGTAATGAGCAATGCCAGGCCGATTAGAATCGGCAGAGAGATGAGGATTGCCAGTCCCCAGTAGTTCGGTTCTTTGTCCTCTACGACCATAGTTTGATTACCGCCCGATTCTTCACCTCGTAGTTAGAGTTGTATTGCTTTTGCATCAGGACAACCACGTCAGCGGAGTGCGCTGCTCGTGTATCGCCGCCGAGAAGATCATCGTATGTGTGACAGGTAATACCTTCTCTGTTGAGGAGAGTCTTTTCAAGCCATGGGCCTGGAGCATCATCGGTCACAGTACTGCCGTACTTATAACTCATACCGACAATGCCGACCGTCTTGGGCTTGTGCTCCATTACTCGCTCGTAAAGGCGATCGAGGACCATCCAGTTCACTCGATCAGTGGCATGTGCCAGCGGAAGATTGAGACCTACCTTTGTGGCGGCAAACTGCAGGGCCCTGTTGTCACGCGGCAAGCACGGCCCACTAATCGGCGAACCCGGCTTGAAGTACGCCGTACCGATACGTGGATCTTTACCAACGATTTCGACGGCCGACGGATCCACACCGTAGGCCTCAAAGAGCTGGCCGAGAGAGTTGGCCAATGAGATCTTTGTTCCAAGCGCAGCATTTACCGACAGCTTGATCAGCTCGATCTCAGTGTACGTGCCGCGGTGGAAGAATGGCTTACGAGACCCGTACTTATTGAAGACAGCTGTCCAGATGTTCTCAACGGTCCTCACCGCAACATCGTCTTCGCCGCCGGACAGTAATAGATCAGGTGCCGTTAATCCTTTCACCACATTGCCCAGGGCAATGAACGTCGGGTTGTAAACAATGTCAAGCGTGTGGAACCGAGTGTCCAGCTCTGAGCACGTGCCGGGCGAAAGGGTGGAGACGATTACTGCGATGGGCTTTTGCAGTCTTCCACCACGAAGCTTATTCACATTGCGGATCTGGCGGAGCGCCGTCTCAACAAATGCCGGATCGAATCCACCGCGCTGATCTCCCTTGCTGAGTGACGGCGTCGGCACCACGATGAAACTGACGTCGGCCGCCACTGGGTACTGGGAGAAGGCCTCAGCTCGTTCATTGATCAGGTCAAGCCCTGGCTCATTCGGCATCGGCTGGGCCCCGTCAAACGCTGGGTCCACACCCATCACATCGCCGGGGAACGTGTGATTCAGCACGTTAAAGAGCGGGTATCCCAGCTTGCCGAGACCGTAAACCGCCAGCTTCATTATCGGACTCCTATTCCGCGCTCAAGAAAGGGGTTATTGCTCCATTGGATTACTTCGTTGTCCTCCTCGAATTCCTTGGTCAAGTAACAAGCGATTGCCAGCGAGTCAATGTAATCGTCGTGGGCGTTCTTCTCGTTCTTGGGGGAGGCGACTAGAACGTAGTTGCCACGGTACTCCTTTTCAACATCGGCCATCTGCTGAACGAACCGCTTCCACTTCATCGTCTGTTTGGCCGACGAGTGTGCAGGCCAGCCCAGGAGCTGGCGCTGAATGAGCTGCATCAGGTGCTTCCAGCGCTCCGTCTGATCGATCGGGTTTGACGGGAGGGGGACCACTTCGATATGGGGGAGCAGGACCCCGAGACGCTCGGCCACCGGGCCTCCCATCCCTTGAGCATCGACGCCGATCCGCATTACACGGTAATGAGAGACGAAATCGCAGATCTGAGCGTACTGGCTCTCCCAGTTCTCACCGTGCACCTCTAGCCAGTTGAGTATCCGATGGTTATAGAGCCCGAACTCGTCAGGGTGGTCCCAGTCCACCCAGATTGCCGTGCACACGGTCGAGTCGTGCTTCCGGGCCACGTCGATACCGATTACGATCGGCGAATCGGTATAGGAGTGGATGAGCGGCATGGTGGGATCGCCCATGGCGTCGATCTGCTCGTCGGTAACGAACATGCCTCGATCGAGCATCCAGATGAGCATGTAGGACATCTTGAACTCGTCGGAGTCTTCGCCAAGGCGGTTCTTCTCGTTCTCGATCGAGAGAGCGTAAAACTTGTTTGCCTTGGCGGCATGCTTGTAATCGAACTCGAAGTGGTTCTTCTGTCCGTTGGTCGGGCCGCGGCGCTTATTACGCTGAATGGCCTCGTAGAAGTCGCTCTTGTGCGACGTCGCCGTCCCTGTGTGGATTATCGTCCCGGCGGTCGCCGTGGTCATCGGGTTAATCGACTTACGGACCATCCCCGGATCAGCGTCCTGGGCCTCGTCGATAATGATGAGGTGATAGGTCTTCGATTCAATCTTCGCCTTGGCGTGCGCCGTCTGCATCTGGCAGAACGATCGAGAGTTCTTCAGCTTGATCAAGTTCTTGGTGGGGATTACCACCTCATTGATCTCAGGGTCGGCGAGAAAGCGCTTTGCCTTGTCGGAGTCAAACCGTAGTGCGATGCGGGAGAAGAGAGTCTCGGCCTGGTCCTCAATGGGGGCGAAAACACCAACCATTACGCCGTTCTTGAACTTCGCCAGCGTCTCATCCTCGGGGAAGATCGCCGCCAACTTCGGCAGGACGATCATGGCGATGACAATCGTGCAGGCCAAGAACTCTGTCTTCCCGCTCTGCCGGGAGAGTAAGAAGGTGAGCTGTTCGGCGTCGCCGATTATCAGGGAGAAGAAGACGCGACGGGCCCCGATCCTCTGGTATGGATACAGCTCGACGTCACACATCTCGTCCAAAGCTGCCATACAGCCCTCGACCAAAAAATCGACCCAGGCGATGCGCTCAGCCTTCTTCACGAGGCGCAGAGTAACGCCCTATCCTGGGGTTTCTTTAGTCAGTTGCGCCGTTATTACCCCGCCGACTAAAGTTCCTCGACCGGGCCCAAGGAGACCACTATCGAACAGAGCTAATCCCCTTATTTTCGCAGGACCGCACCCCTGCACAGTCTGAGGTTGAGAAGCCAAGGCCCGTGTCACCCTTCCCCGGGACCGGGCTGAGACCGTGAATGCATGTGCGCAGAAACATCAAATCAACAGAGAAGGCGTGTCGGAACGCCTGAGCTAGAGAGGAGATGCCAATGCGCTCTCGCACGGCATTTTTTGTACTAATGTTCATCTTATTCATCGCCGCCATTTGCGCGATATCACCGTTTACCGGCAGTTCCAAAAGTGCGACTGCTCAACCGGAGGCAGCAATCACATGGAAATCATCTGTAATCCACGTCACCCCGTGGCTAAAGTTGTCGGCAGTTCCAAAGAAACTCAGCCAGTACCAGCTGGTGGCCTATCAGCAGAGATTGAAACCGGCGGTCCCACCGGCCACGACCCCGAGCACTGTGCCATCTGTCTCATCGCCGTCGGCGCCGCCACCGACATCACCAACTCTCACATCGAGCCCGTCACTGGCCGCCTCATCGGCTGACGCCCCGCTCGCTGGCGGGATGTGGTCCTGCATCGAGCAGGCCGAGTCGTCTGATCGGCCCTACATCGAATCGGGCCTCTACGGGATCCTGGTGAGCACCTGGCGGAGCCTCGGCTACTCAGGGGTGCCGGGCGGTGCCTCGATCGCCGTCCAGAACCAGGCGGCCATGACCCTCTATGCCCGCTACGGCTGGCGGCCCTGG
>Ga0182030_10009072_pt1 | contig 20439 bp, 19 predicted proteins | sample 812S3MmetaG_FD_121299 | JGI IMG/M metagenome (GOLD analysis project Ga0182030, IMG submission 121299) | Permafrost microbial communities from Stordalen Mire, Sweden - 812S3M metaG (Illumina Assembly) | ecosystem: Environmental > Terrestrial > Soil > Wetlands > Permafrost | place: Sweden... | reverse complement strand
GGGAGGCCGCAAACTTTCGTGTCGCCGGTCCGGACGAAACCGCGTCAAAGCGGCTGAATGCGCTGTTCGAGGTAACGGCTCGCACATCGACCGCCGAAGTTTTCGCGTTCGACGACCATGTTTCGCCCGACGGACGGGTGATGGAAGTTTTGAGCGAGCATCTCTGCCAAGGATGGCTCGAGGGTTACCTACTGACCGGTCGGCACGGGTTTTTTTCCTGCTACGAAGCCTTCATCCACATCATCGATTCGATGTTCAACCAGCATGCGAAATGGCTGAAAGTATCGCGCAATATCCCCTGGCGGCGCCCGATCGCTTCGTTGAACTATCTGCTGACGTCACACGTCTGGCGCCAGGACCATAATGGCTTCAGCCACCAGGATCCCGGCTTTCTGGATCATGTCGTCAATAAGAAAGCCGATGTCGTTCGCGTCTATCTGCCGCCGGACGCCAATACGCTGTTGTCTGTGGTGGATCACTGCCTGCGAAGCCGCAATTACGTGAACGTCATCGTCGCCGGCAAGCAGCCCTCGCCGCAGTGGCTGGATATGGCCTCGGCAGCCAAGCATTGCGCAACGGGCATGGGCATCTGGGAATGGGCCAGCAACGACGATGGCATCGAGCCTGACGTCGTCATGGCCTGCGCGGGCGACGTTCCGACCCTGGAAACGTTGGCGGCGGTAGATTTACTGCGGCATCACCTGCCCGACCTGAAAATACGGGTCGTCAATGTCGTCGATCTGATGACTTTACAGCCGTCGACCGAGCATCCGCACGGGCTGGGCGACGCGGAGTTCGATTCGATCTTCACGGCCGACAAACCCGTGATCTTTGCATTTCACGGTTACCCGCTGCTCATCCACAGGCTGACCTATCGACGGACGAACCACGATAACTTTCACGTCCACGGCTACAAGGAGGAAGGCACCACGACAACGCCGTTCGACATGACGGTGCTGAACGACCTCGACCGGTTCCATTTGGCCGGCGACGCGGTGGCGCGTGTCCCAAGGATGCGCAATGTCGGCGGCCATCTGGAGCAGCTGCTGCGCGACAAGCTGCTCGAACATCGCGACTATATCTGCAAGCACGGCGAAGACATGCCCGAGATAGCCAATTGGAAATGGCAGGAGGGTGCAGCGGGGACTGCTCAATGAACGATGTGACGATCGTACGCGCCATCCACGTAATCGCTGTGGTCTTGTGGATCGGGGGCGTCGGAATGGTGACAACGGTTCTGCTTCCCGCAGTACGACAATTCAAATCGGCGGAAGATCGGGTCGCGTTTTTCGAGCGCCTCGAGCGCCGTTTCGCCTGGCAGGCGCGGGGAACCACGCTCGTTACCGGCGCAAGCGGCTTTTTCATGGTGCAGCGCCTGGATTTATGGCCGCAATTCGGATCAGGCCAATATTGGTACCTGGACGCGATGGTCGCCGTTTGGGTTCTCTTTACGTTTATGCTGTTTGTCGCGGAACCGCTGTTCCTGGACCGCTGGTTCGCGGTTCAGGCCAGGCGCGACCCGAACCGAATTTTCTCAATTATCCAACGACTTCATTGGGTTTTGTTAGTGCTGAGTCTGATTACGGTCGGCGGCGCAGTTGCAGGCGCTCATGGGCTTTCGCTCTTCGGCTAAATCGGTGCAGCGCCGTGTTGTCCTACTCTCAAAGCAGCGCCGACATTCAAAATTGATTGAAATCAAAGACCGCAACCGCACAGGGGCTAAATTTGAAGATACGGGAATTCAGTCGGGGGCCACCTAATGGCAACGGGAATATACGCGGTCCTCTGGATCGACCATCACGAAGCGCGGATCGCATTTGTAAGCCATGATGAGTCCGACGAAATCGTGGTCCATGCCGATCAAGCGCGGCATCATCTTCGCTCCAAAGCCGGGAATCCCGAAGGATACCGCGCAACGGAAGACCATGTTTTCTTTCAGAAAGTCGCCAACGATCTGGCGCCGGTTAAGGGGTTTCTGGTGGTCGGTCCCGCAAACGCCAAGACCCAATTCGTGAAGCATCTGCACCGCTATGATCCGCGTCTGATCGAACGCTTGTCGGCGATCGAGTCCATGGATCGCCTCACGGACGGGGAATTGCTGGCCTTGGCGCGCAAATATTTCAAACGCGTCGATCGGATGATCCACCAACCGCAAACTTCCTAACGAATCTTTCGATTTACAGCTGCAGCCACATCGGCCGCCGAACTCGACGCATCAATTCGATACCAATCGATAGGACCAATGTCATAATCGGCTTGACGCCGAACAATCGAAATGTCGGCGTCCGAGGCGTCGTTGCGCCGCCCGGACACGCGGTGAGCCAGAATTTCGGTGTCCCCCTCCAGCCAAATACCCGTGAACTGCACAGCGGCTTTTTCAGCGACCGCCTTGATCGCATCGCGCTCATCCGGGCGGGCATATACCGCATCCACGATCACCGTCTGCCCGGATAAGAGAAGCTTTTCCGCGTCGATCGCCAGCCTGTCGTAAACTCGCCGGGTGACGGTCCGATCGTACCCTTCAGCCGGCAAACGTGTTTCGGGGTGTTCGCCGAAAAGCTGTTTGCGGACCACGTCGCTTCGAAGCACCCTGGCCCCCGGTGTCTGCCCGAAATCCGGCGCAAGTCGATAGGCCAATGTCGATTTTCCGGTGCCGCTCAATCCGCCGATCGCGATCAGCCGGGACGCCTTCGGCTGCAGCAACTCCAATGCCAATCGGACATAGCTGCGTGCTTCGGCAATCCCGTCGGACACATCACCGGACGAAGCAATGACATGCGCTCTGATCGCGGCCCGGATCGCTAAAAACAAAGGAAGCGCTGCTAGACCGCCGTCCTCGTCGCTGCGGTCCAAATAGCGGTTGAATACAGCATTCGCATCCCCCTTCAACCCCCGGTGGGCGAAATCCATCAGCAGGAAGGCCAGGTCGTATAATATGTCGATATTGCTCAGGGAGTCGCTGAACTCGATACAATCAAACAGCACCGGATGACCGTCGATCAGGCAGATATTTCTGAGATGAAGATCGCCGTGACAGACGCGAACCTTGCCCGTCCGGCGCCTGGCGTCCAGAAGCGGGCTTATCCTTTCCAATTGCTCATAACAGACGCGCTGCAGGCGATCGATCGAATCCTTCTCGAATACGTGACCCTGACAGGCAGCGAAAGAGACCGAGTTCCCGTCGATGATCGCGCGCATTGCGGAGGCACCGCCATAGCCCTGTCCCGGTTCGGCCCGTGCGTGAAATTCAGCAATCACATCGCCCAGCGCCTTTAATACCTCGGGTCGCAAAGGGCCACGGCGCGCCAGATCATCGAGGAGGCAGTCTTTTTCGAATCGCCGCATAACGACAACCCAATCGACCACTTCACCCTCGCCGCCGAACATGAGCTTGCCGTGGGCATTCTTCGTGATCGCCAAGGTTCGTTCATAAAGGTCCGGGGCTGTGCGGCGATTGAGTGAGACTTCGCGCTCGCAGGCAATGCGGCGACTGTCCAGGGTCGAAAAATCGACATAGGGGAGTTTGACCGCGCGCTTAAGCTTGTAGACGCGCCCGCCCACCAGAAAAAGATGCGAGATGTGGGTCGTTATCCGGTCGATTCTTTCGATCTGCGGGCCGTAGCTATCGGGCTGGGACAGGAACGTCACTACCGACCTTTGTTCATCCTCTAACGGCAACCCTGCCTCCGCTGGTCTTCACTTGCCGAGCTCACCGCAGAAGAATACGCGTCAATGCATCATCAGAGCCGGGATATCCGCGTGCCGAAGAATATGGCGCGTTACTCCGCCGAGCAGCATCTCGCGGATGCGGCTGTGAGTATAGGCCCCCATGACTAGCATCGTAGCCTGCTGTTCCCGGGCCGCGCCAAGCAGTGCTTCGCCGACGGATTCGTTTTCGGTGACGGGCGTTAGATAGTTCGCGCGAATGCCATGCCAGGCCAACTGTTCGCCGAGATACAGATCGCGGATCGCCTCGTCGGCGTGGGTCGGCGCAGTGAATACCGAAACCTGATCGGCAATGCGCAGCAACGGCAAAGCGCCGGCAATCGCGCGCGTTGCCTGAAGACTGCTGTTCCAAGCGACGATGATATGATCGAGAATCTTTTGGGGCAGGTGGTCAGGCACAATCAGCGCCGGCCGGCCGGACTCGAAAACCGCAGCGTCGAAAGCGCGATACACGTCGGTCTCGTAGACATCCGGGCGAGCCAGGATTGTAAGGTCGCTGAGCCTACCGACCTCAACAACCACGGCTTCCAGCGGCCCTACCCGCTCTCGCCAAGTCGCGCTCGAAACATCGGTGCCCACCAGCCCGGATTTGATGCCGTTTGCGACTCGCCACTTCTCGAACTCGGCCTTGGCTTCCGCTTCAGCCGCTAGTCCTTCACTCTCGATATGTTCGACCGAAATGCCCGCGGCGACAAGCATGTCGGGGATTGAGGCAGCGATCGCCGCGGCATCGGGGCGAACGAACACGACATTTATATGGGCGGCGTCCTTAGTGCATAGCTGCAGCGCCGCGTCGAGTTGGGTGCGAAATGGAGCACCCCGAAATACCGGTATAAAAATATTTCGAATTGCCATGACCAGTGACCCGGCACACAGAATCCGGCTTTATTCGTCGCCGGTGAGAACTTCAAGCGCCTGACGGTCGATCACAACCACATGATGAGCGTTGGGCAACTCAACGACCTGTTCCTGCTTCAGCAACGAAAAGGTTCTGGAGACTGTCTCGATCGTAAGGCCGAGATAGTCCGCAATATCGGTGCGCGACATGGGAAGATCGATGATGTTTCGCGCAGAAGAACGATCCAGCATCTCGAGCAGGAACGAGGCCAGTTTTTCCTCGGCCGTCTTGCGGCCCAGCAACAGCAGGCGCTCATGGGCTTTGCCCAACCGCGCCAACGTAACCTGTAACAGTTGAGCGCCTAGACGGGCGTCCTCGGCAGCCAAGGTGTCGAGCCGTGCGCGCGAATAACGAACGACGCTGGCCGTTGTCACTGCTTCTGCTGCGAAGCTGTGTTCGGCGCAGGCTTCAAGGCCGAAATAATCGCCGGGGAAGAGAAACTCATCGATCTGGCGCCTGCCGTCCGGCAATAATTTATAGGTGCGCAAAATCCCGGAAGTAACGCGATACCAGGAGTTGGCTGAGTCGCCCTCTGCGTAAAGCTCTGCTCCGGCGCGAATCGACTGAACGGAGCCGATCGTGTCGAGCGATTCCAGCCCGTTGCTCCTGCCGTCGTTGACCGATGGTATCCGACCGTCAAAGAACGGAAGGCCGATAACCGGGGAAGCCGTAAACGAGTGCGTTTGCATGGAATCACCTCTCCTTGGAATTGCCCCTATTCCTTAGAGCGCGTCGAAGTCCGACATAATTCGGAATGTTCCCTAGGTGATTGTACGTATATCCGGCACTGACATCCTCCCCACCCTTAAAGCGCGAGGGTTCCGAAGGTTCGCATTATGCAGCCCTGAGGATAGTTCCTGCTTCATCGGGCCGCTTAGTGCGGTGCCCCTCGACAGGCTTCAACGCGGTGTCCGTGCGCCGCAGAATGTTGATGGCGGCGTTTGTGTCGGCATTGGCGGTGTGTCCGCAATGCACACAAACGAAGGCCGCCTGATTTTGGCGATTTGCCGGATCGACATGGCCGCAACAGGCGCATGTCTGGCTGGTATAGACAGCGGACACCTCGACCAGCGTTCCGCCCCGATCCGCCAGTTTGTAGGCCAGCATGGAACGGAACATGCCCCATCCCTGATCGAGGATAGCCCGGTTTAGTCCAGCTTTTTGCCGGACCTTCCGGCCCGGCGCCTCGATTGTGCCTTTGGCTGATGCAGACATGTTCCGCACCTTGAGAGCCTCCACAACCACCAGGCCGTGGTTCTTGGCAATGATGGTGCTGTGCTTGTGGAGGAAGTCTTTACGGGCGTTGACTACCCGCTGCTGAATCTTTGCCACGCGCCCTATTGCCTTGAGGCGATTGGCCGACCCGCGCTTCTTGCGCGCAAGAGCCCGTTGCGCCTTGGCTAAGGCTCCAAGCGCCTTCTTGCCAAGATTAGCTGGCGCAACGCTGGTGCCGTCGCTGAGTGCCGCGAAAATTGCCACGCCCATATCGATGCCGACAGGCGGCAGGATAGACCGGATCGGTTCGGCAATCTCGCGCGCGCATTGGACGGCAGCGAACCAATGTCCGACACGCCGCGAAACAGTGATCGTGCAAATGTCGCCGGGAAGCGGGTACCAGCCGCGCAAGGAGACCCAGCCCAGCTTGGGCAACTTGATACGACCGCAAGACTGACCGGTGCGCTCGAGCTTGAGTGACACGGGATCGGGAAAGCGGAAGCTATCGTTGAGGCCACGCTTGCGCGTCGTCGGATAGTCCGCCCGACCGGCGAAGAAGTTCTGATAAGCCCGGTCGAGATCTCGCAACGCCTGTTGCAACGCATGAACTGGTGCGGCTTTCAGCCAGCCCAGTTCATGCCGCAGTTCGGTGAGTTCACGGCTTTGGCTGGCAAAACTGATGTTTGAGCCGGTGCTGGCCTTGTAGCTCCGCCACCAGTCCCGCCGCTGTTCAAGCGCCAAGTTGTAGACAAACCGACACGCCCCGGCAATTTGCGCCATCTGCACTTCTTGCACAGCGGTTGGGTAGAGACGGAACAGTGCGGCCAGATCGTGTCTCCACCATATCATTGGCCTGTGACAGATGAAAACGACTTTCGGACCGGTAGACACTGCGTCTTTGCGCTACACGCCCATTTGGTCTTTGTGACCAAATACCGCCGCCATGTGTTCACCAAGGCAATCCTTGACGACATGCGCGACATCTTCGCCAACGTCTGTACCGACTTCGATGCCGAACTGGTGGAGATGGACGGAGAAGACGATCACGTTCACCTCTTGGTGAACTATCCTCCCAAGATTGCTATCTCGGCACTGGTCAACAGCCTGAAAGGCGTCTCCAGCCGTCTCATCCGGCAAAAACATCCGGCTCTTGCGCTGCGGTACTGGAAAGGCATCCTGTGGTCGCCGTCCTACTTTGCCGCCTCTTGCGGCGGCGCTCCCCTCGCTATCATCAAGCAATACATCGAACAGCAGCGCACACCGGACTAAATCACATATCGGCCCAGACGCACCAGACGGCCTATCTCCGGCCTAAACGCCGAAGCTTGCCGCCTTCGCCGAGCGGGTCAGCGGCTCGCTCGGTTGCGCTGCGCGGACCGTTACTGCAGCATGATGTCGGCCGCCAGCGCGATCCGGACCAAGGCCGATACGCTTCGTACCTGCATCTTTTCCATGACACGCGCACGATGGATTTCTACCGTGCGCGCGCTGATCCCGAGGTCATAGGCAATGGTTTTGTTGGGCAACCCAGCGACCAAGCCGTCGAGAACCTCCCGTTCACGCGGTGTGAGAAGCCCCAATCTGGATTTTGCAGCCGAGACATCGGTGTGATGGCGACGGCTCTGCGCCACATGTTCGATCGCGCGCCGAACGGCGTCGACGATAACCTCCTCCAGGAAGGGTTTTTCGACGAAATCGATGGCGCCCGCTTTCATTGCCCTAACGGCAACAGGAACGTCGCCGTGGCCGGTTATGATCACCACCGCGAGGTCAGGAAAGTTTGCCGCGACCTTTTCCTGAAGTTCCAACCCATCCATTTCAGGCATGCGGACATCGGCCAACAGACAGCCGCTCACGTTTCGGTCGCTTTTCGCCAGGAAATGCAACGCGGAGGGAAAGGTCGTAACGAAGAAATCGTGGGATTCGAGCAGCGCGGCGAGAGATTCCCGAACGGCGCTATCGTCGTCGACGATAAACACTTGATGGTCAGTGTTCATTATCGTCACTGTCCTGATCCGCTGGCGGAAGTGTGAAGCTGAATATCACGCCGCCGCCGGGGTTCGAGCGCGACACGAGGCGGCCACCAAAATTATCGATGATCGAACGGCTGATCGAAAGGCCTAAGCCCATCCCTTTTTCCTTGGTCGTGACGAACGGTTGAAACAACTTGGCCGCAACCTCTGCCGGCAATCCCGGGCCTGTGTCGGCAACAGATACTTCGACCATTCCATCGTCTGTCAATTTCGTCCCGATTGTAAGCTTTCGCTCATGCGAATCAGCCATAGCCTCAACCGCGTTTCGAACCAGATTAATGATAACCTGCTGGATTTGCACCTTATCGGTCAGCACCGCCGGCAAGGCTTGCGACAGTTCGAAAGTGACCCGGACGCCGCTTTGCTTTGCGCCAACGAGAGCCAGCGCCGTCGCCTCTTCAACAACCCTGCCGATATCCTCGCCTTGCCGTTCGATTTCGCCGCGCTCGATGAAATCGCGGAGCCGACGAATGATAAGCCCCGCCCGGTCGGCCTGGGCAATGGCGTTATCCATAAACTCCATAACCTTGGGTGGCGGGTTGTCTGTCTGCTTGGCAATCATGCGTCGCGCCGCCTGGGTCCAATTGATGATCGCGGCTAAAGGCTGATTCAATTCATGCGCCAAGGCTGAAGCCATTTGGCCCATATCAGACAGCCTCGCGACATGCAGCAGTTCGGTCTGCAGTTCCTGCAGCCGCTTGTCCGTATCCTGACGCTCGGTCAGGTCACGAACGAATCCGGTGAAAGACCGCCCCGAAGGCAAATTCATTTCTCCGACTGCCAATTCCATCGGAAAGGTGGAAGCGTCGCGGCGCAGACCGACGACAACACGGCCAATGCCGATGATCCGCTTCTCACCGGTTGAACGATATCGGTTTAGATAGGCGTCATGCCTTTCCCCATAGGGTGAGGGCATTAGTACACTCACGTTGCGGCCGACAACCTCGTCGCTGCTCCAGCCGAACAGACGTTCGGCTGCCGGGCTGAATGATTCGATCAGACCCTGTTCATCGATAATGATGATCGCGTCGGGAACCGTTTCGATAATCGAGCGGAGCCTTTCGCTCTGCTCACGAAGCACGCGCTCGGCTGCCTGCTGTTCGGTGGTATCGCGGATGATACCGACAAATAGCCGCTCTTCGCCCTCACTCGCCACCTCGCCGACAGATAGATACATCGGAAAGATCGATCCGTCGGCGCGGCGACCTTCGACATGCCGGCCAATGCCGATAATCCGCTTTTCGCCTGTCGTTCGATAATGCGCCAAGTATCCGTCATGCTGCACTGCATAAGGAGAGGGCATCAGCATTTTGACGTTGCAGCCAGTTACCTGGCTTTGGGAATAGCCGAACAGCCGTTCGCACGCGGTATTGAACAGGCGGATATTGCCTATCGCATCGATGATAACGATCCCGTCAACCGCGGTTTCGATCACAGCGCGAAGCCATGCGTTATTCTGGGGAATGCTGATGGTAGGCGTCGCCTTGGAATTGAGTGGTTACGCAGACTGCGCAAAATCGGATCCTGAAAGCAATCCTTCTGCGCAACAGCGGGCGACTATCAGCCAGCCGCCGGGCCGCCGGCCGCAGATTTCGATGCGGACCCGGCCCCGAACCCTAAATGCTATTAATGCTGTGCGCTGACCTTCTGACTCATGCCCAGTGACTGAGTGGATTTCGGCGCCGTCTGCGGCTTTTTGACCTTATCCACACGCAAGTCGAGCCACGACAGTGTCGCCAGCAGGACGCCGAACAGAACGAACAGCGAGAGAACCAAACCCAGATAGACTTCTTCTCCGATCGACATGCCCTTGCTCTCCTGATAACGCCGGGCGTAACTCGCCCGGGTGTGAGGGCAAAAAGACAAAATCTCGGCAGACGCGGCATTGACCTGTGTCAAAAGCCGCTCCGGGCGGGTGGGCAAACCGACGCAGGGATCTAGGCCGCTTGTGCCTTCGGCAGCAAAGGCAGAACGATGCAGGTGACGCCGGGATCTTCCGGATCGGCGGATATTTTCCCGCCGAGGTCGCGCGCAACACCGACCAGATCGACACTGTCGGCAAGCTCCTCTCCGCAAAGCGTCCGCATGCCGTGATTGCGAGCGTAGGCGATCAGATCAGTCATCAGGGCGTGGGCTATGCCGCGGCCGATCGTGGTCGGGCAGGCTGTCAACGCATAGACGGCCTTGTCCCCCACGGACGGGATGATGATGCGGCCAACGCCGCAGATGACTTGGTCACGGGGATCGACGTCGAGAGAGCCGGCCCTCTGCTCGATTGCTATGAACGCCATCTCGCGGTCGTAATCGATTTGCGTAAGCCGAGCGAGCAGAGCAGGCGGCAGCCGCCTCATCGTCTCGAAGAAACGCGCGCGAATGGTCGTAGGATCGAGATTCTCAATGAAATGCTGCAACGCCGGGGCGTCTTCCGGGCGAATCGGACGAATGAGCACATTGCCGCCGTCGCGGCTGGTCACGATATGCTGCAGACCCTCAGGATAGGCGACCAAGGCGGGCGGAACCGCGAGGGCAGGGTCGCGCACGCGCACGCGCGCGTCCAGGGCAATGACCCCGTTTTCGTCGGCCAGCAAGGGATTGATGTCGAGTTCGGCGACCTCGGGATGATCTATCGCGATCCGCGCGAGAGCCATCAGGACATTCTTCAGGGCATCGAGATCAGCCGGCGGATGCGTCCTATAGCCGTTTAGAAGACGCGATACGCGCGTGCGTGAAATCAAATCTTCTGCCAGCACCGGCGTCAGGGGCGGAAGCGCGACTGCGGCATCGTCCAGTTCGCCGACCGCGATGCCGCCCTGGCCGAAGAGGAGAACAGGGCCGAACGTGGCATCGTCGGCCAGCCCCGCAATCAACTCGATCGCATTCGGCCTCTTGATCATCTCGCTGACGATAAATCCCTCGAGCCTGGCGCTCGGCTTGGCCGACCGAATGCGGTCGAGCATCGTTTGCGCCGCATCGCGCGCCTCTTCAGGCGTGGCGATGTCGAGCGCAACCCCGCCTGAATCGGATTTGTGGATTATGTCCAATGAGCGGATTTTAACCGTGACCGTGCCGCCGATGGCTCGGGCGGCGTCTGCGACCTGATCCGGCGTTGCCGCCTTTACCGATTGGGCCACGGCGATGCCATATGCCGAGAGCAGTGCCTCAGAATCGGACTCATCCAGCCATTCGCGTCCGCTTAGAAGCGCGCCATGCAGCATAAGCGCCGCAGATCCGCGATCGACAGGACCGACATGTCCGCCGCCGATCTCACTCAAATGCGCCACGCCGCGCGCAAATTCGCCAAGATAGACAAATCCGTCGATGGCCTGTTCCGGCGTTGCGAATGCCGGTATTCCCGCCCCTGACAACTTTTTGCGAGCACCGATTGCGGCGTGGCTGCCCAGCCAGCAGGCTAGAACCGGCTTGTCTTGCCCAGGTGCGTCTTCGCGGGTCACCGTTTCGATCACCGATTCGGCGGCTTCGTCCGCCGACGCCACGGCCGTTGGACAATTCATCACCAAAATGGCATCGACATTGGGATCGGCAGCCACCGCCTGTAGCGCGGCGCCATAGCGCGCGCCGTTTGCGTCGCCGATGATGTCGACCGGGTTCCCCTTGGACCAGGTCGGCGGAAGCGCGCTGTTCAGGGTCTCAATGGTAGAGGGCGCCAGTGCGGCCAGCGTGCCGCGATGGGCGATCAATGCGTCGGTGGCCAATACGCCCGCGCCGCCGCCGTTCGTGATCACCGCCAGCCGTTCGCCGCGATATCGCCGCGGCCGGGCCAGAACCTCGAGCGCATCGAACATGTGGTCCAGCGTTTCGACCCTGACGATGCCCGCACGCCGGAACGCGGCGTCATAGGCACGGTCGGAACCGGCCAAAGCGCCGGTGTGGGATTTGATTGCATTCGCAGCTGTCGGCGTGCGACCCGCCTTCAACGCGATAACCGGCTTGACCCGCGCGGCGGCGCGCGCCGCCGCCATGAATTTCCGCGAATTGGTCAGGCCTTCGATATAGAGCAGAATCGCGTCGGTCTCCGGATCGAGCGCCAGATAATTGAGAAGGTCGCCGAAATCGACATCAATGGCGTCACCCAGCGAAACGAGTTTGCTAAATCCGATGCCGCGGGCGGTTGCCCAATCCAGCACCGCAGCGGCCAGAGCGCCGGATTGCATGACGCAGGCGATGCGACCGGGCAGCGGAGCGATATGCGCGAAACTGGCATTGACCCCATGTCCCGGCGCCATCAAGCCCAGACAGTTCGGACCTATGATGCGCATGCCGTGATCGTGCGCAGCCTTGCGAAGATCGTCCCTCAGTGTTCGGCTGATGCTATCGCCGCCCTCGAAACCCGCGCTTATAACGACCGCCGCAGGGCAGCCGCGCCGCCCGAGAGTCTCTATAAGACCGGCGACGCTCTCGGCAGGGGTTGCGATCACAGCGAGATCGGGAACTATCGGTAGGCTTTCCACATCATTGTAGGCGAGAACTCCGCGTATCGCGGTCTGATGATGGTTCACCGGCATGATCGGACCCGCAAATGACCCGGACAGCAGATTTTCCGCAATTACGGCGCCAACCGCATGCGCGCGCCGGCTCGCGCCGATCAAAGCGATCGAGCGCGGCGAAAAGAATATTTCCAAATTATGCGTGCTCACAGGAGCGGCCTCGCATCAGCAGGTTTGTCGGACGGCGCGAATAGAAGGCGAAACGGCCTCCATCACCTTGACCTGGGTCAATGATGATTTAGCTTCCGAGAGTAGAAATACCAAGGTGAACGCAGTGGAACTTTAGGCAAAGTCATGTCATCAAAATCGAACCGGACCGGCTTGGCGGTTTTGCTGTGTTTGGCGGCACTTGGGGCAAACCATGCGGCGCGGGCATCGATCGAAGCCGGAAAGGCGCTCGCCATCGAAGCCTGCAGCGCATGCCATCAGGTTATCCCGACGCAAAAGAAGCCTGCGCCCGTTGCCAGTCCCGATGAGGGCGTGCCCGTGCAGGCTCCCACATTTGCCGCAATCGCCGCGCTCTGTCTGCCGGCCGACCAGCTTCGTCTGAAGATCGCCAGTCCTCACTATCCGATGCGGGAGCAAATGTTCAGCGGCATGGATCTTGAGTCTTTGGCTGCCTACATCGGCTCTCTGAACGCGAGTAAAATCTGCCCGGTTCGCTGACGGCAATCGATCTCGCGAACGGTCCGCGTTCGCCGGACCGATAAACCTTCAACATCGCTTTCCACGGCACGGTGCAGCCCGTCGCTATCCTGCGCTTAGCGAGAGAGGCAACAAATCCGCCCTAAAGAAAGTTATTTAATTCGCGAAATAATCGCAGGTTTATAACCTGTGGCCGGGCGTAGCAGTTTATTTTGTTTCCAAGCCTATGCTATGGAGTGGCCCGGACGCTGGGCACAGCGACTTCAGGAAGGTCTCCTAAAGCTGTCGGCGACCAGACAGCCGATGAAATTGATCGCCGACTCCTGACGGCCTGAAGATCTCAGCAGGAGACACAGTTGGACGAAAATCTGATTCGCGCGGCGTTGGATTATCACTCCAAGCCCAGGCCCGGGAAAATCGAAATTGTCCCGACCAAGCCAGTCGAATCGCGGGCGGATCTCAGCCTCGCCTATACACCCGGCGTTGGCGAAGTTTCGATGGAAATCGCTCGGGATCCGGCGAAGGCCGCAGATTACACGGGTCGATCGAATCTGATCGCCGTCGTCACCAACGGCACTGCCGTATTGGGTCTTGGCGCCATCGGTCCGCTGGCGGCGAAGCCGGTGATGGAGGGCAAAAGCGTTCTCTTCAAGCTTCTGGCCGGGGTCAATGCATTCGACATCGAACTCGACGCTCTCGACCCGGATCGCTTCGTCGATATTGTGCGTGCACTTGAGCCCACATTTGGCGGGATCAATCTGGAAGACATCAAGGCGCCCGAATGTTTCGACATCGAGGAGCGGCTGAAGGCCCAGATGAAGATACCAGTCATGCACGACGATCAGCACGGCACGGCCGTGGTCGTCGCAGCGGCACTGCGCAATGCGCTCCATCTGACAGGAAGGGATATCGGCAAGACGCGATTGGTCGTCGTCGGCGCCGGCGCCTCTGCCATTGCCTGTATCGATCTGCTGGTGGGAATGGGGCTCGATAAGCGGAATGTTTTCATGCTCGACAGCGGCGGACTGATCCACCGCGGCCGCAATGGGCTTAATCGCTATAAGGAGCGATACGCCCAAGACGTGGCTTTGGAGTCTTGGGACGAGATCATGGATGGGGCGGACGTGTTGATCGGTCTCTCCGGGCCCGGGAGCATCGAACCGGCGCTGTTGAGACATATGTCGGCCAAACCCATCGTTCTGGCCCTCGCCAACCCCGTGCCGGAAATCATGCCGGAAATCATCCTGCGCGAACGCCCCGATGCGATCGTCGCAACGGGCCGGTCTGATTATCCAAATCAGGTCAACAACGCCTTGTGTTTCCCGTTCATCTTCCGCGCCGCCCTGGATTGCGGGGCGACTACGATCAACGAGGAAATGAAACTTGCCTGCGTCAAAGCGCTGTCGGATTTGGCGCGCACGGCGCAGGCCGGCGGCGATCATCCCGGATTTGGTCCTTATTATCTTATTCCCGACGTTCTCGACCCGCGGATTTTGCCGCTGGTCGCCTCCGCTGTGGCAATTGCCGCCGCCGATACGAAGGTTGCGACCCGACCCATCGCCGACATCGAAGCCTACAAGCGCGAACTGGCGTCGCGCATGTCGGCTCCTCATCGTCTTTGATCTCGCGCATCGCTCGGCGCTGCGATGGCCCCGTCGCGCTTCGTCGCAGGTCGCCTAGTAAGTCAAACGTTATAAAGACTTAGTTGCCCAGCGGGCGAGCGAAACTTCGCCCGCTTTTAGCACCCTCAGCGCAAACCCAAAACCTCGCTGAGCCGATTTCAGCAACATAGCTGCTTGCGTCAGAATTCTTTTATATAAGATATTTATCCGTTTCAATTTACTCCTATCGAAATGTATGTTAAAATTAATATACTATAAATTATAGTATATTAACTCCGATCATCCAATTCCAGCCAACCGCATTGGCCGGAACGAGAAAAGTGAGAAAAGATGCATGCCAGATCGCTACGATTGGCCGGAGAGCACGCGCATTTACCCAGAGCATGCCTTCTCACCCAAGGACGACTAGGCGCCCCTGTCGGGGCATCGATCGACGTCTTGGCACTACGCACTCAGGTGACCTGGTAAGGCGCGAACCGTATCAAGCGAGGGATATCATGAACTTAAACCTTAAGGTCCGAGCCGCGTTTATCGCCGCCGGGATCACCTTAGCGACGCTCGCCGGCGCCCGCGCCGAAACGACGCTGCTGAATGTCTCATACGACCCGACACGCGAATTCTACGTCGCGTTCAACAACCGCTTCGCCGCCTATTGGAAAAAGCAAACGGGCGAGGACGTGACTATCCAACAATCGCATGGCGGTTCGGGCAAGCAGGCCCGAGCCGTGATCGACGGGCTGGACGCAGATGTCGTCACCCTCGCGCTCGCGGGCGATATCGATGCCATTGCAAAGACCGGTCAGATCCAGACCGATTGGATCGATCGGCTGCCAAATCACAGTTCACCTTATACTTCGACGATCGTCCTGCTGGTCCGCAAAGGCAATCCGAAGAAGATCAAAGACTGGGACGACCTGATTCGCCCGGACGTGGCAGTCGTAACCGCGAACCCAAAGACCGGCGGCGGCGCCCGCTGGAATTATCTTGCCGCATGGGGCTGGGCGCTGGATCACAATAACGGCGACGAGGCCAAAGCGCGGGATTTCATCACGAAGCTCTATAAAAACGTGCCCGTTCTGGACAGCGGTGCACGCGGCTCGACCATCACATTCACCGAACGCGGCGTCGGCGACGTTCTGATTGCCTGGGAAAACGAGGCATTTCTCGCGGTGAAGGAAGCCGGCGGCGACAATTACGAGATCGTCGTGCCCTCTGAAAGCATTCTCGCCGAACCGCCGGTTGCGGTCGTGGATGCCAATGTCGACCGCAAAGGCACACGCAAGGTCGCCGAGGCCTATCTAAACTATCTCTATAGTGACGAAGGCCAGGATATTGCGGCGAACTGGTTCTACCGCCCGCGGTCGCCCGAGATAGCCGCACGCTATGCAGCCCAATTTCCGAAATTGAAGCTGTTCACGATAGACGAGAAGTTCGGCGGATGGGCCAAGGCACAGCCGACCCATTTTGCTGACGGCGGCGTATTCGACCAAATTTACACGCCCGGAGCGAAATAGCCCTTCGGGGCCCCACTCCAGGCCTGAACCCATCGGGCGCCGGAACAGCCGCAAAAGGCTGATCCGGCGCCCGATCCATTTCTGGCGGTTCAGTGGCGCATCAATCCGCGCGTTTCGATGAATCGCACAATATCCTCAAGGCCCTGATCTATCTTCAGGTTGGTGAAGATAAAGGGCCGCTCACCGCGCATGCGCCGGGCGTCGCGGTCCATAACTTCAAGCGACGCGCCGACCATCGGGGCCAAGTCGATCTTGTTGATGATCAGCAGGTCCGACTTGGTAATCCCCGGCCCGCCCTTGCGAGGGATTTTCTCGCCGGCGGCGACATCGATGACATACAGCGTCAGGTCGGACAGTTCGGGGCTAAAGGTCGCCGCCAGATTGTCCCCGCCGCTTTCCACGAACACGATATCCAGACCCTCGAATCGTTCGCAAAGATCGGCAACCGCGGCGAGATTCATCGAGGCGTCTTCGCGGATCGCAGTATGCGGGCAGCCGCCGGTTTCGACGCCGACGATCCGTTCGGGCGCCAAAGCTCCGTTGCGGGTCAGGAATTCGGCATCCTCTCGCGTGTAGATGTCGTTGGTGACGACCGCGATATTATAATCGTCGCGCAGACGGCGGCAGAGGGCAAGTGTGAGCGCGGTTTTCCCGGAACCGACCGGGCCGCCGATTCCGATGCGAAGCGGGTCGCTATTCATCTGCATGGTCGATCCTCATGAGCGGAAAAGACGGGAATATTGGGTTTCGTGCCGACAGGCCGCGAGCGTCAGGCCGGGTGCGAAATTGCTGATCGCCGTATCCTGCAGCGTTGCTGAGCGACCGACGATTTCGGGGATTTCCGCGGCGGCGGCAGCCAGAATCCGCTGCCCCGCAACCTGTCCGATGGGTACGGCCTTCATCGCGACGCCTACCTGGTTTTCCAGCCACGACCAGGCATAGGCGTGCAAAGCCGCCCGGGTGGGAATGTCCCAGGCTGCGGTTGCAAAAGCGTATGCCAGCGGGAACGTAACCGGCGCCATGGCCTGGAGACGCTCCAGCCCTTGGGCCGGAAATTCGCCCAAGTCCCGCAGCAACAGGACGAGCGAACTACCCATCTGCAGGGTTTCTGCACGCCCCTCGGATGTATCGCGCCCGGCGCGGAAACGCGCGTTCCACTCGGCCGCGCCCTCGCCGCCATGGGTCCAGGCCCGATGCATACGCCAGAGGATCGGTAGCTCGAAGCGGGAAATATAGACGTCGAGAACATCTTCGATCCAGATACGCGTGCTGTCCGCGTCATGCACCGTGCCGGATTCGATCGCCGCCTCAAGCCCGCCTGAATAGGAATAGGCCCCGACCGGCAGCATCGGGCTCGCCAATTGCAGCAGCCGACTGAACGCCAATGGCTCAATCATGGTGATGACGGCCATCCCCATGATCATGGCCATGATCCTCTTCGCCATGGTGGCGATGACCGCCACCATAGGCGCCAGCCTCGGGCTCGAAGGGAGCCTGCTCGTGGCGGAGCTGAACGCCCAGCCCCTCCAGCATATGTTCCAGCACGTGATCCTGCTCCAGCAGGATCCAGCCAATGCCGATCTGCAGCGGGATATGGCGATTGCCCAGGTGATAGGCGGCGCGCATTAGATCGCAATGATCATGGGCGGTGACCAATGTCACCGGCTCATTTGCCGCGACCACCAGGACGATGCGCCCATCTGCGGCCCGCAGCCGGTCCCCGCCGCGCAGCACCGCCCCACGTTCCACCGTCAGCGCCGCCTCGTCGCCGGATTCCAGCCTGACTCTGAGGCGGCTTTTCTGCCGCTGATCGAACGGCAGAACCAACCGGTCATCGGATGCCCCCTCACCCTGCACGCGTTCGGTGATGGTCAGCATGGATTTTTCATCCGCAGATTGCGCAGATTTAGGCGGATGAAACTCCGCCCCAAAGCCGTAAGTGCGAGAGCAGCAAAGCAACCCCGAGGGACATGCGGCGACCGCCTGGATTGCCGCGTCGCTTCGCTCCTCGCAATGGCGCGATGAAACTCTGGATAAATCTGTGTCATCTGCGGCTCAGCCCTATCGCCCTAAAACAAGAAATAGCGTTGCGCCATCGGCAGAACGCTGGCCGGCTCGCAGATCAGGGGTACGCCATCGGCCTTGACCAGATAGGTCTCGGGGTCGACCTCGATCACCGGCTGGCCGTCGTTATGGATCATGTCCGACTTGCGGACCGTCCGGGTGTTCTTGACCGCATGCAGGGGCTTGGACAGGCCGAGTGCGGCAACCTCGGGATTGTTCAGGCCGGCCTGCGAGACGAAGGTCACCGAAGTCTTGAGGCCGCCCGCGAAGGCCCCGAACATCGGGCGGTAGCGAACCGGCTGGGGCGTCGGGATCGAGGCGTTTGGATCGCCCATCGCCGCCGCCGCGATCGAACCGCCCTTGAGGATCAGCGACGGCTTCACCCCAAAGAACCCCGGTTTCCACACCACCATATCAGCCAGCTTTCCGACTTCGATCGAGCCGACCAGATGGCCGATTCCATGGGTGATTGCCGGGTTGATCGTATATTTCGCGATATAGCGCTTAATCCGGTTGTTGTCGTTGCGGGCGGGGTCGCCGGGCAGAGAACCCCGCTGATCCCGCATCTTATGCGCTGTCTGCCAGGTGCGGATAATGACCTCGCCCACGCGGCCCATCGCTTGACTGTCGGACGACATCATCGAAAAGACGCCCATGTCGTGCAGGATATCCTCCGCCGCGATGGTCTCGCGTCGGATTCGGCTTTCGGCGAAGGCAATGTCCTCAGCGATGGCCGGGTCCAGGTGATGGCAGACCATCAGCATGTCCAGATGTTCGTCGATCGTGTTGACGGTATAGGGACGCGTCGGGTTGGTCGACGAGGGCAGCACATTCGGCTGGCCAACCGCCTTGATGATGTCGGGTGCATGGCCGCCGCCAGCGCCTTCGGTATGGAACGTGTGGATCGAGCGGCCTTTGAAGGCCGCAAGCGTCGCCTCGACGAAGCCCGATTCGTTCAGCGTGTCGCTGTGGATCGCGACCTGGACATCCATTTCCTCCGCCACCGACAGGCAGTTGTCGATTGCGGCGGGCGTCGTTCCCCAATCCTCATGAAGCTTGAGCCCGATCGCGCCGGCGGTCACCTGCTCGCGCAGCGGGTCGGGCAGGCTGGCATTGCCCTTGCCCAGAAAGCCCAGATTCATCGGGAAGGCATCGGCCGATTGCAGCATGCGGTGGATATGCCACGGCCCGGGTGTGCAGGTGGTGGCGAAGGTGCCCGTCGCCGGCCCCGTACCGCCGCCGATCATGGTGGTGACGCCGCTCATCAGCGCTTCGTCGATCTGTTGCGGGCAGATGAAATGGATGTGGGTGTCGATCCCGCCGGCGGTTACGATCATGCCTTCGGCGCCGATGATCTCTGTCCCCGCGCCGATCGGGATGGTGACGCCGGACTGGATATCGGGATTGCCAGCCTTTCCGATGGCCGAGATCAAGCCGTTCTTGATCCCGATATCGGCCTTGACGACGCCCCAGTGGTCGATGATCAGCGCGTTGGTGATGACCGTGTCGGCAACCTGTGCCGAGACGAGCTGTCCCTGCCCCATGCCGTCGCGGATGACCTTACCGCCGCCGAATTTCACCTCTTCACCGTATCGCGTGAAGTCCTGCTCGACCTCGGCGAACAGGCCGGTGTCGGCCAGCCGCACCCTGTCGCCGACGGTCGGCCCATACATTTCGGCATAGGCCTGACGCCCGATCTTCAAGCTCATTTGAGCGCCCCCATTACCTTGCCCTGAAATCCGTAGACCTTGCGGTCGCCCTCATAGGGGATAAGCCGGACCGTGCGCGTTTGGCCCGGCTCGAAGCGGACCGCCGTGCCGGATGCAATATCGAGCCGCATGCCATATGCAGCCTTGCGCTCAAAGCTCAACGAATCGTTGGTTTCGAAAAAATGGTAATGCGAGCCCACCTGAATGGGCCGGTCGCCGCTGTTCGCGACCTCGACAATCACCGCGTCACGCCCGGCATTGAGCTCAATCTCACCGGGTTCCGCCAGAATTTCGCCTGGAATCATCTGGCGCTCCTTAAGGAATCGGGTTGTGGACGGTCACCAGCTTGGTGCCGTCGGGGAAAGTCGCCTCGACCTGGATTTCCGGGATCATTTCGGGCACGCCCTCCATCACGTCGTCGCGGGTCAGGATGGTCGCGCCATAGCCCATCAGATCGGCAACCCTGCGCCCGTCACGCGCGCCCTCCAGAATCGCCGCCGTGATGAAG
>Ga0182030_10009070_pt1 | contig 20442 bp, 18 predicted proteins | sample 812S3MmetaG_FD_121299 | JGI IMG/M metagenome (GOLD analysis project Ga0182030, IMG submission 121299) | Permafrost microbial communities from Stordalen Mire, Sweden - 812S3M metaG (Illumina Assembly) | ecosystem: Environmental > Terrestrial > Soil > Wetlands > Permafrost | place: Sweden... | reverse complement strand
GACGACGATTCGATCATTTCTGAAATCCGCCGCCTCAAGGATGAAGGCGCCGACCTCAGTTCCAAGAAAATGGACGAAAACGCAAATCCCCTCATTGCCACCGCCCGCCGCCGTTTTGGAAATTGGGGCGCGGCCGTCGAACGCGCCGGGATCGATTACAGCGCGATCCGCCGCCGCCGCCGTTGGTCGCGCGAACTGGTGCTGCACGAAATCCGCCAGCTTCGCGAGGCCGGAGCCGATCTGCGCAGCGGAGAAGTTCGTCATCAGCACCCGGCGCTCTTCGCCGCGGCCTGCAAAGCCCGCTTCTTCGGAAGCTGGACCAAGGCCCTGCAGGCGACCGAGGATCCCGTGGCCACGCCAGCCTAAGCTTAGCCGATCCGCAAAAGATGGGCATGACTCGTTCGCGCGGGTCATGCCTTTTTTGTTGCCGAATTTTTGACGGAATTAACGGAATTACGGAATTTTTTTTGACAGGATTAACAAGATTCACATGATTTTCTGAAAGGCATTTGACCACGGCACGCCTCTTTTCCCCGCGTTCATGTGCTTCTTGTCCCCTTGTCTAAATTCCGTCTGCCTTCCTAATCCTGTTAATCTTGTTAATCCTGTCTAAATTCAGTTCATGAGCGAACCGCGAACCGTCCGGGGCTTCATCGTCGGGCGAATGCCCTTCGGCAACACGAGCCTCATCGTGCGCTGCCTCACCCGGCAGGCCGGACGCCTTACCTTCATGGCCAAGGGGGCTGTGCGCCCGAAGAGTCCCTTCGCCGGGACGCTCGACCTCTTTTATCTCGCCGATTTTCTCTACCAGCCGGCCCGCACCGGCGAGATGCACACGCTGCGCGAAGTCAAACTCGTCGAAGCCCATCTCGGCCTGCGCCGCTCGTACGCCAATCTCCTGGCGGCGCAATATTTCGCCGCGCTCATCGAGACGGTCACCGAATCGGCGACGCCCGTGGAGGAAGAGTTCAACCTGTTCGCCAAGGCGCTCGCCTACCTCTGCGAAACGGACATTTCATGGCGCGCCGTGGAACGCTTCGAGCAACGCATTCTCACCCTCGCGGGTATCGCCCGAGCCGACCACGATTTGCCGCGCGCTTTCCACGCCTTGCACCATCAAGTGCCGGGCCTCCGGGATGATTTGCTGAAGCAGATCGCCCGGCCGGGGTGAATGGTTGAGCGGAATTTTCCGGTGACCTCCTGTGGCCTTCGGCCACCCGGACAACGAGTTGTCCGGGCCACCCCTTCACTTACAGATCATGGCCGGCATAAGAGAGGTCAAAACTCTTATTGCATAACGGAAAATCGGAGATGCCGTTTTCGCGCACGGCGAGGGCCAGGCCCTGCCAGTTGTGGAAGGAGGGGTCTTTGATCTTCACTTGCGAAATCTGGCCGCCGGCGTCGGTGACAAGGACGTGGGCGATTTCGCCGCGATGGCTTTCGGTGAGCGCGATGGTGAAGGCGTTTTCGGCCATGGCCTTCACCGGATGCCCGGGCTTCGGCGCGGGAAGATTGTCGAGCTGCTCGAAGATAAACTGGATGGAGTCGCGTATCTCCAGGGCGCGAAGCTTGGCCCGCGCATAAACGTCGCCGGAATCGAGCGTCAGCGACGGAATGGAGGAGTAACGGTAGATGCCGTAGGGGAAATCGGCGCGGGCATCGCTGGCAACGCCGGACGCGCGCGCGGCGAGGCCGACGAGACCGGCGGCGCGGGCCTGCTCCGCGGTAACGGCGCCGGTTTCTTCGAGACGGGCAAGGGCCGAGGCGGAGTCGAAAAGAAGCGCTTCGATGGCGGGAAATTTCGCGAGCACGTCATCGAGGATGCCCCTGGCTTTCACCGCCAGGGAAGGGTCAAGGTCGAAGCGCACGCCGCCGGGGATGATCCAGCCGCGCCCGAAGCGATTGCCGCAAATCTCGGCGCTAAGATTGATGACGGAGGTGCGCAGAGCGCCGAAAGCCGCCGCGGGCAGGGCAAAACCGATGTCCGTCGCGATGCCGCTCAGCGTGGCCAGATGCATCGCCACGCGTTCGAGTTCGGCGGCGATGCCGCGCAGGGTCAGCTCCCGCAGGGAAGGCGCAACGCCGGCGAGCGCTTCGATGGCCGAGCAAAACGCCGTGGCGTGGGCGATGACGGAGTCGCCCGCCATTGATTCAATGAGGATGAGTTGCCGCGCCGGCTTTTGGCGGGGCAGAAGTTTCTCCACTCCGCGATGCTGATAGCCGAGGTGGATTTCGAGATGCAGAATTTCTTCGCCGTGACATTGAAACCGGAAATGTCCGGGTTCGATCACGCCGGCGTGCACCGGCCCGACGGCGACTTCATGGACTTCCCCGCCCCCGACGCGGTAAAAGGCGTAAGGCGCGCCGTTTTTGCGCCAGTCGTCCGCCGAGCGCACGGGACGCAGCCAGGGATGCCCCTCGGGCTCCATGCCGGTCTGTTCGTAAAGCTCGCATTCGAAATAGTTCATGGAGGGGAAATCGACCGAGAGTGTCGGATACGAGGGCTTTTCGCCGGGGGGGAAAACGGCGTTCGTCAGGCAAAGTCCGCCGGCGGAGTCAGAAGCCAGCGCCGTCCAAACGCGCCGGCCGCCGCCCGGTTCTTCCTGGCGGAACATCGCGACGGGCCGAGCGCCGTTGGCCAGCAGCTCACGCATGGCCGCGACCCAGTCGTTGACGCTGAAGCGCGGTTCGTCGGCGAAATGGATCAGCTCCAGAGGTTGTATCGCGCGCCACTTCATAAGGTCGTTCCGAGGGTGGCCATGATCGCGCGCAGGGCGTCGAATAGCGCCGCCGGACGGAAAAGCACCAGCGGAATCGAGACCGATGCCGCGTAGAGGCTCAGCGCGTGGGAAAGATTGAAACGCTCGCCGGTCCCGGTCGCGGCGTGCGGCGTCCCGTCCGGTGTTTGCAACATGCGCAGCACGGAACGGCTCATGCCGATGAAAATGACCATCAGCAGCGAGAGAAACAGCGCGAGCAGCAGCCATTTGTCGCGGTGGATCATTCCCCTCAAAATGAACAGCTCGCTGAAAAAAATCCCGAAAGGCGGCGCGCCGACGATATAGAAAAACGCGACCGCCCACACAAAGCCGCTCCACGGCAGGCGATGCGTCAGGCCGGTGACCGATTTGATTTCGCGCGAGCCGTAGTTCTGGTGGATGTTGCCCGCCATGAAAAAGAGGCCGACTTTCCCAAATGAATTGAACAGCAGATGCAGCAACGCGCCGAGCAAGGCCACGCCGCCGACGCCGATGCCGAGCGCGATGATGCCGAGATGCTCGACGCTCGAATAGGCCAGCAGCCGCTTGTAGTTCCGGCTGCGCCACATGTAGATGGCGACGATGCCGAGCGAGAAAAGGCCGGCGAAGATCAGCAGCCTTTGCGCGAACGTCCGCTCATCGGTTGGAGCGACGACTTGGTAGAACCGCAGCAGCACCAACATGGCGGTGCTGCGCATCGAGCCGGCCATGAGCGCGGCGACCGGCGCGGGCGCATTGGAGGTGGCGTCAACGTCGCCCGGATGCATGGGCGCCAGGCCTATTTTGGCGCTCAATCCGACGAGGGCAAAAATGAAGCCGGCCTTGAGCCAGAGCGGGTTGAGGTGCGGCGCGGCTTCCGTCATGCGACCGACGAGAAATCCGGTGTAATCGACAACGCCGCGCGCGGAAAGGCTGAGAAACAGGATGCCGACGAACAGGAAAACCAACCCGAGCGAGACGAGGAAAAGATATTTCCAGACAGCTTCGAGCGATTCCTTCGTGCGATAGAAATACATGAGCGGCACAAGGCTGAAGGTCGTGAGTTCCATGACGACCCAGAGGAGGGCGAATTGCTGGACGACGAGGACGAGCGTGTTCGCGAGCAGGTAGAAGTTGAGCGCCGGGTAATAGAGGCGCCTGGAGCGGTCGTATTCCGCTCCCTGCATCCGTTGCAGGAAGCCCGGCGAGTAGAGCACCACGAGCACGAACGTGTGCGAGAGGATCGTGAGAAAGAACGCGCCGAGCGGATCGACCGCCAGCCACCAGCCCGCCGGGAACGGATTGACCCGCGTGATCAGGCAGTAGAGCGACGCCGCCAGATGCGTGACGCCCGCCAGGAGGGTGAGCCAGTAATTGAGCCGGACCGAGCGATACCACGCCGCCAGGGCGGTCGTGAACAGCGGCAGGACGAGGAGGACAAAAATCGTCATCATCTTACTCCCGCAATCCGGTCAGGTCGTCGCTTCCGCCCTCGGGGAAGTGGGTCTTGAGATGGTTCATTGCGATGCCCATGAGAAAGATGAGGACGAACAGGTCGAGAAATCCGGCCAGCTCGATCATCCACGGCATCTCCGTCTCAACGCCGAGGGCGAGCAGGAACAGGCCGTTCTCGATGATGAGGAATCCAACGACATGAGCCAGCAGCAGGCGGCGGCGCATGATCAACAGCCCGCCCGCCGCCATGCCCGCGATGGCCGCCCCGAGAGGAACCACGTTCACCGGCACGGGCGTCAGCCGCGACAGATAATTCGAGAGGACAAACGCTCCGACGACCACGGCGGCCATCTGGATGAGGAACCCCGGATGGTAGCGGCGCGTGTTGTCACCGAGGCGCATGTCGAGGTCGCGCATGATTTTGGTGATGTAGACCGGGATCAGATAGGTGCGGACCAGCAGCACTCCCGCCGCGACCGCGACGTGCGACCACGCGAAGTCGGCGAAAAACGCCAGCGTGTGGACGCCCGCGACCAAAAATCCCTGCAACACCAGGATCAGCACGTAGGCCGAGAGCCGCGTGGTGACGGCAAGGTAAATGAGCGTGAGGCAAAACAGGATGGCGAGCGCGTTGATCATGATAAGATCTCTAGTGGGAGAAGGTGAAGATGAGGATGTTCAGCACGCCGATCGCGGTGGCGAAGAGGAGGAACTGCGGCACGAGCACCAGGCGGAAGCGGGCCATGAGCGTTTCGATCAGGGCCAGCCCGGCGGCCAGCGCCAGGAGGGTCGCGCCAAAGACGAGGAGGCCGGGCACGGGCCCCAGGACGCCAAACGGATTCAACAGCAGCGCCGCAAGCATGGAGTATAGCAGCAGTTTGAGCGACGCGGCGTATTGGTAGAGCATCAGGTCGAAGCCCGAGGCATCGAGAATCATGACCTCATGGATCATCGTCAGTTCCAGGTGCGTGTTCGGATCGTCGACCGGCATGCGCGAGCACTCGGCCATCATCAGGAAAAAGAGCGAGAGCAGCCCGACGCAGACGAACACGACAAACATGGGATTGTCCCATGCGATCCCGGCGAGGATCGTCTCGAACGAATAGCACCGCGTGATGAGCGCGAGGCTGCCGATGGTGAAAAAGAAAATCGGCTCGGCAAAGACCGCGAATCGCGCCTCGCGGCTCGCGCCCATCCCCTCAAAGCTGCTGGCCGCGTCGAGCGCGGCGAGGATTTGGAAAAAGCGGCCGAGCGCGAGCAGGTAGGCGAACAGGATGATGTCGCCTGAAAACGAAATCGCCGCCGGCCGGCCGAGCGGCAGGAGCAGCGCGGCGAACGCGACCGTGCACCAGACGATCACCGGCGCGACGCGGGAGATGAATCCGGCGCTCGTGCTGTAAACGGTTTCCTTGCGCGCGAGCCGCCACAGTTCGTAGTAAGGCTGAAATACGCCCGGGCCGAAGCGCCCCGAGAGGCGCGCCTTAAACTTGTTGACGATGCCGGTGAACAGCGGCGCGCCCAGGAGCAAAAGCGCGCAGGCCAGCCATGACAAGGGATCGGAGCTTGCTATTTCCATATGAGCGCGCAGAGCAGGTAAAAAAGTACGGCACTGAAGAGGTAGGCGACGTAGTGGCGGATGTTGCCGCTGTGAATCCACCGGAACGCGCCGAGCAAACGCCCCATGGCGCCGTTGAACGCGATCCAGCCGTTTTCCATCCGGTCGGAGCAATGCGAGCGGAACCCGCTCGCGGCGGGCACGATGTCGCGGAGCGGCTTCCAATGCACGGCGAGATCGAGCATCGGGCGTCCGAGTTTCACCAGTTCCTCGGCAAAGCCGGAGGCCGTGTATTGCATGCGGGGCGTCACCGCCGCGTAGCCGCAGCCCCATGTTTCGCGGAGGCGCACGCCGGTCCTGCCTTGCAGCCCGAATTTCACGGCGCAGACCGCGGCCACGAAGGCCAGGAACAGCGCAAACACCATTTGCAATTGGCCGAGGGGCGCCGACCATTCGACGGGCGCTTGCGACGCGGTCGCGAGTTCGCCGAGCGCGGGCGCGATGAGGCGCAATCCGGTTTGCGGAAAGATGCCGATCACCGCGCAAAGACCCGCCAGCCCGAGAAGGGCGGCGGAGGACCAGCCAGGTTCGCTTTGCCGGTGAGAAGCGAGGCCGGAGCGGTTGGCTCCGAGGAAGACGATGCCGTAGAGCTTCGTGAAACAGGCCACCGCCAGTCCGCCCATGAAGGCCAGGCCGACGGCTGAAACCAGCATCACCAACGGCGCGTAGCCATGCAGCAGGTTGCCCGCGCGGAAGAAACTTTTGTAGATGATGAACTCGCTCACGAAGCCGTTGAACGGAGGCAGGCCGCAAATGGAGATGGCGCCGACGAGGAACGTCACGGCGGTCAGCGGGATGACGCGGGCGAACCCGCCCATTTTCTCGATGTCCCCCGTGTGCGCGTGGCTGTAGACATCGCCCGCGCCGAAGAAGAGCAGCCCTTTGAAAATCGCGTGGTTGAGCGTGTGCAGCAGCGCGCCGGCAAAGCCGAGCACGACCAACTCGGGCAGCGCGTAGCACCGGCCCAGCCAGGCGACCGACAGGCCCAGACCGATGATGCCGATGTTTTCCACCGAGTGATAGGCGAGGAGCCTTTTGATGTCGTGCTGCGCCAGCGCATACCAGACGCCCAGCACCGCCGAGACGAGCGACACGGCGAGCAATCCCCAGCCATAGGCGGCGTTGAGCGCCGGCAGGATCATCATCAGCCGCGCGATGCCGTAGATGCCGGCCTTGATGTTGATGGCCGAGAGCAGGCCCGACACGTGCGTCGGCGCGGCCGAATGCGCGTTCGGCAGCCAGGCATGGAACGGCATGAAGCCGGCCTTGATGCCGAAACCGGCGAAGCCCGTCAGCAGGACGACCGCGAGCGCCTTGGGATCGTAGGCCGTGTGCCGCGCGAAGTCGTCGAAGTTCCAACTGCCCGTCAGTTCATGCAGCGTGAGGAAGCAGACGTAGAGCAAAAACACGCTTGCGTGCGTCGCCACGAAATACCAAAAGCCGCCGCGCCGGACTTCCTCTTTGTCCTTGTCGAAGACGATCGAAAAGTAAGCGCCGATGGCCATGAATTCCCACACGACGAGGAAGGCGAGCGCGTTGTGGACGATGGCGACAAGCTGCATCGCCACGATGAACAGCGTGAGAAACCAAAGGTGCGCGCGCACGGAAAAGCCGCGTTCGATGTAAGGGCGCAGGTAGGCCATCGCATAGAGGCTCCCCGCGAGCGACAGAAGTTGAAACGTGGCCAGGAAGAAGAGCGACAACCCGTCAAACCCGATCAACACGGACCCGGCGGCGGGAAGCTCGAAGCGATATTCCGCGCGCTGATAGACGAGCAACGCGCTCAGCGAGAAGGTCAGCCCGCAGACGAGCGCGAGCGCATTGAGCAGGTTGGCGGCGACGTTGAGCCGGCGGCTGTCGCGCACGAACGCGGGCAGAACGAGGTTCAGCCCGTGCAACAGCAGCCCGATGACAAAAAACGCGACCATTTCAGAGGGTGTCTCGAAAGTGGGCGCAGGTCACGCCGAAAGGATTTTTTTCCTGGGGCAAGCGGAGTCACGGTAAGAACAAGGATTAACACGCTACTTGTTCGGAAGCACGGGAGCCGGGAAGATCGTTTCAGCCATTTCGGTATTCTTCTTGATCGGGTCGGTTCTAAATGCATCACGATAACCCTTCGCCGAGTCGATTAGCTTAACCAATTCGCTATCTGCCAAACCCAGAAAAACCATATTTCCGCCGACCGAGAAGGCGACTGAAATCAAAGCGGGCTTTCCGCTTTCCTTGCTCAAACTGAAAAAGACTTGCGGCAAACTGGGGTCCGTTGGCTTCACCCCTGCAACCACCTTATTATTGATAATAACGTTGTTATCGTTGGCTATCTTTTCCCACGACTGACACGTTTCCAGAATCACGCAAAGGTTAGCTAGCTGCTTCTCGTCGATATCTACTTTCAAAGTCGGTTGGTTGCCCGTGGTTATCACATTAATGTCATTTACGATCATAGTTACCTGATTAGGAATCTGCGTTGGATCGACTAGGGATATTTCGCCGTAATCGCCGTAGCATTTCAAGCAGCCGGAGAGAACCAATAGAAGGAATGTTAAGCGCATGATCGTCAATAGACGTAACGATCCGCGCTGTAAAGCATACAGCGGGCTTAGGAATTGTCGGCAGTCCAGATTACTTGCGCTCCGGAAGTGCGATCAGGTAGTAAGCGGAAGTTGAACCCGTTGACGTCACAGCCGCTTGTTACGGCGGCGGGACCTTGACGAGTGCGGTCGATGGCATACGCTCATTAAATGAACTGGTCTGCTTACTGGTATCAACTCGCATTAATGTTAGCCTCCATTCCGGCGGTTGCGGCTATTGTTTGGTTCATCGGCAAACGAATCATTGACCGATGGTTCAAGGCTCGCGAACAGGCTTACGAGCAAGAATTGAAGATTGCGAGTCAGAGAGACAATATCCGCTTTTCAAAGCTTCACGAAGATAGAGCGCAAGTAATTAAGGAGCTATATACTAAGCTAGTCGATTTTAGAAATTCTGGCAGTATGCACATGATTGTCCCGAAGGACGCGGGTTTTAAGAAACTATTCTACGAACACTTCACGGAGCTTACGTCATATTTTCAGCGTCATAGAATTTATTTCAGCGAACCCGTTTGCGAGCTTATCGACAAGCTAAGTACCGAAATGCAAATCGCCGTTAGTGACCAATATATGCAGCAAGCTCGTGAGGCGAAGGGAGAGCAATTACAAAAGGAAGATTTAGATAAAAAATGGCCTGTGATTCAAAAAATATTGCCTGATTTACTCAAGCAGATTGAGAAGGAGTTTAGGCAATTACTCGGTGTCGATGAAAAGTAGAGCGAAAAAAAGGGTGGGTTTTCGCTTAAGCAATCCGTCAGCCTGGGCGGTCTGGCCCTGCCGGCCTCTTCTCCTCGCTCCCAAGTTGCACTTGGGAACGCACTTGCTGAGGCAATTTCATTGCCGATCCCGCTACGATAATCCCAAGTTGGGTAGGCGCGAAAAGGAATTTCGCGAGGTACAGGAGGCGTTCCCAAGTGCAACTTGGGAACGAGGAAACTTACGCCGCCACCACTTCGACGCGCGGAGAAAAACCGAGTTGGTGGAGAAGTTCTTCGCAATCCTCCCACGCCAGGCCAAAGGCGCGCACGTCGGCCACGCCCAGGCGGGCGACGACCGACGAAATAGTCCCGGCATCGCGGTCGGCAAGTTCGCCATCCATCAAGACGTTCTCCGACCAGTCCACCAATTGCGCGAGCTTGATCTCGTGATGGAGATACGCGGCGATTTTGTCGGCGACAGTTTTCTTCGTGATCGTCACGGCTGCATCCTACACTTTCTTATGGTGCAGGGCCATCCTGAAAGGATGGCAATCAATCAGCCCAGGGTTGGCGCGGCAGCGCCTACCCTGGGTATCTTCGCCGAGTAGCCCAACCCTGTAAGGGTTGGATCATGGTCATGAGCGATTCAACCCTTTCAGGGTAGGTTGTCGATATGATCTACCCAGGGTAGCGGCTTCGCCGCAACCCTGGGCTATATGCTTGCAACCCTTTCAGGGTTGCGATTACACGCCTTGCGACCGGGAAAGGGGACATCTTTTCGCTTCAGACACCCACTCAGGCGGTCTTCGACTTCTTGTCGATGGGCGCGGCGCGTAAAATCCATTCGAGAATGGTTTCCGGTTTCGCGCGATCCCGGAGCAGGTCCACGAACTCCGCCTGCCGGAACAGGAACGCCAGCCTCGCGAGGAGGTCGAGATGCTGCCTGGGGGAGTGGCTAAGCAGCAGGAACAGGGTGTGGACCGGCTTGTGGTCGAGCGCGGCCATGTCGATGGGCTTGCGCATGAAGAAAACGCCAAGCGCCGGGCGCGACATGTTGACGACCACCGGCACGCGGAGGTGGGGAATCGCCACCCCCTCGCCGACCGCCGTGGTCATGAGCTTTTCGCGGCTGACCAGCAGGTCGTAAATCAATTCCTTGTCGGCCTCGGGCGGAAGAGCGAAAACATCCAGCGCCGCCCGCAAGACCTCGGCGAACGTGCCGCCCGGCACATCGTAGTAAAACCGATGGGCCGCGAAAAGCTCCGTGATGGGCGGCAGACCGGCCAGCTCCATCTCGCTGATTCCGAGGTTCAGCGGATGATCGCGCTGCAAGGCCCATTCCAAAATGGCTTGCCGGTTAAAGCGCAGGCGGCCCTGCACATCGAGATGAGGCAGTTTGCCGGCATGGGCCCATTCGCGCGCCTCCCGTTCGGGAATGCCCAGGAGACGGGCGACTTCGGTTGAGTTGAGTTCCATAAGATTTAGCGTGAACCATCCGCAGGCGCGGGCCGGAGTTTGCCCAGGTAGCCGAGCAATCCGTGGAGAAAGGTCAGGGGATGCGGCGGACAGCCGGGTATGTAGAGATCGATCTTGTGCTTTTCGATGAAGTCGCGCGCCAACAAATCGGAACCCTGGAAAATTCCGCCGCTGATGGCGCAGGCGCCAAAAAGGATGATGAGTTTGGGTTTCGGCACGGCTTCGTAAGTCGCTTCCAGCGCGTGCGCCATTGCGCGCGTGGTTGTGCCCGAGATGACGATGCCGTCGGCGTGGCGAGGCGAGGCGACGAACTCGATGCCAAAACGGCCCATGTCGAAATTCACATTGCCGAGCGCATTCAGCTCCAGTTCGCAGCCGTTGCAGCCGCCGGCGGAAACGGAGCGCAGTTTGAGCGAGCGCCCGAACAAACGCCGGATCTCGCGCGAGCAGGCTTCCGGCTCGATGGGGCGATCTTCGCGCAGCAGCAATCCCTCGCGCGAGGTGGCCGCCATTTGGGTGCCGTTGGTGTAGGTGATCGCGCCTTCCGGACAGGCCTCGACGCAGAGCGGGCAAAAAACGCACGCGCCCAGATCGATTGTCAGCGGGTCCGCCGAGATCGCGTTCGTCGGGCAGACGTCGACGCACACCGAACAACCCTCGGGACAGCGCGCCGGATCGAGCTTGGGTTTGCCGCGAAAGCGCGCCGGAGTCGAGGCCGCCGCGATGTCGGGGATGACCGGCTGCCCTTCCGCCACGCGTACGGCCAGTGCCTGTGGGAGGTGCAACCTCATAGTTGCGGGCTAGTGTAAGCCCGGGGCGGAAGACGGAAAGCCGAATTGTCGACAGCCTTTGAGGGGGAATGGGACTTATGGGTCGGCCTCAAACGGGTCGATGGCGGGATTTTTCGCAGGAAGAGGCGCCGGTTCAGGCTTGAAGCGCGTCAACGGCCTCATGTACGCCTGGAATCAGAATTCGGATCACGTCCTCGGCCGTGTAGGAAAGGGAACCGGGCGTGAGGAAATTTTTGAGATAGGCCAGGGAGTCTCCCGCCGTGACCAACGGCGGCTCGACGTTGCCGGATCGATCCGTCTGTCCCAGGCCAACGGTGGAAAGCAATCCGTTACAGATGCATTTGCGTCCTTCCGTGTCTTCCACCTTCCCGCCTTTTCGGACGTAATCATTGATGGCTTCGCTGGCGCAACGATAACCGACCGTGCCGTCCGGTTTCAGATAAGCCTGCCGCAAAAGCCCGACGTCGCAGACGCGCGCGCGCTTTTCAACAACCTCGTCGGATGAGACAGTCCCTTCCAGGCTGACGATCTTGAATGGAAAGCCGGTTGGCGATGCCAGCGGGTCGGTAACAACGTCGATTTTCCCGTCGCATACCTGGCGCAGCACCTCTTGTTTCAGCTCGGGATCCACTCCCGACTCTTCACAAAAGGCAAAGGGTGTTCCGACTTGAATGCCGGTGGCGCCCATTGCCAGGGCCTCCTCGAACTTTCCAGGGCCCCAGTAAGAACCTGCCAGCCAAAACGGATACCCGAGCTGCCGAAACCGCTCCATATCGGGCAAATCACGGGGGCCGTAGATGGGTTCGCCGCGCTCGTTCAATTGCATCTGGCCGCGAGGAGGAGCGTTATGTCCGCCCGCGGTGCTGCCCTCGACGATGAAGCCGGTGATTTTTCCCTGGGCCTTTCTCGTCAAATTGAGGGCCAGGGTGGCCGAGGAGACGATGGGCATGAAATGAGGTCTCTTCAAGACCGGCGGCGGCCCCTGCCAGAATTCCCGTGGATCAAACGAAATGGTATGCGGGTCTCCCTCGACCGCTCCGGCCACATCAACCTTCAGGCTGACCGGTTCGCCGGCGGCCAGCGCGTCCAGAACGGCCGGGATGTGGTTCGGTATGCCCGCTCCCATCAGCACGTAATCGACTTCCGCCAGCATCGCCCCGTATAAGGCGGCCAGGGTCGGAAACTGAATCTTCTCCATCAGGTTCACCCCCACAATTCCAGGGTGATTCTCCCGCGCCAAAAATATCTCGACGAAGTTTGCGGCCACCAGCAGATCGAGGTGGTACTTGGGCATATCCAACCTGCCCATGGGTGTCGTTCGGTAACCCTCGGTTGCGGGCGTTCCCTCGGGCAGGTAATAACTGGCGATCAAGGGTGAAACGAGATCGGGCTTCGGAAAGCGACCCAAGGCCCGGAGCATGTGCCCCCCCGGATCGCCTTGTTGCAATCGCCTGGCTAAAACGACATCCAGGCACGTTCCTGAAACAACCCCGAGATGACCCAGGCGCGAAACCGCTCTTGCCAAACGCCAATCGGAAACACCTATACCCATGCCACCTTGGATCAGACGCGGAAGTGAACCAGAATTCATTAGCAATACTTATAATATAGGTTCGCGCTTGTGACAAGTAAAAAGCCCGCCATGGGATGCAATTAGCAGTGCTACAGGTTAATAATAAGGAAAACTTGCAATAATGTGAGCAAGACTAATCAAGCCTCGATGTGACGCGGCTGGCAGGGCCCGGGCCCAAGCCGGGCGCGGATACCGGCGGCGGCCAATGCAGCCCCATTGGCCTATGGGGTGCGCTCGAGAGGACTCGAACCTCCATGGATTGCTCCACTAGTACCTGAAACTAGCGCGTCTGCCATTTCGCCACGAGCGCATTAACTGATAATCAATGACTTATAAGACTTGACTTCGTTACCTTCACGGTTATGCTTCACGGGCTCAATCCGAGCCAAGGAAATACCGTGAAAAACAAAACATGGAGCCGAACCAAAGTACAAGGTCTTCTTCGTCATCGTGGAGGCGAATACTACGCCCGTCTCTACGTCTCAGGCAAGGAAAAGTGGGTGCACTTGAAAACCCAGCACCTTGAAGTGGCCAAAGCCAAAATCGAGGAAGAGAAAAATGCCATTGCCGCCGCGCGCAAAGTTGGCTGGGCCGTGAAGAAGGGCGCCGTCCCCGTGAACGAGGCCGTGAAAGCTTACGAGGAGCATTTGCGGCTGCGGGTGGGGCTCAAGGAAAGCACGCGCCGGTATTATGCGTGGGTGCTCAAAGCCATCCTGAAATCGTGGCCCGAGTTGCTCGGCATGGAGATCCCCGCCGTCACCGAAAATGATTGCAAGGAATGGGCGCGGCGTTTTTCCAAGGAGTATTCTCCGCTCTATTACAACACCGCCGTTTTGATCCTCAACGAGCTATTTAAAATGGCCATCAAAACCGGGGCCATTTACCGCAATCCGGCGGAGGGCATCGAACTGCGCAAGAAGCCGCAGCGGAAGCTCGAACTGCCGACTCGCGAACAGTTTCGCAATGTCGTCGATTTCGTGGCCGCCGGCAAACACCGCACGGCCAAGCTCGCCGCCAATCTCATTGAATTTCTGGCTTATACCGGCTGCCGCATTTCGGAAGCCCAGCGCGTTAGCTGGAGCGATTGCGATTTGGAGCGGGGCACTCTGACCATCAAGGGAGACGCGGAAACGGCCACCAGGAACTGGAAGATTCGGCATATCCCGCTCATTCCCGATGCCAAAAAACTTCTGGAGCGCCTGCGCCAAGATCGGTTCGGTTTAAACCCGGAAGATCCCATTTTGCTGGTGGGAGATGTTCGCGGCGCTTTCGAAAGGGCTGCCGACCAGTTGGGAATCAAATTGACCCATCACAGTCTGCGTCATCTCTTCGCAACGACGTGCATTGAGGCGGGGGTGGACATCCCCACGGTTTCGCGCTGGCTGGGCCACAGTGACGGAGGCGTCCTGGCGCTCAAGACTTATGGTCATTTGCGCGATGAGCACAGCAAACGCTCGGCCCAACTTGTTTCTTTCGCGGCTTTTTCTCAGCCTGCCGAGGCGACTTCCTGACCAAGAGCCGTGTCCGATGGAGATGGCCTCTTGGCTGGGCGGGTGGGTTTCCCGTTGTAGATTTGCTTGTCCAGCAAAAGGCGTTCGACCTCCGATTTTGGAATCATCATCCGCCCAAGCTGGGTTAGCACCTGCACTTTGCCAGCGTAAATCACTGGCTGCATGCGGATGAACAAACACGCTTTCATCGTCAATGCCGTCAAGGAAACGCTTCGCATGATTCGAGAGCGCGGGAATGAAAGGATTCCGCTTCTCGTCGTGCAGGCCCAAACCGCACAGACATTCGCACAGGAAGCCCCGCTTCTGCCGATCCGTTCGGACGCCGGACCGCCGGAAAAGCGGCGCGAAACCCGAGGGAAAAGGGCGGCCTGAACCAAATGCCAGCATGTTTCCCCCTGCGCACCCCTTAAAAGCCAGCGACAGCGCGGGGGCGCGCAGGGGGAAACATGCGCAGCGCCAATCCGAGCGGAGGTGATGAACGCCCCTTGCACTCGAACTCAATTCAGGGAGGGGTGTTAGCCTGCTGTCCGGATGACACGGGATCTTCCCCATGTTTGATCAAAGGCCAGAACTGATCCCATTTGAAGGGGCGGCTGAACTCCCCGTGATGGCATTTCATACAGTCCCCGGCATCCAACGGACGAAAGATAAAACCGGCCGACGTTCCGCTCTCTTTTTCGAGCACGTGCAGGCTGCCGGGGCCATGACAACTTTCGCACCCCACGTTCACGAGCTTCGTCGCGCCGAATTCCCGGAGATAACCGGACGGCTCTCCAAATCCAACCGTGTGACAGCCTACACATTTGGGATCGGCGTCTGCGCCGCGGGTCATCAAAGTTGCAAAAGCGTGCGCGTGGGCGGCGGTCGTCCAAATGGCCGCAGCGGTTTGATGGCAGGATACACACCTCTCCGTGCCGACATAGGTCGCCAAGGTCCGCACACCCGGGACCATGTCGGCACTCAGATTATTGGGATCGTCCACCAACAGTTTCGTGTAGCGCACCTTTTTGCGATAAGCCTGCACCATGTCGCTAACCGAAGGATCCTGCGGAATGGTGTCACGCAATAATCGGATTTCGTTACGGGTCACCTCAGGCAGCGCGTCTTTTGCCAGCTTTAACCGGAGAATGCCCAACGCCCGGGACTCGTTCGTGACGTAGGAAATCACGCTCCGGTTTTCCATCACCAGATGCTGGGCCGGTTGGGTGACTTTTCCACCAAGAATGACTTGGCATTCGTAGAATTGGTCCGCCAGTTGTGCCAACGTGGCTTCGTCGGTAAATGCCAGCAGGACCACGACGTCCGCTTTGTCACGCAATTCAACAAGGCATCGCTCGATTGCAGTCTCCATCTCACCGATCACCAATCCCTCGCCAAGATCGTGCTCCATGCCGCGAGGATCAATCACCCCAATGATAGCGACGCGATAAGCGCCGCGCTCGACAACACGGTAGGAATCAAAAATTGGCTGGCCGCTCGTCTTGTCGAGCAGGTTGGCGCTCAGCATGGGCACCGGCGAAGTGTCCTTGAGATTGTGGAGCCGAGCCGCAGAGAGATGGGCCTCCCGCTGGCCGATGTTCAGGGCATCATATTTCATCGCGGCAAAGGCGTTCAGGACGTAGCCGAATTCGATCAGGTCGTAGTCCTCATGTCCGCCGATGGCATCGCCGACATCCACGCGCAGAGCTCCTTCGGATGCTTCTTGATCGAGCACAGTCATCAGGCGGCTTAATCCACCATATTGGCCGGAAAAACATCCGCACGGTTCGAGCCGTCCGTCTGTATCGCAGGTAAAGTAAATCGGGAGATCGAGAGATGGCACTTTCGACGGCGGCCCGCAGGCGCCAAGAAGCGCGACTGATATTAAAACCAGCACGACACGAAAACGAGAGTCGATCGCCCACAACCCGGCCCGTTTGATTCCGGATTTAGTAAAGCACCGCATACGTGAAGACGTTCACATTGACCTTGGCGGGCTGCTGAATCTCATTGCCACCGCAACAGCAACAACCGCTCGCGTTTTCGACATCGTTCAATCCTTCTTTGGAATAAACCAGCACGAGCCGTCCATTGATTTCCAGGCCTTTCAACGACACCAAGTTCCCATGCTTCTCCATCAGGTGAGGAATGGGATTCACGATGGAAAAGATCGGATGGGTCATCGGAATGTCATGAAGAGGATATTCGGGAAAACAGGCTTTTATCTCCCGCCGGAACGCAGCGTCCCATTTTTCATCCGAGCACCCGGGACTCGCGAGCAGAAATCCGCCCCGCGTGAGATATTGCCGGAGTTGCTGGCGCTCTTTCGACGTCAGTGAAAAATCGTCGTTGCCCGACATCACGCAGAATGGGTAATCGAACAACGCATCGGCATCCAGGCGAACCGGACAAAAGGTCTTGTTCACGCGCAGGTTGGTTTGGCCGGCAACGTCCGAGAGAAAGTGGTCCGCGAAACAAACTGAACTTTTGTTTCCCGCGTAAGTCAGGTTGCCGCACTGCAACAGGGTCTTATCCGACGCGACCGGCATGGCTGGCGTGTTCGGGGTTTGAGCCTGGGAAAGGGACGCGAAAGCGTAGAGAGCCAGAAAGAGCCCGCAGCCAAAAGGTAGGGCCCGAACTTTAATGGGATTTTTCATCGGCTGGTTTATCCTTACCCGTGGTGATCGTCTTAAAATAACTGTCCACGACGTCGTTATATTCTTCGATTTCTGTTTCCGGGGAATTGGCGGCGGAGTGACGATTGATCGGATTAAGTCCGTTGACAACGTCAGGATTTTCAACGCCCCCTCTATTGCCTGCGGGCACGTTACCTGCACCTCGCCCATAAGGACTCGACTGGCGAGAGGCCGATCTGCTGTTGCTCGCGAAGGATTCGTTGCCCAGCACGCTCATGTTGGAACCATCCATCACCGCGTATCCCGACGAGCCCATCGAGCCTTCGCCGCTTCCGCCTGCCCGACCATACCCCATTCCGGAACCAAATCTTCGGCTGCGCGACATTTGCGCAAAATTGCTGCCGGGTATCAGGTGTTGCAACTGCAAATAGGTGTCGAGTTCATCGCTGGAGGGGCAATTGCCGCCATGGCACTCCGTGAATAAACGCTCCATAGCCAGGCGCAGTCGGTCGGCAAGTTGAAAGGATTGACCGCCGTGCCCCGCCAGCATCTGGTCGGTAGCCTGTTCCGCCAGGGGTTCCATGAGATACTGGCCGATTTGATCCGCAAGGTCCTCCCCGCTGCGTGACGCCTTCGGAAAAAGCGGGTGAGCCGCTTTGGAATCTTCTCCCAGTTTTGCCCGGAGTTCGTGGAGCGACTGGGCCACCTGCTGTTCAGTTGACGCGATGTCTTGTAGGGCCAACTGGTCTTCACGTCCCAATTGCCCCGGACGATTATACGCCTGCGCCTGTTGCGTGAGTTCGACTTGGGATTTGTAGATAGCCTCGAATTGGTTAAAATCTTTGATCAATTCCTGCATCCGGCTCATGTCCTCCAGCGGCTGGACAACTTGTTTGTCCGCGTCCTCATTCGTTTGGCCAAGCTGCTCCAGTTGGTTGTCGGACGCTGCCTTGAAATCGTTCAGCATCTCCGGCGATAGTTGGCGCGGACCGGTTGAGGGCGAACTACGTTGTGCGATATCCCGGTTCGCCGCATCGCTGGCCTTCGTGCTCGCACGGATTTTCTCGGCCTGCTGACGCAAGATTTCCTGCAGGTCCTTTTCGACATCGTAAACGGGTTCCTTGCGGACAAAATTTTCCATCCGAGCGGCTTGCTTGCCGAGTTTTTGGTTCAGTTCGTTTTGCTCCGCGATCAAGCTATCGAGCTGTTGCGCCGGCGCCGCGCTTTGCTTTGCATCGGCATTGGACAATTGGTTGCTCAACTTTTGGGCCTCTTCGCCTAGCTCCCGCTGCTTGTCCATCAATTCCTGCAAGTCATTGTTGAGTTCGGCGTATTTGGCTTCCGTGTTGGAGATGTCGCTTTGTTCCCGCAGATAGTTGTTGTAGTCCTCCACACTGATTACCGCCAAATGGATGGTCTGGCTGCGAGAGAGGTGCGGTTGCGGCGCGTTATCCACGGCCTCGGCGAACAGGGAAATCACGTCGCCGGGATGCACGCCCATGGCGGCAAAGTCAAAATCGGATGTCTCGCGACTGTCGAGGCGGATGTCATTGTATTTAAAAGCCTGGGGATCGGCGTACACTCCGTTCACTCCGCGATGAATCCGGATTTCCGTCAGGCCACAGTCATCGCTTGCCTCGACTTGCGCCTGCAATTTGAAATCCATGGCCACGGCCGAGTCGTGTTCAGGGTTGGTGATGTGAATTCCCGGCGGTAAATCGTGTGTAACTGTAAGGCCACCTTCGTAATCCTTCTGCGACGGAAGTCCGGAATCGTCGATGAGACCAAAGCGCATCCGCCCGGAATCTGTGGCGACAAAGGAACCGGCAACTTCATTATCTCCCGATTTTTTCAAGGCGATGCGCTGGGGTACATAGTCGCCATCGGTGAGTTCGAGCCAGCCCTCGCGCAGGGGCCGGTTGGACTGAAGCCGGAATTGCACGCGGCTGCCTTCGAGCGCCTGCACCTCCTTGAATTCGTATAGCGTTTCCTCCGGCTTGATATGTGTGTAGTCAGGCGGAGCAATCCGTACAAATGCCTTGTCCAACCGCGGAGTCAGAACCACGCCGGTCCGCACCTGCTTGGATTCACTCACGTGGTCCTTGGTGTGGGCATAGACGACCAAGTCCGTCTGGATATTATTGAGCTGCTGGTTGTATCCCACGCCGCTCTCGTTGAACATTGGCAACGTCAAGGCCTGCTCCGGATGCCCGGGAGGGTACGACGTGAGATAAACCTCCTTCGGCTGATGGCCGGACGCTTTTACCTTCACGATCAGTCCGCTGCCGTACGGCACCATCGTGCCGGTCGGTGTCGGCTGAACAATGGCCAAGCTCGTGAACGAATAGGGCGGATGATCACCAAATGGATCAACGAAGCGGGCGATTTCCGTCGTTGTGATGGGAAAACAGAGGGCCGATACGGCGATGAAGCCGAGCAACGCCCATGCCGCCCACCGAAAGTGAACGCGCACCTCACCCGTGCGGGCGATGTTTTCCACGGGAACAGTACGCAGTCCGGCGGCATAGCCTTCGACCGCTTGACGCGCGAGATCACGGGTCTGCGGCGCGAGCGAACCGTCTCGCGCCTGTTCGTTCAACTGCAGCAAATTGATGAGACGCGAGCCGAGACCTGGATCACGCGCTTCGAGGAACCGCGCAATGTGCTCAGCCCGATTGCGACGAACAAAAGCCCGGTGCCAGGCGAAAAGCGCAAGGACAATCCCTCCCGTGATCGCCGTCAGCAAGAGGCCCAGTCGCCAGCCGACGCTGAGATGAAAAATCACGTCAAGCACGAAGCCGAATAGAATCGCCGCACAAACGTATTTTACGCTGCGAAGCAGGAGCTTGCCGCCGGCCTCCTTCTGGTGAAGGCGGTCGGCGACCGCCAGCCGGTCCAGGACGATTTGCGTTTCGTTCAGCATAATCCCCACCGCCTTCGCCAGAACCAATCGAGCCCAAAGAATAATCCAGTGAGATAGAAAACCCAAGCCTCATTCCAAGCGGGTCTTATGATGATTCTGGGTGTCTGGTCGGCCTTTTCGTTGCTTAACTCCTTCAATAGTCTGGGCAAGTCATCGGGATCGATGACGTGCCCCCCGCTGGCCTCGCACAACCGGCGCAAATAAAGCGTGTCCGTTGCCACCTCGGTTTCCTCCAGGTTTTCCGTAAAGACAATAAAGCGGGATTCCTGCGTCGTGCCATCCGGCAGATTCACGATGGCGCGGTAACGTCCCGCGCGCTCTGGAAGAAACTCCGCGGTAAACCTGCTGGCGCTGGTCGGAGAAGGAACCAACGTTGTCTTCCCGGCTTCCTCGTCTCCGTAATGGATCGTGACCGGGACCGATTGCAGTTTGGGATCCGGCTGCCGAAGCATCAGG
>Ga0182030_10009069_pt1 | contig 20442 bp, 14 predicted proteins | sample 812S3MmetaG_FD_121299 | JGI IMG/M metagenome (GOLD analysis project Ga0182030, IMG submission 121299) | Permafrost microbial communities from Stordalen Mire, Sweden - 812S3M metaG (Illumina Assembly) | ecosystem: Environmental > Terrestrial > Soil > Wetlands > Permafrost | place: Sweden... | reverse complement strand
TGCCGCGCTGAGTAATGTGATGGGCAACTCCAGGGAAGACGGCGCGGGGACGGCGGGGCATAATAGTAGAGTGCTTGTCGGATGGAAAGATTCTCACAAAAATGCGTCCGTCCCCTTTTCGCCTGATAATGCACGGCAAAAGCGACCCGTCAAAATGGGATGTGGCTGACTGCCTTCGATTATTCCAAGCCATTGAGACAGTACTCTCTCTTGGCGAGTAACAAAACGACTTCGGGGTCTGGTGAATGGTCGTTTCTGCAAGTTCAAGAGCAAAACTCTTGCCGGTGCGGAGTCCTTCGATTACACTTGCGCTACGACGAGTTCTCCTTACGATCTGTCCGGTGCTCAACGCTCTTGGGTCGGAGTCACCCGGTTATCCCACACCACCCCGGCGACGGTGTGCGCCGAACCTGCGGAGGAAGCTGCTGATTGCGTGGATGTGATCCGGGCGGGAATCGTCACCGGGAATTTCGACTTGGAGTGCCCAAGCGCTTCGTTGCGTGGCATAATCATGCTATGAACTTTCTGCTGCCCGTCCCAACAGTCGAACTTGTAACGGCAGAGTGTGAAGCATTCGATCTGGAAGACTCGTTGGCCGAAGAAGCACTCTGTTTACTGTGGGAGCAATTTCCCAGGAACACCGATATCCGGCACGTACTCTTGAAGGTTCTGGTGCTCAATAAGCTCTACGGGACGATGATCCATGATATTGAAATTGAAACTGTTGCCAAGCACATCGTCGGGCTTGAAATCGACCAACGCATCGAAGAGGGCGACATCCAAGCCGTCGATCTTATTGCCGATTGCCCCAAACTGAAGAAATACGTCTCGTTTGCCTCCAAGTTCTGTAGTTGGCACAACCCAACGGCTTATCCGATCTATGATACGAACGTCCGTCAATGTCTCTGGTCCTACCACAATCAAGATGGATTCTCACAGTTCGAGAACGATGATCTATGGAACTACCAGAAATTAGTCGAGATAGTGAAAGCCTTTCGTAACAGCTACGATCTCAATTCTCTAACCTTCAAACAACTAGACAAGTTCATGTACCGTTCAGGAAGACAGATCCTAAAAGCACGGGCCAAGGAAACAGAGCCGCCCGGCACTCCTGTCTAAGCCTTCGGCGGCGTGCCAAGGTCTAGCGGCTTACGATATTGCGCCATGCTACCAGTGTTCGCATTGATTGGCACAGAGTTAACAAGCAACCACAGGCAACCTTTAATGAAGTTGTTGGTATAGCACAACCAGACCTTTCCGTCCGGGTCCGTTACCTGTGTGTCGCATGGAGCCGGTACGCTTGATATTCTAGCGTCCGGTATGGTGCCACGGAGTTTAGCGTCCGATGTTGGCGTATCGCCCCATATCACAACCGGGTCATATATGAATGGTCTTAGCTCTGTCGATACGGCTCCGTTGTCCCATTGAATGATCGAAGCCAATGAAAAGTGTCTCTAATTTCCGTGTCTCAATTTTGGGGTGCAGTCCAGGACACGAAACCCCGAAACTTCATGGGAGTTCTTCCTGGCCGCACCCACCAATATTCTCCATGCTCGCATCGCACGCGTCGTTGTTCCCGACACGGTCAGCGTGAATCAGGCGCGTCGGGGTGACGAGTTCCCGGCGTATCGAACGATTGACCGGTGAAAGCGACGACAGCTCGCCGAGTCGATCAGTAGCCTGCCTGCCGCTTCGGCCAATGGTACCGGCGTAGCCTACCGGACCGATATCCGCTCATATCGGTCGCTATCTGTGGAGCGCAGAGCGCTACAATTGCGGAGTCCACTATCCTGAACTCAACGGCGATGCAAGCTGTTTTGGATGAGTGGCGGGTGCTGGCATTCGCCATGATCTTGGTGCCGTCGATGGCTACGTTACCCAGTTTCACCAGCCCTGCCTTCTGGCAGAGCCGCAAAGCTTGCACGAATAGGCCCGCCAGAGCATCCAGATGCTCCTGCCGAAAGCTCGCGATGGTGTCGTGGTCCGGATGCTGGTTGGCCGCCAGATACCGGAACGCCACATCGTCTTGAGTGTCCCGTTCGATGTGCCGGGAACTGGTAATGCCGACGCAATATCCGTAAAGCAACAAGCGGGTCAGCAGCAACGGATGATATGCCGAAAGACCGCGACCGTCTTTACGCTCATACTCGCGATAAATGGCCGACAAGTCGAGTTCGTTCATGATGTCGGCGATGAACCGAGCGAGGTGATCTTCCGGCAGCCAGTCCTGCAAAGATGGAGGAAAGAGAAACAACTGATCGAGGGCGCAAACCCGAAAGCGTTTGTTCACGCCATCAATGATACGGATTGCCTTTCCAATGTAAAGTACTTTGCGGAAAATTTATCTCCGACAGGCTCCTGAACCGAGCGATTTCTTTCTGAGAGCTTTGGGTTTGGGAGAACAACCCATTTCAACTATTTTCTCCCTTAGAATCAATCTCCTCTAGCAAATTTCTTGCACCCTGTAGCTGCTATCTTCAAAACAGGTAGTGTCCTGGGTACGGGTGCCGGGCGAGACCAGGCCGTGCTAAGGCGGTGCGGAAAATCAACCAAGAATCTTAAGAAACGTCCTGTCCCCTGGTTTTTCTACGCTGCATCGCGGACTTCGACGGTAATCTGCTTGCCGAGGGCAGCGAGGGCGGCCTGGATCTTCTCGGCCTTGGTGGCGTGTTCGGGATCGAGCATGCGGCGGATCACCCGCTCGTGGAGTCCCAGGCGACGTGCCAATTCGGAGTTGGTGACGCGCTGATCGCGCATGGCCAAGTAGAGCGCGAGTTTCGGCGCCAGCCAGAGCGGCACGGGCACCAGGCGCTGACCACGCTTTGCGGATGAGGGCGTTGGAACCTGTTCCCGGCGTGACAAGCGGATGGAGAGATCGGAGCCCAGAGCGTCCATGGCCTCTACCATGGCCTCGCGGTCGTCCTGACCGTCGGTGGCAACGTGGGCCAGATCGACAAACTCGACCATGACGCGGCCATCGCTGCCAGCCTTGAATTTCGCGGGGTAGCTAAATGAGAACATGCATTCACCTCCTACAAGTCGTGCGGATCGATCTTCAGGTCCGCGCACATCACTATCCCAGTGTCGGACAGTTGTGTCCGAGTGTCATTGGCCCGTCCAGCTCCTCTCGCTTGCGGAGCACGGCAGCCCGACGAAAAGCCGGCAGACTATAATTCGAAATAGGGAACTCGTGCGGTTAACAAACTTAGCCACGGCTTTCTTGATGGCAGGCAGTCTCGCCGCGCAAGTGGGGCCGCTCACCATCACCGCGCCGCCCCGGCCGCCGGCGCTACCCTCCTCGGTCGAAGGCGTCGTCCGCAACTCAGCCGGCAACCAACCCCTGGCGGGCACTACAGTCTACCTGGACGCTTATCAGCAGCACATCGCCTACACCGCCACCACGGATGCCGGCGGACACTTCCGCATCGACGACGTCAGGCCCGGCGATTATGGCGTCATCGCGGAGCGTGCCGGTTTCACCATGGATCGCCAGCGAGCCAACCTCGCGGCTGTGCACATTGGGGACGGGCAGCCGGTTACCGGCATCGACGTGAGCCTTGCGCCGCTGGGCGCGATTGCCGGCCGCGTGCTCGACGCGCACGGCGACCCAATTCCGGGCGCGGACCTGCACCTGTTCGTCCGCATGAATGTGAACGGTGGAAGCCAACTGCGTGAGGGGGCCGCTATTCGCACCGATGACCGCGGCCAGTACCGTTTCTTCGATCTCCCTGCCGGAACCTATTTCCTGCGCCTCACGCCGCATCCCGAGGCAGCCCAGGCGGGCGTCCGCCAACCTGGTGGCCGGCCGCAAGAATCATTTCCGGACACCTTCTACCCTGTTTCCGCCGCGGAGCCCGGCGCGATTGAGTTGGCCGCGGGTGCTGAGGTTACGGGGATCGACTTTCGTATGGCGCCGCCGGGTGTGCCGCAAGCGGGCGGCGATCCAGGCAAAGATCTCGCCCCCGGCGCCGTGATTGCCGGCCGCGTGCTTGACCCCAAGGGTGAGCCGGTGCGCAACGTTTCCGTGGCGGCCCTGCAATACTCCTACGTTGCCGGAAGGCGCGTGCTGGCGCCGGCCGTGCGCGTCGCCAGCCAGTCCGACGACCGCGGCGAATATCGCATCTACGGGCTCTCTCCGGGCAGTTACTATTTGATCGCCACCTGGCGCGAACGGCCGTTTGTCTTGCCGCCCACCGAACGGCTTCTCAACGGCGCCGGGCGCTCGGCCTTCATCGCCACGTATTACCCGGATGCCAAGGATGCCGCACGCGCCACGCCCGTTGCGCTGGGGCCCGGCGAAGAAAAAGACAACGCCGATCTTCACCTCCTGGAATCTCCCGTTTACACCATCCGCATGCCGGTGTTGGACATGGATAGCCGCCTGGAACTCCACGCGCGCGGCGCGAACCCGGCCACCGCCTCGGCCTCGGAGAGTTTCTTCACCATCAGCCTCAATGGAGTTTGGACGGCCCAAGGTGTACCGCCCGGCAGTTACATCCTGTCAGGTACGCACCAGGTGCTGGGCAATCCGCGGGTGGCCAGTTATGCGCATCAGGCCGTGGAAGTGACGGATCACGATGTCATTCTGCCGGCGCCCGTCTTCGCACCCAGTTTCGATGTGATCGGTTCCGTTCAGGTGGAAGGCGATCCGCAGGCGCATCCTCAGTTGCCGGCGCTGCTGCCGGAAGGCACCGGCAACGTGGCTCAAGCAGTGCCTTCCACCAAGGGACTGTTCTTGATTCAAAACGTTCAGCCGCGCACTTACCAGCTCCGCTTTCCGCTGCCGCCCGGCAGCTACCTGAAGCGCGTGACGCTGGGCGACCATGAAGTGCCCGACCTGACGCTCGATTTCTCGCCGGGTCCGGCGCTGCTGTTTCTGGACGTGGCGGCCGACGTCGGGCGGGTGGAAGGCTCAACCGGCGGCGGCGCCGCTACGCAGGTGGTGCTGGCGCCGGACGGTGCGCCGAGGAATCTGAAAAGCGGCGTGGCCGATCCGTCCGGTCACTATAGCTTCCCGGACGTGCCGCCGGGAACGTACCACCTGTTTGCTTTCGCCGGCGCGGAACCGGGTGCGCCCCTCGATCCCGATTTCCGCCGGCCGTACCAGCAGCAGTCGGTGGAAGTCAAAGTGGCGCCGGGCCAGGCCCTAACCGTGGACATCCAGCCCATACCGGCGCGCCGGTAGTCTCTCAATCCCGCCAGATTGCCGCGCTGGGTTCTTCCGCATAGCTGTCGGGCTCAAGCAGAACCGCCAGCGCCGAGACCGGCTTGCCCGGGTCGACGCGAATTGGCGTCACCATCCAGCGGCTGGAATCGATCTCCACACAGGCCGGTGTCTGGTTGGAAAGCACCTTCGCCACCGAAGGCTCCAGCCTGGGGCAAATGCTGGCAGCGCGCTGCCCGCGGAGGTTTTCCGCAGCCGCCCCCGCGGCTTGGCCGAACCCGGGGCTGGCCTGTTCAATCCGCCCGGCCTCGTCGAAGATGGCGTACTGCGCGCCCGTCACACGGGCCAGCGCCGCCAGACACTCGGCCTCCCTGGCGAACCGGGAGGCCTCGCCGTGGTACCCGGCAAGATCTGTCAGACAGACCAGGAAGCCCGCGGAAACGTGCGCTTCGAGCGGCCTGGGCGTGCCTTCACATCGCATCCAGCGGAAAACGCCATCATGGCGGCGCAGCGGGGCGTCCAGAGTGAATGCCACGCGCTCCTGCCAGGCGCGCCAGTAGCCGTTCACCAGCGCTTCGCGGTGTTCCGGATGGATGGTGTCATACCACCCGTCGCCCTGCTCGGCCCGCGGATTGCGCCCTGTGAATTCCAGCCACGTGCGGTTGACGAACCGGCAGGCGCCGTCCGCCGCCATGCAGCCAATCAGCAGAGACGACGCGTTCGCCACCAACCGGAACCGCTCTTCGCATTCTCGCAACTCCAGCCGCAATTCCCTCGCCCGCGTGGCCGCCATGCGGGCTTCCACCGCCGTCGTCAGCACGCCGGCCATTTCCGCCAGCGCGGCCAGATCCAGTGCGGAAAAGTCAGGCCGCGGAACCAGGTCCGCCATTACCACAACTCCCAAGGGCTGGCCGCAGAGCGTGCGCAGCGGTGCCGCCGCCACGAAGCGCAGTTCTCCCAGATCCACGCCGTCCGGAAGGCCGTCCGCTGTGTCCCGCACCACCAGCGGGGCGGCCAGCACCATGTCCAAAGGATAGGTCTTCAGGTTTTGCCAGTACTCTTCACCGCTGCCGATCCGCGTCATTACCCGGTCGCGCCGGCCCAGCATCGCCACGTAAGCCACCGGCACTTGAAACATGCGCTCCACCAGACGCAGGAGGCGGCGCAGTTCACGGCTTTCCGAAAGGTTGAGGATGTTGCGTCCTTCACAGCCCGGGCCCAAACAGGGCGAGTTCATTGAGCCGTCCATAGTACCTGCTTTGTAACCCTCTTATCGGCGGCAATCGCAAAACTTTAGACGGCGAACCCTAATCCGAATCCGCGCAGCCGCCGATTAGAGCCCTGAGTGGTCTTGTGATCTCGATCAGGAAGTACTTACAGGCCGACCGCCAGGCCGAAGAATCGCTCGCGCAATTATGCCGGGTCTTGCTCGCGGGCATGGAACAATCCGCCGCACAAAGCGAATCCGCGGAGAGTACGCGCGTGCTGGAGAGCACGCAGAGTGTGCTGGCCGGAATGGATGCGGGCGTTCCCACTGCCGAACTGCTGGAAAATGCCAGCCGGACGGTTGCCGCGTTCCAACAACATCACTGCCACGTTGTCGAGCAGGCGCAGTGGCCCGTCGCCGACCTGCGCGCCCAGGTCAAAGTGCTGACCGCCGCCATTACGGAGGTCTCCAGTTCCAGTCACGAGAACATCCGCCGGCTTCAGCAGATCAAGGACAAAGTGCTCTCCGTGATGGACGTGAAGGAACTGCGCACACTGCGGAGCCGGCTGGGGGAATGTCTGGATAGCATTCTGGTGGCGGCTGAGCACCAGCGTGCGGAAACCGCCCGAGCCGTGGAGCAGGTCAATCGCAGCCTCCTCCCGGCGGTCCAGCCGTCCGGCGCGCCCGATGCGCAGGAGCCCGTGGATCCCGCGACCGGCCTGCCGCCGCGCGCGCATGCCGAGGACGCCATCGCGCAGGCCTGTCAAAATGGAATTCCGGCCTTCGTTGTGTTGATGGTGGTGAACCGCGTCCACGCCCTCAACCAGAGCTTTGGCGATGACCTGGGCGACGGCATTCTGAAGCGTTTTTCCGGCTTCGTGCGCCAGCAGTTGCCCGTGGTGGATCAGGTTTTTCGCTGGACCGGGCCGGCCCTGGCGGTGCTGGTGCGGCGCAATAGCACGGTGGACACGGTGCGGGCAGAGATCGATTCCCTGCTTGCGCAGAAGCTGGAGCATACTCTGACTACCATCTCGCGCACCGTGCAGATTCCGATTTCGGCCCGCTGGACCGTGATGCCTCTGGTTGCCTCACCCCGTCTGCTTTTTCACAAGATGGACAGCTTCGTGGATTTCTAGCGGCCCCGCTTTCCGGCTTGCCTCCCGCCGCCTATCCTTCGTTAGCGCCTCTCTGCCGCCATTTGACAACTTGAGGACTTACGCATTCAACCGCATATTAAGAAGAAGCGGAGGAACGTCGAGTGAGCTCACAAACCATACCGGTGCGCATGGCCCCCGCCGCGAATTGGATTATCAACGGCCGGGAAGACCTCACCTGGTTCATCGGATCTTCGCTCATCAGTTATGCCGTGCTGGCCTTGATGGCCGCGGGCTTTCCGCTGACGCCGCTCTATCTCATCTGGCTGGTTGGCATCGATGGGCCGCACGTCCTGGCCACCGTCACCCGCACCTACTTCGACAAACGCGAGCGCAGCCGCCTGGGTTCTCTGCTCTGGGTGGTCGTCCCCGCCATGATGCTCGGTCCGGTCCTGGTGGCGGCCAAATCGGAAATGGCGTTCTACACCTTCGCCATCTGCTGGCTGCACTTCCACATCGCCAAGCAGCACTTCGGTTTCGTCATGCTGTACAAGCACAAAGCCGGTGAGCGGCTGCGGCTCGATTTCCTGTTGGACCGCTGGTTCCTGCTGGCCTCCTTGATGCTGCCGCTGGGCCAGTTCGTAGTGCGCACCTACACCACGCTTGCCGCCTATCCCGCCATGGAACTGCTGGACACGGTTCTATTGGTCGCTTATGCCATGCTGGCAACGGCTTTCCTGCTGCGGCAGGTACATCTGTCGAGATCGGGTCTTCCGTTGAACGCTCCCAAGCTGATGCTGTTTGCCGTGGTGGTCCCGCTCCAATGGCTGGCCTTCGGTTACGCCGCCACGTGTGGAACCGATGGCATCATCCGGGCGGGCATCGTGCTCGGGCTCTTCCACAGTTTTCAGTATCACCGCCTGATGTGGTTCCACAACCGCAACCGCTATTCCGGTCCGCAAGCGGAAAGCACAGCCGGTCTGGCCGCCACCCTGGCGCGGCGCTTTGGGTACTATATCGGCGCCGCCATTCTGCTGAATCTGGTGCTGGAGATTCTGCCCAATTACATGATGCCGAACCCGTATGTGAAGGCGGCGTTATGGGGAATCCCGTTCACGCACTACATCCTGGATTCCAAGATCTGGCGCGTGCGTGGCGACAAAGAACTGGCCGTCGCGCTGCGCCTGGCCTGAGAGCCAGACGCAACACGGCAGGTTAAACCGAGCGGCGAACCTCCACCCGCTGAACCCGGCCCTACGAATCGAAGGTGTACAGCAGCGTGCCCGGCGTCTGTTCGGCCGGACCGCCCGCCGGAACCGCCACCGCGCCGGCATCCTCGCCTTCGCCGGCGGGAACGCCTTCAGCACCGGCAGCGACCTCGGCCGGAGCTTCGCCTTCCACGTTCACCTTGCGATAGAAAATGCCCGAATCGCCCAGGTAGACTTCCAGGTCGCAGGGACGCGACGGCAGGGAGCCCTGAATCAGCGCTTCCGACAGCGGATCTTCGATGTATTTCTGCAGCGCGCGCCGCAGCGGCCGGGCGCCATAACTGCGGTCGCCGCAAGTCTTATCCAGAATGTACTTGGCCGCGTCCGGACCCAGGTGGATCTTCACCTGCTTCGCCACCAGGTTGCCGTTCACCTGGTTCACCAGCAGGTCGATGATCTGAATCAGGTCGGCGTCGGTCAGTGAAGTGAACAGGATCACTTCGTCCAGCCGGTTCAGGAACTCCGGATTGAAGGCCTTCTTCACTTCGCTGCGCACCATGTCTTCAATCTTGGTGGAGACGCCTTCGCCCATCGGCGTAGAGAAGCCCAGGTGTCCACGCTTTTCGAGGAATCGCGCGCCCAGGTTGGAGGTCATGATGATGATGGTGTTCTTGAAGTCCACCTGGTTGCCGAGGCCGTCGGTCAACTGGCCGTCTTCAAACACCTGCAGCAGGATGTTGTAAATGTCCGGATGCGCCTTTTCGATTTCATCCAGCAGGATGATCGAATACGGATTCCGTTTCACGCGTTCCGTCAGTTGGCCGCCTTCTTCGTAGCCCACATATCCGGGAGGCGAACCAATCAGCTTGGAGACCGAGTGTTTCTCCATGTACTCCGACATGTCGAAGCGCACCAGGCTCTTCTCACTGCCGAACAGGAAGCCCGCCAGCGCGCGCGCCACTTCCGTCTTGCCCACGCCCGTCGGCCCCAGGAACAGGAACGAACCGGCCGGACGGCTGCTCGATTTCAAGCCCGCGCGCGAACGGCGGATGGCCCGCGCCAGCGCGGAGATGGCCTTTTCCTGGCTGATCACGCGCTTGTGCAGCTCTTCTTCAATGCGCAGCAGCTTGTTGATTTCCTCCTCTTTGATGGAGGTCATCGGCACGCCGGTCCAGCGCGCCACAACGTCTTCAATATCGTCTTTCGTCACGCAGCCGGTGGAGGAATCGTCCAGGTTGTACTTCTCCCGGAGTTGCCGCATGTTCTCGCGCTCTTTGCGCTCTTCATCGGAATAGAACCGCGCCTTTTCGAACTCGTGGTTGGCGATGGCGTTTTCCATCCGGTGCACAATGAACTTGATGCGCTTCTGAATATCCGCCAGGTCGGCGGGAAGCGTGGTCTGCCGCAGTTTGACGCGGGCGCCGGCTTCGTCAATCAGATCGATGGCCTTGTCCGGCAGGTAGCGGTCTGGAATGTAGCGGCTCGACGTGTAGACCGCGGTTTCGATCGCTTCGTCGGTGTATGCCACCGCGTGGAATTTCTCGTAGCGGTCCTTAATTCCGAACAGAATCTTGATGGCGTCGGCTTCCGTGGGCGGCGGAACTTTCACCGCCTGGAATCGCCGTTCGAGCGACCGGTCCTTCTCAATTGACTTGCGGAATTCCGCCGGCGTGGTGGCCCCAATGCACTGAATCTCGCCGCGCGAAAGCGCCGGCTTCAGAATATTGGCGGCGTCCAGCGACCCTTCAGCCGAACCCGCTCCAACCAGCGTGTGCAGCTCATCAATAAAGATGATGGCGTTCTGATTCTCCATCAGTTCCTTCATGATGGTCTTCAGACGTTCTTCGAACTGTCCGCGATACTTGGTGCCGGCCACAATCAGCGAAAGATCCAGCGCCAGAATCCGCTTGTCCGCCAGGAACGAAGGCACGTCGCCTTCCGCGATGCGCTGCGCCAGTCCTTCCACAATGGCCGTTTTGCCCACGCCCGGCTCACCAATCAGCACCGGATTGTTCTTGGTGCGGCGGCACAGAATCTGCACCACCCGCTCCAGTTCGTAATCGCGCCCTACCAGCGGGTCGAGCGAGTTGTCCATGGCCGATTGCGTCAGGTCGCGGCTGAATTCCGCCAGCAGCGAACTTTCCTTGGGCCGCGCCGAGGCTACTTTCTCGCTCTGCGACCGCTGCAGTTCTTCCCGGATGGTGGTCAGCCGCAAGCCGCGTTCGTGCAGAATTTCCGCCGCGAAGCATTTCTCTTCCCGAAGCAGGCCCAGCAGCAGATGTTCGGTGCCGATGTGTTTGTGGCTCAAACGTTCGGCTTCTTCCGCTCCATACGCCAGCACCCGCTTGCATTCGTGGCTCAACGGAAGGTCGACCGAGGTCGAGACCTTTTCCCGAATGGTGGTATGGGCTTCGATCTGTTTACGAATCGATTCCACCGCCGCGTGGGAACGCAGAAAACGGTTGGCCAGCGCCTTGTCCTCGCGCAACAAGCCGAGCAGCAGGTGTTCGGTTTCGATGTAAGGGCTGCCGAACTGGCTAGCCTCATACCGGGCGAAAAAGATGACTCTTCGCGCCTTCTCCGTGTATCGCTCGAACATATGATGTAAAAGCCCCCTTGGCTCAAAGATACCCCGGCGCGCCTCCGAGTGGTGAACCATTGGGTTCTCCCGGTACCAGGCCGCCTTTTTCCATACTGAGTACGCGGTCGCAGCGCCGCGCGAACGACAGGTTGTGTGTGACCAGAACCGAGGTGAGCTGATGCGTACGGTGCAGACCTTCTAATAGTTCGAAGATCATTTCCCCAGTCCGAAAATCCAGATTCCCAGTGGGTTCATCGGCCAGCAGTACTGCCGGATTTCCCACCAGCGCCCTTGCTAGTACCACGCGCTGTTGTTCTCCGCCTGACAACTCACCCGCGCGATGCGATGCCCGCGGCGCCAACCCAACCTCATCCAACCTCGTCAGCGATTCGGAAGCCGCCCGTGCCTGCGTCCAGCCCCGAATCAACAACGGCATCATCACATTTTCCTGTGCCGTAAATTCCGGCAACAGATAATGAATCTGCCAAACAAAACCGATTTCACGATTTCGAAAATCTGCTTGTGCTGTGTCTGCGAGAACAGAGATCTCTGTACTTCCGTAGTATATCGTACCGCTCGAAGGCCTGTCCAGACCGCCTAATAGATGCAACAGGGTAGACTTCCCGGCGCCCGATTCACCGACCAGCGCCACCATTTCGCCGCGCGCCACGTCCAGTTGCAGTCCGGAGAAAATCACCAGATCGGCGTCGCCGGAGCGATAGACCTTGGAAAGATCCCGCACGCGGATGAAAGGTTCAGCCATGCTATCGCTACGATAACGCACGATGATGCCGCGCGGGGCAGGAGTTTCTACGGGCGGCCTCAGGGTATCGCCGCGACAAAAGCAGAACGCCCGCCGGGTCGCTCTTGACGAACGACCAGGCGGGCGAAATCGCGACGTCCGGGTCTCACTTCCTGGCGAACTTGCGGCCGGCCACCAGCGCCAGCCCGGCGCCCATCAGCAGCAGCGTGCCAGGCTCGGGCGCTGCTCCCGTGGACTGCGTCAGGCTGAAGTTGTCCATGTAGCCTTCATCGGTGCTGTTCGTGCTGCCGAAAACGTCGAAAAAGCTGTCTGCGTAGGATGCGACTGGCGCACCAGTGCAGCCGGAATTAGAGCCGCAGAAAGCAAGTCCGCTCGCAATCAGCGTTCCGTTGAGCGAGAAACTGTAGGTCTGCGTATCCATGTCGAACACGAAATCCACCAGGTTCCAGGTGTTCAGGTTGAAGGTGCCAACAGTCCCAAGGCTTCCACTCTCAATCTGGATATTGTCGGTGAGGCCGCCGACTGGATTCGTGGGAATCAAGTTAATGCCGCCAATGTATCCCGACAGGCCCGGTCCCGTGGCTGAAAACTGCCACTCATTTTCAATTCCGCTGGCGATGTAAAGATCGGCCGAAAGCTCAATGATAGGCTCCGTGGGTGCATCCACGTGATAGGCGCCATTCTGGTCACTATTGCTATTGCCATTAATCCACAGCGCCTGCGAACCACCGTCCGCGAATGTATTCTCCACCTGTGCGAGAGGGCTATTGAATACCTGCCAGCCGTTCTGCCCGCTGATCGGTCCAGTGGTATAGCCATCGCTGGTTTCAAAGCCTGTGGAATAGACTACCCCGGCCTGTGCGGCGGGGATGGAAATCAAAGCCAGACCAAGCATCAGGTAAGGGCTATTCTTGAAGGTATACCGGAACATATATAAACCTCCTCCGTGGGGTTGAGTATATCAGCCTGCCCACACTTGGACCAGTAACAAAACAAGTGATTTAGTACCAGTCAGACCAGTCTGTTGTATAGATTTGTACTACTTCTCGGAATGAGCAAGACAAGGAGATGTCCGTACGCACCGTGTGCCGCCGGCCTTCTTGCATTCATCAAGCGCGCGCGCGTCCGGCGAGCGAAACGGTCGGCCGGTTTCACGCCTGGTTCGCAGCGCCGAAGCACTGCCTGGCTAATTTCCGCATGTCCGAGAAATAGAAGGCGCCCCAGATTGCGGTGTGGTTGTAATAGTGGGTCAGGCCGGTGCTCCGGTCATAAACCACGGGAAACTCGAACAGCGACCAGTGTTTGGGCGAGCGGCTCACCGCATACTCAATCAGTTTGCCGTCGGCCTTTGCCACCACCAGGCACGGCACTACCATATACCCGAACTGCATTCCACGCAGCAGTGGCACGCGGTTCACCTTCTTCGCCTGCCGGAAACCGGCTTCGAACAGAGCCGCGGCGTCGGCCGGCGACACCGCGGCATCCCCATAGTCGCGCACCACCGCGTGTTGAGAAAGGACCACCAGGCCCTTCCAGGAGAAATAGGTTCGCGAACCGAACAGGTCCGCCACCGGTCCACCGGGCAACGCGACGTCATGGGAAACCCGCAGCCCAAAGTCCACCATCCTGGTGTATGCCGCGGAAAGGAAATCGGAATTTCCAGTCATGCACGCTCCTTTGCCCGGTGCCACCCGGGTGTCCAGCGATTATAGCTCCCATCCAAGTAGTTCAGCGAGGCCAGGTTGACTCACTTCACATATAGATTAACCGTCGCGCAGGAGACGCCGCCGATACTGCACGTGATGGTTTGTGGGCCGGTTCCAATGCCGGCCGGGACAATCGCGTTCACCTGATACAAATCGGCGAACCCGGGAGCCAGTCCGCTGAAGAGCACCGTCGCGGGCTGGCCGCCGATGGTGATGGTTGGTGTCGCGCTTGTCGTGGATGTGGCATCCGGCGCCGGCCAGCCGTCGGCGGGCGTGTTGTTTACCGGGCCAAGGCCATTGAGGTATAACTGCACCGCGCCGCCGCGGGCCACCGGGTTTGCCGCGGTCACCTGGACGTCATTGATATCCAGCGCATCGGCCGCGGCTTGTCCATTCGACTCATAAGAGAAGAAACCCGGCGAGTAAGCGGCCAGGCTCAACGTGTATTCGGAGCTGTAAGTGTAATTCAGAATCACTTTGACTGTCGCGGAAGGATGGTTAGCCAGCTCCCAGGGCACTTGTATGTTGAGTTGAGTGGGACTTACATAATGAAAATGAGCCGGCAAGCTGACTCCCGCCGACGGAATGTCGAAGCTGAACGCGACGCCGTCAATCCCCATCGGAAGCGGAAACTGCGAGGCTGAACCGGTCAAGTCGGAAAGATTGTTGCCGAAGACCGAAATGATGGAGCCTGGCGCAACCGCCCGGCCGGCGGTGAAACTGGCGCCGTCCAGAATGCCGCCCGCGCTGATCGACGGAATCACCCGCGCATTTCCCGAAAAGTCCACGGTCATGCCGGCAACCGTCGCGCTGAACTCCTGTGGACCGGCCGATCCCAACACGACGGTGGCGAACCCCAAACCGTTCGGCTCCGTAACCGAGTCCGTATATTGGCTGCCGGAGACCACGTGTCCGCCGCCGCTCACTGCCGAAAATTGGATAGGGACACCGACCACCGAAGCGCCATTCCGGTCAATTACGCGAACGCCGATCGCGCCGCCATAGGCCGCCGGAATCTGCTGCCCCGCCGGACCGTCGAAGCCGTTGCCCAGAATTGGAAACAGGTCGTAGGCCGTGTTGCTCCCCACCAGAAACAGATAGGGGATGTGCAGCGGAACCGGAGCGCCGGTCACGTTGATGACGCCTTCGTAACGCCCTGCCGGCGGCACGGACCCGGACAGGCTGACGGTGATCGACGAACTCTTCCCGGCCGCCACGGTTAGGCTGGCCGTGCTGGCATTGTTCACCAGCACGTGCGCGGAAGCCGCCGCGGTCAGCGCCGTAATAGTGAAGTTGAGCGTCAGCGAGGACGCCGAACTGTTGGTCACGGTGACCGTTTGCGCCGCGGGCAGCGAGGTGGTGAGCTGGCCGAAGGAAACCGTCGCAGGAACGAACTCCACCGCGGGAACGACCGCGTTCTGGGCTTGCAGAATGCCGGAACCCACGTCGGCAATGGCCGGAGAACCGGTTCCGGCCTGGTTCAGGAGCGAGGTGAGCGTGGCTGAATTCACTAGCACGGACTTCACTTGCAGGGGCGTCAGACCAGGCTGCGCCTGTTTCACCAGGGCCGCCGCGCCCGCCACGGTAGGGCTGGCGAAGCTGGTCCCGGCGGCCACCGCGTAGCGGGTGGTTGAAAACAGATCGCCATTGGGATCGACGCTTTCCGCCGCCAGCAGGAAATCCGTGGCGACCGCGGAAATGTCCGGTTTCAGCCCCCCCGTTTCAATCGTCGGCCCGCGCGAGGCGAAGTAGGCCACGCTCTCCGGGATCAGTCCGATGGTGGAAGCGGGCACCTGGAGCCGCGCCGGATTCATGGTCGCCAGCGTTCCGCTGTTGGCGTCCGTGAAACTCTGCAGGTTCTGGCCATCCGACTGGCTGATCATGAACGCCGGAATCGCGGCGCCCGCCAGGCCGCCCCAGTTGGTCAGCGTGCCCGGGTTGGCGCTGTTGTTGATAATGATCACACCCACCGCGCCGGCCGATTGGGCGTTCCCCACTTTGACGCTGAAATTGCAGGTTCCGCGGAAGAGCAGGGCGATTGCGCCGCTCAGCGAGGCGGCCGCCGGCGCTGTACACAACAGCGGATCCGCGCCGATCTGCGAGACGTCCACCAACTGCGCGGTCAGCGGCGCCACGGGCGCCGGACCATCCGCGCTCGGAAACGCGTAGATTGACGTCAGGTTGGAAGGCACATTGCCGCCGGAGATGGTGACGCTGTCGGCATACGTAATGTCGTTTTGAATGCCGCCCGCCGCGATCACCGACGGCGTATCGGCCGGCGACGCCACGCTGCTGTAGGTGGCTAAATTGTTAGTTGTGCTCTGGTAGCCGTCGGCGCCGGCGTTTCCGGCCGCCACCACCACAATCACCTGTCCGTTCTTCATTGCGTTCTCAAATGCAGCCGCGCTCGCATCGCAAGGCTGTCCCGCCAGCTGACCGCAGGTGGCGCCGGTATCGAGCGGCCCGAAGAACGGAGTGCTGCCGGAGGAAAAGTTGACCACGTCCATGCCATCGGTCACGGCATTGTCCAGGGCCTCAATGATGCCGGCCTCGCTGGCGGAGTTGTTGACTTCCGGCGAACCGTAGACCTTATAATTGCCCAGAAAGGCCTTAGGCGCCACGCCGGAGATGGAAGTTGCGCCGACGGTGAGCGGAACACCGGCCGCCACCGAGGAAACTGCCGTGCCATGGCCGTCGAAGTCGCGTGCGGAAAGGTCGTCGGGGCGCGAATCGGCCGCCGGATTGCCGGTGCTGCTGCCCGCCGTGAGCGTGCTTACGTAACTGCGCGCCACAATCACTTTGTTGGTGGTGAACAGCGTGCAGTTGGACGGAACATCACACTTGGGAAATCCCGGCGGCGGAGTCAGCGAACTGTCCTGAAAAGAAGGATGCGTCTGGTCGATTCCCGTATCGATGATGCCAATCTTGAGACCCGCCCCGGCGTTGCCCGCGCCGCCGATGGTCGCGCTGTTCCAGGCCTGTTGGACATTGCTCAAACTGAGCTGATCCACCCTGTGAAAGCGCTTCAAAGGGATCATCGCCGCAACTCCGGGCAAATTGCGCAGCGCCGCCGCCTGCTGCGCCGTAGCCCGCACAAACAGCCCGTTCAGCAGGTGCTGCACAGCGCCCACGACGGAAACCTGCATGCTTTCGATCTGTCCCCGCAGGTCCTGTTGCACCTGCCGCAGATGCTGCCGATAGGGCTCGGCCGCGGCCTGTGTCTGCTCGATGCGCCCGGGGTACCGTTCCACTACCGGCGGTTCAGTGAGCAGCACCATCCATTCGGTGGTGGCTGGTGGCGCAGCCGCAAGCCCCGTCAGGAGCCCGAAAGGGAGAGAAAAAGACAGGCAATAGAACACACTTCGAAGGACCCGTGAACCCATGATGGACTGACGCATGGCGCGCGGAATCGGTGACAGGGAATTGATCGAGGTTCGGTCGTTTCTCCGCAGGATTGCTCCCGATCCGAGAAGACCGGCCGCGCTGAGTGGATGGCGCGGCGCCGGGAGAATCGTAGAATCTCTTCTACAGTGTTTTCAGTCCGCTGTCATTGTCGGGAGCCGGCGATTCGAGGAGCGCAATGGCGCTCCCGCACGCAGCCGCGCCGCCAGGCCATCCAGAGCCGACTGAATTTCCCGATAACTCCGGGTGAAGGCGCCGGCGCCGCGGCCAAAGGGATCCCTGATCTGTACGGTATGGCCCCGCGAGAGTAATCCCAGGTAATGAATCTTCGCAGCCGCGTCCGGATACAAGCGCCGAACGGCCCGGTCGTGCTCTTCGTCGAAGATGAAGATGACGTCGGCCCAGCGCACCTGCGCGGCGTTCAACTCATGGGAGCGGTGCTCCGCGAGATCTACTCCGAACTCTCTGGCAGCCTCGACCGCGGCGCCTGGAGACGGGCGCCCGTCCTGGCGGTAGTGGCCGGCTGAATCGACCTCAATCCCGGGAATCGCCAGTCCCCGCAGATATTGTTCGGCAAACGGGCTGCGGCAGATGTTTCCTTTGCAGACGAACAGGATGCGTCTGGCAGAGCGCACGGCGCGCGACGCGCGGGCGGCCCTGTAAGCGCGCAGCGGCGGAAACATCCAGAGCAGCGGCCCCAATTCCCGCCGCAGGAATTGCGCCAGTTCCCGGAAGCCCGGCGCGGGATCGTCCCAGGTCAACGCATCAATGTGCTCACGGAACAGATGCAGCGGCTCCAACGCGATTTTCCAGAGCGGCACGGTCAACAGAGTGGGGTCGGTCCGATCGGTAATGAAGTTTCGCACCAGCCACCGAAGGTCCAACATCCAGCTACGGGAATACACTCCGAGCGAATATTCCCGGGGAAATTGGCGGCGCCCCTCCACCAGCATTTCGTATAAGTAGAGAGGAAAATCCGCACCGGCGGCCAGAGACAACGGCAGGGAACCCCAGAACCGGCCGTTGATCTCCATCAGCACCCAGGCGCCGGTGGCCGGATTGACCTTGAATTCCACCATGCCGACACCCGTATAGCGGATGGCCTGCATCAGACGGCACGCAGCCGCATAGCGCTCCGGCGAGAGTGGGACGCTCTTGCGATAGGTACTGCCCCCACCTTCGACCGGCTCATGGACCCGCTCATGCTCAAAGGCAGCCAATACCTGGCCTTCGTGGCAGAGTACTTCGACGCCATCGCCGATTCCGATGAAGTTTTCCTGGACCAGGATCGAACCGCCAGCCAGCATCATTTCGGCAACGGCCCGGATTTCGGCGAGGTTTCGAACCTTGCACACTTCAGCGCGGGCGCCCGCCATGACGACGGACCTGACCGGCTTCAGTACCAGAGGCCAGCCAAACACCGCGGCGGCGGCTTCCACCTGCTGAACGGTGGCGGCGATTCGCTGACGCGGCAGAGGGACTTTCAACCGTTCGGCCAGTTCGTAGGTTTTGTCCTTATGGGAGCATATGTCGAAGGCTGGATCGCCGAGCAGGTAGATGGGTGCGATGGCTTCCAGGCTGGCCCGGTTCTGCTGGAGCGGAAGAATGGCGAAATCGTCGCAAGGGATGACCAGGTCGAAATGGACGGCGGCCAGCAGATGGGCCAATTCATCGGGGTTATACCGCGAAATCGAGTGGGCTTTATGAATGTATTTGGACCGCAAGGCCGGGGTATCGGCCGGGCACCATGCGACGTGGACCTGATGCCCCGCGCGGCCGAGCGAACGGACCACGCTCAAGAAGGCGCGGGTATCTCTGCCCAGCACAAGAATTCGCCCCATCAGGCGGCCACCTCCGTAGTTTGGAACTCCTCGGCAAACGCCGTAAGGGTGGCGCCGCGAAAGTTCCTGCCGGCCGCGGCAAAGAGAGTGTCCAGGTGCCGGTTGAGAATCCGGATGGAATGCTCCGTGGGAAACGCGGGGCTGCCTCCTGGCATGAGCTCTGACGAGTGCAGGGTGAACTCGGCATACTTTTCGCCGCGCTCCACCACGCCATCGAGCACCCGTAGCATGCGTTTCAAGTTCCGACCGTTGGGCATGACCCAGGTGACGGTGGGCGCCAGCCTGTTGAGTACGCGGGCGGGCAGCGATCCGTGGGGAAAGACCGGGCGCAGCCAATCCAACCGGGAGGGAGGTTCCGGCACCACGGTCACGGGAACTTCGAGAAGGGCGGAATCTCCCCGCCGGCAAGCATCATGGAGGTCCAGAAAATATGGTTCGCGCGGAGCAATTCTGAAATCGGGCCCTCCGCCGGCGCCGCCCGGATGGTTTGCCCATGAAACGTTGGGCGTGACCGAGCAATCCACCTTGTATTCACACTCCTGCAAGATTCGTGCGTAGTCACCGTTGAAGCCCCACCGGCCTGCGCGATGACTGGTGATCTCCACTTCAAAGGTGTCGCGCAAGAGGTGTGTCATGAATTCGACTTTGGCGAGGATCACGTCGAGCGGGTATTCCGTCAGGTATGTTCCGCAGCCGAAGTCATCGGCGGTCAATGGGACCAACGGCGGCGAGTTCCACGCGTGCAAGTGCATCCCGATCTCCGCGGCGCCGCGCCGTAATACTTCGCGGCCGAACTTGCGGAAGGCGGGACAGCGGGCCATCTCATAATTCACCAGGTAGGTTGGAATCAGGCCGAAGGCTTCGCAGGTATTTTGAAACCGCGGCAGCCAGCGGGCATTGTGTGTGGTGATGTGGTGCGGACGCGACCACAGGTTGTCGCCTTCGGTATCGATGGTGACGAGGAACGCCGGGCGACTCTGTTTCATAGGCAATCTATCGACGGCTCCGCGAGGCCGCTTTATGCTGAAGCCCGATTGAAATGGAAACTTGGGGCGAGGATTCGGCGAAGCGCTCCCGTGTGCGGTTGCGGAGTGGTCGCTTGCTCACGCGCGCGGCTCGGATTCGGGGAGTGGGCGCTGGGCGGGAGTTACCGGTTGGGGGACGAGCGCCGGTGGAAAGAGGGTGGCAGACCGAGCTTCGCTCGGTTCGACCGGCCAGGAGGCCGGTCCCACTGGGTGCGGCGGCTGGGGTTCAGAGGCTGGATCTGCTTGATTTGATTCGGATTCGGTGGGGGGATTGGGTTCGTTTGGTGAAACTGGTTCCGGGGACTCGTGTTCTTCTTCGAAGCGCGGCCGCAAGGCGTGGAGACGTTCGAATTCTTCTACGGCGCGGCGGTATTGGCGTTCGGCTTGCGCCTGGTAGCGGAGGAAGAGAGTCCAGGTGTGGGGCTTCTGGTTCATGCGGTGAAAACCTTCC
>Ga0182030_10009068_pt1 | contig 20445 bp, 15 predicted proteins | sample 812S3MmetaG_FD_121299 | JGI IMG/M metagenome (GOLD analysis project Ga0182030, IMG submission 121299) | Permafrost microbial communities from Stordalen Mire, Sweden - 812S3M metaG (Illumina Assembly) | ecosystem: Environmental > Terrestrial > Soil > Wetlands > Permafrost | place: Sweden... | reverse complement strand
ACAACCGCGCTCATGATCAAACCCGAACCCTTGCTGGTCATCGGCCCCAGCCCGGCAATTCCCAGGGTAAAGATGTTGGGGAACATGACCGAGTTGAAGAATCCGCAGAGGACCAGTGTGCCAATAGCAATCCAGCCCGAAGTGAACATCGAGATGGCAATGAGAGCAGCCGCGGTGAACCCGAAGATGCCCAGCAGCTTTCCCGGTTTCACCTTGGTCATGATCCCGGCGCCCAGCAGACGGCCAATCAGCGCGCCAAGCCAGTAGAGCGACAGCAGGAATGAAGCGGTTTCCGCCGTGCTCATACCCTGGGTCTTGAAATAGTCCACTGCGATCGACGCCAGACCCACTTCCACGCCCACATAGAAGAAGATGCCTATTGCGCCCTGCACTGTGTGCCCGTAGCTCCAGATGCTGCGGCTGAGAATCGGGTCGCCTTCCCTACCTGGCCTGAATTCCTGCGTCGTTTCGATGTGCGGCAGGTGCATAAACGCGAGCGCCAGTCCAAGCAGGAGCAGCGCCGCGGCAATCAGGATGTACGGCAAACGCACCGTTTCGGCCACGGCCGACTGGCTCGCATCTGGGCCGAGATCGGTCAGAATGTAGGCGCCGGCAATCAGCGGCGCGATGGTGCCGCCGATGGAATTGAAGGCTTGTGCCAGGTTCAGCCGGATTGAGGAAGTGCCCTCAGGACCCAGAATCGACACATATGGATTTGCCGAGGTTTGCAAGGCAGTAACGCCCGCTCCCACCACGAACACCGCGGTCAGGAAGAGCGGAAAGCTCACCATCTTGGCGGCAGGCACAAACAGAAGGCAGCCCACCACCTGGATGAACAGCGAGACCACCATCGTCTTCTTATAGCCAATCAACTCGATCAATTTGGAAGTCGGCCACGAGAACACCAAATAGGCCAGAAAGAATGCCGACTCGGCCAACATGGCCCACGCATACGGCAAAGTGAAAACGGCCTTCAGATGCGGCACTAGCGCCATGTTCAGATTGGTGATAAACCCGAAGATGAAAAACAGCGCGGTGACCGTAATAAACGGTACAAGATACCCTGGCGACGTCAACGCCGTCGATTGTTTCGATTGTGCTGTCATAGAAAACTGCTCCCCGCTTCCTCAAAAAATGTTTTACCCGTGAGGGAACCACCGCATCGACTGTTCGGGTTGAAGGCCCGAGGGAATGCTCACTTCGTTACCGATTCCCGGTTTTTTGCTGCACACAACACTATACGGCAAACCCCACATTGGGGAAGTGACGCAAAATCAATTCACCCTGAGCCGCCAATATATTGATGCATTTCCGTACCAGAATCGTTCGCCCAGCGAAAAACCCTCCGCGTCCCAACCCTCGCTTATTCCGCGCGTGACAAGACCCCAAATCCGCTACACACGCCACGAAATACCGTATCCTCATAGAGAAGGAAGGAGACGCCCGTGGCCAAGGAAGTCCTGAGCCCAGCCAAACTGAAAAAGGTGCTGGCAGCCCTCAACGAAAACTGGCAGGCCGAAGTGGAGGCGTACCACACCTACCTCGCGCTGGCCGAGCGGGACACCGAGCCCGTCCGCGCCCAGGTGCTGCGCCACCTGGCCTCAGCCGAGTGGGAGCACGCCGCCCTGTGGCACGGCCGCATCCTCGAGCTTGGCGGCGCAGAGCCTGTCTACCGCGGCAAGCCCGGCGGCGAGGCCGATTCGCTCGCCAACCGCGCCGGCGGCGTCCGCATGGCCCTTCGACGCCTTGAAATTGAGGAGAGCCGCCACGTCGCAACGTATGGAGAACAGCTAAAGGCCCTCGGCGACGAAGGCTCCATCGCCATCCTCGACCACGTCATCGAAGACGAAAAAGACCACTACCGCGAACTCGGCTCGCTCCTGCGCGGCCACTACGCGCCCTCTGCCGGCGCGCCCAAAATCGACGCCAAGGCCGTTCTTGAAGAAATGCTTGCCAAGCGCAGTCAGGGCCGCAAGCAGCCCGGCGCCTGGATCGGCGACGCCATCTACGGCGTCAACGACGGCCTCGGAGCGATCTTCGGCATCGTCTCCGGCGTCTCCGGAGCAACCGCAGGCGACAGCAAATACGTGCTTCTCGCCGGCCTCTCCGGCATGATCGCCTCGGCCCTCAGCATGGGTTCCGGCGCTTACCTGGCCGCAAAGAGCGAGCGCGAAATCTATCAGGCCGAGGTCGCCCGCGAGCGCGAAGCCATCCAGATGAACGGCCCTGAGGCCCGCGAACTCCTGGGACTCTATTACCAGGTGAAGGGGCTGCCCGAAGAAGACGCCCAGCACATGGTCAATCACATTGCCAGCGACCCCGAGCAGTTGCTCCGCGCCCTCACCAGCGAGCGCCTCGGCTCCAGCGAGGAGGCGCTCTCCAATCCCATGGTGTCGGCCAGTTCCGGCGCGCTTTCCACAGCCATTGGCGCATCCATCCCCATCATCCCGTTTTTCTTCATGAGCGGAATCGAAGCGGTAATCGCCGCCGCAATAATCTCGCTGGCAGCCCACTTCGCCGTAGGCGCAGCCAAGTCGCTGATCACAGTCCGCAGTTGGTGGTCCTCGGGCCTCGAAATGACCGTAGTAGGCGCAGTGGAAGGCGCGGTCACCTACGGCATCGGAATCCTGCTCGGAAAGGGCGGAATGTAATGGCCGGCTTTATCCCGCTCGGCGACGCGTCGCGCGGACCCAGGCGGTCAACCGCAATCACCACGCTCATCATTGTTGCCAACATATTCCTCTTTTTTCTTGAGCTGCGCGGCGGAAACCGCTTCGTCCGCGCCTGGTCCGCGATTCCCCTTCGCATCGCGCACGGGCATCACTCCATCACTCTGATTAGTTCCATGTTCATGCACGCCGGCTGGATGCACATCATCGGCAACATGATCTACCTCTGGGCATTCGGGCCTGAGATTGAAGACGCAATGGGTTCGTTCCGCTTCCTGTTCTTCTACCTCGCGGGAGGCCTCATCGCCATGATGGCGCAGGTGGTCGCCGACCCGTCTTCCACCATCCCGGTTCTCGGCGCAAGCGGCGCAATTGCCGCCGTCATGGGAGCTTTTCTCGTCACCTTTCCGCGCAATCGGATTCGCACCTTCTTATTTTTCTTCATTTTTTTCGGCATCACTTACATCCCCGCCATCCTGCTCATCGGCTTCTGGTTCCTCATGCAGGTTTTCAATGTTGGCGCAGTCACCGAGGTCCGCACCGGTGGTGTTGCTTACCTGGCCCACATTGCCGGCTTCCTGTTCGGCGCGGTCACTGCCCGCGTGTTTGTGGACCGGCAACGCCTGATCTATCGCGCCGGACGGTACTGATTAAATCGCGCGGCAGTTTCATGCCACAGCCAGCACTCCGTCGAGAAAGCCCTCGGCGGAACGACAGCCGCCCTCTCAAACCAGCTTCATCGCTTCCGGATCCCAGTGCACAACCGTACCCCGCTCCATGCTTAGATTGCTAAGCAGAGCCGCCCCTGCCGCACGGTACCCGAACACCGCATCTTCCACCACCGGCTTCCGCGACCGAACCGACGCGAAAAAGTTCTTGAAGTGATCCAGGTTATCCAGGTATCCGGCAGGCGCGGTAAACTTCTCGCTCCCGGCCAAAGTCTCGCCGCCCGGTTGCGCCGGATACTTCTCCTTATGCTCCTTGATAATCTGCTTCTGCATCGCGTCAGTGAAAGTGCCGATGGTATAGCCTGGGTCCCTTTCGCGCGGCACGCGGCTCACCGTTACCGAGTTTCCGCCAATCTCCATCGTCCCTTCCGACCCGGTAAAGATCAGCCCTTCGCTCTCTTCGCCGCCGTCCACAAAATTCACGCGCAGGCTCAGGTTGAACCCCTCCGGATAGTCGAACAGTCCCAGCAACACATCCGGAGCATCCCGCCCATCTTTCCAATAGCGCAGCCCGCCTGTAGCCATTGCTCGCGTGGGCCCATGCGATCCGGTAATCAGATGCGTGCCGCTGAACAGGTGCACAAACAGATCTCCCGCCACGCCGCTCCCATACGCCTTCCATTTCCGCCACTGGAAGAAATGCTCCGCGTTGAAGGGAATCTTTGGCGCAGTGCCCAGAAAACGCGGCCAGTCGCACGTCTCCTCCGACGCATCCAGCGGAACCGTATAATTCCACGCTCCCATCGACGAATTGCGATCCCACCGCGCCGTCACCATATTCAGTTGTCCAATAGCCCCCGCCGCCAGCAGCTCTTTGGCCTTGAGATAAATCAGCGAGCTCACTCTCTGGCTGCCCACCTGCAAAATCTGCTTCGTTGCCCGCGAGGTTTCAATCATCGCCGGCCCGTCCGAATACAGATGGATCATCGGCTTCTCGCAGTACACATCCTTGCCGGCCTTCATCGCGTCCACGCTGGCCTGCTTGTGCCAGTGGTCGGGCGTGCCGATAATCACCGCGTCCACATCCTTGCGCGAGAGAATCTCCGCATAGTCGCGCGTCGTAAAAATGTCGTCGCCCCAAATTTCCTTGCTATGGTCGAGGCGTCCGTTGTAGCAGTCCGCCACCGCCACCAGCTTCACTCCCGGAACCCGCAACGCGATCTGTGTGTCCCACATCCCCTGGCCGCCCGCGCCGATCAGCGCAATTTGGATATGGTCATTTGCCGCAACCGGTGACGCAGGCGTGCTTTGAAGCTCGGTTTCATTTGCCGTGAGTGCATGAAGCCGCGCCCCCAGCATGGCACCCGTGGTTGCCGCGCCCGCCGCTCTCAGAAAACCCCTGCGATTCAATATCTGCATTCCGCACCTCGCCCCCTGAATTTTTCCGCCGTTAGTAACCATACACCGTGAAGGGAACAAACCTCATCTCCGCCTCAAGCCTTTAAAATGGTTCCGGTCTTTGCCCTGAGGGATTTCCATGCCGAAAATGACTTCTTGCCTGTTCGCGTTGGCCACTGTCCTGTCCACCGTCGCCTCAACGGCCCAAACCGCTCCGCAGATCGTCGTGGAGAAGGGCGTCGCCATGCAGACTCGCGACGGCGTAACCCTTCGCGCCGACATCTACCGCCCCGCCGCGGAGGGCCAGTATCCGGTGCTCCTCACCCGCACCCCTTATAACAAGGACAACATGTCGCCGATCGGCCAGAAGGGCGCGGCTCGCGGTTTCATGGTCGTCATTCAGGATGTGCGCGGCCGCTATACCTCCGAGGGTGAGTGGTACCCCTTCAAATACGAAATCAATGACGGCTACGACACCGTGGAATGGGCGGCCGCTCTGCCCCAGTCCAACGGCAAAGTGGGCATGTTTTCCGGCTCCTATGTGGGCGCGACACAGATGCTCGCCGCCATTGGTCATCCGCCGCATCTGGCAGGAATCTGTCCCATCGTCACCGCCAGCAACTACCACGAAAACTGGACCTATCAGGGTGGCGCATTCGAGCAGTGGTTCAATGAGTCCTGGACCTCCGGGCTAGCGCAGGACACTCTCAACCGCGGCATCCAGCGAGACACCAACGCCCTGGTCGGCTCGACTGTTCTGCCGCTCAATCAATATCCCCTGTTCAATATTGCCAAGCCTCACAGCGGCTCGGACCTGACTCACATCCTCGCGCCTTACTTTATAGACTGGCTGGCCCACCCCACTTATGACAGTTACTGGAAGCAGTGGTCCATCGAGGAAAACTACCCGAACATCCAGGTTCCCGCGCTCACCATCGCCGCCTGGTACGACATCTTTCAGGCTGGGTCGCTGCGCAACTACAGGGGGCTCAAAGCCCACTCCGGGAATCAGGCTGCACGCGACGACCAGCACCTGATCGTCGCCATCGGCGGCCATTCCGGCTGGGGGCAAACCGTCGGCCAGGTTGACTTCGGAACGCAAGCTCCATTCGACGAAAACGCAGTTATCCTCGATTGGTACGACTACCTATTCCTTGGCAAGCAGAATGAGTTCGCCAATGGCAAGCCAGTCAAGATCTTCGTGATGGGGAAGAACGAGTGGCGTTTTGAGGACGGCTGGCCGCTTGAGCGAGCCAAGTCGACACGCTACCTGTTGCACTCAGGCGGCGATGCGAACAGCAGTGCGGGAGACGGCACGCTTACCATGGCTTCCGCTGAATCGGGAGCCGTCGACACCTACATCTACGACCCCGCCAACCCAGTTCCCACCGTCGGAGGACCTCTCTGTTGCGACAGCAATCATCTCGCCCCCGGCCCGCGCGACCAGAAAAACGTCGAAGCACGCTCTGACGTCCTCGTCTATTCCACGCAGCCTCTGAATCAAGATCTAGAAGTTACTGGGCCAGTAACTCTGGACTTATTCGCCAGCACCTCGTCCGCAGACACAGACTTCACCGCCAAGTTAGTGGATGTATACCCCGATGGCAAAGCTATCAATCTGACGGAAGGCATTCTGAGAGCGCGATATCGCGAGTCCACCACTGGCGCACCGAGCCCTATAGTTCCCGGCCAGATCTACGAGTACAAAATCGATCTGTGGTCCACCAGCAACGTCTTCTTCAAAGGCCACAGGGTTCGCCTTGAGGTCAGCAGCAGTAACTTCCCTCGCTTCGACCGGAACCTGAACACCGGCAAAGACGCGAGCACCGACGCGACCATGGTAAAGGCAACCAACACCATCTACCACGACACCGCCCATCCCAGCGCCCTCATTCTTCCGGTAATCCCCAAATAGCGGAAAGGGTGCTATCTCCCTATAGCGTGCTTCAAGAATGGCTGCGGAAATCGGAGAGGTCGTTCCGCAGGGGTTAAAACCCCTCGTTATTCCGGCGCTTTTCGGCCCGCGACCCCGACCCTGAGGGTACCCCGGTACCCCGGTCGTGCCCTGATTACAAAGCATGTTTTTGAAACACGCTCTAGCCGCTGCCTATCACGGATTTTTCATGCGCTCCGCGAGCACCAGCCTGTGAGCATTGCACTGCGTCGCCCTTAATCCCGCCGCGTTCACAACGTGCCCATCCTGCATAAACTGGATGAATGCCTTCGATTCGCCGAACTGCGGCCAGTTAGGGAGCCCGCTGGAATTCGGATCGCCGGTCTTGGCGAAGTTAGTCCAGTAAGTCTCCATCAGGTCGGAAATCTTATAGTCGAGATCTCCAGAATTCCCGGCAAGGTTTCCTGTCCTGGGGAAGGAGCCGAAGACAAAAGGCAGATCGGAGGAATGCACAGCGCCCTTGGACTCCTGGCCTGGAATCGCATGGTCGAATTCGTATTCATAAGTTGGATGATGCGCCGCGTTATGCCACTCTCCCTGGGTTGTTGCCGGGCAGCGAAAGATGAGGTCCGCGGCCCATTGGTCCTCGGCCGTGCCGTAGAACGCATCGTTTGTGCCGCTGCCTCCGTCCGCCAATCCATAAGCGGCCAGCACTTGAGGAGCGAAGCTGCCGGAAAGATTCGAAATTACCCGTCGCAATCCGTCCGCAGACGCCGGCATTCCGGTCTCCAGAGCGCCGAATTCGTGGTTTGTAGTGCCAAACATCAGCGGAATCGCGGACTCCTGCCCGGTAGCGAAAACAAGGGCAGGAAAGCGCGAAATCACCCAGCCGTCGACATCCGGGCCAAACCGTGGGCGCGGTTTCAGCGCCATCCACCTGTTGATGAGTTCCTGGGCCGGAATCTTGCGCAGAAACGGAATGGCTCCATCCCCCGCGGGCGCGCCGAGATTTGTCCCAGCGGTTACTCCCGCCTGCTCCGCGTCGGTAATCAGAGGCACAGCTGCACTGAACGATGCGCCGCTCTGTTCAATCGCCTTCTGAAACAGATCTTTAGCAGCAGAAGTCATCAGCAGCCCCGTGTCAATCGCGCCGGCTGACTGGCCAAAGACTGTGATGTTAGCCGGGTCGCCGCCAAACTTATCGATGTTATCGATTACCCAGTGGAGCGCGAGTATCTGGTCCATAAGTCCGTAGTTACCCGAGCTATGGTGCGCCGACTCCCGTGTAAGTCCGGGGTGGGCCAAAAATCCGAAGATGCCGAGCCGGTAGTTCACGGATACAACCACGACTCCGTGGCTCGCCAATGTGCCATCGTTGTAGAACGTGGTGGACGCCGTGCCGCCCTCGTTTGCGCCGCCGTGAAGCCAGAACATGACGGGCAGTTTCCCCTTCGCGGGCCACACCGGCGTTACCACATTCAGATACAGGCAGTCTTCCTGGCTTGTCTCCGCGTCATGGCGGTTCCAGGCCCCCAGCACAGGCTGCGCGCAGGGCGCTCCAAAAGCGCTGGCATCGCGCACGCCGGCCCACGGCTTCGCGGGTAACGGCTCGTGCCAGCGAAGTTCGCCCACTGGCGGCTGCGCGTAAGGAATGCCCAGGAACTGTGCCCCTCCGCCCGGCTTCACAACGCCCCTCAGTTGGCCGCCTGTCGTCCGCGCAACCGGCGCGCCGTCCTCCGCCCAGGCCTTGTTCGCTTGCAATTGGAGCAGCATTGCAACCGCAATCAACCCAAGATTCAACACTGAAACGATTCGCGCCACGTTACTGCCGACTTTTTTCATCTCGCGGTCTCCGTCAATCAATTGGATCATCCGGAATTCTACCAACGTTGGGGTTGCTCCGGACGATTGTCTCGCTCACTCCCGGTTTACGGCTATGCTTGAAATGCGGTTTGGTTTCGCTTCATGACCTTTGCCCACGCCATCGGCAATACCCGTTACTCGTTCGCCAACCTGCGCGAACTGCTGGCCAAGGCCACTCCTTTGCGCAGCGGAGACGTGCTGGCCGGGCTGGCTGCGGAATCGGCCGAGGAACGTGTGGCGGCGCAGTATGCGCTGGCCGATCTTCCGCTTGCGCACTTTCTGTCGGAGCAGGTTGTTCCGTACGAAGCAGACGAGGTTACCCGGCTGATTGTAGACACGCACGATGCCGCAGCTTTCGCGCCAGTGCGGTCGCTGACGGTGGGCGAATTGCGGGACTGGCTGCTGTCGGACGAAGCGACGTCGGAGCGTCTCGACTCCGTGGCGCCGGGCCTTACGCCTGAGATGGCGGCCGCGACAGCCAAGCTGATGCGGGTCCAGGACCTGATCGCCGTGGCCGCCAAAATCCGCGTTGTCACACGCTTTCGCACCACGGTCGGCCTTCCGGGGCGTCTAAGCGCCCGTCTCCAGCCCAACCACCCCACGGACGATCCAGCCGGAATCGCGGCGGCGATCCTCGATGGCCTTCTGCTCGGCTCGGGCGACGCGGTCATCGGCATCAATCCAGCCGGCGACGACGCAGCCGTCACCGCGCGATTGCTGCGACTGATCGACGCGCTTCGCCAGCGGTTCCAAATCCCCGCGCAGAGCTGCGTGCTTGCCCACATCACCACCCAGTTGGCGGCGCTCGAAGCCGGCGCCCCGGTAGATCTGCTCTTTCAATCCATTGCCGGGACAGAGGCCGCAAACCGCAGCTTTGGCGTAAATCTCGCGCTGCTGCGTGAAGCTCAAGGTGCGGGCCGGTCCCTCCATCGCGGCCAGGTTTGTGTGGAAGGAAGCATCGGCGACAATGTCATGTATTTCGAAACCGGCCAGGGATCGGCACTCTCAGCCAATGCCCATCATGGAGTGGACCAGCAAACCCTTGAAGCCCGCGCCTACGCCGTAGCCCGGCATTTCCGGCCCATGCTTGTGAATACAGTGGTTGGGTTCATTGGACCGGAATATCTTTTTGACGGCAAGCAGATTGTCCGCGCCGGACTTGAAGACCATTTCTGCGGCAAGCTGCTGGGCCTGCCCATGGGCTGCGACGTTTGCTATACCAACCACGCCGAGGCCGACCAGGACGACATGGACACCCTGCTGACGCTGCTTGGCGTTGCCGGCGTGAATTACATCATGGGAGTTCCGGGCGCGGACGACATCATGCTCAACTATCAGAGCACCAGCTTCCACGACGCGCTCTACCTGCGCCGCGTGCTGGGGCTTAAACCGGCTCCCGAATTTGAGGCGTGGCTTCAGGGCGACGGCTTCCACCGCCTCGCGCTTGAAGCCCACCAGCCGGAAAGGCTGCTGCCGGCATGAGCGACCTTCTGCAATCCGGCTCCCTGGCAACCCGGCTGCGTGCGCTCACGCCGGCGCGTGTCGCCCTGGGCCGAACCGGCGTTAGCCTGCTGACGCGCGACCTGCTCGACTTTCAACGCTCCCACGCCCAGGCTCGCGACGCCGTCCATGCCCGGCTGAACGTTGCGTCGATGGCAGCGGAAATCGCAAGCGGGATTCGACCGGAACTGCTGCGACTGCACTCGGCAGCCTCGAGCAGAGCGGAGTATTTGCAGCGGCCTGACCTGGGACGCAGATTGAACGAGGCCAGCCGCGCGCTTCTGGCCCAGCAGCCTACGGACGCTGTGGACTTGTCTGTGATTATCGCTGATGGGCTGTCCGCGTTGGCCGTCGAGCGGCATGTCCCGGCTCTGCTCCGGGAGCTTCTGCCGCGATTATCAGACTGGCGGCTCGCGCCTATTTGCCTGGTTGAACAGGGAAGGGTCGCCATCGGCGATGAGATAGGCTTCGCCCTTTCCGCGCAAATCTCCGTGGTGCTTATCGGCGAGCGCCCGGGCTTGAGTTCGCCCGACTCGCTTGGCGCCTACATTACCTGGGCGCCGCGGCCGGGGCGCACAGACGCCGAGCGCGTTTGCATTTCGAATATTCGCGCGGAGGGCCTAAGCTATTCGCAGGCCGCCGCTCAACTAATCTCCTGCCTGAAGGATGCGCGCCAACGGCAGTTGACCGGAGTGGCCCTTAACCAGGGATCGAACCTGCTGACGAAAGGCTGAATCGGAATGAAGCGTTGGTTGCCGAGAATTGCTTTGGTGCTGGTGGCCGCCTTTGTCGCTGCCTACCTGGGCGATTGTGCCATCTTCCATTTGCGAGGCGCACCAGCGTCGAAAGTCACCGTCAACCAGTTCCAAACGGTCCCTCTGAAAGGCAACAAGCTGGAGTACGACTATCTTGGCTCAATGGATGTGCCGTGCTCCGTATCGTTGTTCCCGCAAGCGGGCCTCAGTCCATGTTGGCACCTGCGGCGAAACGCAAACCAGAGTACCACGCTCTAGGAATTCTCGTGAAGAGAAGCATTACTCACGGAAGAAATGCTTCTGCTGAGGGTTGTGCATCACATGACCAGGTGACATGAGTCACGCCCAAGAATCTCAACACGGATTAGCATCGGCGGAAGTCTCATGCTTTTCCGGGGAGCGATGTACAACCACACGCAAAACGAAAACGGCACCTACAACACCCGCTGTCTCTACTGCTTTATGACGGTTGCTTCGTCTGTGGAGACAGAACAGGAGCTGATGTTGCTTGAAAGCCGCCACATTTGCCCGGAAAGAGCGCTGGCCGATCTCTTCGAGCAGAAAAAGTCGAGCGCATTTGCGGCTTTGCGAAACTAGCGGCACGCAGGTTATTCGAGCCCATTATTTAACGTCTGGCGGTATTACCGGTGCCTGCGCCTGCGCAGGCTTCGCACGAGCACCATCCATTTTGTCGATCAGCGCATTGTCGGCGGCCTTGGTAATGCGGCTTGCCTTGTCGAGTTCGGCCTTTGCCTCGTCTTTTCTTCCCATGGCACGGTAAAGCCTTCCCAATCGCCAGTGAACGTTCACGTCTTCCGGCGCCAGCCGTTCGGCCTCCCTGAATTGCTGCAAAGCATCGTCCTGGCGGCCGGCATCGGCATCAAGAATGCCTAGATCGAGGTGAGCCATTTCGCGCCCTGGTTCGATGCGAATGGCATTTTTCAGCAGCGGCTCAGCAGCCTCCGGCTGATTCAACTGCATTTGCGTATCCGCCAGGTAGGTCATGGCCTCGGCATGCTTGGGATTGTTGGTCAATTCGGCTTGAAACTCGCTCGCCGCTTCCGGGAACTGCTTTTGGCTCCAAAGCAGGTAGCCCAGGCCAAAGTGAACATCCGGCTCCGTCGGGTCGGCCTTTACTGCAGCGCGGAATTGCCGAATGGCGCCGGGGTGGTCTTTCATCTCGTCAAGCGCCTCACCAGCCAGCATGTCGGCCTCAACAGACTCCGCGTTCAGCGTCAGAATCGCCTGATAAGCATCCAGCACGCACTGGTACTGCTTTGACCACAAGCAACTATGCGCCAGGGTCATTTGCAATTGCAGATTCCTGGGATCGACGGCGGCAGCGATCTTAAGATAGGGCGTAGCTTCGGCGTATTCGCCCAGCCCATAGTGCGCCATTCCCAACAGAATCGTAAGGCGCTCGAACTCAGGGGAGGCCGAAGGCTGGCTCTTGAGCAACGGCCTGATCGTCTCAATCGCCTGCTTCAAATCGCCGCTCTTGAAGAGAGCGAGCCCGAGGTTCAGCCGCAACCCGGGCATACCCGGCATCAGCGCCAATGCCTTGCGGTAAAGAGGCACGGCCTCCTTGTAGTGTTCCAGGCGTGCTTCCAGAAGCCCCAGGTGAGCATATGGCTCTGCATTGGACGGATGAGTCTTAAGGTATGCGCGCCAGGCCGACTCAGCCTCAGCGTTCTTGCCTTGTTGCTCGAATTGGAGCGCCTGCTGACGTTGTTGATCCGGCGGCGGCGAATTCTGCCCCGCAGATTGGAGCGGACCGGTCTGCGCAGTTAGTGGCAGCGCCAGAACCATTGCGTGAAGCCCAACATAAGCGGCCAGCCTGCCGATCGCTCCGCCCGGAGAGTTCAGTCCCAACTCACGCATCCTGTAACACCCTCGAAAGCTGGGTCCTGCTGAATCGCCCGGCCATATTCTCAGCTTCCCCCCACCGTGAGCTGCATCTTTTCCTTCACGCCGTGGGCCAGCTTCTCAATTTCCTCGGCCTTGCGGATCACTAAGATCGAAAGCTCGTCCTTGCCGGTCTTATCGACCTCGATCTTCAAATCCGTCGCCAGTTTCAACAGTTTCTCGCTGTCGTTCGTAATCTGCTTCTTCCGCTCGGCATTGATTGCGTCGAAGTTCCGTCGCCTTGCTTCCTGCGCGTTGATGGCATTTGCCTGGTTGCTATCGGGGACACGGTCCATGGAGGGCGGAAGACGCGGAGGCACGTTCGGTCCCTCTTGGATCCCGTCGCCTGCCACAGGCGTAATCGCAAATGCGGCCAGAGCGGCAAGACAAAAGATACGAGCCAGCCCCTTCTGAAAAAAGCGCGTGTTCTTCATGCTGTAGATACGCTGAAACCTCATGGAGGACCTCCTCACCTTGCTTGCGGTTTACCAGGGACGACGATTCGACAGCCGGGAAGAATGAGAATTGGTGTCTGGGGCATCCCTGCCCACAGTCTAGCCCAGAAAGAAGAGAGTTGGGTGACGATTTGTGTTGGCCGCCGATCCCCCGTCTCTTCTCGCTCATTGCTGCCATAGGGAAAGGGCAGCCAGAAAAAAGGGGGCGCGGCAGGGTTGTCTGCCGCGCCCCGGTTGAGGGTTTCAGTTAGAACACGAACTTGCCGCCGAACTCGAACTCTCTCGGGTCCTGCGTGCTGGTTACAAATCCAAAGTTTGATGCGGTAACGTTGGTGTTGAAGCCATTGAACTGGACATGGTTGAAGGTGTTGAAGGTGTCGGCGCGAAGCTCGAAGTGAGTCCGCTCGGTGAAGGCAAATGACTTGTAAAGCGCGGTGGTGAAGTTGGTGCGGCCGGGGCCGACGACTGCATCTTTGCCCGCATTGCCAAAGCCCAGGTTCGGGCCACCTTTCCAAGCCGCTGTAGGCTGGGAGAAGTTCGCGTTGCTCACCCATTGATAGCCGCTGACGCCGCCGACGGTGGTATTCCCCTTGGTGTAGACCGGCTTGCCGCCGAGGTTCGGGCGGATGCGATAATCGCCGCCCAGACCAACTGTATCCGCGCCGCCGTCGCTCGGAGCTGTATTACCAGCCCAGGGCAAACCAGACTCAGATATTACCGTACCGGAGATTTCCCATCCGCCGAGCACGCTGTGCGTAAAGCCGTTTGCATGCGTAAACAGCGGAATTTTGTACTCATAGTTGCCGTTGAATACGTTGCGGCGATCCAGAGTACCCGAACCCTTGTCGTACTTCAGATTCCAGGGGTTGAACGAGGGGTTGTTGTTGTCGACGTCCACGCTGCTTTGGGAGTCATCGATCTGGTGTGCATAGGTGTAATCCAGTTCGAAGCTCAGGCCGTGTTTGTTCTGCTGGCGAAGTCCAACCTGGAAGCTGTTGTAGCTGCCAGTAAGCGGATTCTCCTGCAGGCGGATATTGCCGAAGCCCGGATAGGTGGCGGCCAATTCAGCGTTGGCTGCATTGCCGGCGCCGGAAGTAAGCGAACCGTTTGCAGCTGCCTCGCGGGTAGCCATCGGAGTGCTGAGCGGGAAGTTGTTGATCGGCAGCCAGGTGTTTTGGTGCCAGTCAAGGTTGCCGACATACTGGGTGATCAGGATCAGCGCGGGAGCGATTTCATGTTGCAAGCCCAAGCTGTACTGCGCCACGGCAGGATTCGGGTAATAGGTGTTCAGGGAGTTGTAACCTTGCGTGAAGGTCGGAGTAGAAGCCGCTCCGCCTGCCGCCCAGTTGAAGCTGGGGTTGGTAAATTCCACAAGGTTCGCAGACGGTGTGCTGATGAACGGAGCGGAGCCAGCAGCGTCATAGATGTCGTTGCCCTGAATGCGCTCGTAGAAGGTGCCAAAGCCGCCGCGGAGAACAGTTTTGCCGTTTCCGAAGAGGTCATACGAGAATCCAACGCGTGGCATCAGGGTTTTGTAATCCTGCCTTGCCAATCCACGCGGCACTCCATTCTGACCGGCAAGTGCAATGCCGTTAAGATAGAACGTGCCGATGGAATTGGTTACCAGACCGGCGCTATTCGACGCAAATGCACCGGTATTCCCATCGAACGTCGGCGCCAGACCCGTCTGGTACAACGACGGATCGAAGTTGGAGACCTGGTTGTTGCGCTCCCAAACGTGCGGCATTGCATCGTAACGGAAGCCATACTGCAGGCTCAAGCGGCTATCCACGTGCCAGTTGTCCTGAGCATAAATTGAGGTCGTCTGGTTCACGTAGTGGTTGATTGGATTGGCGTTTGCCTGGCTGAAGTTGGTGGCCAAGCCGAGCAGGAAGTCCAGATACGAGTCTCCAGTGAGGAGAGACGTCGATTTGTCGTCGAAGGTATAATCGCCCTCGGAATCCTTGCCAATTACCTGGTTCTTGGTGTAGCGGTTGTAGCCGCCGCCGAACTTCATTTGATGTTTGCCCTTGGTCACAGATATGCCAAATACTTCGGCGATATCCTCTGCGCCGTTGGTCCACGGATCATTTCCGGGACCCCAGTCCGCGTTGTTGTCTGAGTTCCATTTGATGTCAGGCAAACGGTTGCCCACATCATTCCCCGTCGCAAAGTACGTTCCCGTCCCCCAACCGGAAGGCTTGATGAAGTTGCCGCCCTCCGCCGCTACCGGGATAATGGCGATCTTGTTGCCATCGTAGTTCAAGGATGCTTCCAGCAGAACCGAGGGTGTAAGCGACCCGGTCAGCTTGATGACTGAGCTGTACGACGGGTTGCTGAAATTCGAACCAACCGTCGGGATGTTGTCGCCCTGCCACTCGGGAGTGGCCTGGACCGAATCATTGGCGTCGTGGATGAAGTGGCCGAACAGGTTCCACTTGTCGTTGATGGTGTGGTCGATGCGGAACAGATCTTCCCTAACATTGATCGGCAGATGTCCGCCGCTCGGTGTGTAGGTGTCTTTTCCCAGGTCCGTAGCGGCCGGAAGGTTCTTGGTGGTGTTGAAGAGCAAAGCGTTGGCGTCAAGCAAGTTGCCCGGAATGACGTTCCCAGGGAAGACTCCGCCCGGCGTCAGACCATCCGCAGTCAGCTTCGCGTTGAATGCTGCGTCGCCAGTTACAGGCACTTTCATCTGAGTCCCCGCGGGAAGGTACCCCGTGGGTACCGCGTATGTGAAAGTCGCGGCTGTCGTGACTTCATCGGCCGCGGGCATCACGCTGACCGGGTTGGTCGACACGCCGTTGACCATCTTGCGCCACTCTTCGTTGACGAAGAAGAACGTCTTCTTCCTATCTGAGTTGTAGATGTGAGGAATGGACAGCGGGCCGCCGATGTTGGCGCCGAAGACGTTATAGCGCAGTTCCTGCTTCTTTGAGCCGGCCGGGTCGAAGTAGTTGTGCGCATCCAGAGCGTCGTTGCGGTCGAATTCCCAGGCTTCGCCGTGGAACTTCTGCGTGCCGCTCTTGATGGACATGGTGATGGCGCCGCCGGAAGCGATGCCGTAGTCAGGAGGATAGTTGCTGGCAAGAACCTGGAACTCGCCCAGCGAGTCCTGCGAAGGCATAACCGACATCTTGCCGCCGGAACCGCGGTCATATGCCTCGCCGCCGTCGACAATCCAGATGTTGTGCGCCTGGCTCAGCCCGTTGAAGCTGATGGCGTAGTTGGCGTTTACTGAGAACGGATTCTCGGCGTCGGGCAGGTTGCCGCTGACACCCAGACCCAATGCCGCAAGGCCGATCACGTTACGGCCGTTGGTGGGCAGCTCGGTGATCTGCTGCTCGTTGATCAGGGTGCTGACCACATTCGAATCGCTCTGAATCGCCAGAGCGTCTGCCTCGACGGTGACCGTCTGCGTTTCAGCGCCGATCGTCAAATGAACATCGACACGGAACGTTCTGGAAATGTCGACCACAACGCCTGTCTGGGCGTATGTCTCGAAGCCCTTGGCGGTGACCTTCATGTTGTAGTTCGCGGCGTTCAAACCGGGGATGTCATACAACCCCGTTCCGTCGCTCACGGTGGATTTGGTTGCGCCGGTGGCCGGATCGGAAAGCACGATCTTCGCTCCCCCTACCACCGCTCCCGTCTGGTCTGTGACGATGCCGGTGACCTCGGAATTGGCCTGCGCAAACAGTCCCGCGCATGCCAATACCAGGAACACCGGCAACAGCAAAAATCTGTATCTCGCTTGTCTCATGTGACCTTCCTTTTCAATGTTGGATCTGTGTTTTTGTGTGGTTCGTCGATCGCTTCTCCGCTGACCTGGAATGAAGCCGGACGGTTTGCATCGGATTTGAGGCGAACAGCCGGCATCGAAACATCCCGGGATTCGGGGTTCTTACTTCGTTCACTTCCTGGCCTGAACGCTTCGCTGCGTCCCGGCAGTCCGTTTACTCCCACCCGCCCAGCCAGACTGTCAAAGCGCCTGCCCGGACATGGTAAGAGCCCGTTTTTCTCCGTGGTATGGAAGAAGAGGTTTCCCTCTTCTCCATATTTTGGAATCTTTAACTCTGACCGCCGAATCGTTCCAACTCAAACGTTTGAGTAGAGCGAGCCAAAGATGCCGCACACTGAGCCGGACGATATTAAATGCCCAAGACTCAATAGTTGTCAAGTTTTATCCTTATAGAATCCTTACGGACGATCCATCGAGCCAAGACAAGCAAACGCTTACATTTCAGTAAACACTTGGAAGCAGATATGTTACTTAGGTGAGAATAGTAACCAAAAATCCTTTATGAGATAGGCCTTTTGCCGGTCCATGAATGTTTCGAGCGCAGAATTGCTCATCAGGAAAGTGCGCATCTCGAGTCACAGCTTCAAGGCTGAAAAGCTTGTCCCGGGCTTGTTTGTGCCGGCTGGTTCTGAAAATTCTGTATTGATATTAAATCGCTATTGCATTCGCGCAATATCACGTAACTGGCGGGCCGTGGCTTCAAGGAACGTTTCCACGCTCACTCCCAGTGGCGTCTCAAGCCCCGACTTTGCCTGAATCGCGGATGCGATCCGATTGGCCAGTGCCTGGCGGGTGGGGAGGCTCATATCCAGCCGCCGCGACAGAAAGCCCTCCAACACCTCCAGATCGGCTGCCGAGAGTTTCGCGATGCCCGAAGCAGGCAAGTTGACAGCGTGATGCGGCTCGAGAATTGGAGTGCTGGGAGCGAAGGCCGGCCCGGTGAAGGTGCGGGAACCGGCATCCGACCACAGCGGAGTCTCCGGCTCGCGATCCCGCACCACCAGCGTCCCCGCCGCAAGGTCGCCCAGACGCTGGTGCTGACGGGAAGAGAACATCGTGATGACCCCAACGGCATAGAAAAACGGAATCTGGTCAACATACCGGACCAGGTTGCGCGCCATCGACTCAAACAGCCCGATCGCCCGGCCGGAGCGGTGAATGACACGTATCTTTGCAGCCCGCTTGCCCGGTGTCTGCCCGTTCCAGAACGCCTCAAACAGCGTGAAGTAGCCCCAGTAAATAAGAAAAAGGATGAAGATGACAATCGCGACCGTCCACTGGTATCCGAGGCTTGAGAACGCGCGCATCGCCGGTCGGACAATCAAGCCCAGCAGCAGCAGCACCACCATCCCCGCGGTCCAGATCAGATAATCGATCAGCAGCGCGATGAAACGGCTCCCAATGCCGGCAAGTGGCATTTCAATGGCCACCAGTTCCGGTGTCTCAATGCTAAGCTGGTCTGAGTTCAGGCTCATGACGCAAATCCTCTCCAACCAGTGGTTTCGAAAGCGGCGGCCTCACTGGGACCGGCTCACTTCCCTCCTGGCCCAATCCGACGCAAGCGGACTCGGCCAGCTTTCCCGCGCCGAATTGCAGGAGATGGCCCTGCTTTATCGCCAGATCGCCGCGGATCTCTCCGTGCTAAGGCAAGATGCGACCGCGCACACCTATACCGCGCATGTGAATCAATTGCTGGCTCGCGCTCACCATATCATCTATTCCGGCCGGAAGACGAATTTGCTCACCATCTTCCGCTTTCTCCGGGACCAGTATCCAGTCATCTTCCAGCGCCAAATCGGCTATGTGCTGGCCTCGGTCATTGTCTCGGTTGCGTGGGGACTGCTGGGTGCAGCCCTCACCAGCGCCCGCCCCGAGTTTATGCGCCACTTCGTTGGCCCCCAGATGATCGCCACCATGGAACGCCACCAGATGTGGACCGAGTCCATTGTCGGTGTCGAACCCAAGGCCTCCAGCATGATTATGACCAACAACCTCTCGGTAAGCTTTATAACCTTTGCCGGCGGAATCGTTTTCGGCCTGGGAACCTTCTTCGCTCTGTTCCAGAATGGCATGATGCTTGGCGTCATCGGCGCGGCCTGCCACCAATACGGCATGTCGCTGGCACTGTGGAGCTTTGTCGCCCCCCACGGGTCGCTCGAGCTGCCCGCGATCCTCATCGCCGGCGGCGCAGGCTTCCGCCTCGGCCGCGCCATGCTCTTCCCCGGCGAACTGCGCTGGAAGGAATCCATTGCCCGGGGCGGCATCGAGGCCACTGAACTGGTCTCCGGCATCATTCCCATGCTCGTCATCGCCGGCTGCCTCGAAGGCTTTTTCTCCCCGTCGATGGCCCCCATCTGGCTCAAGTTCACCGTGGGCGGCTTGCTCTTCACCTTGTTGCTTCTGTGGCTGTTTCGGCCGGTCAAAGCGAATCCTGCAAATGCCTGAAAACGACTTGCGCCGAACCGGAACCTCCGCCGGCGTCGCTCCCGCGTGATACCATTTCCGCTAAGGCCGTATCCCCCCGCAATCCGGCCAAGCCAAGGAGGGTCCCATGAGCCCATTCTCTCGCCGCGATTTCCTTAAAACCTCGCTTGCCGTTGGAACCATCGGCAGCGTCGCCACCTTGCCCTTGCACGCCTCTACCCCCAAAGCTACCGATGTCGTCACACTTGGCAAGTCGGGCATGCGGGTCACCCGTCTTGCTTTCGGAACCGGCAGCCAGAACGGTCACGTGCAGTCCTCCCTTGGCCAACAGGAGTTCACGCGTCTGATTCACTACGCATACGACCGCGGCATCCGCTTCTTTGAGACCTCTGAATCTTATTCCACCCCTGCGATGCTCGGCGAAGCCCTCAAAGCCTTTCCGCGCGACAGCTACCAACTCATGTCCAAGGTGACCACAGACGAGGGCGTCGACCCCATGAAGCGTTTCGACGAAATGCGCCGCACCTCGCAAACCGAGTACTTCGACATCATGCTGCTCCACTGGCAGCACACGTCCGACTGGGTCTCCAAGACCGCCCGCTGGCAAGATGGCGTCCTCGAAGCGCAATCGAAAAAGCTCATTCGCACACGTGGCGCATCGGTTCATGGCCAGCCGGCGCTCCGCCAGATGCCCGGCAACAAATGGCTCGAAGTCGCGATGATCCGCATGAATCACAATGGCACGCGCATGGACGGACCCAGCTACGACGAAGGCAGTCATCCGGACCAGGTGAACGTAGTCGTCGACCATGTTAAGCAGATCAAATCGGAAGGCATAGGAATAATCAGCATGAAGCTCTGCGGCGACGGCGCGTTCACGCGTCACGAAGACCGTCAGGCCGCCATGCGCTTCGCGTTCAAGAATGCCGGAATCGATTGCGCTGCCGTCGGCTTCAAGAGTACGCAGGAAATCGACGAAGCCATCGACAACATGAACCTCGCCCTGGCCTAGGCTGAGGAATCTGCATGTTGAATCAGCGCTTCACCGCGCAATTGCGGAAGAGTCCCAACAAAGGGGGCTGGACCTACGTCGTCTGGCCCGCTTCGGTAGAATT
>Ga0182030_10009067_pt1 | contig 20446 bp, 20 predicted proteins | sample 812S3MmetaG_FD_121299 | JGI IMG/M metagenome (GOLD analysis project Ga0182030, IMG submission 121299) | Permafrost microbial communities from Stordalen Mire, Sweden - 812S3M metaG (Illumina Assembly) | ecosystem: Environmental > Terrestrial > Soil > Wetlands > Permafrost | place: Sweden... | reverse complement strand
ATTGAAAAACGCCAGGCTTTCAACCATCATGCCACAAAGAGAATGGAAACAGGCGCTCGCTCAATTCGCCATCCTCTTCCAGGACAGGCTCCCAGCCTAATACACAAAATTTTGCGCGCTCTCCCCATCTGCCGTCCCCAATGCCCGATGTGTCGCCGCTGCCGGCCTTCTTTCTGTCCCGGCTCGCGGTATTCTGCGATCTGTTCACGCGCCCGACCTGGGCGAATGTGCTGCTGCTGCTCACGGGGGCTGTACTGGGCCCCGGCCGACGGGTCGTCACGGCGGCGCTGCGCATCCTCGGGCTTGGGGTTCGAATTTCCCGACCTATCACGCCGTCCTCAGCCAGGCGCGGTGGTCGTCCCGGGCCGTCGCCGGCCGGTTGCTGCGCATGCTGGTGGCCACCTTCGTGCCGCAGGGGGCTGCCGTCGTCATCGGCCTCGACGACACCATCGAGCGCCGCTGGGGCAAGATGATCAAGGCACGCGGCATCTATCGCGATCCGGTTCGCTCGACCAAGGGCTTCTTCGTCAAGACCAGCGGTCTGCGCTGGCTGTCAGCCATGCTGCTGGTCGATATACCCTGGGCCGGCCGTCGCCTCGCCTTGCCGTTCCTCACCGTGCTGGCGCCCTCCAAACGCTTCTATGAAGACCAGCCGCGACCCCACAAGACGCTCCTCGATTGGGCCCGACAGATGGTTCTGCAAATCCACCGTTGGCTTCCCGATCGCAAGATCGTCATCGTTGCCGACACCGCCTTCGCCGCAATCGAGTTCCTCGCCCAGGTCCGCACCCACGCCGCCGTCGTCACACGCCTGCGCCTGGATGCAGCCCTCTTCGGCTTCCCCCAACCCAAGCCCAAAGGACGCGGACGTCCGCCCGTCAAGGGCATGCGCATGCCCAGCCTCGCCCATAGCCTCCATGACCAGGCCACGCTCTGGCAGCGCCACACCGTGCCGCTGTGGTATGGCCGCACCAACCGCACCCTCCAGATCGCAACAGGCACCGCCATCTGGTATCACAGCGGCCTGACGCCCGTTCCGATCCGCTGGATCCTGGTCCGCGATCCTGATCACAAGGCCAAGGATCCCAAGGGCAAGCTCGAGCCCCAGGCCTTCCTCTGCACCGATCTCCAGGCTGGCCCAATCGAGATCCTCGACTGGTTCATCAGCCGCTGGCAGGTCGAGGTCACCTTCCAGGAAACCCGCGCCCATCTCGGCGTCGAAACCCAGCGCCAATGGTCCGACCTGGCCATCCTGCGAACCACTCCGGCTCTGCTCGGTCTCTTCTCAATCATCTGTCTATGGATGCACGACATCACCCAATGCCAAACCATCGCACCCAAAACCGCCGCCTGCTATTGCAAAACCAGCATCACCTTCAGCGACGCAATCGCTGCCGTCCGGCGCGAAATCTGGAACCATCAGATTAATTGCATGTCCCGGTCAGCAGCCGACACAATCAAAATTCCCCGCCAAGCTTGGGACCGTATTGCAAACGCTGTCGCTTACGCCCGATAAAATCAATAAAGTCGAGCTAAGAAGAGGCAACGATTTTGATCTAGCGATTGCGGATCGTCGGACCGACGCCTAAAGCGCCGCACCTTCCAAACGATACCGCTCGAAAAACCCCCGAAAATACCCTGCCATAATCCGGCAGCCTTCGGTTACGTCGATCGACCAGTCGAACATCGCGACTTCATAGCAGAAATCGTTGAGTTGCCGCAGCAGCAGACGGGATTCGATGCGGGCGCGCATAGCGTCCGGGGCGTTGGAACCGGGCACGCGGAAGGCGGGGATGCGCGAAGCCCAGCGCTCCTCGGTTTCGCGGATGATGTCGATCATCATCGGATGAAACAGCGGTTCAATCGCCAGCATATGGGCGAAGGTGACGATCAGATCTTTTTCCTGCCTATAGAAATCGACTACGCGCTTGATCCAGTCGATCAGATCGGCCTCGGTGGGGTCGTTATGGGCCAGCAGCAGATCGTAGATGGCCGACAAACGTGGTCCGAACTCGCCGTGCAGTTCCCGGCCGATCGCGAATTTACTGTCGAAATACTTATAGAATGTGGCGCGGCTGACGCCTGCCCGGGCAATCACATCCTCGACGCGCATCGCGGCGTAGGGCGTTTCGCCGAGCACTTCTTTGGCCGCAGCCAGAATACGGCTGCGGCTTTCCTGCTTTTGCAATTCCTGCCGCGTCGGACCACTCCGTCCGCGCCATCCGGCCCCCATACGAGGTCCCACTGCGGGCATGCCGCTCAGTAAATCAGCGGTCATGCTGCGCCCGTAGGGCGGTCAGCGATCGCCGGAATGCCGGATTCGTAAAAATTATCGGCGGATATAATTGACGTTCGCAAAGAAAGCCTCGTACATCGGGGCACGGCGTTGACATTGCCATATGGTATGTATAGACGTCGCGTATAGTCAAGCAAAAGCGACGCGGCGGCTAGAAACCCCGCGCCCCATACGAGGAAATTCAGAATGTCGGGTCTCACCCACCTCCAGCGCCTGGAGGCAGAAAGCATTCACATCATGCGGGAAGTTGCGGCTGAGGCCGAAAATCCCGTGATGATGTATTCGATCGGCAAGGACAGTTCGGTCATGCTGCGGCTGGCGATGAAGGCCTTTGCGCCCGGCAAGCCGCCGTTCCCGATGTTGCATGTCAACACCGGCTGGAAGTTCAAGAACATGATCGAGTTTCGCGACCAGCAAATGAAGGAGCTGGGCCTGAATCTGATCTCCTATACCAACCTCGAGGCGCAGGAAAAGGGTATCAATCCCTTCGACCACGGCTCGGCCTACACCGACATCATGAAGACCCAGGCGCTGAAGCAGGCGCTGGACAAATACGGTTTCGACGCGGCCTTCGGCGGCGCGCGGCGTGATGAGGAAAAGAGCCGCGCCAAGGAGCGCATCTTCTCCTTCCGCTCGGCCAACCATGTTTGGGACCCGAAGCGTCAGCGGCCCGAGTTGTGGCGGCTCTATAACGCGCGCAAAAACAAGGGCGAATCGATCCGCGTCTTCCCGATCTCCAACTGGACCGAACTCGACATCTGGCAATATATCTATCTGGAGAAAATCCCGATCGTGCCGCTCTATTACTCAGCACCCCGACCGGTGGTCGAGCGCGACGGCAACCTGATCATGGTCGACGACGAGCGTATGCGGCTCAACCCCGGCGAAGAGCCGGTGGTCAAGAATGTCCGCTTCCGTACGCTTGGCTGCTACCCGTTGTCGGGCGCGGTCGAGAGCGACGCGGTCACCTTGCCCGATATCATTCAGGAAATGCTTCTGACCACGACGTCCGAGCGCCAGGGTCGCGCCATCGACCATGACAGCGCCGCGTCCATGGAGAAGAAGAAGCGCGAGGGGTACTTCTAATGGCGCATGTATCAGACCTGATCGAAGCCGATATCGAGCAGTATCTTCAGTCGCACCAATATAAGAGCCTGCTGCGCTTCATCACCTGCGGCTCGGTCGATGACGGTAAGAGTACACTGATCGGGCGCCTGCTGTACGAATCCAAGATGATCTTTGAGGATCAGTTGGCAGCCCTTGAGGCCGATAGCAAGAAGATGGGCACCCAGGGGCAGGAGATCGACTTCGCGCTTCTGGTCGACGGATTGGCCGCGGAACGCGAGCAGGGCATCACGATCGATGTCGCCTATCGCTTCTTCTCGACCGACCGGCGAAAGTTCATCGTCGCCGACACGCCCGGCCACGAGCAATATACCCGCAACATGATCACCGGCGCATCGACCGCCGACCTGGCCGTGATCCTGATTGACGCCCGCAAAGGCGTGCTGGTGCAAAGCCGCCGGCACTCCTATCTGGTATCGCTGATCGGCATCAAGCAGGTCGTGCTTGCCGTCAACAAGATGGATCTGGTCGGCTATTCCCAGGAAAAATACGACGCGATCGTGGCCGAGTATCTGGAATTCGCCAAGCAAATCGGGCTCGAGAACATCACGCCCATTCCGATGTCGGCCTTCAAGGGCGACAATATTACCGACAACAGCCCCAACATGCCCTGGTACAAGGGCCTGCCGCTGATGCCGCATCTGGAAACCGTGCCGATTGCGACGGAAAATCCCGATGCGCCCTTCCGTATGCCGGTGCAGTGGGTGAACCGCCCGAACTTGGATTTCCGCGGCTTCTCCGGCGTCATCACTGCCGGCACGGTCAAGGTCGGCGACCAGTTGAAAACATGGCCATCGGGCAAGGGAAGCACTGTCGCCAGTATCGTTCTGGACGGCGAGATCCCTGAGGCGACGTCAGGCCAGTCGGTCACGATTACGCTCAAGGACGAGATCGACATCAGCCGCGGCGATATTCTGGCTTCGGCAGGTTCACCGCCCGGGGTCTCGGACCAGTTCGAGGCGACGATCATATGGATGAACGAACATGCTCTGCTGCCGGGCCGTCCCTATCTCTTGAAGATCGGGGCGCGCACGGTCAGCGCAAATGTTTCGACCATCAAACACAAGGTCAACGTCAACACGCTGGAGCATCTGGCGGCCAAGTCGCTCGAGCTGAACGAGATCGGCATCTGCAATATCGGCCTGGAACAGGCGATCGCCTTCGATCCGTATCTTGAGAACAAGGATACAGGCGGCTTCATCCTGATCGACCGTCTGTCGAACGAGACGGTTGGCGCAGGGCTCATCCACTTCGCCCTGCGTCGGGCCCAGAACATCCACTGGCAAGCGGTCGACGTCGACAAAAAGGCCCGTGCTTCGCAGAAGTCGCAGAAGTCCTGCGTCCTGTGGTTCACCGGTCTATCGGGCGCCGGCAAATCGACGATCGCCAACCTGGTCGAGAAGAAGCTGTTCGCCATCAACCGGCACACTTATCTGCTGGACGGCGACAATGTTCGCCATGGCCTCAACCGCGACCTGGGCTTCACCGATGTCGACCGGGTGGAGAATATCCGCCGCGTCGGCGAGGTGGCCAAGCTGATGGCCGACGCCGGCCTGATCGTTCTGACAGCCTTCATTTCGCCCTTCCGGGCCGAGCGCCGGATGGTGCGCGATATGCTGAAGGCGGGCGAATTCCTGGAGGTCTATGTCGATACGCCGCTCAACGTTGCGGAAAGCCGCGACGTGAAGGGCCTCTACAAAAAGGCGCGCAAGGGTGAAATCAAGCACTTCACGGGCATCGATTCGCCCTATGAGGCACCGGAAAGCCCCGACATCCATGTCGATACGACTTCGTTGACGGCGGAAGAGGCGGCGGACCAGATCGTTCACAAGCTGGAAGAGCTGGGCTTTCTGACCGGGGGTGCGTCTTGAACCTCGCCGATCTGTTGACCAAGCTGCGTCCCGTGGCGCAAGAGGCCGGTCGCGAGACCATGCGCTTTTACGGTGCACCGGAAGCAACCTGGAAGGAAGACGGCAGCCCTGTCACGGCCGCAGATACCGCGGCCGAGGCGGTGATCCTGCCGGTCCTGCGGGCACTGACCCCGGATATTCCGGTTATCTCCGAAGAGGAAGCCGCCGCCGGCACCAGTCCTGAGGTCAAGGGCAAGCGGTTCTGGCTTGTCGATCCCCTGGACGGTACCAAGGAATTCATCAAGCAGAACGGCGAATTCACGGTCAATATCGCGCTGATCGACAATGGCGTGCCGGTATTGGGCATCGTCCATTCTCCTGTCACCGGTGACACCTATGCCGCTGCCGGTCCTGGTACCGCGACATTGGCGTTGGCAGGCGGCGAACCCAAGCCGATCAGTGTGCGCAAGCCGCCTGCCGAGGGCGTCACCGTCGTTGCCTCTCGCTCGCATGGCAGCGGGCCCGAACTGGACGCGTTCTTGGCGGGACTGAAGGTGGCGGAGCTTCGCTCCGCCGGCAGTTCGATCAAGCTATGTCTGGTTGCGCGTGGTGACGCGGACATCTATCCGCGTCTTGGCACGACCATGGAATGGGACATCGCAGCCGGGCATGCCGTGCTGCTGGGTGCCGGAGGGCGGGTCGAAACCGTCGACGGCAAGCCTTTCCTTTACGCCAAGCCCGAATTCCGCAATCCTCATTTCGTCGCCTACGGCGATTGGAGTCGCTGAACCGGGACAGGGCATGGCGGGCAACGGGATCAAATCAAGCCGATATGAATTCGACGATACAGACCGCAAGATTCTCGAGCTTCTGAAGGCGAACGGCCGCGCGACAAATCAAAAAATCGCGCGGTTGCTGAAGATTTCGGCCGCGACGGTCAGCGCCCGGATTCGCCAAATGGAAGACGCAAAGGCGATGAAGGTGGTGGCCGCGACCGATTTTGCGGCCTTCGGTTATAATATTCTAATCGCGATCGGCGTCGAAGTGCAGGGGCGCCCGGCTGAGGACGTGGCCAAGGAACTGGCCCGGTTGCCGCAGATATTGTCGATCAATCTTGTGACCGGCGCCAAGGACATCGAGATCTTGCTGGCGGTTCAGCAATTCTCGGAACTGTCGGATTTTCTGCTGAACGATATTGCGGCGATTAAGGGTGTCAGAAGCCTGTCTCCGGCGATCGCGGTCGATATTGTGAAGTTTGACTTCGACATAGCGCCCTTGTCATGAGCGGCTCGCGTTATCAACTCGACGCCTTCGACCACCAGATACTCGAGGTTCTGGCCGGCGATGCTCGCCTCAGCAACCGCAAGATTGCCCAGACGTTGGGTGTAACGGAAGGTACGATCCGCGGACGGCTCAAGCGGCTGCAGGAGGAAAATTACCTGCGCTTCACGGCGATTACCGCGCTGTCCTACCTTGGAAACCCTTTGCTGGTTTTCATCGGCGTGACAGCAGAGCAGGGACGGGTCAAGGACGTGGCGCAAGCTATTGCCGAGATGGCCGGTATCCGCAGCGTCATCATCACACTCGGACGGTTCAACATCCATGTCGTCGGCATGTACGGCAGCCTGGAAGAGGTTCTGGGCGTCGCCAACAATGCCATATTGGCGCTGCCCGGAGTGCGCCATGTCGAAACTTCGATCTCGGTCAAACAGCTGAAATATGATTCCCGGCTCGCAAAGATTACCCGCCCATTCGTGCCGTCGGACGATGACGAGGATTAACCGACCGGTAGGGAACTCCTCGGGTAGGTGCCGAAAGGATTGGGTAGCCGCCTGCGCTGCAACCTGAGCCCGCTGGGCATCCCAAGCAGCCCTGTTTTGGCCCGACTGCCGCTGAAGTTCCTGCAATGCGGGGGTATCAGTAAATTACTGAACTACTGGCGAGAAGAGTTTTCGAGCCGAGTGTTGGAAACGGTCGGCTGACTGCTGCAAATCAGCGGTATGATCAGAGCCAAACCTGTCCCGACAGTTCGCAGTTAGTCGGCCTATTGCGTGGCTATCCGCTCCAGCGCCAATCCCACGGCCGTGCCCGCCAACAGCATGCGGGCGAGGTAGCCCAGGCAATGCGCGGCGATAATCTTTGCATCGATCTTTGTGAAAAAGCCGTTGATGACGATCACCACCAGAGGTCCTGCTATCCAGGCCAGGACGGCCAGGACCAATCCCGCGGCGATCGACTGAGTGTGCGCGACGATACAAAGCCCGCCCATGCCGGCGGTCATTGCATACCCTAGAACCGTTGATTTAATGATCGCCGTTCGGTCGCCGCCGTCGCGAGTGCCGGGCCGCCAGATTTCCAGATAGCCATTATAGGCCGCGTGGAACAACAGGCCCATGAACAGCCAGTTGGTAAGGCTGCCCAGCGTGCCGGAAACGACGATCGCCGCGATGATCATCCACACAAGCCAAAACTACATCTCTAGCTTGTAGTAGGATGGGGACTTTTAGCCGTCCGGCAGCATGCGGGAGAGGACGCCGTCGTGCCATACATAACGATGGAATAGGGCCGCGGAGGCGTGCAGGCCTGCAAGTCCCAGGATGATCCAGCCGATTGTGGCATGGATGCCTTGCACCTGATGGGCCAGGGCGCGGTTGCCAGGTTCGTAGGCCGGGATTGTAAACAGGTTGAAAATGCTGTCGCCCTGCACCCAGCTCAGCGCCATCCCGACAAGCAGCATCGCCGCCACAAGGACATAGAGGCTCCAGTGGGCGCCCTTAGCGATCAGGTTCAATACCCCTGTGTCGGCCGGCGGCAACCGGCGGCCGCCCGTCAGGCGCCAGACGATCCGCCCGAACAGGATCACCGCCAGCAGCAGGCCGATCGTGATATGCACCGACCGCGCATCGACCTTGAGCGGCCCCTTGGGAAACCAATCGATAGTATGCGCGCCTAGCCATTGGGCGGCGACCAGAATGGCGGTCGCCCAATGGAATACCATCGTACCTGTATCGTAGCGCGCTGCGCTGGTGCTTACAGGTTGCATAATCGTCCGAGTGTTTTACCGGCGGGAAGACTTCGCGGTGTGGGCGAACGCGGTGACCAGGCGCTCGCCCCCAATCGCGTTCAGTGATGTTCCTCTTTCCCAGGCGCAGCATGCTGAGCCGGGGCGGCATGCGCGGGCGCCGCATGTTGTGCCGGGGCAGCGCGGGGCGCCTGACGGGGCGCCGCATGCTGCGCGGGTCGCGCCATCTGCGGCCGGGGTTGAGCGGCCGGTCGCGGTGCTCTTGGCGCGGCGGCCTGTCTTGGGGCCGCCTGTCTTGGAGCCGCGGCGGGTGCGGCCTGTCGCTCGGCTGCCGCATGGGGTGCTGCCGCCTCACGCGGAGCATGAGCCGCCGCAGCGGGACGGGCCGCGTGTTCGGCTTGCGCCGCACCGGCTGCAGGGGCCCCGGCTGGGCGGGCGCCTGCCGCATGTTCGGTAGCGGCTCCGGCTCCGCCCGCGGCGGGACCGCGAACGGCTGCGGAATGGGCTGCCCCCGGGCCGGCGGAGCGCGCCGCAACGCCATGGCTGAAGTCACCCGGCTTCGCGGTGGCGGCGATCTGCGGACGGCCGTGGTTTGCCGTTGCCCGCATGGCCGGATTGGATGCCGCGCCGTGAATATGCTCGGTTTGCGCGGCTGTCGCACCGACATGCTGCGCATGTTCGGCAGCCGCCTGCTGGGTTGTCGGCTGCGCCCGAACGCCGCCATTGCCGCCATTGAAGCTGACGTGGCTCATTGCGCCGTGAGAGGCGTTTTCGCTGTAGGCATTGTCGAAATGCCTGCCGCCAAAATTATTGTAGTTGCTATTATATGCAAAGGCGCCGCCGTTCCAACGGCCGCCGAAGAAACCGAAGCCGTTATAGCCGAAGCCGTAATTGATCCCGCCGTAAAACCCGACCTCTGGGCCCCAATAGCCTTCGTGAAAACCATAGAAGCCGTCGTTGAAGCCCCACCAGGCCGGCGTCCAATACACACCGACGGAGGGTGGCTCGACCCAGGTGCCGGGAACCCAGTAATAACCGCCGTCATCGGAATAGGCCCAGTAGCCAGGTGTCCAGATGTAACCAGACTCGGGGATCGGCGGCTGCACATAGATGGGCAGGGGCGGTGGGGCGATCGGCACGGATATGCTGACGGCGACCTGCGCCGATGCTGGCGTAAATGCCGGAACACTCATTGCAAAGCCGAGGATGAGCGGAATGTAGTAGGGTGAAAAACGCATCTCTAGAGCCTCCATATGAAGGCGCCCGAATGTCGCCCTTTTTCACAGCTTAACGCTGCCGGAGCGGGTTTTACGCCTTTCCGCAGCATTAAATTGCCGTAATGCGCAACCAACGCTGAACCTCTGTTGATAGTTCCGCACAAAAGTGCCGCGGAGCCTGCGCCGCTTATGCGGGGTGAGCTCGGTCCGGAATGGGTCTTTCGTTTACAGAAACGTATCCATCACAGGCGCACCGAGGAACGAGCCGCCGAGTGTCAATCCAGCCAGGTTGGAGTTGTTTGCGATATGCGCACGACCGGCCTTAAGGTCCAGCCATTGGCGAACGATCGCATTGTCATTGAATATTCCGCGTGCGCCCGACAGAAGCAGCAATTCGTCCACCAGCTCCGAACAGCGGCGGGAAACGCGTGAGGCCTGGTATTTGTAGAAGACACGCTGATCTGCAGGAACATCCTTGCCTTGGCGCACCAAGGCCATCATGTCGTCGAACACCTTCATCAGGGTAACGCGCATCCCCTCCAGCTCCGCCGCAGTTGTTGCGGCCGCGGACAGGGCAAACGGATCGGCCTTCGTCGCCATACCTGTGTTGGTCGAAACACGGCTTTTGGCGATTTCCAGAAAGCTGTTGAGGGCATCTTGCGCGGCACCGATAGATGCTGTTGAGACCGCGCGGGTGAAGACCGCCGCCCAAGGCAATTTAAATAGGTCGCCAGTATTTACCGCCTGACCCGGGTTGCGGCACAAAAATCCGTCCATCGCCTTATGCGTGCGATGCTCCGGCACAAAAGCGCGCTCCACCTTTACGTCGTGGCTACCCGTGGCCTTGAGACCGAAGGTGTGCCAGGTGTCGAGGATCTGATAGTCGCTGCGCGGTACCAGGAAGGTACGATATTCGGGTGGTCCACCGGCTTCGGGGAAAATCAGCGCGCCCAGGAATACCCATTCGCAATGGGCACAGCCGCTCGAGAAGCCCCATTGTCCAGACAGATAATAGCCGCCTTCGGCTTTCTCCACCTTGCCGACCGGCTGGTAGGAAGATGATACCAGAGTGGTTGGATCTTTCGACCAGACATCTTCCTGCGCCTGAAGTGGGAATAGGCCGAGCTGCAGCGGATGCACGCCGACGACGCCCAGAACCCAGGCGCTAGACATGCAGCCCTCGGCGATCGCCATCTGTACTTCATAAAAAACTTGCGGTTCCAGTTCGAATCCGCCCCAACGCTTGGGCTTCAGAATATCGAAGAAGCCGGCCTCCTGAAATTCCTTGATGGTTTCGTCGGGCACCTTGCGGGCCGCTTCCGCCGCCGCCGCACGTGCTTTCAGTGTCGGAATCATAGCCCGGGCACGGGCGACCAATGTCGCTGCCTCGGGAATGATGTCCTTGGCATGCAGCCCTGGTATCGATGTCGCCATAACCCCGTCCTCCGTGATATCGCTGATGCACGCTGCCAAATTAGGCCGCCGATCAATTCGTAATATTTATAGTTCTAATTTACGCATATTCAAGATATTTCGTTCATTCACTGCTGTGAACGATTGGAAATCTTGCCTTTGGCGACATATCATGCGTATCTCTGCACTGCCGACCGCCGATTGGCCGCAGTATGCGTAGAGCAAGGGGCGTTTGTCTACGTGTGTCGATTGACGGCGGCAGAGGCGCTGACTAGAAGTCGCATTGATCGGACTGCCGCAAGAGCGGTCCCAAACGGGATGATTTCCGTCAAACCCGCGCAGCCCGCAGCGCATCGAGAGGATCATGGACTTCCGGTTCACCGAAGACCAACTGACATTCCGGGACGCCGTTCGCGATTTCCTTGACGGAGAATGCACGCCGACCAACATTCGCGCGCTGATCGACAGCGCGGATGGTGGGGCTACCCATTTCCGAACGGCGTTGGCCGGGCTCGGCCTGACTGGGCTGCCGATCGCCGAGGAGCACGGCGGATTGGGCATGAATGAACTCGATGCCGTTCTGGCTGCCGAAGAATATGGTCGCGCCGCCGTGCCAGGCGCTTTGTTCGACAGCATCGCGGTCGCTGGGCCTTTATTGGCAGCCGCATCACCCGATCTCGCCGCCGAATGGTTGCCCAAGCTGGTAGCGGGCGACGCGACGATTGCGCTGGGCCACGCGCTCAACCCTTTCGTTCTGGATGCTGCGATCGCGGACTTACTTCTGCTTGAACGGGACGGGGCCCTTTATGCTGTGCCTAAATCCGCAGTGACTCTGATCGAAACACCTTCGGTCGATCCGTCACGGCGGCCGTCAAAGGTTGAATGGGAGCAATCGGCGGGCGAGAGAATTCTGGACGGCGCCAAGTTCGAAGAACTGTGGGCCCAGGCTCTGAACCGCGCCGCTCTTTATACCGCCGCCGATATGCTGGGTGCGACTCAGCGGATGCTCGACATGTCGGTGGAGTATACGCAGAACCGCGAGCAGTTCGGTCGCCCGATCGGTTCGTTCCAGGCAGTCAAGCATCTGCTGGCCGATGTTCAAGTGAAGCTCACCTTCGCGCGCCCTGTTGTTTATTACGCGGCCTATGCGCTGGTTCACGGCCTGCCGCAGCGGTCAGTCCGGATTTCACATGCCAAGGTCGCTGCAGCCGATGCGGCGACTCTGGGCGCGCGTCGCTGCCTTCAGGTACACGGCGCGATGGGTTACACTTGGGAATATGATCTCCAAATATGGATGAAGCGGGTCTGGGCCGACGCTGCGTGCTGGGGCACGTCGGCTTGGCATCGGACGCGTATTGCCGACGCGATTCTGAGCGTTGGCACGGACCTTGGCCCGGGACGTACCTGGGCTGCTTAATGAGGGTCAATGATGACCTGTCGGAGCCATTATGCCTGAAGCCTATATCGTAGATGCCGTTCGTACCCCAGTGGGTCGCCGCAATGGCGGGCTCTCAAAAATTCACCCAGCTGATCTGGGGGCGCATTCGCTGAACGCGCTGATGGACCGCAGTGGTATCGACCCGAACGCGGTCGAGGACGTTATTTTCGGCTGCGTCGATACTCTGGGTCCACAGGCAGGCGATATTGCCCGCACATGCTGGCTTGCGGCCGGCCTGCCGGAAGAAATTCCGGGCACGACCATCGACCGGCAATGCGGGTCGTCCCAACAGGCGGTGCATTTCGCTGCACAGGCCGTCATGAGCGGAACGTCGGACGTGATCGTCGCGGGTGGCGTTCAGTGCATGAGTATGATCCCGATTTCCAGCGCCATGACTCTGGCCGCGCCATTGGGCTTTTCGGACCCGTTCTCGGGTTCGGAAGGCTGGCGCAAGCGCTATGGAGATACCCCGGTCTCGCAGTTCAACTCGGCAGAGATGATTGCCGAGAAATGGAATGCGACACGCGAGGACATGGAATTGTTCGCCTATACCAGCCACAAGCGCGCCATCCGGGCGATCGACGAAGGTCGGTTCATCAACGAGATCGCCCCCTTGGCCGGTATCTCGGTCGACGAGGGGCCGCGACGAGACATCTCGCTGGAGAAAATGGCGACACTTAAGCTGCTCCAGGAAGGCGGTCGGGTCCATGCGGGCGTCGCCAGTCAGATATCCGACGCATCGGCGGCATTGTTGATCGTCTCGGAAAAAGGTCTGAAGACCCACAATCTGAAGCCCCGCGCTCGTATTCATCATATAAGCGTGCGCGCCGCTGACCCCATCTGGATGCTGACGGCTCCGATTCCGGCGACCAAATATGCCCTGCAGAAGGCAGGTATGAAGATCGATGACATCGATCTGGTCGAGATCAACGAAGCCTTCGCCTCGGTCGTTATCGCCTGGCTTAAGGAAACCGGGGCCGACCCTGAGAAGGTCAATGTGAATGGCGGCGCGATCGCGCTGGGCCATCCGTTAGGCGCGACCGGCGCAAGGCTGATGACCACAATGCTGAACGAGCTTGAGCGCACCGGCGGCCGCTATGGCCTCCAGACTATGTGCGAAGGCGGTGGCCAAGCAAATGTCACAATCATCGAACGGCTGAGCTAAGCACAGACTATGTCAGCAGCCTCTGCCGAAGACCGAGCACTGATTCGCGACTCTGCGCGGGGCTTTCTGGCCGACCACGCGACAACGGCCGATGTTCGGCGCTGGATGGCGAGCGAACTCGGTTACGACCGTGATATTTGGCAGCGCGTCGCCGGTGAACTCGGCTGGCCCGGGGTGCCGATGGACGAGGCTCACGGCGGCCTTGGGTTGGGAATAGGCGAAACCGCGTTGTTGATGGAGGAGATGGGCGCGGCTTTGTTCTGCTCACCCTTTCTAGCGACGGTCTGTCTTGCTGGTTCTGCGATTCGCCTGGGCGGCAGCGAGGCGCAAAAGGCGGAATATCTCACGGCGATCACCGCCGGCGAGCTGACCGCAACCCTGGCGGTCAGCGAGGCGTCGGGTAAGGTGGATGCCGCCGGTATCCATGTCGAGGCCATGGCCGACGGCGACTCCTATATTCTCAACGGCGCCAAGCGTTTCGTTATCGATGGGCATAGCGCTGACCTAATCATTGTCGCCGCGCGTCAGCCCGGGACTAAGGGCGAGAAGGGCATCAGCCTGTTCGCGGTTTCCGGCGACGCCGATGGGTTGGTGCGGCAGGTTTTGCCGACGCTCGACCAGACGCGCAGACAGGCAGAGGTGACACTGGCCGATGTGCGGGTGCCGCGTTCGGCCCTGATCGGCGAGGACGGCCACGGCTGGCCGGTTCTTTCCAGCGCGCTGGACCTGGGCATTACCGCATTGGCGGCCGAGCAGGCCGGCGGCGCGCGGCGCTGCCTTCAGTTGACGGTTGATTATATTCAGGAGCGCGTTCAGTTCGGCCGTCAGATCGGATCCTTCCAGGCGATCAAGCACCGCTGCGCCGACATGATGGTGAAGGTCGAATCGGCACTCGCCGCGGCGAATAATGCTGCCGATGCGGCAGACGCAGGCGATGGCGAGTTCCCAATGCTGGCGGCGCTAGCCAAGGCCTATTGTTCGGATGCCTTCTTCGCCTGCGCGGGTGAATCCATTCAACTTCATGGCGGCGTAGGTTTTACCTGGGAATATGATCCGCATCTTTTCTTCAAGCGCGCTCGCGCATCGGCAGCCATGCTGGGCAACGCCGACTATTATCGCGAGCGTATCGCCGTCGGGCTGGGGCTTTAGATGACGACCGTTACTGACTCACCCGAAGATCAGGTCTTCCGTACAGAGGCGCGGACTTGGCTAACAGAACAGCTCGAGGGGCCGTTTGCTCATGTCCGCTTCCGTGGCGGGCCGGGCGAAGAGGATGAGGTGTTCGACGAGCGGGTCGATTGGGAAAAGGCGATGGGCGCCGCTGGCTGGACTGGCATCTCCTGGCCCAAGGAATATGGCGGCCGTGCCGCGACGCTGTCACAGCAGGTCATTTTTTATCAGGAATATGCCCGCGCGGGCGGGCCGGGCCGCGTCGGCCATATCGGGGAGGGGCTGGTCGCACCGACCATCATCGCCTTTGGTACCGAGGAACAGAAGCAGCGCTTTTTGCCGGGAATCAAGCATGGCACCGAATTATGGTGCCAGGGCTATTCGGAGCCGGCTGCCGGCTCAGACCTTGCCAATGTTCAGACCCGGGCGCGACTGGAAGGCGACGAGTGGATCATCGACGGCCAGAAGGTCTGGACCTCGCTTGCCCACAAATCGGGCTGGTGCTTCGTCATCTGCAAGACCGAGCCCGAGGCAGCGCGCTATCGCAACCTGTCATTCCTGCTGGTGCCGATGGACCAGCCAGGGATCACGGTGAAACCGATTGTCCAACTGACCGGGACATCCGAATTCAACGAAGTGTTCTTCGACGGCGCACGCACGCCGGCTGAATATATCGTGGGCGCCCCCGGCCATGGCTGGAAGGTAGCGATGGCGCTGCTGGGTTTTGAGCGTGGTGCCTCGACACTGGGACAGCAGATCGGATTTGAGAACGAATTCAAGGAAATCCTCGCAGCTGCCCGCGCAAGCGGTGCGGCCAGGGACCCGGTGATGCGTCAACGGTTGGCGCAGTCATGGATCGAACTGCAGTTGGTAAGGTTGAACGCGCTGACCAATCTGAACGAAGGTGCGACCCGCCCTGGCCTGGCTGCCATCAATAAATTATGCTGGGCGACCTGGCATCGCGACGCCGGGGAGCTGGCGATGGTGGTGCATGGGGCCGAGGCAGAAATCTGTGCGGGCGCGCCCTATGCGCTGACACGCGCGCAAAGCCGATTCCTGTTTTCTCGATCCGACACGATCTATGGCGGGACGAACGAGATTCAGCGCAATATCATTGCCGAACAAGGGCTGGGACTGCCAAGAGAGCCGAGGCCTTAGGGATCAATCATGGATCTGACTTTTACCCCAGAGCAGGACGCTTTTCGCGCGGAAATTCGGCAATGGCTCGAGGCCAATGTTCCGAAGGAAAAGCTTCCTTCGCTCGACACCAAAGAAGGCTTCGCCTTACATCGCGCATGGGAGCGCACGTTGCATGACGGCGGCTGGGCGATGGTCAATTGGCCTGTTGAATATGGCGGGCGCGGCTTCGGCGTGGTCGACTGGCTGATCTTTGAAGAGGAGTATTGGCGGGCGGGCGCGCCGCTGCGTGTCAACCAAAACGGCATCTTCCTTCTGGGGCCCTCGCTGATGCATTTCGGCACGCCGGAGCAGAAAGCGCGCTTCCTGCCGCCGATGGCGACCAGCGAAGAGGTCTGGGCTCAAGGTTGGTCCGAGCCAGGCGCGGGCAGCGACATGGCGGCGATTCGCTCTACCGCGCGGCTGGAGGGTGATGAATATGTCATCAACGGCCAAAAAATATGGTCGTCTCGCGCGGTTTTCGCTGACTGGCTGTTCGGCTTATTCCGCTCAGACCCCAACGAGAAGCGGCACAAAGGCCTGACTTTTATCCTGGTTCCGCTGAACGCGCCGGGCGTTACAGTCAGGCCCATCGCGCAGTTGGATGGTGAGACCGGCTTTGCCGAAGTGTTCTTCGACGATGTGCGTGTACCGGTCAACCAGAGGCTGGGTGGGCATAACGAAGGCTGGAGCGTGTTCCTGAACACTGCCGGCGTTGAACGGGGTCTGTTTCTGCGCAGCCCGGCAAGGTTCCAGGAGACGGCGAAGCGGTTGGCGGCGCTTTATGGATTGAAGAGCGGCGGCGAAGGCCCGCGCTCGCGTGACGATGTCGTGCAGACCTGGATGGATGCGGAGGCCTTTTGCCTCAACACATTCTGGACCGCGTCGCAACTGGCGGCTGGCCAGACCATCGGCTCGGAATCGAGCTGCACCAAGGTTTTCTGGTCGGAGCTCGATATCGCAGCGCACGAGGCGGCATTGCGCTTGCTGGGGTCGCAAGCTTACCTGCTGGGCGACGGCGACCCGTCGAAGGAAGGTCAGTCCTGGCTAGACGGATTTCTCTTCTCTGTTGCCGGGCCGATCTATGCCGGGACCAATGAAATTCAGCGTGACATCATTGCCGAGCGCGTTCTCGGCATGCCCCGCGCGCGATAAGGTTTTAAGGAAACACCCATGAAGAAACGTATTCCCGCCGTCGAGGGATGGTTGAACATCGATCCGGCGCATCCGCGTCTAATCGGCACCAAATGCTCAGATTGCGGCTCGATCTTCTTCCCGCGCGAAACTGTGCGTTGTCGTAACCCACGCTGCGGGTCGTCTCGTCTGGAGGCTACCGAATTGTCGTCGCGCGGTACGCTCTGGTCCTATACGGGGGCCGAATACAAGCCGCCGGAGCCCTATGTGCCACGGACCGATCCGTTCCAGCCCTTCGCCATCGCCGCAGTAGAACTTGCCGCCGAGAAGATGGTCATCTTAGGACAAGTCGACGGCGTCGGCGTCGAAGGGCTGAAGGTCGGCATGGAGATGGAACTGACTCTTGATACTTTGCTCGAGGATGACGAGACGGAAACCATCACCTGGAAGTGGAAGCCGGTCTCGGTCCGGGAGAACGCATAATGGTCGATCAAGTCGCAATTTTGGGCGTCGGGATGCACCCCTGGGGCAAGTGGGGCAAGAATTTTGTCGAGTATGGGGTCAAGGCAGCAGAAGACGCGTTGAAGGACGCAGGCGTCGCCTGGACCGACATCCAATATGTCGCCGGCGGTGACACGATCCGCAACGGCTATCCCGGCTACGTCGCAGGCGCCACCTTCGTCCAGGCTCTAGGTTGGAACGGCGCGCAGATATCCAGCAGCTATGGCGCCTGTGCGTCCGGCACTCAAGCGATCGAGTCTGCGCGCATGCGTATCCTGGCCGGGCTCTGTGACGTCGCTCTGGTAGTAGGATCCGACACCACGCCCAAGGGCTTTTTGGCGCCCAACAAGGGGACGCGCGGCGACGATCCGGACTGGCTGCGATTCCGGGTGCTTGGCGCAACCAACACAACATATTTCGGCCTCTATGCCCGCCGCCGCATGGATGTCTATGGCGCCACAAGCGAGGATTTCGCTCAGGTGAAGGTCAAAAATTCGCGCCACGGGCTCAGCAACCTCAATGCCCGCTACCGCAAGGAAGTGTCGGCGGACGAGGTGTTGTCGAGTGCGATGGTCGCCAACCCGCTGCGCTTGCTCGATATCTGCGCTACCAGCGATGGCGCGGCCGCCTTGGTCCTGTGCAGCATGGAGTTCGCCCGCCGCTTCACCACCAACCCTGTGACCATCGCCGGAATCGCGTCGGTCACGCCGGTCTATCCATCGACCACCATCGAGATGCCGAACTTCTCAACCGATTCAGCTGCCGCCGTACCGGCTCCGATCAGGGGGTTCCGCGATTCGATCGCCTATACTGCTTACGAGCAGGCAGGTATCGCCCCGGATGAGGTCAATGTCGCGGAGGTCTACGACCTGTCGACCGCGCTGGAGCTGGACTGGTACGAGAATATCGGCCTGTGCCAGCCGGGCGACGCGCAGAAGCTGCTGCGCGACGGCGATACGACCATCGGCGGCCGCGTGCCGGTCAATCCATCGGGGGGGCTGGCCTGTTTCGGCGAGGCGGTTCCGGCTCAGGCGATTGCCCAGGTTTGCGAGCTGACCTGGCAACTGCGCGGCCAGGCCGGCGCGCGGCAGGTCCAGGGCGCCAAGGTTGGCATCACCGCCAATCAAGGGCTGTTCGGCCACGGCTCCAGCGTCATCGTCAAACGTTAATCATAGAAAACGGGGAAGACAGACAATGGCATTCAGCGCCGAATCGACTGCAGACCAGGTTCTTCAGGGCAAAGATTTGACCGGCAAGGTCATCGTGGTAACCGGCAGTTCGGCCGGACTTGGTATGGAAACCGTGCGGGCGCTTGCCAAAGCCGGGGCCGAAGTGGTGATGGCGGCGCGCAACACCGGCAAGAATTCGGCCGTTGCCGATCTGATCCGCGACGAAGTGCCAGGTGCGAAGCTTTCGACTGTTGCCATCGACCTGGGTGACCTTGCGAGCGTGCGCAGAGCGGCCGCAGAGATCTTGGCGGCGCATCCCAAGATCGACGCCCTGATCAACAACGCGGGCTTCGTGGGCGGGCCGCGCACGATTACGCCTGAAGGGGCGGAACTTCACTTGGCCGCAAACCACATCGGGCCGTTCTTGCTGACCAATCTGTTGATTCCGGCACTAAAGGCCGCCGCGCCGTCGCGTGTCGTGGTCTTAAGCTCCAATGGTCACCGCATGGGTGGGTTCGATTTTGACGATCTCGATTTCGCCAAGCGCGATTATAATCACTGGACGGCCTACTCGCAGTCCAAATTGGCGAACGTCTATCATGCAGTTGGACTCGCCAAACGCCTGGAAGGTACCGGCATCACAGCGAATGCGGTGCATCCCGGCGTCATTCGCACCGAGGTGTTTCGCGATGTAACACCCCAGGAAGAACAGATGGTCACCGGCTGGTCAGAAGCCAACGGATCGCCGTTGAAATCCATTCCGCAGGGCGCTGCTACCCAGGTATGGGCGGTGACCGCACCTGAACTGGACGGCGTCACCGGTGTCTATCTGGAAGATTGCGCGTTAGGCGTTCACATCCCCTCGACCACCATCTCTGCGGTCGGCGTTATCCCCGAAGCCTATGACGTAGCCGCGGCCGATCGGCTGTGGGACATTTCGGAAAAGATTGTCGGGCAGAAGTTCGCGTTCTGATGCTTTAATCCGTTTGGCTGAACCTGTTCGACCGTACGGTTTGGCAAATTTGGATCGAATATTCGGCATAGAACTCGCTGCCCCGCGTTGCTGGGCGGCGCGGTGGCCGTGGTGTTCGGCCCAGGCGCGGTGGTTGTCCATCGAATCGAATTCGACAATGGTGACCCGCTCGCCGTCTTCTGCGGTGAAGACCTTGCGGCCGACGAAACCAGGCATCTCAGTCGCCTCGGCCCCCAATTCACCGGCCAGTTTGAAGTAGGCTTCGGAATTTTCCGGTCGCAGCCGGTGGCGGAAAACGGTGACGATCATTGGCAGGATTTCGACATTTGCCGGTCCGATTTGGGCGGGTTTAGTCGAGTGTAGCGCTGCAATCAGGAAGTGGGCAACGGGACCGTGGTGAGCGGCAGCGTTATCACGAAGCGCGCGCCGTGCGGCGAAGGCTCGGCGATCAGGTGCCCGTTCATCTGATCTACGAGCGACAGCACCATGCGCATGCCCAGGCCATTTTGGGTCTGCGGGTTGAAGCCTTTGGGCAGGCCGGGGCCGTCATCGGATATGGTCAGTTCCAGAACGTCTGCGGAGTTCGTAATGTCGACCTGGCAGTGCGACGAACCGGCCGCGTGTTTGAAGCTGTTTGTAACCAACTCGTTCACGATCAGGCCGAGTTTTGTGACCATGTCGGGCTGTAGGGCAAGCGCCTCAGGAGCGGTAACTTTCACATCCAACGTCCCGGCAGAGAAGCGCCCGTTCCCTGACCCGGTCAAATCTACACATAGGTCCTGAAGATAGTCACCGAT
>Ga0182030_10009066_pt1 | contig 20447 bp, 23 predicted proteins | sample 812S3MmetaG_FD_121299 | JGI IMG/M metagenome (GOLD analysis project Ga0182030, IMG submission 121299) | Permafrost microbial communities from Stordalen Mire, Sweden - 812S3M metaG (Illumina Assembly) | ecosystem: Environmental > Terrestrial > Soil > Wetlands > Permafrost | place: Sweden... | reverse complement strand
GGAGGTGCCGCGCGCGCTATCGCAGCGGCTTCCTCCGCCGTCGCCGGGAGACGTTCAAGCTCCGTGGGCACCAGGCCACTGCGCAGAGGAGGGGGGTCATTGGCGGAGGTTAGCGGCGATTCGCCAGCGTTCCGGGGCAGGCGGGGATCGTCGCGGCCGTAGACCGCATCGTCGACCAGGAGCATGCGGTCGTCGGTGGGATTGGAGACCATTCGCTGCCGAAGAAGCGATCCCATTGACGACCCGTACGCCAGCTCGTACTGACGTATTAAATAGGAGTCCCGAGCGGCGGTCCGCATGGGAAGCACGGCGAATGATAAATAGTGCAAAGGGCCGTCCGGAACGATGGCCAGCCGTGTAATACCCGGCGGCACAAACGGCAGCACCGGCCGCAATACCATCTGGCTCATCCGTTCGTCGGCGCTGATCCGGTCATCGACGCTGGTCGTGGTCAGATCGGCGAAGGCCGCATGCGCTGCGCGGGCGGCGTCACCGATGGCCGCGGTGGCTCCAAGGTTCACCAGCGACAACGAAGATTCTGTGGCGATCCAGGAGTAAGCCCCGGATTCTCCCAGCCAGTAGGAAACGACGGCAGTGTCTGTCGGCAGCCGATCCACCCGCACCGGCGTTCCGGTGCTGCCCTGACCCGTCGATCCTCCGCCCAGCGCCGCCAGCTGCGTGTCAACGAGTGCCAGCTGCTCCCGAAGATGACTGATATCTGTTCGGATGGCGGCGGTCGCAGCCCGCACGCCGTCTTCCTCCAGGCGATACTCGTGCGCGGCAATGTCGCGGATCAGCTCGGATTTGCGGGCGAGGAGCGGCGAGAGCGCGGCTGCGGACGCATGGGCGTAGTCGGCGAGCGCGATATCCTGCATCGCCCGGACGCGAAAACGCTCCGTCACATCAAGCGCGGCACGCGCGGCCAGCTCTGCCCCTGCGCGGTCGCCGGCAGCAAGCGCGTGCTGATATCGTTGCACCCAAAGATCGACCTCCATATCGAAGGCGGCACGCAGCGGTCGCATGGACGTCGCGCGCAGCTCAGGATCCAAGGCCCGCACCCGCATGGCCTCCGACAGATTCAGGCCCCGGTCCAGGTAGCGCAGTGCCGTCGCGGGGTGACCTGCGGACGCCTCGATCCGAGCCAGCGCCACGATCGCATCGAAAGTGGGCGCCGCCAAGCCCAGCGACCGGTCGAGTGCGAGTGCGGTAAGCGTAGAGCGCCGCGCTCCATCGAGATGGCCTTCGCGAAATTCCAATATGCCGTGTTCGAGAGCCACCGCCGCCTGGCTGACGGGATCGGCGCTGGCAGCGATTTGTGAAGCAAGGGACAGGTCCTGATTCGCCGCCGCAGGCTGGGCCTGGAGCAACTCGGAGTCGGCGATCTGTACCAGCAGCCGCACACGCGTGGCGGCGTCCGTCGCGTCACGCAATGCCTCACGGTCGAGGCGGACGGATTCGGCGCCGTGACCCTCCTTGGCCTCTATGAGTGCCAGCGCGCGCAGGGCGCCCACCGCGCTGCGCGTGTCCGCGTACCGTCCCCAGATGTCGAGCGCCTCATGCAGAAATTCCTTTGCCTGGCTGTGGTCACCCGCGGCGTTGTAGACGGCGGCGATGCCGAACAGGCTCCGCGCCTGCTGCTGGTGCGACTGAGTTCTGATGGCCAGCTCGAGGGCCCGAGAATGTTGCGCAAGGGCGATGTCGAGGTGGCCTGCTGTGACATTGGCGAACCCGCAATTGATCAGGACGTCGGCATACAGTTTCGGCGAGTCATCGACTGTGAGCAGGGTTAGTGCATGCTGATAGGCGGCGAGCGCTGCGGTCACGCGGCCAAGATCCCAATCCGCGACCGCCATGTTCTGGGTAACCTGCGCCCGGCCATAGGCGTACCCCAGCTGTTCATAGAGCGAGAGCGCTTTTGCGTATGCCCGAAGCGCCGCCTCATACGCGCCCCCATAGTATGACGCCAGGCCGATGTTGTTACGTTGTAGTGCCGCGTCGAACAGCTCTCCGCGCGCCTGATGAAACCTCGCGAGCTTCTCCAGCAGGTCATTGGCACGCCGCAGCAACGCCTGGCTGTCATGGCGCGTTGCTTCGGTCGCCGTATTCGCATTCGGCAGCGCGGCGAGCTCCATCCATGCCGCCGCCTGGAGGGCCTGGGCACGCGCCTGTCCGTACGGATCACCGGCGGCGCCGAAGAGTGCGGCCGCGCGCTGCGACCACAGCTCGCTTTCGCGCTCCTGCTTGAGATCCTGGTACAGCAGGGCCGCAATGGCGTGTGCCAGCTCAGCCCGCAATGGCAATTCGGTATTCGGGTTAAGAGCCAAGAACGCGGATTCGTAATCCCGATGTGCCTGGGCATAAAGATCGGCCGCCGAAGCTGCAGGAGCGCCCGACTGGCCGGTGGAGATCATCTGCGCTTTTGCGTACGCCGCGTCAGCGGTCGTAACGGCATCGATCACCGCACGACAACCGTTGGTGAGCCCAGCGGCATCCACATCAATGACCCGGACTTCAATCCGCGACCCACTTCCAGGGTGAACCTTTGCGATGGCGGTCACCGTCACAGCCCCGCTGGGGCCGGTATGGATCAGTGCACGCTGCACACCACTTCGACGGACAGGATTATCGACTGGAAGCTGAACACCTGAGGCGGGACCTACCGAGGCGGTGACGTCGACTCCGAACTCGACTGCTTCGATCAGCAACAACCGATTCGCAGGCAGCGCCAGCGTGGCGCTTTTTGTCGGGCCGGCGCCGATATCAATATTCGACTGTTCAAGCAGCGTCGCTCTGGACAGCCCAGTACAGCTGCCCGTCGGTGATGCAGAATCCGCGCGTGCCCACGGGGCGGTCAACAGCAGACCGATCAGTAGTCCGGCTGAAATCCACCGCCTTGGTGAGCGCCGGGAGGCGGGCGCGGCGCGGTATGCAATGGACTCAATGGTGTTCATCCGACTTGTTCTTGGGGGATGCAAAAGAGTATGCCAGATATAGGTGCAAGGCCTGAAAGTGCTTGAGATAGATGGCGAATTCGATGCAGAGAAGGGTCAGGATCGTGCAATTGGCTGAAAAAAACGGAAGGAGATCGTATGTCAGCAAGTGACCCATGGACTGGCGTTACCTGGAAAGTGTATGGCGGCGGCCAATACCTGAAACCGTCCAGTCGGACCGGACAGTTCACCCTTACGGCAGTGCCAGATTCCGTAACAAGAGCTACCGCATACTACCGGGTCACTTTCAATGCTGGCGACATGCCGCCCTGCTGGAACAACTGCCTGCTGTATCCGTTCGGCAACGTTCCCTTCCCGCCCCCAAACCCGCTGCTACCGCCATATTCGCCAAGTACGGAGGGGCAGTGGGCCGACGCTGCTGCCACCGCGCTCGATGAATTGAATGTCACGATGATACGCCTCGAAGGGCAACTCTCGCCGGGCACGAATGCAGAAGCGCTCACACTGATCCGGGTGGACAATGCGAGCACGGCGGGAACGCCGCTGCTGGCTATGCAGTTGGAAAGTGTGGCGGCGGCAGGCGGCGCACAGCCTCTGGATGATGGGACGGCCTGGGGAACCCACGACTAACGGTAAGCGCGAGGACCACCTGCTTGGTCGGCGGGGATCCTGGCGCTTCGGTCGGTCGTCCGAGGCGGTCAGTCGCGCAGCCGGGCCCCATCGAGCAGCACTTTTGTCGGCCGAGCGTAGTTCAACGGTCGCTCGAGCAGCTAAACTGGCTCCAGATTGAGTGCTTCAGCTTGACCTGGAACGAGAAAATGGATAAGGCGACCCTGTACAGTGAGTTGAACGCACAGCTCGCCGGACTTTTTGCCGATGAGACCAATGGTCTCGCAAACGCCGCGAATATGTGCGCAGTTCTCTACCACGGACTACCCGAACTGAATTGGGTCGGGTTTTATTTTCTCCAAGGCGGCGAGCTGGTTCTCGGCCCATTTCAAGGCAAGGTTGCCTGTGTGCGGATTGCGCTCGGACGCGGAGTCTGCGGCAGCGCCGCGCAGCGCCGGGAGACCATCGTGGTTTCCGATGTCCACGCTTTTCCGGGCCATATCGCATGCGACGCTGCGTCCCGTTCCGAGATTGTGGTGCCATTGGTGCAAGACGGGCGTCTGCTTGGCGTCATCGATCTTGATAGTCCCGAATTGGCACGATTTGACGGCGAGGACCGAGATGGCCTGAATACGTGCTGCCAGCTGTTGCTGGGGAAATCGGATCTGTCCCGGTTTCTTGCCTGACCGCGCACGCCATAAAAACCGAGCCGAAGTCGACCGGGGCAGCCGGCTCGCTGCACGTCAACGTCGCCGGGCGCGAGGTGGTCATGCGGGGAATCGCCCGCGCCGTGTTTCAGGATCTGTACCACTACCTGATGACGGTCAGCTGGCCGCAGCTGTTCGGCGTCATCGCCGGATTCTTCCTGGTTTTCGATTTTCTGTTCGGCTGCCTGTATTACCTGGTGCCCGACTGCATCGCGAATCTGAATCCGCCGGGTTTCGCAGGCGCGTTCTTCTTCAGCGTCGAGACGCTCGCGACAGTTGGGTACGGTGACATGCATCCGCACTCTCTGTACGGCCATACGATCGCAATGGTCGAGATGTTCGTCGGACTGATGATGCTCGCACTCGTGACGGGCATTATGTTTGCCCGCTTCTCCCGGCCCAGGGCACGTTTTCTATTTGCGCGCGTGGCGGTCGTTCGACCCGTCGACGGGCGGCGCACGCTCGTGTTTCGGGCCGCCAACGAGCGGCAGAACATCGTGCAGGAGGCTTCTGCGAAGCTGCGCATAGTCCGCGACGAAGTCACCGTGGAGGGACTGCGACTGCGACGCATCAGGGACCTGACACTTGTTCGGGATCAGCAACCCGCATTCTTCGTTGGCTGGACGATCATGCACGTGATCGACGAGAGCAGTCCTCTGAGCGGCCAAACGGCGGAGTCTCTGCGGCAATCAGGAGCGTCCTTCATTTTGAGCGTCAGCGGCACGGATGAGACCACCGGCCACACCCTGATGGCGCGCCACGAATATTCAAGCGCCGCGATCCTGTGGAACAAGGGCTTTCAGGACGTTCTGGACCGTAGCGACGATGGCGTTATGCACATCGACTACACGAGATTCCACAATGTCGAGGAGCTGCCCCCGGGGGTCGGTTAAGGCGCTGAACCTGCTCCGACGCTGTCCTGCAACAGGCCAACAATGTGCCGAGCAATCTCGAGGGACGCCGTCGCGGCGGGCGAGGGCGCGTTGCAAACGTGCAGACAACGGCGGTCCTGAATAATGTGGAAATCCTCCACCAGCGATCCGTCGGCTCTCAGCGCCTGGGCTCGAATGCCCGCCGGGGCGGGAACCAGGTCATGAGCCTGCAGCTCGGGAATCAGTTGCTGCAGGCTTTTCAGGAAGGCGCGCTTGCTCATGGATCGCCACATCTCCCGAATGCCCTCCTGCCAATAGCGCCCGGAGAGTTCCCAGAATCCCCGAAACCGCAGGATCCCCCGCAGGTCAGCCCAGTTGACGTCGCGCTTGCGATAGCCTTCCCGTGCCAACGCCAGGACGGCGTTGGGGCCTGCCTCGACGTGCCCCCCGATCATCCGCGTGAAATGCACGCCCAGGAACGGAAAGTCCGGGTTAGGTACGGGATAGACGAGGTGTTTGACCAGGTGGCGCCGCTCGGGCCTAAGTTCGTAGTACTCACCGCGAAAGGGCAGGATCTGCAGCCCGGCGTCGACCTTGCCCAGCGCAGCGATACGATCACTGTGCAAGCCGGCGCAGTTGATCACCTGACGCGCCGTAAACTGCTCGCCACCGGCAATCAGATCCACTGCCTCGGGCCGTTGCGCCAATGCCGTGACGGGATGTCCCAGATATAGTCCGCACTGAGCCTGGGTCAGCAGCTGCACCAGGGTCCTGCAGACCACCGTGTAGTCGACGATCCCCGCCTCCAGCACCTGCAGCGCGGCGACGCCCCGGACGTGAGGCTCAATGTCTTTGAGCTCCTGCGGACCGATCCTTCTGACACGCAGACCATTCGCAAGGCCGCGCTGGTGGAGGTTCTCCAGCTGCGCGACTTGCCCTTCGTGCGTGGCGACGATGACCTTGCCGCAGATTTCATGGGCGATGCCGTATTCCTGGCAGAACTCCACCATCGAACGATTACCGGCACGGCAGAAGCGCGCCTTGAAGCTTCCCGGCGTGTAGTAGATCCCGGAATGGATGACCCCGCTGTTGCGCCCGGTCTGATGCCGGGCCCAGTCCGACTCCTTTTCCAGGACGATCAGCGCGGCACGCGGGTGGCTGCGCTGCAGCGCGTGGGCGGTCGCCAGACCGACTATGCCGCCCCCGATGACGGCGAAATCGTAAAGCTGGGGCATGCAGGCATGATCCGTGGCACGAAGGTCAAGAGCAAGGTGATTGACTCAGGCATCCTGCGAATGTCTGTGTATTTTACACATGATTCGGAGAATCGCGATCATGAGCACTATTGAAACGGACGTGATCATCTGTGGCGCGGGCCCCGAGCGCTCCTCCTCGGTCACTGAGCCATACCAGTTACTGCTGATGGTTTCGCAGTTCATCACGGAGGCCGTGTTCCGGGAGCGCCTGGCCGAACTCGGACAACCGGTTCACTTTGGCAATGAACTCATCCGGTTTGCACAGGATGAGGCAGGTATGACCGTTCAGGTGATGACGGGGACCGGGGAAGACAGCATCCGCGCCCAATACCTCATCGGCGCCGATGGTGGACGCAGCTTCGTCCGGCACACTCTTGGATCTGTCCTACCCCGACACGCCTCTGTCGCTGGAGATCCCGGCGCGTCAGCAGGGTGCTCTTGCGGGCGACCGGGCGCCGGATGCACCGGTCCTGCGGGCCGCCATTGGACCCTCTTTGGATATGAGGTGTGCGGATTCACATCTTCGGGCCGCGCGCGGCGATCTGATCGATGACGCCGGGCATTTTCGCACCGACTATGGCAGCCTGCCTTTGCCTAATTATCGGCTGACACGACAGAGCATACGGTGGCCACCAGAAAAGTACGACAATCCCATGTCGTGTCATCGCTGCCGCAGTTACATCGCTCGGTAATCGACATCCTTGCTGAAATGAACCGACCTGAACGCGACGCGGCAATGCTGGAGATGGCCGGACTCAGCTTCGAGCGGGCGCTGTTCCCGCTGCTGGTTCTGGTGGAACGGCTCGGACCGATCGGCGTCGGTAAGCTTGGCGGTCGCGTCGGACGCGACTACACCACGGTCAGCCGACAGGTGGCGCGGCTGGAGCAGATCGGTCTGGTCACCCGACGCGCCAGCAAGGCAGACCGTCGCGTCCGCGAAGCGCTGATCACGCCGAAGGGGTAGCTGGCCATGGACGCGGTCGATGCTGCGCGCGAGCGCGTGGCGGTAGCGCTCTTCCAGGAATAGAGCCGGAGCGATTTTGATGAGCTCGTCCGGCTCATGCGCAAGTTCGCCGATGGTCTGAACACCGTGCCGGATATCGTCGCCGGCTAATTGTTAGCCGTCGTCGGATCGATGACCTGCGGTATCTCCGTCACCCTGGCAACCGGAATGCCACTCAGTTCGGCATGTCGGTGAATGGAAGCCTCGCTATCGGCCAGATAGATGCAGAAGGTTTTGTCACCCGCCACGTAGCTGTGCTGCCATTGGATGCTGGCGCTGCCGATCTTGTGTAACGCCTGGTTGGACGTGCGCGCAGCGCCGCAAAGCTCCACGACGGACATGCCGCCAATGCCAGGTATATCGCGCTCTACCATGAAGCGTTTCAACTGAGCCATGTTGGATCTCCCGCCGGGGTTGTTTGAATCGACGCGCCAACGTTACTGCCGGGCGGCCAGACCAACAACATAAAGATTATTGATATAGATAAAGGTTATCTTTAGGATTGTCCCGTGGTCGCTCCCACCCATCTGAAGTCGTTGCAGGCGCTTGAAATGGCGATCCGTCGCGGCTCGTTGAAGGCTGCTGCGGAGGCGCTGGCCATCACGCCCGCGGCGGTGGGACAGCGCGTCAAGGCGCTGGAAGACTACCTTGGATTTCAGTTGCTGCTGCGAGGTCGCTCGGGGCTGAGGCCGCCACCGGAATTGCAGGCAGCCTTACCCCATCTTGTGACTGCATTTCGTGCACTTGATGCGGTGGTCGAGCAACTCGACATGCAGCGCGGCCATGAAATCCAGATTGCTGCAGTGCCGGACTTCGCGGATCTGTGGCTGGCGCCACGCTTATCGAGCTTCCGACAGCACAATCCACACGTTCGATTCTGTATCAACGGTGCGGGCGATGCGCCGCTGCGACTGGGGTTGGCGGACTGTGAAATCACTTTCGGTCCGTGGCGGGACCAGGAACGCACAGACCTGCTGTTCCGGGACTACCTGGTTCCCATCAGCTCTCCTTCGACCCAGCGCCGCATCGGCAAACTCAAGGCGAGAATCCGCCTGGAAGGCTATCCGCTGCTGCATCTGGATTTCTATCGGAACGATCCGCAGGCACTGAACTGGCCCGATTGGATCGGCGCCACTCGACTCAAGCGTACGGCCCCCGAGCGTGGCATCCGCTTTCAGCGGATTGCCCGCGCCGTCGATGCGGTATTGGCGGACGCCGGCCTCAGCATTTGCGGTCTTGCGCTGCTGAAAGGCCATATCGAAGACGGTACTCTGACAATTCCGTTCCCGGTTGCATCGGGCAATTGGACATCACATGGTTTCCAGGCACGGTTCCGCTCCGAGGCGCTCGCGCGGCCCCAAGTGCGGCGCTTCCGACAGTGGCTGATGCAGGAGGCACGCGTTTTGGCGACATGGCTTACCGACCAAGCGAGCAGGGTCCCCGCCGCCAGGTCACCCCGGAGGACAGGCAACGGGCCTATGCCAAGTCCGAAACCGTCCACGACGGCCTGGCGCGTCACGAAGAAATGATCAAACACGCGTCGCCGCTGTTCGGGCGCGGGCCGCAGGCTGGCGCGGTCAAGCCAATCGGTCCAATCACCCGGTCGGGTCTCGGTCGAGAGCAGCACATGGTTTGCGATGTCCTCCAACCGGCGCACCGGACAACGCGCGAAGAGCGCGGTGCTGTGGCCACGCATCCCGGTCTGCCGATCCGCGCCGAATGGCCACATCGAAACCGCCGCGTAATTCATCGTGCAGCGTCATCGCCGTGGTGACCGCCACCTCGACCTCGGGTCGCTGAAACGGCACCTCGTCCGTGCTGGATGGCACGGTGCCGGACCTCGCCCCGATCGCCTACGGTGCAATAGCCGACCATTCCACCCGGACCATCGGTATCCTCGCCGCCGCATTGACGGCCGCTGCTGAGTTCTCAAGCGTATCGGTGAGATGTAGGAACCGCAGCCGTCCTACAGAGAATAAATGCCCGGTGAGATATCACTGTAGGCGTTGTAACAGCCAAGGACATTTCCATGACGACTACTACGGCCGAGTCGGAGCTTAAACACGAGTTCTGGACGCACATGAGTGCATCATCGTTCGTGATGCTGGAGCTCGACAATGCGCCGCACAGCGCCGCGCCCATGACCGCTCAACTCGATAAGGATGCGCATAGCGCGATCTGGTTCTTTGCCTCCCGCGACGGCGCGCTCGCCAGGATGGGACCCGCCACGGCGACCTTTGCCGCCAAGGATCACAAGCTGTTCGCACGCTTCTCCGGTCATCTCACGGAAGAAAAAAGCCGTGCTGTTCTGGACAAACTCTGGACGAACGCCGTCGCCGCCTGGTTTCCGGAGGGCAAGAACTCCCCACAAGTCCTGCTGATGCGCATGGACCTCGGCGAAGCTTCGATATGGAGCGGCAAGATGGGCGCCCTGGCAGTGACCAAGATGCTGTTGGGCATCAGCGTGCGCGATGAGGTGAAAGGGCAGCACGCGGACACGTCCTTGTGAGTTGCGCAGCTTGCGTATGCGAGGATGCTGCCCAGGAGGAGGCCGGTGCGGCGCGCTGACCAACCGCCGCCCACTGATATCCTGGATCAACGTCGAGAATCAGATACATCACCGAAATCACCTTGAAGAACCGTACGCGCCATGTGGCGTTCGTCTGCTTGTCCTTGACGGTCGCCAGAGCCGTGGCTTGACGCTTCAGGGGCGCCTCAAATGAGTTCTTGCGGCAGGTGAACCAGTTACGTGGGATACCGTTCGCAGCGGTTCACTCACCGACTCGCACCCCGCGGTCAGCATCAGCGCCGTCCATAGAGCGAGGCAGGCGATCCGTGCGCGCATTCAGCCAGCGCGCTCACTCGCTTCTTGCTCGTCTACTGTATTGATGGCATCCGGCATGGCCTCGAGCCGCTGCTCCGGTATCCGTTGACCGCTCACATCAGACAGGCCGTACGTGCCTTCGGCGATCTTCTCCAGCGCCCGGTCCACCCGGGCAAGCCGCGCGACATCGCGTCCTACCAGGTTGCCGTCTATCTCGAGCTGATCGAGCCGTTGCGCATCGTCTTCGTATTCTTGAACCTGCGAAACCGAATCAAGCTTGATAGCGGTTTCCTCCGTTTCCGTGGCGTCAGAAGTAGTGCGCAGTTGATCCCGCAGCCGGACGAGTTCACGGCGCTTGTGATCGAGGTATTCGGCGCTGAATCGTGGTGCCTGGCTGCCCATCGCTGTCTCCGGAGAAAAGGGAACGAAGGAGGGTATTGCGTCCCCGCTTCACCCGCTGTCCTCCGCTTGCCGGCATGCGCGTGAGATATCTCCTAGGCCAAAGTCAGCCCCACGTCGACGTTGCCGCGGGTCGCGTTGGAATACGGACAGACCTGTCCTTCGGGAGCGACAATCTGACGTTCAGGGAGCCATCGCTGCTGGCGGTAGCGCTAGTACGGTATTGCTGCCGTGCACAGCGCTCGGGGACAGCCTCGGGCATCGGCGCGGTGCGCATTGACGCTGGCAGCGGGACTTGTCCGTACCTTGAGAGCAGGGCCCGTCACAACCCTTGAGCCGCATGCGATATGAATATGAACATCCCCCACGCTTTGATGCGGTGGTCCCGTTACAGCTTCAAACCGCTGTCACCCGCAATGCGCTCATTGCTCTTTCTGGCGCAACTCGACGTCAAGCTCACGCCAGGGACTTGGATTGGGACTGCACATCTGCAATAGCCAGGTAGCACAGGCCGGCGCGATGGTGAGTCACTGAGCGTCGGTCGGGGCGTTCTGCGGGTATGCGACTTGAAGTCGGAAAGAAAGCGGCTCTTCGCCCATGGGGGGAGAGGAAGTCACGGTGACCCTGAGTGTCCGGCCGGCGAGGTCGGCCAGCGGCAGATACAACTCTATGTAGCCGTCCGCGTCTGCGTGGAGATTATCCAACGTCACCGATCGTGGAATCACCCGCGGTTCAAGCGCTACCTTTACCGCGTAGCCCAAACGACCGGGCGGTGCATCCGGTGAGACCCGGACCCGGAGGACCCCCGCACCGAGCGGCGCAATGACTCGACGCACATCAGAACCCTCGCGCAAGCGGATGAGGGTGGCGCTCACCCGGGGACCGGCAAACAGCTGCGATGGCACCTCGGTCGCCGACCGGTACGCGGTAAGCCCGCCCAAGTGGGCACGGGGGAGAAGGAGCAGGCCACAACCCACGACGAGAACCAGGCTGGCCGCAATCGCCAGCACGATACGCCGCCGGTGACCCGCCTGCCGGACCCGATCCTGCCCCTGCATCTGCTTCAAACCCACCTTAAGGGACATCTCCAGTTCCACCCGGCGGGCAAACTCCGGATGACGCAGGCAGTAAGCCTCGAACGCCTCCGCGCGGGTCGCGTCCAGACGATTGGCCAGATAGGCGGCAACCGTCGCCTCGTCGGGTGATTCACGCGGGGATGAGTCGTTCACGATCCGGTCTCCGAATCCAACAGATCGTACTTATCGATCCCCGCCTCGATGAGCAACTGGCGCAGACGGTTGCGAGCGCGGAACAGCACCTGGTTGAATCCGAGATCGGTCAGGTTCAGATCACGGCAGATCTCGGACTTGTCGTCTTCATTGAGATAAAAACGGGTCAGGATTGCCCGATCACGGTCTCCCGGCAGCTCAGCCAGCAGCCGCTTGACCAAGATACCCAGTCGACCGGATGCCTCCTCCGCGGGCACCAGCGGGCGCGGGTCGGGCACGCCCTCCAGCGCCTCTGAGTCCGGCGCCGTGCGCTGCCGTTGATTCTTGCGCCTTACAGCAATGATCAGGTTGCGCACGGTTTGCGCCGCAAACGCTTCCAGGCCCGACGGATCATCCAGTCCTGTGGTTCGCAAGCGTCGTAACAGGATCACCAGTGTCTCCTGGCAAATGTCGCGGGACAGCTCCAGGTCCCCGCCGGACGCGCGGTGCGCCACCAGACGCAGCCCTGATTGCAGCCGCGTGATCAGGATCGACTCCGCGTCGGTATCTCCGGCCCGAATTCTTGCACAGAGCGTCCTGTTCGAGTGGCCGGTCTGCACGCCGACTTCATCGGTACTCATTCGATCCGGGAGCCCAATCCCCGAAATTGGGGGCTTACATGCGGTTGGGACGGAAAAGAGTATGCCAGATAACCACAAAGTTCTAACCGCGAAGCCTGAGATAAATCGCGGGATCGCTGCAGAGAACATCCTGAAATCGTGGAATTCAGCTATGTACCAGTTATTGGATCCACCGCGACTGACTGACGGCGGCGAGCCGGGAGCGGAACGGGTAACCGCGCGTGACCCGTGGACCGGTGCCACGTGGAAGGTTTACGGCGGCAGCCACTACCTCAAACCCGCGGCCCGGGTGGGCGATTTCACGCTCACTGGAGTTCCAGACCCCGTCACCGGGGCAACCGCCTACTACCGCGTCGAATTTGCCGACGGGTGCATGCCCAACTGTTGGCAGGGTTGCCTTCTGTATCCGCGCGGCTTCCTTGCGGTTCCATCGCCGGTACCGCTGCTGCCGCCCTGGTCTCCCGGCACCGATGGCCGGTGGCGCGCCGCGGCCGCGACTGCTCTGGAAGGACTGAATGTCACGATGTCGCGCCTCGAAGGTGACCTGCACCTCGGCTCAAGCCTTCTGGCATTCACGGTGGTCAGAGTCGACAACTCGAGCACGCAGGGCGCGCCTTTGCTTGCGATGCAGTTGTTGAGCTCGAACTTGTCAGGCGAAGTGCATCCCCTCGCAGACGGCACGGCGCATGGCACTACGGCGAATGGGAGGAAATCATGAACCGCGGCAACGTGCGTTGGACAAAGCCTGAATTGGAATCCCTTCGTGAGCTCGCCGGGGAAGTGCCGGTGGGCGAAATCGCTCATTGGCTCGATCGCAGCGAGCCGGCGGTTCGATTCAAGGCTTGGCAGGAACGACTCAAACTCACTGTCGAAAAAGCCGCGTCCGGCTTCGACTGCGCGCTCTAGCCGTAGCGCCCGAAGGCCATCAAAGATGGCCTTCCTTGAAGACCGGTGTCGGCGCCGATGCCGCGCCAGCCTGCTGCTTCGCGTAGGCCTCGCGGGCAATCGCAACCAGGTGTGCGCGGATTTGTTCGACCTGCGATTCGCTGAGCAGGTCGTCCCAGCTTGGCATGCCGCGCATTTGCAGCGCGCCGCCTCGCACCACCACCTGGAAGCCCTCTGCGGTCCGGATCATGCCCGAGCGGCGCAGGTCGGGCACCGGGGCCCGCTCGGCATTGGCATGGCAGCCGCTGCAGTTGCGGGCGAACAGGGCGGCACCGGCGGCAATATCCGCGGGGGTGCCCGGCTGATCGGGCGGTTCGGGAATCGGCACCACGGCGGGCAGCGCCGGCGGTATCGGCGTCGGGCCACCGCCGAGCCGGAAGACCAGGATCCGGTTCGCGTTGCCGCGCTCCGCCGCAACGTTCCCGGGCATCCAGAAGTTCCAGCCGCCGCCGCCGCTGCCGGCGAGGATAGCGAGGTACTGCACGCCACCCACCGTATACGTCATCGGCGCGGCGATCAGCGGACTGCCGGTGTCGATCTCCTTGAGCACGGCACCGGTCGCGTCGTTGAACACCCGCAACTTGCCATCAATGCTGCCCTGGATGACGACGCCACCGGCCGTGGAGAGCACCCCGCCGTGGTCCATGAAACTGGGATAGGTATGTTCCCAGACGACCTTGTGCGCAACCGGATCCCACGCTTTCAGCGCTGCGTGCATGTCGAGGCTGGGCACCTTCTTCAAGTACGCCGGCGAGGTCACGGGTCGCAGTTTTGGCGGCAGCAGGGCGGGTGGCTGCAGCAGTTCGGTCGCAAACGCGACCTGCACGCCGGTGTCCATTCGTTCTGGCTCATACGGCGGCAACGGCGTCTGCAGCAATGCCATGCCGCTGTGCACCGCCGGGATGTACACCAGGCCGGTCTTGGCCGAAAGCGACATCGGATTGAAATTGTGACCCCCGACACCCGATGGGAAGACGATCACGGGCTTGCCCGTGGTGTAGTCCGCGTCCGGGTTATCGATTGGCCGGCCGGTCTTCAGGTCCACGCGCAAGGCCCAGTTCGCGTCGACGAACTTGTCCGCTGCCAGCAGCGCGCCGGTGCCGCGGTCGAGTACATAAAAGAACCCGTTCTTCGACGCCTGCATCAGCACGTCGCGGTCGGCGCCATCGAGCTTCAGTGTTGCCAGAATGATGGGCGGCGTCGCGTCGTAGTCCCACCGTTCGCCCGGCGTCTCCTGGTAGTGCCAGGCGTACTCGCCGGTGTCGGCACGCAGGGCGACGATCGAGGCGATGAACAGGTTATCGCCGCCGGAGGGGCTGCGGTACCGGCTGTCCCACGGCGCGCCGTTGGCGGTGCCGAAGTACACGAGGTTCCTTTTCGCATCATACGCCATGCCGTCCCAGGCGTTGCCGCCGCCGCCGGCCTGCCAGTCGTGCTTCGGATCCCAGGTCTTCGCGGCCATCGCGAGCGCCTTGCTTTCGTATGGCTTCGACGGATCGCCGGGGACGGTGTAGAAGCGCCACACGAGCTTGCCCGTGTCCAGGTCATACGCGGAGACATAGCCGCGTGAATCGAATTCGGCGCCGCCGTTGCCGATCACGACCACCTTGCCGGCAATCTGCGGTGCGCCGGTGATCGAATAGGCCCTACCGCGATCGACGAAGGTGTCCGTCTGCCACAGAACCTTTCCGTCGTTGGCGTCCAGAGCGTAGAGGATCCCCTCGAAGGATCCGACGTAGACCTTGCCCTGCCACACCGCGACGCCGCGGTTCACGATATCGCAGCAGGAACCCCGTGCGTTCTTCAGCTTCAGCGGCGGCTCGAACTTCCACAGCAGCCGTCCTGAGGCCGCATCCAGCGCATAAACACGGCCTGCGACACCGGAGGTGTACATCACGCCATCGACGACAACCGGCGTCGCCTGCATTCCACGATTCGTCCCGGGCTGGAACTCCCAGGCCAGGCCGAGTCTCGCAGCGCTCTCGCGGTTGATCGCATCCAGGGGTGAGTAGTGCGTCTTGCCGGCATCACGCCCGGTAGTGAGCCAGGCGCCCGGTTCCTTATCCAGGACCTGCAGCCGCGCAAGGTCGACCTGCCCCGCCGGGGGCGGGGACGGTACTGCTTCGGGCTTACTGCCACAACCCGCAAGCAGGATGGCGATGATCCCCGCGGCAAGCGACAGACCGAGACCGACACGAATGGGGCGAGACAGGCGGTTTTGGGTAATCATCATGGTCTTTATGAGAGAAATTATAAGGTATCCGGAATTCGCAGCATGAGCAGCCGACTCATCGGGTGACCTGCACGTCATCCTCGTCGCCGATCTCGCGGTGGCCGCCCAGGTTGCGAGAACACTTGCGGGCCAGCAGCCGCAGCAGCGGCTTGAAGCTTCCCTGCAGCTGCTCTTCAACGGCCGCTGTCAGTTCCGGACCGGAGTGGGCCAGGATTTCCTGGATGACCAGTGCTGCCCGAGCCCCCGGTTCAATCAGGGCGTACAGCACCTCCTCGAGGGTATGCGCCTGGGGGGAGAGTTCACCTGCGAGTTCATTCTGCCGGGACACCGCTCAGCGGCGGCAAGCAGTCGAACACGCGAATCGTCGGCCGCCACGCTCGCTGCGGTGCTACAACGCCTGGGTTTTGCAGCGGTGGTCGCGGTCAATCAAGTGATTGACACGAGATCTAGGCCGCCATCGGTGCGCCGAAACGATTGGGTTCGGCCTGCCCCCCGCCAATGCAGCACCAGAGGGCGAAGCCGATGAAGACAACGGGCGCGGCTATTGGCACATCGGCGTCGAGCGGCGTGCCGAAGCTGACGATGCGGAACCAGAGGGCGAAGGCCGCGATCGTCAGGGCTGCAGGTGCGAGCAGCAGCCAGGCGGTATACCCCATGTCGTGCAGGCGCCGCGCTTGCAGGACAAGGGCGGGGAACAGCAGCATCAGCAGACACCAATGGGCAGTGAGCCCCTTCACCAGGAACGCATAAAATGCGACGACAATCAGCAGCGTGATCAGCGCGGCCGTGAACTGGCCGCGCGGGGTACGACCGTTGGGGTTCACGAACAGGAAATCATAGGATCTGCGCCCTGCTGAGAACTCGCCGATCGTCAGCGCGTGCGGCTGCAGCGCCCCCCGGTAGTATTCGAGGTAGACCAGCATCAGGAAGCCGTTGAGGGCGAAGGCGGCTATGGCCAGGACCGCGCCCAGCGGCTGGTGATCCAGGATCACAGACCAGTAGAGCGCGCAGGTCGAAATCGGCATGACCACGCACAGCGCCACGGGGACCAGGACGCCGGTCAGGATCAGCGCCCCTGTCACCAGCTGGATCGCCGTGGCGACGCCCAGCAGTCCTGAGTGGACGAGGGCGGCCATCAGCTGAATGGCGAGCGGCTCATACCCGATTGGCTCAGGCCAGAGCGAAAAAAAGAAGTGATTGATGCCACTGGCGAGCATCCAGGCACCGAAGATCAGACGGCCGACAAGGACAAGCTGCTTCATGGCCGGACCCCTGCAGGCTGGGCGCTGTTCGGTGCGTCGGACGCGCGGGAGGGGCGCGGTCCGGAGCGCAGGGCGAACATCGACCGGTAGCTCTTGAGGTGCGCCAGGCACAGCAGCACGTTGCAGAGCAGGACCGAGCACCCGAAGATCGCGGCGCGCGAGGTCCAGCCCTCGAGCGGTGTGTCCCAGAAGAACACGCAGAACGAAACCGGCATACACATGATAAGCGCGAGTGGCGTGTAGAACCCGGTCAGCACACTGAGACCGGCGAGCAACTCCACGGCCTTCACCAGGTCGAACAGGTGGCTGTCAAGCAGGGCGACGATCAGCTCGTGACTCAGGGGCTTGGAGCCCATCGGCTGCGGGAACAGCGGAATGAAATGGTTCAACCCTGCTGGAATCATCCAGGCCGCGAAACCCAGTCGCACAATCCACACGGCGTACTTCATCGTGCCCCCTTCGCCCGAATCGTAGCGTTCGGCCACAGTGCATGGCTCGCCTTTATCGAGGGAAGCTTAGACTCCTCGGGCGTAGATTGTAAGTGGGATGGAGCCGGCGAATCATGGTGCCCCGCATCACATGGGCGCCGCGGGTTGCATTATCAACGGGAGTCCAGCCCAAGGCCGCGGTCGGCGGCCTACGGACCGCCGACCGCAGGATCGGACCCTAGCGCGTTGCCGGATCCCAGTGCTCGTCGGCCTTCCCGTCAACGAAGCGCCACATATCAAACCATGTAGTCGTATAAGTCTTCGTCGGATCCTTGGAATCCTTCATCTGCCGCGGTTGCGTCACGATCACATAGTCGCCTTCGGCGACGACCGAGACGATTTTTGTGCCCAATTTATCCGGAACAGGTGAGGGCTGCCGCTTCAGAACTTCCGTGAAGAACTTGACGACATTGTCGCGCCCGCTCGCCGCCTGCGGATTGTGCTGGATATAACGCTGAGTGATCCACTTGTCGGCCATTTCCCAGTGGTTCGCTTCAAGCAGTTCCTTCATGATGTGGTAGGCCGCCTGCTTGTTCTTTTCCTGCTTCGGGTTCTTGCTGTGGAACAGCGCCTCCGCATCCGGCACGCCAACGACTGCTTCCTGGGCATGGACGACCGCACCGGCACTCAACATCACGGCCATGATCAGGCCGACTTTCAGGCTGGCTCTCATGAGTTCCCCCTTTGAACGAATGGTTTTGCAGTGCCGGAGTTTGCAGTCAGGGGAATTCCTTGACAACTCAAATAACAGTTTTGACATCCTCCTCGCCCTCAAGGGACGAGAATTCCTTCTGCAATACGGCGATGTCCCGCCGCGAGGGTGTTGTGAGCCGAATTATCGTCACGATCATGGATCGCTTCGCAAACGCTGCACTGCCACTCTCTTATTCCAAGACCTTCCCGGCCTTTCGGGCCGGTGCGGTTTTTACACTTGCTACAGGTCTGGGTGAAAAACGCTTCGTTGACTTCTTCGAACCACACGCCTGCGCCGTCGCACTTGTACCGAAGCATGGTTCGGAACGAACTCCACCCTGCATCCAGAACCGACTTCGCTTGTCCGGTCTTGGCGTGAATCGCTCGGGTACGAGATCTCTTTCGCGCTCGCTGCGCGCGGGCCAACTTCGGCTCCAGATCACGGTAGAGCCGTTGGGCATCAACCCGTGTCAGTTCGGGATCACTGAAGGCCGCGAAGCGCTTCAAGCCGAGGTCAATGCCGACGCTCGGCACGGAGTGATCCAGGATCGCGGCGATCTCCTGCACCGTTTGAACGGGCAGGTTCAAACCGCAATCCCCGCACGTCGAACCTTTAAGGAACGGCCAGAAATCGAATCCCGACAAGAACCGCCGCTCCCGCTCGAACACTTTGCTCGACAGGTCGTTGCAGTAGTTGAAGACAAAATTGACCTCGCGCGCCAAGCTCGAGAGCCACGTGGCGTGCTTGTCCTTCACCCGCAGATGCAGCACACGAATGGCACGGGGCATGACTACTGTGCATGCGTACAGGATGCGCCAAAAACCCTATAAAACACGAGCGAAACTATCGTGAATAGGCGGAAATGCGTGATGGACGCATGGCTATCCCTCTCCGGCCTGAAGGCCAGAGTTTCTCGCGGGAAATTCCGATGACAAATGACCACTTGGCTCGCACGGCACCCCATGCCGCAGGCAAGACCGGTACCATATCGCGGCTATGAGCTATCGAGCCATCCTGCTGGTCATCGCTTCGCTCGCCTGTCCGGCTGCGGTGCTACGCGCCGGCGAGGTCTACAAGTCAGTCGATGCCCAGGGGCATGTCGTTTACTCGGACCAGCCCGACATGTCGGTGCCTCAGACGCGGGTTCAAATTGCGCAGCCCAATCTGTTCTCGGATGATGAGGATGTGCGCACCACCGAGGCTCCGCCTCCCTTGCCGGATGACGCGCAGCCCGCGAGCCCCGAAGACGGATACCTTTGGACGCCGGGCTATTGGGACTGGAGTGGTGGCGGCTACGACTGGGTTCAGGGAGCCTGGGTGTCGCCGCCGCGGGTCGGCGTGCTGTGGACACCCGGTTATTGGGAATGCATCGATGCTGTGTATGTATTTCACCGGGGCTACTGGGCGCCGTACGTCGGTTATTACGGCGGCATCAACTACGGCTTCGGGTATCCCGGCGCGGGGTTTACGGGCGGCCGCTGGGTGGGTAATTCGTTTGTCTACAACCGAACCACCTACACCAGACCCGTCCGCAACCAGGTGAGCTACCACGGCGGTCCGGGCGGCACGTCCCTGGCGCCGACGGCCCGGGAAATAGCGCTTGCCGCGCAGCGGCATATCCCGCCGACACCGTTGCAGCGGCACCATCAGGTACAGTCCGCCGGGCTTCTCAGGCCCGTGCCGCGGGCGCCCGCGAGGGTGCCCCCGTCACTTGTGACCACTACGGCGGCGCGGAGCAATGCTGTGCCGCCTTCGCATGTGGCGGCAGCCCATCCCAGGGCACCCACCCCGATTTTGAATCCGCGACCGTAAGCCCTACCATGCGCAGGCGTGGAAGAGGGGGGACGGTCACATGAACCGGCGCGATGTTGTCGAAGGAATGCTACTGGGCGCGGTAGTCGGTGCGGCGGTGCTGGCGCCTGCCGGCGCTGGTGGTAGTAGCGCTGAGTCGCGCGAGCTGCGGTCGGGGCATCAGATCATCGTCTTCGATACCCGCTTTGCCACTGCACGGCAATTTGGCGCCGATGTTGCGCCGCGCGGCTGGCTCGCGCGCGGCATTTCAGGTGACGTCACGCCTTTCTGGCATGACTTGCTCGAGCTCCAGTGGCACCGGCACGCCATCGCGATCCACGGCATGACAACAACGCATTCGTTCTATTGCATTGAGCAGCTCGTTGCGGACCGTTTCTGGCGAGTCACCTCGCTGGTGCCCGCAGGCGGGCTCGTCAAATGGACCTTGGCGCCCAGGAGTACTTTCTCATGAGAACACCACCGGGGGTCAGGGCGGAGGACTTCGCACGAGCAGTCGGTGAGTTTGAGCGCGTCGTAGGCAAGGAGTGGGTCTTTACGAGCGAT
>Ga0182030_10009064_pt1 | contig 20449 bp, 20 predicted proteins | sample 812S3MmetaG_FD_121299 | JGI IMG/M metagenome (GOLD analysis project Ga0182030, IMG submission 121299) | Permafrost microbial communities from Stordalen Mire, Sweden - 812S3M metaG (Illumina Assembly) | ecosystem: Environmental > Terrestrial > Soil > Wetlands > Permafrost | place: Sweden... | reverse complement strand
GCCTTGCAGCAGTCGCGCGCGGTGGAACGGATCGCGGCGGAGCGCGCGCATATCCAAAGTTTCATCGATCGCTTCCGCTACAAGGCCAGCAAGGCGCGTCAGGCACAGGCTCGGATCAAGGCGCTGGCGCGCCTGCCGCAAATCGAAAACGTCATCGAGGACTCGCCGACCCGTTTCACGTTCCCCGAACCGTCGCGGATCGCGCCGCCGATCCTGGCGCTGGAGCACGTCGATGCCGGTTACGATGGCGTCGCGGTATTGCAGGATCTGTCGTTAACCGTCGATATGGACGATCGCATCGCGCTTCTGGGCGCGAACGGAAACGGCAAGTCCACGCTGGCGAAATTGCTGGCCGGACGGCTGGATCCGCTGCGTGGCGAACTGCGCCGCGGGCCGAGGCTCAAGGTCGGCTACTTCGCGCAGCATCAGACCGACGAACTGATCCTGGACGAAAATCCGGTCGATCATATGGCACGGGTTATGCCGCGCGCGACGCAGACCGTGCTACGATCGCAGCTCGCCAGGTTCGGGCTGGACGCGGCGCGCGCGGAGACCCCGGTGGCGAATTTATCGGGCGGCGAAAAAGCCCGTTTGCTGTTGGCGCTGGCGACCCGCGACGCGCCGCAGCTTTTGATTCTCGATGAGCCGACCAATCACCTGGACATCGACGCGCGCGAGGCTCTGGTCAAGGCGCTGGCGGATTTTGAAGGGGCGGTGCTGCTGATCACGCACGATCCGCATCTCGTGGAACTGGTCGCCGATCGTTTGTGGCTGGTCGCGGATGGTTCGGTGCGTTCCTTCGATGGCGACCTCGACGATTATCGCGCGTTGCTCGCGGAAAGGGCGCGGCCCGTCGCGAAAGCCGAGCTGGTGGGCCGCAAGGATGACCGACGCGAACGCGCGGCGGCGCGCGCGACGCTGGCGCCGTTGCGGAAGCAGGCGAAAGACGCCGAAGCGTTGCTGGCTGAATTGACCGCCGAACGTGCCGCGATCGAGGCGAAGTTGGCGGATCCGGCTTTGTATTCGCCAGGACGCGCCGGCGACATCGCGGCCGCGACCGCGCGTCTGGCGGCGATCCGCCGGGAGTCGGAAGCGGCGGAATCCGCGTGGCTCGCGGCGGAGGAAGCGCTGGAGGCGGCGTCCTGACGGAGCCTTGCGAATCTCGAACGCGCGGAGTTCCGATCGCCGAACATCGCTCTCCCATCGGGACTTTTCCATCCCATGGGCGGGAATCCCGAACCGCGAATTTTCCGTTCGCGCGATGGATTTATCGAAACTTTCACGATTGATAGACGTTACCTGAGTTGCCGGCATGTATTCATGGACAGAAGGAAAAATCCTTAAATTGTCACGTCCGGGGCTTGCGCCGGCTCATAACATGGGTTATGGGCATCTATGCTTGACTTAACGGTAGCGGATTCGTCGGGTTCGCGTTGCGGTCCTCAGGCGGAATCTTTCTTTTTTAAGGTTTCCGCACGGATTGGCGCCTGACAGGACACAGCCACAAAAAAATGAGACGCGTTGATACCATCCGTGCGCGCCGCGAGGCCCCGCATGGGTCCGTGTTAACCCAGAGCTATCGAAATACTGGGGGCCTTGCGAATCTCGACAGCGCGTGTCGATCAATATCGCGCGAATTCGAATTCTGACCGGGTGATCGACTTGACCGAACAGTTAAAACCTCCCGCTGATCAAGGCCATCGTATGAGCCTGGCGCGCGAACAACCGCAATCTTCCACGACCGCGCCGCCCATGGATGATGCCGAACAGGCAATGCGCCGCGCTCTGGGCCTGTATGGCGATCAGCCGCGGCCGCGTCCCGACACCGACCGCGCGGAGCCCGCGCAACGCTCCGGTGGCGGTTTCATGCCCGGTGGCGGTTTCACGCAAGGAGTACACCGTCGGCGTTTCGTGCAGGACGGTGAAGTTCCGGTTACCGTCGTGCATCCCGGCGGCGGACAGGCCGGACCGACCTCCAGCCGGTTGCAGCGGGTGGAAGCGGCTCTGGCCGTGGAGACAGCGGCGCGCGATCGGGCCGAGCGGGCCCTGCATGAAGCGCAGGCGGCCGTCCAGGCGTTACAGACCAAGATGGGTCATAACGATCTGGCGAAAGACGAAGCCGTCGCCGCCGCGAAACGCCTGCAGGATGAACTCGTTTCATTGAGAGAAGAATTATCCGCCGGCGCCGAACAACTGAAGGAAGCGGAAGCCCGGGCCCACGACGCCGAAGATGAACCGCGGACGTTACGCGCCGAACTCGCCGAAGAACGCCGCGCCCGCAAGCTGGCGGAACGGCTGTTGCGCGAGGCCTCCGACGAGCCGGCGCTGATGGCGCTCGACGCGGCGCCCGAGCCCGCTTCGGTGCACACGCATCGCCCCGGCGCGACGGTGGAGCGGATTCCCGCCCGCCGTGGCCGTCCCCCCGCCGTGCGTGCCGAACCCGAAGTCGAACCCGAGCCCGTCAAATGGTGGCTACTTCCCGCCAAGACGACAGCGAAACGGCGCCAGTAATCGCGGGAGCTCAACCGCCTTTTTCCCAGCCTTTTGGCCCCTGCTTCCAATAAGTCAAAGCGTGTCCGGCGTCCTTCGCGGCGCGCCACCGGTCTCGCGCCGCGGCGACTTTCTCCGCGTCGGTGCCGTCGAACAGGTCGAACACCCGGTCGAACCCGTCGCGGCGATCGGTGTCCGCGCCGTCCACCAGAAACAAGAACCGCGCTCCGTTCGCGGCCTCCGGCTCAGTGCTGAGCCAGACAGGCTGCAGATCGGCATCGCCATCCGCCGCCGTGCCGTGAGGCAACCAGGGGGGCTCCGGGCAGGCCCACAACGCGGTGTCCAACGCCTTGAGGCGGGCCGCGTCGGGGCATAGCACCAGTGCCCGCTGGCCCGATTGCAAGGTGCGCCCCAACAGCCGCGCCAGAGCCTCGGCCACGCCGGTGCGGGTCAGATGGTAGAAGCCGGTCTCGACCACCTATCCCTCGTAATGCTCCGCCACCAGGCGATCCAGCAGCCGCACGCCGAACGCCGTCGCGCCCTTCGGCGTGCACGGTCCGTCCTTGCTGCTCCAGGCCATGCCGGCGATGTCCAGATGCGCCCATGGCTTTTTATTCACAAACCGTTGGATGAACTGGGCGGCGGTAATGGAACCGGCGGGCCGGCCGCCGATGTTTTTCATGTCGGCGATGTCGGAGCGAATTTGCTTGTCGTACGCATCGTCCAGCGGCATGCGCCAGACCTTCTCCCCGCTCGCGATCCCCGCCGCGGTCAGCTTTTGACTCAGTCCGTCATCGTTACTGAAAAGTCCCGCGTGTTCATGACCGAGACCAATAATGATCGCGCCGGTCAATGTCGCCAGATCGATCATGATTTTTGGATCGTACTTTTCTTGCGCGTACCAAATGACATCGGCCAGTACAAGGCGTCCTTCGGCGTCGGTATTGATGACCTCGATCGTCTGTCCCGAGTAACTTTTCACCACGTCGCCGGGCCGCTGCGCGCTGCCGGACGGCATGTTCTCAACCAGCCCGACCAACCCGACCGCGTCGACTTTCGCCTTACGGCCGGCCAACGCCGCCATCAGGCCGACGACGGTGCCCGCGCCCGCCATGTCCCACTTCATGTCCTCCATGCCGCCGGCGGGTTTGATGCTGATGCCGCCGGTGTCGAAGGTCACGCCCTTGCCGATGAACGCCACCGGCTTCTCCCTGGTCTTCTTGCCGTTGCCCGCGCCGTTCCATTGCATGACCACCATGCGCGGCTCATTCACGCTGCCCTGTGCCACGCCCAGAAGAGCGCCGAACCCCAACTTTTGCATTTCCTTTGGGCCGAACACATCGACCTTCAGCCCAAGCGACGTCAACTTCTTGCAGCGTTCCGCCATTTCCGCCGGGTTCAGAACATTCGGCGGCTCGCTGACCAGGTCGCGGGTGAGGAACACGCCCTCGGCCACCGCTTTATTACGGTCCCACGCGGCGCGCGCCTTGGCGGCGTCGCCAGTCAGGATCGAGAGCTTTGTGAGTTTCGGCTTGTCATCGGCCTTTTCCTTGGTGCGGTAGCGATCGAACCGATAGGCCTTCAACACGGCGCCCAACGCCACGTCGGCGGCCTGCGCCGGCGTCAGCGTGCCGGTGGCGACAGCGGCACCGGCCTCGCGCGATAACGCCGCCACCGCGGCGCCGCCGGCTTCATTCAGGATGCGATCCGTCAGTTCGGCCGGCTTGCCCAGTCCGACAACGATCACGCGGGAGAGGCCGGCGCCAGGCGCCAGGATGCTGACGCTCTTGCCTTTGGCGGCTTTGAAGTCGGCGACTTCCAGCGCGCGGGCGATCGCCCCGCCCGTCGCCTCATCGGCTTGTTGCCACAACCCGGATGGCTTTTCGCCTTCATGCGCGAGCAGCACCAGCGCGCCGGATTTGGGCAATGACGGCCTGACGAAGGCGATGTCGAGCATGATCCTGTGACCCCCCTGAGTTCCGCCGGCGACAATAGCCCGGTGACGGGGGCTTTGCCATGGCCGGAGAGGCGGCTATTCGCACATCGATGACAGAGATTTTGCCCGCCAACCCGGACGGTATCGTGCGCGCGGCGGAATTGTTGCGCGCCGGTTCGCTCGTCGCGTTCGGAACCGAAACGGTTTACGGGCTGGGTGGCGACGCGACCAACGCGACCGCCGTGGCGAGCATTTTCGCCGCCAAGGGACGCCCCAGGTTTAACCCGCTGATCAGTCATTACCCCGCCGACGTCGCGGCGTTCGAAGACGTTGTCGCAAGCTCCGTCGCGCGTCGTCTGGCCGATGCCTTCTGGCCGGGGCCGCTCACTTTGGTGCTGCCGAGAAAGGCCGGTTCACATGTGTCGCTGATCGCGGCGGCGGGATTGGACACGCTGGCGGTACGGATTCCGGCGCAACGCGACGCGCTGCTGTTGCTGGCGGCGGTGAACCGCCCGGTCGCCGCGCCGTCGGCCAATCGCTCGGGACAGGTCAGCCCGACCACGGCGGCGCATGTGCTGGAGGGTTTGCGAGGACGGATCGCGGCGGTACTCGACAGTGGTCCGTGCGCTGTCGGCGTGGAATCCACGGTGCTCGATTTAAGTGGCGCGCGGCCGGTTTTGCTGCGGCCTGGCGGGGTAACCGCGGAAGCGATCGAGGCGATCGTCGGGCCGATTGAAACCGGGGCTCCTCCAGCCGCGACGGATGTCGTGCGATCGCCGGGCCAGTTGGCCTCGCATTACGCGCCGTCGTTGCCGGTGCGGATGGATGCGCGCGATGTCGCGCCGGACGAGGCGTTGCTGGCGTTCGGACCGCCCTGTCAGGGTGCCGGCCTGGTCTATCAACTCAGCGAAACCGCCGAACTGGTGCAGGCCGCCGCGCGGTTGTTCGATGGGTTGCGCTGGTTGGACGCGGAGGGCACGCGCCGGGGCCTGCACAATATCGCTGTCATGCCGGTACCGGAACGAGGCCTCGGCCGAGCGCTTAATGACCGGCTGCGCCGCGCCGCCGCCCCGCGCGGCTGAGGTTTGCGAACCGAGCGCATCCGGCGGAAGATCGGCGGAGAAGCAGGATGGAGGAAACAATGCGCCTGAAAGATAAAGTCGCCATTATCAGCGGTGGCGCGCATGGCATGGGCGAGTGCGAGGCACGGCTGTTCGCGCGCGAGGGCGCGACGGTGGTCATCGCCGACGTGATCAGCGAAGGGGAGGCGGTGGCCGCCGACATCGGCGCCGGCCAGGGCCGCGCCCGTTTCATTCGCTGCGACGTCACGTCGGAAACAGACTGGAAGCATGTCATCACCGAAACGATGCGGGAATTCGGCCGGCTGGATATCCTGGTCAACAATGCCGGTATCAGCGGCAGTTCGGTGGGCGATCACGACGATCTGGCGGGCTGGAAGAAGTTGCTGGACATCAACGCGACCGGCGTTTTCCTCGGCACGAAACTGGCGGCGGCGGAGATGGTGAAGGCGGGCCGCGGTTCGATCGTGAACATTTCCTCGATCATGGGGTTCGTCGCGAACGCCGAGGGACATCCTGGATATTCGGCGTCGAAAGGCGCCGTGCGGCTTTACACCAAAGCCGCGGCCTGCCGGTACGGGCCGCATGGCGTGCGGGTGAACTCGGTCCATCCGGGGTATCTGCCGCCGATGTTGAACGCGACCAACCAGGGGCTGCGGGCGTCGAAGATCGAGGCGACGCCGTTGCGCCGGTTGGGCGAAGCGATCGATGTCGCCAACGGCGTGCTGTTCCTGGCCTCGGACGATGCGTCGTTCATCACGGGAACGGAACTGGTGATCGACGGCGGCTTCCTGGCGCAGTGAAGGCACGTCGGTCGCGATGGTCCGGTTCGTCCGGACCATCGCCATCGGGCTTCAAGGAATAATACCAGGCGTCCGAAACACTGACTCTCGATCGCCCTGATCGTCATGGCCCGGCTCGACCGGGCCATCAGCAGACGCACAGTTTGCGTCTGCTGATGGCTCGGTCAAGCCGACCCATGACGTGGGTCAATGTTTCGGACGCCTGGTATCATATCGCCCGAACGATGGACTTTTCGCACGAACCTCAAACACGTCATGCCGGCCACCGAGCCGGCCATCTCTTCCAGCACGGCACTGGAAGGGATCGACTGGATTTTCGTGATGACGTGCCTGGGTGCCAGTGCCGAGCCGTCAATTGAACTGGGCGTTGGTATGACCTCCATCACGCCTTGATGAACGGGCAGCCGTCCTCGGCCATCGGACGGAACGCCTCTTCCGCGGGCGTGCTGCCGATCAGCTTATAAAGGTCCCATTCCGACTTGCTTTCCGACGGCTTCTTCACCTCGAACAGATACACCGGGTGAATTTTCCGCCCATCCTCGCGAATGCGGCCCGACCCGAAACAATCGTCGTCGGTCGGCATCTTCTTCATCTGGTTCACGACATCGACTCCGCTGGCCTTCGCCGCCGGCACGCCCATCGCCGTCACCGCCTTGAGGTAATGCAACGTGGCCGAGTAATTGCCGGCCTGCGCCATGCTCGGCCACAACGTCACCTTCGGCTGGATGCGCCTCTGGAACGACCGCGTGCGATCGTTCAGGTCCCAGTAATACGATTCCGACAACCGCATCCCTTGCGCGCTCTCCAGTCCGATCGAGCGCACATCCTGCGTATAGCCAACCATCACGGCGACGTTCATCGACTTCGTCAGGCCAAATTCCGCCGCCTGCTTGATGATGTTGACAACGTCGTTACCGGCGCCGCAGAAACCCAGGACTTTCGCGCCGGACGATTTCGCTTTGATCAACTGTGCCGAGAAATCGGTGGTCTCCGGGAACGGATACGCCTCGGCGCCCAGTACCTTGCCGCCCGCCGCGTCAACGAAGTGCGCGGTGTCGCGTTGCAACGCCTCACCGAAGGCGTAGTTGGGATAGACCATGTACCAGGTGTCGCCGCCGGCTTTCACCATGGCGCCACCGGTCGATTTCGCTTCCATGTAAGTGTCGAACACCCAATGGATCGTGTTGGGGGAGCATGCCTTGCCGGTCAGGTCCGACGACGCGGTGCTGGTCGGGATCAGCACCTTGTTCTTTTCCTTGCACAGCGACGCCAGCGCCAGCGCGGCGGACGTCGCGGCGCAATCCATCAGCATGTCGACGCCTTGCTGATCGATCCATTGCCGCCCGATGGAGACCGCGATGTCCGGCTTGTTCTGATGATCGGCGGATAAGACTTCGACATCGAAACCACCCGCGGCGAACTCCTGCACCGCCTGTTTGGTGCAGATGATCCCGGTCGGGCCATTCACGTCGCGATACGGGCCGGATTGGTCGTTGATGACGCCGATCCGGATCACCGGCCTGGACTGCGCGCGAGCGCGGAAAAACGGCGAAGCGGCGGTCGCTGTGGCGGCCGACAGCGCGGCGCGGCGAGTGAGGCGCATTGAACGAGAACTCCCTGTCGATTGATCTTGTCCGCCGTTATCGCAAGCGAACCCGCATCGCTCAAGGGCACGCGACCCGCTGCCGCGCCTTACTCCAACGGGGGAGGCCTGAACACGTAACCCGCCTGCTCGATCAGGCTGGCCGCCATCAGTGTCATGCGGTCGCCGTAAATCGGTCCGGTGATCTGCGCGCCCAGAGGCAAGCCCGCTTTCGTCGCGCCCATCGGCACTACCGTGGCCGGCAAATGGAAACCGGCGGTCAGGCCGGGCCAGAACAGCATGTCGTTGTAAGCGACAACGCGCCCGTTGACCGTGACCTGACGTTCCCACACCGGTCCGGTCTGAATGTAGCGGGCGGTGATTGGAAGGCCGGCGCTCATGATCGAGGGGCCCTCCTGCATGTGCGGCAACGCGGCGGTGGTGATCACCGGGCTTAACAACACGTCCCACTCACGGAAGAACGCGCTCCACAGCCGGCGGAATTTCATCCGCCGCTCATTCAACACAAGCCAGTCGCGATGCGGCATGTCGGTCGCGCGCGCCATCACCGCGTCGGCTGTCATGTCGTTCGGATCGAGGCCGGCGAGACGCTTACGTTTCGACTGCAACACGGCCTCGGTGGCCCGCGCGCTCCATCCCGCGTCCAGCGCCTGAAGATAAATATGAAACGCCTCGGTGGCGTCGAACGCGGGACGCGCGGTCCGGCTGACCGTGACACCCCGGCGTTCGAGGTCGGTAGCCATGGCCTCGATCGCCGCGACCGTTTCGCTGTCGGTTTCCTGTCCCGGTTCATGCGACCACACCGCGACGCGCAGCGCCTTCAGGTCGGTCACCCGCGGCCGCGGCAGATTGTAAGTCAGTCCCGTCTCCTCCGGATCCGGCCCGGCGAGCACGGTCAGCGCGGTGGCCAGATCCTCCGCCGAGCGTGCCATCGGCCCGATCACGGCGATGTCGGTGGGCGCCGCCTGACTCGTTTCGTAGTCAGTATAGTTGGAACACAAGGTCCAGGTCGGCTTGTGCCCGAACACGCCGCAATAATGCGCCGGCACACGGATCGAGCCGCCGATGTCGCTGCCGATCTCCAGCCCGGTCAGCCCCGCCGCAAGCGCCGCCGCCGACCCGCCGGACGAACCGCCCGGCGTATGATCGCGGTTCCACGGGTTGGTGGTGGTGCCATAAACCGGATTGTAGCTCTGCCAGTCCGCCAGATCGACCGGCACGTTGGTCTTGCCGAACACCACCACGCCCGCCGCCTCGAGCCGCCGCACCGCGATGGAGGAGGATTTTGCCTGGTGATCCTTCGCCGCCAGGTGGCCGCGGGTCGAGGGCAATCCAGCGACGTCGAAGCTTTCCTTCACCGTCATCGGCACGCCGAAGAACGGTGCCGACCGATCGGTCGCCTGGTCCAACGCGCGAGCACGCTCCCGGGCGCGATCGAAGTCCTTCACCACCACCGAGTTGATCGGCCCATCCAACCGGACGATGCGATCGATATAGTGATCCAGCAGTTCCACGCAGCCGATTTCGCGGCGCCGCGTCATCTCGGCCAGGCGCGTCGCGGAAAGAAAGCTCGGGTCCATCGGCGGTTCCTCGGATCAGGGTCGCCGCGAGCATAGTCGATGGACAGGCGGATGAAAGTCGCGCGCCGGCGCCAATCCCGGCCGGCCGCCCCTTTAAGCCGCCGCGGCGCGCTTCACCAACGGCAACGTGGCCGGCATCTCCACGTCGATCTCCAGCGTGGACATGTCCTTGCCGCGGTCCAGCTTGATGTTCACCTTGTCGCGATCGACGGTGATGTGTTTGGCGATGACCGCGAGGATTTCCTCCCGCAGCACCGCCAGCAATTCGGTATGGCCCGCCGCCATGCGTTCATGCGCGAGCAAGACCTGCAGCCGCTCGCGCGCGACGGGCGCCGTGCGCTGGCGGCGGAACAGTGTCAGAAGGCTCATGCCACCCTCCGTCCAAACAATCGGCCCATCAGGCCTTTCTTCTCGATCGGAACGACGACCTCGAACTGCTCCCCGCGCAACCGCCGCGCCGCGTCGAAGTAAGCCCTGGCGGCGGTGCTGGAGGGATTGTTCAGCGTCACCGGAGATCCGAGATTGGAGGCGTTCAGCACGTCCACGCTCTCCGGCACGATCGCCAGCAGAGGAATGGACAAAATCTCCAGCACGTCCTCGGTTTTCAGCATTTCGCCGCGGGCGGCACGGCCGGCGTCGTAACGGGTCAGCAGCAGATGCTTCTCGATCCGCTCGTCGCGCTCGGCCTTCAGCGTTTTCGAATCCAGCATCCCGATGATGCGATCCGAGTCACGCACCGAGGACACCTCGGGGTTGGTGACGACCACCGCGACATCGGCGTGCCGCATCGCCATCATCGCCCCTTTCTCGATCCCCGCTGGGCTGTCGCAAATGATCCAGTCGAATTTCTCGCGCAACTGATCGATGATCCGGGCAACGCCTTCCTCAGTCAGCGCGTCCTTGTCGCGGGTCTGCGAAGCCGGCAGCAGCGAAAGGTTGTCGATGCGTTTGTCGCGGATCAGCGCCTGCGCCAGCCTGGCGTCGCCCTGGATCACGTTGATCATGTCGTAGACGACCCGTCGTTCCGCCCCCATCACCAAATCGAGGTTGCGCAGCCCGACATCGAAATCGACGACGACGACGTTTTCTCCGGCCTGCGCCAGCGCCGCCCCGAGGGCCGCGGTGGAAGTCGTCTTGCCGACGCCGCCCTTGCCGGAGGTCACGACCAGCACTTTGGCCATTTGTCTTTCCTTTCTTAGCCGAACCCCGGTCTGGTCGATCGGGGTGATTCGCATCAGGTCGCCGCCGGGCCACGCGCGGGAGGGCCCTTTCTTAGCCGATCCCCATTCTAGTCGATCGGGGTGATTCGCATCAGGTCGCCGTCGAGCCACGCGCAGGACGGCGCGCCGATCCTCTCGCGCGGCATGTCGTCCGCCGTTTGATAGACGCCATCGATCGCCACCAGCTCGGCGTGCAACTTGCGGCAGTAAATTCGGGCCTTGGCGTTGCCGGCCAGCCCGGCGATCGCTCGGCCCCGCAACGCGCCGTAGACGTGGATGGAGCCGCCGGCGACCACCTCGGCGCCCGACGCGACCGAGCCCAGTATGGTGATGTCGCCGGTTTCGAAGGCGATGGACTGGCCGGAGCGGATGGAGTGGTCGATCAGCAGCGATGCCGGTTCCGCCTGCTGTGCCGGGGCGGGCGGCGCGGCTTGCGCGGGCCCCGGGCGCGCGGCGTTACGTGGCGCCGGAGCCGCCTGCGCCGGTTCGGGGATCTCAATCGGTTTGCCGGGCTTGCCGGCGCCGGGCAGGGCGCGTCCCCAGGCTTCCAGGCCGCGCCAGGTCGGGTGCGCGCCTTCCATGCCGATGATGTGAATGCCGCGGCCGACAATCGCATGCATCAAACTCGCCACATCCGGCGTTTCACTGGGCAATGTTCCGACATCCACGATCACCGGCCGGCCGTCGAAGAAATTCGGCGCCCGCTCGATCTGCGCGTCCAGCGAGGCCAGCCAATTGGGCAGCGGCGGTTCCGGTGTCAGAACCAGCGCCATGATGGTGCGGCCGCGCATGCGGATGAAGGGGCGAGTCTCGGTCATCGTCACTCCGAATCGGTAGAGGGCCGGTCAGGGTGGGTCAATGGGAATCACTCTGGTAGCCACAAAATACTGTGGATAAATTGGGAGAGGACCACAAGACCTGGGCTTGCATGCGAAGGCGTGGTTGCCGGCATGGCCTGGCGGGGCAGTGCCGGCAGCATGATGTTGGATCGGGTGTCCCGGTCAAGGCCCGGCGCGGTCGCTCAGACTCCCTCGCGGCGTCATGGCCGGGTTCGACCCGGCCATCAGGCGCGCACCATGCCGGATGCGATGGCCCTGCCAGGCGCGGTCGGGACGCCGCGGCAACGAATGTGCGCCACCAGACCGGAAATTCGCGCCGGCAGCACGCTTTCGCCTGCTTCAATAGCCTCTTTCGATATCGAAGCGGTTGGGCATCGGCCGGCCGTCTCGCCAGGCCTGGAGGTTGTCCAGGAAAAGATCGAGACTGTTCGCGTTGTAGGTTCCCGGGTCGTCGGCGGACGTGTGCGGACTGACGATCAGGTTAGGCGTCGTCCACAGGCGGTCTCCAGGCGGGATCGGCTCCCGCTCGAACACATCGAGCACCGCGCCGGACAGGTGACCCGCGTCCAGCAGGTCGCACAGCGCGTTCTGATCGAGCAGTTCGCCGCGACCGATGTTGACGACGCCGGCGTCCTTGGGAAGTAACGCCAGCCGCCGCCGGTCCATCACCCCGCGGGTCGCGGCGGTCAGCGGACAGGCCAGCAGCAGAACCCTGGTGTCCGGTAGCACGGCGTCCAGGTCGTCGGTGGCGATGACGCGCGCGCAATGCGGGTGCGGGGCGGCGGTGGTTCGCACGCCCGTGACGGTCATGCCGAATGCGGACGCGTGGCGACCGACCGATCCGCCCAGAGCGCCCAGACCCACGATGGTGATCGCCTGGCCCGCGAGCACGGCGCCCCAGAGTTTGCGCCACTCACCGGCGCGCTGGTGCGTCACCATCTCCGGGACGCGATTGGCGAGCATCAGAACGGACATGATGCCGAACTCGCCGGCTTTCGCGGCGTGGACGCCTCGGTTGTTCATCAGGATGACGCTGTCCGGCAGCCAGTCGAAGGGCGCGAGCCGGTCGAGGCCCGCGTTGGTGGAGAACAGGAGTTTCAGTCGAGGGGCCGGGCAGGGGAAATGGGCCTTGATCACGCTGGCGTCGCAGATGAGTGCTTCGGCTTCCGCCATGGCGTGCGTGAAGTCGTCGGCGGTGGAGCCGATGGTGACGACGTGGCTGTCGGCGGGCGCGGAGGCGCGCGCGACGGCCGCTTGCCACTGGGCGTCGGAGAAGTCGAACAACGGGTCGTCGGCTGGGTTTTGGAGGTGGATTCGCATCGGGGGACCGTGCCATGCAGACGGACGATGAGCCAGGGGGAGGGAAACGGTTCGCGGCGATCTGATCGGATGGTTCGTTACGGTGCCGGAGGCGGGCTCAACAAAGCCGTGAAACTGTCGAAGAATCGTGTGGCGTCTCGTAAGGCGTTCCGTGCCTCTTCGTCCGTCGGATGCACTGGCGCATCGAATCCATAATCGGCGATGGTCTTGTACTTGTAAGCCCGCGCCACGAACCCCACGAGTGCTTTATCCGCGCGCGGGTCGTCCTTCATGATGCGGTTGAACTCGGTTTGCACACCCTGATGGCTTTTCAATACCCGCCCAACGCGCTCGAAAATTATCGCCTGGGCGACGTGAAAGCAGGCCAGATAAGCAGCCCGGCCGGCATCGTCGTTCAAATGAATGGAGCACATCTGATCCGCCCGACCGAGCATGTTGCGCGCGAATTCGACGAAGCGGGCCGTCTCGGGCTTCACAGCGTCACACCATCTTTCCTGATCTCATGCATCAGCGGTGTGCGGCGGTCGAAATCCGACACATGGAAAGGAATAGCCTCGATAAACGGGCCGCCCGCATCGAGGAATCTGACCCGCAGGTCCGCCAGACGGTCCCACTCGGCCCTGAGGTCGGTGGTCTCTTTCAGGAACACCGCGACGTCGTAGTCGGAGTCGCCCCGGGCATCGCCCCGCGCGCGGGAGCCGAATAGCACCACGCGGTCAAGCGCGGAGCCATACAGATCGACCAGCGCCACTCGGATGCCTTTCAGAACGGGTGTCGTGGTGATTGAAACTAGCATAGCCTCAGACTACCATGAATGCGAAGAAAAGCGGAAAGACATGCTAAATCAATCAGAAAAGGCACAGTTGAAAAGGCTGAGCGATGACTGCGCGGCTGATCGGAGCCGAAGCGATAACGAGGAAGCCATCGCCTTCTTCGAACTTGTAATCGAAAGCGAACTGAGAGCACTCAGCCTGCCAAATCGTCGTTCGATCAGCATTCTACAGCGGAAAGTGGACGAATGGTTCGAAGCACTCGAAGACGACGAGCGTGTGGAACATGCCGAAGCACATCGGCTGCTCAGGAACCTTATGCTTGCGGCATTGCGGGAAAATCCCGAATCGATAGATCTATAGCGCGGGTGCTCTCCCAAGGTGATGCTCACCAGCCGATGCTCCCAGCGCGTTGGGTTTTAGGAAAGGTTACCCCAGCCCCTCGTAAAAATCGTTCCCCTTGTCGTCCATCACGATGAACGCCGGGAAGTCCTCCACCTCGATCCGCCACACCGCCTCCATCCCCAACTCGGGAAACTCCAGTACCTCCACCTTCCGGATACAGTCCTGCGCCAGCCGAGCCGCCGGTCCACCCACCGACCCCAAATAGAACCCGCCGAACTTCTGGCACGCGTTCTTGACCGCCTTCGACCGGTTGCCCTTGGCAAGCATCACCAACGACCCGCCCGCCGCCTGGAACTCGGCCACGTAGCTGTCCATCCGTCCCGCCGTCGTCGGCCCGAAACTGCCGGTCGCGTACCCCACCGGAGTCTTCGCCGGACCCGCGTAGTAAACCGGATGGTTCTTCAGGTAATCCGGCAGTCCCAGGCCGTTATCCAGCCGCTCCTTCAACTTCGCGTGCGCGATGTCCCGAGCCACCACCATCGTGCCGCTCAGCGCCAATCGCGTCTTCACCGGAAACCTCGAAAGTTGCGCGCGGATTTCCGCCATCGGCCGGTTCAGATCGACCGCGACACTTTCGTCCGGCAAATGCTCGTCGGTCGTTTCGGGCAAATACTTCGCCGGATCGGTTTCCAGTTGTTCCAGGAACACGCCGTCGGGCGTGATCTTCGCCATGATCTGCCGGTCGGCGCTGCAGGAAACGCCGATGCCCACCGGCAACGACGCGCCATGCCGCGGCAGCCGGATCACCCGCACGTCGTGGCAGAAATATTTTCCCCCAAATTGCGCGCCGATGCCGATATTCCGGGAAAGCTCCAGCACCTTCTGTTCCATCTCGGTATCGCGGAACGCGTGGCCCGCCATGCTGCCCGAGGTCGGCAGCGTATCCAGCCACTTCGTCGATGCCAGCTTCACGGTTTTCAACGTCGCTTCCGCGCTGGTGCCGCCGATCACGATCGCCAGATGATACGGCGGGCATGCCGAGGTCCCCAGCGTCTTCATCTTGGTCTCAAGAAACGCCAGCAACCGTTCCGGCGACAGGATTGCCCGAGTTTCCTGGAACAGAAAACTCTTGTTCGCGGAACCCCCGCCCTTGGCCACGAACATCAGATGAAATTCGTCCGCGTGGTGCTCCCCCGGCTGCGCCAGGATGTCGAATTGCACCGGCAGATTGTTGCCGGTATTTACCTCATCGAACATCGTCAGCGGCGCCATCTGGGAATACCGCAGATTGGTCTCGGTGTAGGTGCGGTGCACGCCCCACGCCAGCGCCTCTTCCTCGTCGCCATCGACCCAAACGCGTTGGCCCTTCTTGCCGAACACGATCGCCGTGCCGGTGTCCTGGCACATCGGCAGCACGCCGCCCGCCGCGATATTGGCGTTCTTCAACAGGTCCAAAGCCACGAACCGGTCGTTCCCGCTCGCTTCCGGGTCGTCGAGGATGGCCCGCAACGACGCCAGATGCGCCGGGCGCAGCAAATGCGACACGTCGTGAAAGGCGCGCACCGCCAGTTCGCTCAGCGCGTCCGGAGCAATCCGCAGCACCGTCTGGCCGTCGAACGTGGTGGTGCGCACGCCCTCGATCGGCAGCTTCTTCCATGGCGTATTGTCGGCGCCCAGGGGAAACATCGGAGAGTACAGAAATCCGGGCGGCCGGTCCCCGGTGGGGCGATCCGTGGCGTTCATGGCGACGTGTTCCTAAGTCTTGGGCGGTGTGCGGCGGCGGAACGCGTCCAGGCTGACGACCTGCGGCTCGGGCGCGGTTTCGGGCTCGGACGCGGGTTCGTCGTCCGGCTCCCGGCCTGGCGGCTCACGGGCCGGCACGGCTTTCAGCGTGGCGATCTTCGTCTCCGGCTCGATCGGGTCGAACCGCAACGCGTAACGGATCTGCGGATCGGCGAACGAAACCAGCGCGTCCAGCGGGATCACCAAGGTCGAGGGCACCCCGCCGAACGACAGGCCCACGTTGATCGCCCGCGCCTCATGATCGACTTTCAGGTCCCAGAACTGGTGCTGCAGGACGATCGTCATCTCCTCCGGGTATTGCGCGCGCAGCCGGGCGGGGATCACCACCCCGGGATACGTCGTGCGGAATGAGATGTAGAAATGGTGTCCGCCGGGCAGACCATGTTTCGCGACGTGCTCGATCGCCTGCACCACGACGTGGCGCAGCGCGTTGGCGATCCAGCGCTCATAGGGCAGCAGACTCTCGACCTGCTGTTGGGGATCGTCTTCCATTCAGAACCCTCGTGTTCGCTTGCGATCCATAGCGCGCCGGGACGTCCGAGGCAAAGCCGTTCGTTCGGTGACGCCAAGGTTTTTGGCACGCTCGCCTATCAACTTCTGTCCCGATTCCTTCGGCGCTTTTTCGCGCCTCACCTCGACGCGCGCCCGCCGCCTTGTGATAAACCGCGCACCGCACGAGATTTTCACCCGTGCGCCGCACGAGGGCTCTTTCACCCGTGCGCCGCACGAGGGCTCTTTCATCCGTGCGCCGCACGAGGGCTCTTTCATCCGTGCGCCGCACGAGGGTTCCGTCCCGCCGCGCGTCTCGTTCGGACACGCACCGGTCGTGTCGTTTTGACACGCTCCGCGCGGGCGCCAACACTGCCGCCGATGAACGATTCCGCGCCGCCAGCCGCCAGAGACGCCCTGGACGATCCACCGCGCTGGCGGGTGACCCTGTGGAGCATGGTCGCGGTGCAGTTTATCATGAGCGTCGCCTTCAGCATCGTCGGCCCGATCATGCCGCTGTACCTGCCGGAACTGGGCGTCGTATCGCCGGCGGCGATCAACATGTGGGCGGGCGTGTTGGCCTCGGCAACCTCCTGCGTGGCGATCTTCACCTCGCCGTTGTGGGGCGGGCTGGCGGACCGCTATGGGCGGAAACTGATGGTGCTGCGCTCGACATTGGGCATCGCGATCTTCACGTTCCTGATGGGCATCGTCCAGGGCCCATGGCAAATGCTTGGCTTGCGAGCGGGAATGGGCGCGCTGGCCGGGTTCAGTTCGGCGTCCGTCGTCATGGTTGCGAGTTCTGTGCCGGAGCGCCAGATGGGCTATTCCCTCGGCTGGATGAGCACCGGCCAGTTGGTGGGCTCATTGGTCGGTCCGTTGGTCGGCGGCGCCCTGGCGGACCTGACCGGCAGCTACCGCCTGCCCTTTTACTTCGCCGGCGTGATTTGTTTCGGGGGCTTCCTGGTGACGTTGTTCTGCGTGCCGGAGCGGTTCACGCCGCCGGACGTGAGCAAGGCGAAACCGTCGCTGATCTCCGGGTTTCGCATGGTCGTGAGTTCGGGCGGGCTGATGGCGGTGATCATGGTCATGATGATGGGCCAGTTCGCGACCCAGGCGGTGCTGCCGGTCGTCACGCTTTACGTGCGTGAAATGTTGGGCGATCGGCCGGACATCGCGACCCTGGGCGGGCTGGCGTTCTCCGCCACCGGGCTGGCGGGCGTGCTGGCGGTGCCGTTTCTCGGCCGCCGCAGCGATCGCATCGGCTACCGGCGGACGTTGCTGATCTGCCTGTTCGGCGCGGCGTTGTTTACCCTGCCGATGGCGCTGCCTCTCGGGTACTGGGCTTTCGTGCTGGAGCGCTTCGGCCTGGGGTTGTTCGTGGGCGCGGTGCTGCCGGTGTCGAACGCGATGGTGGGGCGGCTGACGGATCCGGCGCAACGCGGGATGGCGTACGGGGTCATTTCGTCAGCGTATTTTATTGGCAACACGGCGGGGCCGGTAACGGGCGGAGCGATTGCCGCGACGGTGGGCATCAACTGGGTGTTCGCGGTGACCGGCGCGCTGCTCGTGGCGAATTTCGTTTGGGTGTGGGCGAAGGTGCCGGAGGTGGGGCGGGATGGGTAGGTCTCTCGGCCTGATGCACCGATTCTACCGCCACGATGCTCCATCCCTCGGCAAGTCCGTCTGTGGATCCAGCGCGACAAGTACTGAACCTTTAGGTAACTCGTCAGGCGGCGCCGGCAGGTGAGTTCGTGGCATCCGGAAACCCATGACGACGCGCGCTATCATCCGTTTCCTCGTCATCGCGAATTCCCGGAAAATTGGTTCGATTCGGGATGGAAACGCCTTGAATTCCGCCGACCGCCACGCTATCATTATACCCTTAATGATCGGACAGTCCCATGCCTACTGTCGTCACCATCAACCGCCCCGACGTCGTCGCCCTCATCGAGGCGATGGCCAACAAGTTCACCGCCGGGAACAAGACCGAAGCCGTCGCTCTCGCTATGCGCCGCCTGCGGGACCAGGAGGAGCGGAAGGGTTCACTGTTTGGCGTTAATCGCGGCTCGGTGATCGTCCCTGAAGGGGTGGATCTGACCGCGCCAACATTCACCGACCCGACCGACGCGGAGACTGGCCGAGAACTCGAGCATCGATGAATGAGGCCCTGCTCGACACGCATATCGCGCTGTGGCTGGACAGCGGCGATCGGCGGCTGCGCCGTTCCACGCGTACCCTGATCGATGACGTTTGGCGGAATGGTGGCACCATTCTGATCAGCGCGGTCACCGCCTGGGAGATCGTGCAACTGGTCCACGCCGGCCGTCTCATTCTGGACCTTCCGCCGGAAGACTGGATCGAACGTTTTACCAATAAACCGGGGGTCAAGATCATTCCGCTGACCCATCACGCGGCCATTGGCTCATACCGGCTGCATGACCTCGAACATCGCGACCCGGCCGACCGGCTGCTGATCGCGACCGCGATCGAGCGTGGCTGTCCGCTAATCACCCACGACGCGCACATCGTCCGATTCGGTCAGACGCATGGCGGCGAATACGGGTTTACGACGGGAACGTGAGTCCGCGTTCTATTCGGCGGCCACCGCCTCCGCCCGCAACCACACCGCCGTATCGTGAAACACCGCGCCCCCGGCGGGCGGCCCAGGATCGTCGCTGGTCAACGCGTTGATGCCGATACCGCCTTCGAAGTATTCGGACGGCCAGACACTCTCGGACACCAGAACGCCCGGCAACTGGCCGGTGGCGATCGTCGCGTGCAGCACGACCTCGCCCCGATTGTTGCCAAGGCGTACTTTATCGCCATCGCCGATGCCCAAGGCGCGCGCGTCCTCCGGATGAAGCTTCACGGTTGGCCGGCCTTCGCGCTTCTGGCCGGATTTCATTTCGGAGAAGCTGGTATTCAGAAAACTCCGCGCCGGCGCCGTCACCAGGCGAAACGGCCGATCCGGTCCGGTCTCATCGATCGCAGCCATATGATCGGGCAACCGAGGCATGATCGCGTGATTGTCACCGAACCGAGCCCAGTTGGGAGCGAAATGAAACCGTTTGTCGGGTTGCGGAAAGCCGCGCAGATAATGCGAGTCCTCGAATGACGGCATCACATCGATCCAGCGCTCGCGCAATACCGTTTCCGCGTCCGGCCAGCCGGATGCTTTCAGCGTGGCATCGACGAGTTCCATCGCCGTCATCTCGAACCCAGGGTGTTTCGCGCCCAGCCGCCGCGCCAGCGCCTGCACCACTTCATGGTTCGAGCGGCATTCGCCCGGCGGTTCGATCAGTTTGGGACCGATCTGAATGTGGCTGTGGCCGCCGGCCTGATACAGGTCGTCGTGTTCCATGAACATCGTCGCCGGCAGCACGACATCGGACCAACGCGCCGTCTCCGTCATGAACTGCTCGTGCGTCGCGACGAACAGATCGTCGCGCCCGAAGCCGCGCCGCACGCGGTTGGAATCCGGGCACACCGTCAGCGGATTCTGGTTCTGGATCAGCATCGCGTGGACCTGAGGTCCATCGCGCAGTTCGCCGCGATCGCCGGTCAGCACGCTGCCGACCCGGCTCATGTCCAGCACACGGATCGAGGGATCGACCGCGTCCAGCCCCTCGATCAGCGTTTTGTTCCAGTTGTACATGCCGCGGTTGGACCACAGCGCGCCGCCGCCTTCATGCTGCCAGGCGCCGGTTATCGCGGGCAGGCAGGTCACCGCGTGCATGTTCGCGACCCCGTTGCGGCTGCGCGCGAACCCGTACCCGGCGCGGATGAAGCTGCGTTGCGTAGTGCAGTAAAGTTTGCCGAAATCCTCGATGTCCGCGACGGAAAGCCCGGTGATCGCCGCCGCCCATTCCGGCGAGCGCGACGACAAATGCTGCCGCAAATCCGTCGGGAAATCGGTGAACCGCGTCAGATAATCCTGGTCCGCATAGCCGTCCCGAAACGCGATATGCATCACGGCGCACGCCAGCGCGCCATCGGTTCCCGGTCTGGGCGCCAGATGCAGATCGGCGACCGCCGCGGTCGGGGTTCGATACGGATCGATCACGACGAATTTCGCGCCGCGTTCCTTCCGCGCCCGCGACACATGCGTCATGACGTTGACCTGAGTGGAAACCGGATTGCCGCCCCACATCACGATCAGATCGGACTTC
>Ga0182030_10009063_pt1 | contig 20455 bp, 13 predicted proteins | sample 812S3MmetaG_FD_121299 | JGI IMG/M metagenome (GOLD analysis project Ga0182030, IMG submission 121299) | Permafrost microbial communities from Stordalen Mire, Sweden - 812S3M metaG (Illumina Assembly) | ecosystem: Environmental > Terrestrial > Soil > Wetlands > Permafrost | place: Sweden... | reverse complement strand
GGATGGATTTTATTGCCCTCGCCCCTTTGGGGGAGAGGGTGGCGCGCATCCGGCGTAATCGCCAGCCGGGGCGGGCCGGGTGAGGGGGTCTCGCCTATTGTCAATTCTTACGTGGGACACCACGCTAGGATGACACCGCGGCGGCGGCCTTTTCCCCCACCAGTTGTCCGGCCTCGAAACGCGCCGGGGAAAAAGGCTCGATGAGCTTGGGCGCTTTACCGGTGGCGATCAGCTCCGCCGTACATTTTCCGGCGATGGGAGCGGCCTTGAACCCGTAAGTTCCCCATCCCACATCCATGTAAAAGTTCTTCACTTCCTGCGCCGCGCCGATAATCGGAGCGAAATCCGGTGTCATGTCACAGACCCCGGCCCATTGGCGCAGCACTCGAAGTCCATGCAATTGCGGGAACAGCTCCAGCGTGTAGGTGGCCATCTGCTCGAGTGTGGGGAGTGTGCCCTTCATACTGTAGGACTGGTAGGGATCGATTTCAGCGCCGATGACCAGTTCCCCTTTGTCGGTCTGGTTCACGTAAACGTGCAGGGTGGCGGAAACGATCACCTTGTTGAGGAAAGGCTTTAAGGGTTCGGTAACGCAGGCTTGGAGCGGGTGGCTGACCACCTGGAGGGGCACTCCCGCCATCTTGGATATGGTGGAAGCCCATCCGGCCGTGGCATTCAGCACCGCCCCGGCCGCAATTTCACCCCGGTTGGTGAGCACCGCCTGGACCTTACCGCCTTCCACACGCATGCCCGTGACCGTGGTGTAAGGGTGAATTTCCATTCCCATTCGGTCGCAGGCGCGCGCGAAGCCCCACACCACGGCGTCGTGGCGGATAATGCCTCCGGGGGGATGATAAAGCGCGGCCAGCACGGGGTAGCGGGGCCGGCGGCTGAGATCCATCGAAGGTACCAGCCGGCGAATTTCCTCGGGATAAATCATACGGCTGTCTATTCCCAGAGCTTGGTTATTCTCCGCCCGGATGCGCAGCCCGGTTACCGCCGAGTCCGTGTGCCCGAGCGTCAGGTGGCCGCACTGGCTGAACAGCAAGTTCCATTCGAGCTCGCGCGAAAGATTTTCATAGAGCTTCACGGAAGCGTCGTAGAAAAGAATGCCTTCCGGAGTGCGGTAATTCGAGCGGATGATGGCGGTGTTCCGGCCGCTGCTGCCGCTTCCCAGGTAGCCTTTGTCGAGCAGGGCGACGCTGCGAACGCCGTGCCGCGAGCCGAGGTAGTAGGCAGTGGCAAGCCCGTGCACACCTGCGCCCACAATCACCACGTCGTAGCGCGGCTTCAGTTCCCGCCGCTGCCACATGCGCTCCTTTTTGAATAGTCGTAGCATGATAGATTCCGTCCCAAAAGCTAAATCCAGCCCGCGAAGCGGACGCAGGCCAGTAGCCCATAGCGTGAGCTATGGGTAACGAATTCGAGTAGAATTTCCCCCCGCCCCGGAGGGGCGGAAGAAGCCATTTCACCCTGACCCTCTATGCCGCCGCCAAGAAAAATGCTATTGGCCGTAGATTCTTTCGCCCCTAACGGGGCTTGGGCGGTGTGAGGGCTGATGTTCCCACGGCTCACGCCGTGGGCTACGAGCTTTCGCCCGCGTCGCGGGCTGGCACGAAACAAGGTCACCCCTGTACCAAACGCAATGCTTGCAGCCCAAACGGGATGATGTGGAATTCGTGCCCGGCATGCAGCACGGACTCCCAAACACTCTCACCGTAATCCCGGCTCACCAGCAGGTGGTACGCCAATAACCCTTTCAGATCTTTGCGCAAGACAATGGCGTGAACGTGCGCCACGGTGGCTTGCGCGCAAGTGAGATCTCCTCGCGCTCGGTCAGAAAAATTCAGCGAGGTCAGCTTGCTGAGGACGTCACGGCTGCGAGGTCCGGCAAGCAATAACTGGGCGTAGACCGAAGTCACTTCGGTCGCATAAATGGGCGCAGGCAAAGAAGGGTCCGTCCCCACCTTCTGGAATTGCTGCAAGCGCTCTCTTACCCCAGCGCCCGCGGGCGGTTCGCACGTCACCAGGTATTGAAGCTGCCCCAGGGACCACAAGAATGCCTCCGGTCCGAGGTCGGGAGGGGTCTTCAGGCCGTGACCTTGCAAATTGAATTTCGCCATCCAACTCACGTCGGCCAAACCCACGGCTTCACGCGTCCGCGCGGCCTCGTCGGCCGGGGCGGAGAAGGACGAGGGAACATGCCAGCCATGATGCTCGATCATGGCGGCCCCGCTAGCGCCATGGGTGTGGAATAATGCCGTTTGCTTAATAGGATTGCCTCTTTACGTCCGCAGGCGTGCACCTTCCGGGTCGTAGAACGTCTGCTCCGTGATCTTGGCGCGCGCCAGGCGACCGCCCACACGCACATCGACTTCGGCTCCCTCGTGAGCTTTCTCGGCCGGCACCCACGCCAAGCCGATCGCTTTTTGTTTGAGGGGAGAGAATCGAACACTGGTAACCCTCCCGGCCAGTTGGCCGTTGACCATAATTGCCGCGCCGTCCTCCGGCAGAACATCTTCGTTCATGATAAAGCCAGCGAGTTTCTGCTGGGGCTGCTGACCGGCAAGACGCTGGAGCGCCGCGCGGCCGATGAAGTCTTCTTTATCCAGCTTGGGCGCCCATGCCATTCCCGCCTCGAAAGGATTGGTCAAGGCATCGCTGTCAACTCCTACGATAACGTGCCGCTTTTCCAGGCGGAGAAGGCGTTGGGCTTCGACTCCAAAAGGCCTGATGGCAAATTTGCGCCCCGCCTCAAGCAAGGCTTTCCAAAGGTCCGGTCCGGACTCGGCGGGAAAGTGGATCTCCCAGCCCGTTTCCCCCACAAATCCGATGCGCATCAAAATGGCCTCGACACCCGCCACCGGCGCGCTGCGGCACGCCATGTAAGGGAACGCCTTGGTGCTCAGGTCACAATCCGTCAATTGCGCCAGCACCTCACGGGCGTTTGGCCCCGCGAGATTTACCGCCGCAAGGCCCGCCGTGAGGTTCGTGATGTAAACGTCCCAGCCCGTTCCCACCAGCCACCATTTCATCCACTGATGCACGAAGTCCAGATTTCCGGTGGTCGTGGTCACAAAGAAGTGATCGTCCGCCAGCCGGGAAACCGTGCCATCATCGAGCATGATTCCCGCTTCATCGCAAAGGACGCCGTAGCGCACCCGCCCCGGCCGAAGGTCTGACAGGCGCCCGGCGTAAATTTTGTCAAGCAACATCCCCACGTCCCGGCCTTTGAGGTCGAGCTTACCCAAGGTGCTCACGTCAATCAGTCCCACACGCTCGCGAACGGCGCGATACTCTTCTTCCACGCACGACCTCTCGTTCGCACCTTTTTGCGCCTGGTAATAACGAGGCCGCTTCCACTCTCCCATGTCGAGCCACACGGCGCCTAACTCATCATGCTCATAGTGCATAGGCGTGCGGCGCGTGGGATGATGCCGCGCTCCTGCCAGCGCTCCCAACGTGACTCCCGGGTTAGGAGGCCGCGAGGTGGTGACACCTGTCTCCGCCATGCTCCGGCTGGTTTGCCGCGCGCACACCCCGATGGCAGGCAACTGGCACATCCGCCCCTGGCAAGGGCCCATGGTGGTGGTGGTGTACCGTTTCAGGGTTTCAATGTGATCGAAACCCTCGTCGATGGCGTCCACCAGATCCTGCGAGCTCACATCCGAGCACAGGCAGACGAACGCCCGCTTGTTCGCAGGGTCGCGCTCCGGAGGCAAAGGCCCCGGGGCGACGAGAGATTCACCCGTCACCTCGCCGACCGCGCTGATGTTGGCGGGAAAATCCGCGGGAATAAAGGCGCCCTTCTTGCCGTCCCACTGCAAGCGCGCTCCGGCTTGATTCAGTAGCCCGGCGTCGGGAATCCGATGGCCGCACACCACCAGCAGGTCGCAGCTATACCGGGCGTCGCGCGTCACGAGGCCTTTGACCCGCTTATTCCCAAGGGCTTTCACCACCGATTCCGGCGCCACCATGGCGGCGACTTGTATTCCCGCCGCGCGCAAGTCCGCCACCACGGGCTCTTCCAGCGGACTCCGCGCAATGACCACGGCCACCTTGCCAGGCGCAATGCCGTGCAGGTGGATCAGCCGCTGGACGGCGGTCGAAAGCATGACGCCCACCAAGTCATTGTTGGGAAAAAGCAGCGGAGACTCGTAAGCGCCCGTGGCCACCACCACTCGCCCCGCCCGCAGATGGATCAGTTGCTCGGCAGCTTGGGGATTGGGACGAGGTTGCACGATGCCGAGCAAATTGCCTTCATAAAGGCCAAAGCAGTAGCACCCTTGTAGTACCTGGATGTTTGCATGTTTTTGAATTTGCGCGATAAGCTCCGCAAGTGAATTGTCGGCATTTTTCGAGAAACGGAGATGGCCGCCCAGTCCAGGCTGGTCATCGATCAGCGTAACCTGCTCGCCCTTGGTGGCCAGCTCGATGGCGGATTTAAGCCCCGCCGGGCCGCCGCCGATGATCGCCACTTCTGCGTGCCGGTAAGAATGTTCGTAATTCCCACTCACATTGTCGAGTGAAGGCGGCGTGCCGAGACCGGCGATCTTGCGAACGAAGGGCTCAGCGGCATGCCACATCCGGGGATTCGTCATGGTCTTGTAGTACCAACCCACCGGCATCAACCAGTCGAAGCGCTGCACCACCGCCAGCCAATCATGCTCGAGGGAAGGATAGGCGTTCTGGTGGGTCACTCGCATTCCAGCCCGGACGGGGGTCATGCAAGTGCGGACGTTGGGTGTTCCGTCCACATTCATCAGGCAATTCGGACACTTGCCCGAAAGGCAGAGCAAGCCGCGAGGACGGTGGTACTTGAAGCTGCGGGTGAAAATACGCTGTCCGGAGCGATACAGGGCGGAAGCAACCGTGTCGCCCGCGCGGGCGTTGACCGGCTGGCCGTTGAATTCAAATGTCAGTGTGTCCGAGGGTTCGCTCACGTTGATTCTTCAGGAAAAAAGGAATCTTGCACTTCGTTGGTCACAGTATTTCTCAGCGCTTGAAACCACTGGCGGCAACCCGAACGGTGGAACCACCATTCACGTTGCACTCCGGCCTCGTTAACCTTGGTGTAAGTATAGTTAACCCAGTCGGATTCCGGAGCGCCGGGCGCAGGACGCTGCTTCACCTCGCCGCCGAACCGGAATTCGTAGACGCTGCGATTGCCGCATTGAGGACAGCGCACTAGAAAGGACATAAGCTTGCTCTCTTGGGATGACTGCCGCTATCAAGTTCTCCGCAGGGGCGCTATCCCATCAGCCTTGGGTGAAACCCACGGCTGGGAACGATGCCTAGTAGGGGCGGTTCGCGAACCGCCCCTACGCGTTATCGGGGGGGCGAACTCCTTCTAAACCTACTCAGCGGCAATCCCAATTCAATCCCTTCAGGGTCGGACAATCTGCCTCGTGCTTCCTGGGGGCGTTGCCTCCGGCCACTGACTTGTGCCCTTTTTCAGGGCACAAAAAACGTTGGCACTCGCCAAACGCGCTCGCTGCCTACTGCCTACTTCTCTGAAGCCCGCGCTAAATCCTTGCCACTCTCCGCGTCCCGGCTAAGGGAATCCCGCAGATGGCCGAGGCCTCCGCCGTGAGGGCCGCCATATCCTCCGGCTCCAGGTGGTGTACATCCGACTTCCCACAAGCCCGCGCCAACATTTGAATCTCCAGCGTCATCACCCGCAGAAGATTGGCAACCCGTTCCGCCGCCTGCTCAATCTCCAGGCGCTCCATCAATTGCGGGTCCTGGGTAGTGACGCCCACCGGGCATTGGCCCGTGTGGCAGTGGTGGCAATACCCCGGTTCCGTGCCGAGGCGATGGTAGTCGTCCACATGCAGCGCCTTGTTGCAATTTAAGGCAATCAGCGCGGCAGTGCCGATATAGACCGCATCCGCTCCCAGCGCGATGGCCTTGGCGGCGTCCGCGCCGTCACGAATTCCGCCGGCAATAATGAGTTGAATTTCCCCATATTGCCCACAATCCTCCAGCGCCGCTCGCGCTTCGCAAACCGCGGCCAGAGTCGGGATGCCGGTGTGCTCCTGAAAAATTGCCGGCGAGGCCCCAGTCCCACCTTCCATGCCGTCCACCACAATGACATCCGCACCGGCTTTGGCCGCGAGCTTCACGTCATCAAAGACCCGGCTGGCGCCCATCTTTACAAAAATCGGAACTTCCCAGTCCGTGGCCTCGCGCAGTTCTTCGATTTTAACAATCATGTCGTCGGGCCCCAGGAAGTCCGGGTGCCGCGCCGGGCTGCGCTGATCCACTCCCACAGGAAGGTCGCGCTGCTTGGCAATGACATCCGAAACTTTCGAGCCCAGCAGCAAGCCGCCCGAACCCGGTTTGGCGCCTTGCCCGACCGTGAGTTCAATCGCGTCAGCCTTCCGCATATCGTGAATGTTGATCCCGTAGCGCGAAGGCAGCACCTCGTATATAAGCGTTTTGCTGTTCTCGCGTTCGGCCCCCAGCATGCCGCCGTCACCGGTGGTGTTGGAGGAGCCCACGGTGGCGGCGCCGCGCGCCAGAGCCACCTTGGCATTGTAGGAAAGCGCTCCCCAGCTCATCCCGGTAATCATCACCGGAATGTCCAGCGCGATGGGTTTGCGCGCATGGCGCTTTCCCAGCACGGTCTTGGTGGAACACTTCTCCCGGTAGCCCTCCAGGGGAATCCGGGTCAGCGAGCAGGGCAGGAAAGTGAGATCGTCGAAGGTGGCCCAGGTGCGCGGACGCAACGTGCCATACCCGCGAATGCGATACAGGCCGGATTCCGCTTTGGCCTGGATGTCCTCAATGACCTCGGGCTGGAATACTCCGCTGGGTCGTAGCGGCCCGCTTGCAACATGGGGATCATCAGACATCGCTCAGAGGGCCTCCTGCCAGGTCTTCCACTCCCGTTTGTCAAAATTCCAAAGCTTTCTCCCGGCTACGATCTTCTTATATTCGCGGCCGGCCGGCAGACCCTTGCGCGCTTGCGGGTCGAGATATTGCGCCAGCAAAGAGTCGATGAAATTGGCATCGTCGGGAGTGGGATTTTCAATAACCGCGTCGGTGCCCAGACTGGCAATCTTTCCGCCCACGTAACAAACCGTCGCGTACATGGAATCGGCAAAGGCTTCACCCGCGTCGCCGCAAACGATCAGCGTTCCTTTCTGCGCCATAAAGCCGGCCATATAACCACAGTTGCCCGCCACGACCACCGTCCCGCCTTTCATGGAGATGCCGAGGCGTGCGGCAGCATCACCGTAAATGACCACTGTCCCTCCGCGAATGGCGGCGGCCGCTCCGTTTCCCGCGCTCCCGCGCACCACCACCTGGCCATTCATCATCGATTCGGCCAGTCCCCAACCGGCGCTGCCGGCAATTTCGAAATTCGCGCCGTCAATCAGCCCGGCGCAGTAATAGCCGACGCTTCCATCCAATCGGACCGTGACCGGCTGCAGAATGGCAACTCCCAGGTTGTGCCGGGCGCCGGGGTTTCGCACCAGGATATGGCTCTCGCCTTGCCCGACCTGCTGCTTGATTTCAGCGTTGATCTCCCGGGTGGTCCGGCCCTCGCAGTTTACCTCTCCCATACGCGCACCTCCCTGGCTTGCGCCTCCCGAACTTCATAGGCGCCGGGCAAGGCAGAGCGAATGGCGATCTCTTCGTTGGCGAGCGCAACAAAGCTCTCCGTCTCGGCGCAAAGGAGCGGCTTTAGGGCAAAGGGATCTTTAACGAAACCGAATTGGCTGGCAGTTGCCACCAGGCAACTGTAGGAGCCATCCAGTTCGCGCAGCATGGCTTCCAGGGCCTCTTTCAGGGTGCCGCCTTGGTGAATCTGGTCCGCGAGGTAAATGGCCACAACTTCCGAATCGTTTTCCGTATAAAAACGGACCTGGCGTTGTTCGTAGCAGCGGCGGAGTTGGTGATAATTCGTAATGTGGCCATTGTGGACGATGGCCAAGTCCGGGAGTTGATGGCTGCCAAAAGGCTGGGAGTGGCTGAGGTCTACCTTGGACTCGGTGGAAAGGCGCGTGTGGCCAATCCCGTGGGTGCCCATGAGTTGCGAGACGCCGTAGGCCTTCTCCAGGTTGGCTGGGGAGCCCACTTGCTTGATAATTTCCAGGCTTGAACCCATGCTGACCACTTCGAATGTTTTATCCAAAGCTTCTATGCGGGCGGCCAGGGCGGGCAGGTCCACTACTCCGTTGACCACCAGGCGAGCGGAATTGCCATGGTGCGAAAAGTCATAGCTTTCGCCGCACTGCGAATCGAGAAATTGGGTCAGGGCCGGGATGAGGGAAGAGCAGTTTTCTTCTTCGCCCAGCTTGACCCGCAGCACGACCTGGTGGTCAGCACGCGGGCCAAACAATGCAACTCCGGCCGAGTCCGGCCCCCGGCAGGCGAGCCCTTCGAGCATAGCCATAAGGATCCGCCCGATATTGGAATTCCGATTGTCCCGGGTTTTATCGAAGAAGCCCGCTATTCCGCACATGTAAAATCCTTGAGAAATTCTGTATACTAGCAGTATACGCGATGGGTTGCAAGGGCGTTTTTGGCGTTTTTGGCGAAAGGACCACGAAGAGGTCCAATGTCATCAGCCGTGGGTGAAACCCACGGATACGAGGTCTCCTGCGATGAGAGCAATTACCCGCACGCGCTCCAAATCCAAAGCGGAACACCTGGGCGAGGTGGAGAGGATTTACCAGTTGTTGAAGTCGTGGCTTATCGAGGCGCAGTTGGCTCCTGGTGAAATCCTCTCGGAAGTGGAACTAGCCTCCCGTTGCCGAACCAGCCGGACCCCCGTTCGCGAATCCTTCAGCCGTTTAGCACAGGATGGCTGGTTGAAGCGGATCCCCCGTAAAGGCTATTTGGTGGCGCCCATTTCAATTCGCGAGATTGTGGAGCTCTACGAGTATCGGAAGGTTTTGGAGTGCTTTGCGGCAGAACGCGTAGCCCAATCCGCCCGCCAGGAGGTCATCGAGGAATTGGAGGGGATCGTCAGTGTGGAAAGAAGGCGCGGAGCGCAGCCGACCGAAATTTTAACCGCGAACGGCGCATTCCACCTCCGCCTGGCCGAGCTCGCGATGAATGGGCGCGTTGCCAGCCAAGTCTCCCTGGTGCTCTGTTACGTGAAGCGGCTTGACACCATCTGCACGCAGAGCGTCCCGGGCTGGATTGGGCATGATGAAATCATCGGCGCGTTGCGGGCGCACCAGCCGGAGACGGCCCGCGAGGCCATGGCAAGGCATATCGACCTTTCCCGCGACAAGATGCTTCGACTGTTTGGCGCTTGAACTCCCCGCAAGTTTTCCGATACCGCGGAGAAACTCTGGCGCAAAGAGAGCAATCGGAAGCTCCCGCCCGTCGTGCGGGTGCCGGTCCTCGACTCTTCGACTCCTGCTCCGGCGGCCTTCCATCAAGAATTTAGCCCGCATTTCTCACCACGGGTCTGGAAGGGCGGGGCTTTAGCCCCGCCGTAACAAGGCGTTTCTGATTATTTCTGCGTCCCGCGTCCCGCACAGCTTGCAGCCGCAAGCTGTGCGGGACGCGGGACGAACACAGGGCGGGGTCGCGATTTCGGCGGGGCTAAAGCCCCGCCCTTCCGGCAGCCCCGTCCAAGCGTGGTGAGAAATTCGGGTTAGGAGTCCCTCTCGGAGGGCGCCACTTCCGCGCTGACCGGCCCGCGCAGCTCTCCTTGTGCGGGCCTGCGGTCCTCGACGAAACGGCGGTAGGCGTGTAGTGGCAAGTAGAGCAGGCAGACTCCGAGCCCCAGAAAGAAAAGCCAGCGTTTTCCCGGCCCCACGGCGATGTCGGAGGAGTAGTAGCCGCCATAGGCCCACACGAAAAGGAAGAACACGCCGATGACAAGGGCAACGTACCTCAGGAATCCCGGCATTCGCACCGGGCGCAGCAGGTCGGGGTATTTTTGCCGGTAAAGGAAATAACCGATCAGGGCCAAAGCGAGGGCAAGCAGGTATCCCATGTTCGAAAAGATGTAGATCTCCAAAGGCGAGCCGAGGAACACGACGAGAATCGAGGCCGCCAGGTTAAAGATCATGGCATAGTCCGGCACGCCGTGACGGTTGGTGTGTTGGAAAAATTTAGGGATCACTCCGTCATGCGCCACCTGGTAAAGCGAGCGTCCGCAGCCCATGATGGCGTTCAAGACGGACAGCAGCAGCGCGATGACGAGCGGGATGCCGATGATCCACCTCACCCATCCCTCGCTGCCAAAGATCGCTTCCGTGTAAGCAAGAAAAGCCGTTAGGGGATCGACATCCGATCGGCCAAGCACTGCCACCAGAAGCAGCGGAATCCCCAAATATATAAACCCGCCATAGAGGCCGGAAGCGCTCATGGCGATCCTGGCATCACGGGCCGGATCCTTGCACTCGCCGATATAGCAGGCGGCCGATTCGGTCCCGAGCACCGACCAAAGTATAATGAAGATCCAGCTCATGAAAAATGCGAAGGTGCCTGCTTTCGGATCAGCCAGATGGAACCCCGCGACGTTGCTCCAGTGAATCGTAGCGGGACGGAAAAACGGGAGGAAAACGAGCAGGGTGAGTGGCACCATGGAGACGACGCCGAGCACCGTGGCGAACCCGGCCCCCAGCCGGATACCTAGGTAGCAAGGGATGAAGAGAATGAGCAAGCCGACGATGCTGAGGATGAGGACGTTGAGGTTGATCGGCGCGCTGACCGGCATGAACTCCCGGCCCAAGGGAATTTTCCAGAGCACCGCAATATATTTCGCGGCGAGAATCATGTTGAGAGGCGCTACCGGAAACCACCCGAGGCCATAGCTCCAGGCGGAGATTCCGCCCATGTGCCTCGCCACGCCCGGGCCCAAGACCTTATAAGTCTCGAACGCGTAGGAGGGCAGGCCGCCGGCTCGGTCCGGCATCATGGCGGCCAATTCTGCCAGGCATAGGCACAATATTAATCCCGCAATACTGGACAGGAGAAAGACCGGTATCGAAGCCGCTCCCATACTCTGCACGGCGAGCGGCGCGATGCCTGTTACGAGGATGGTACCGGCGAGGCCAATTACGAAGGCTCCCCACCAATTGGTTCTCTTGGGAAGACTGGAAGGACTCTTCGGAGACGCGGGCATTCCTTTCCCCTTTCGAAAGTCTCTCAGTTTCGTGAGGGTGGCTGAATCCCCGGCTCCCAACGGAATCAAGGCTCAGCTTACCCGAAAAACCGAAAGCAGCAATGCCCCCATCTCTAGTACTGCTCGGGATACAAATCTGAAAGGGTGGAACCCCACCAGAAGCAGGAGGTCAGGCGGTATAAGGGCTAACCTCCACGTTTGACTTAGAAATTTGCGCCCTGCGCAGTGTAGCACGGAGCCCCAGAAACTCCTCCAAGAAATCCCTGCATGGTAGTCTCGTAATTTGATAGAGTGAATTTCCGAAAGGGGATCGGGTTTTCAGGTCCGACAATGGCCGAGGCTTCATGGGGCATTCAGGCCCCGAAGCTTTAGGGGTTCACAGCCCCTGACCTTGTAGGGTCCAATCTTGTCGGAGCTAATGCTCCGACTCGGGCAATACTAAATTTGCGTTAGTGGTCGGAGTAAGAAAAAAGCCGCGGGTTGGTATGGGCGCGCCGATACGGGGGCTTGATTAGACTCGCGTCGCCGGGCGCGGCGCTCCTCGAAATCCGCTTTTGTGATAGAATATAAACATATGCAGACGGGGGCTGAATGAGCTTCCAGGAACAATACCAAATTTTGTCCGCGCAGAACGACGGCGAATGCCGGTCGTTCCGGGCGCTGCAAATTGCCTCGGGGCAGCCTGTACTCATACACCATCTTGACGCAGATCGAACTCCGCCCCATCAGCCCGATTTGGAGTCATTGATCTTTAAATTTCTTCGCGGCGCGTCGGCCGAGGAAAGACAGCATTTTCTCGACATGGGAGATGACGAGGGCCGGGTCTTTGTGGTGACGGCGGATGTTCCGGAGTGCCAGGACCTGCGCCATTGGCTTCAGTCAGTGACCGGAGCGCAAGCGGGGGAAGAAGCGAACGCTCAGCCTGCGGAGATATCGCCCGACGCCGGGAACCTTGAATTCACGCAAAATTTCAGTGCGGAGGGCTTGCGGAGCACTTTGCCCGCTCCGGCAAGTGCGCCTGTTTCACCTTCTCCCGGGACGCGCGCCACACAGCCGGCCGTTCCCCCTCCGGAAAAAGGCGCCGGGGTTTTGAAACCGCCTCCGCAGATTCCCGTGGGCTCATCCGAAGTTACCGACCCGGGTCCGACCGACCTTTCCGGGTTATGGGAGAAGTCCGCGCCGGCGAGTCCTGCCGGACTCCCAGCATCCATCGCCGCGCCACCCACTTTGCCGGGAAGTCCGGATGGACCTTCCGAGGTTCCGGAGGTTACGGCGGAGTTTTTGGCCAGGTGGTCGTCGCCAAGCGCTCACGATGCGCCCGCCGCAGGACCGAAGGCTCACGAAGCGCAGGGTGACGATCGTGAACCGCCGCCTTCCCCCATGGCCCCGCCAACCGACGCCCAGGGCAACGTCGATCCGTTTGCGGACTTGTTCCCGATACACGCAGAAGTGATGAAACCGCCCCTGGCGCCGAGTAAGGTGGAGATTTCCAATCCGACGGCACAACTTACTTCGACGCCTGCCGTCAAAGGCCCTGGTGCGAAAACCCCTCGGGTGATTGCGGACCCGTTGGTGGAAAACAACCAAGCCCGGCCGCAAGCTGCGGCGTCTGCGTCCTCGCCAAGCGCGAACGACAAACCGGACGCGCCGGCGAAAATGACGGAGAACGTTCCTCGCCGGCGGCTCCCCCCGGGATTTGAAGTGGTGTACCAGAGCAGTAAAGCCCGCTCCCGTCCCATCGTGCCGGGTTTGCCGGATCAGTCAGGGATTCCGCCTGCTTCTCCGCCTATCGCGCCCCCGGGTATGACTCCGCCGGCAGGGAAGATCGGGGGGGGGGCCGCCATCGGTTTCCCCAGTGCTCCCGAAGACCTGAGGCGAGCGGCCGGGGCTATAAAGGAACCCGCAGCGCCACCTTCGCCGCCGCAAGCCCAACCCGCGATGGAGGATCTGGAGCAGACAACGCTGTTAGTTCGGGCGCCTCTCATGCCGACGGCGAGACCTGCTTCCCCGGCGCTGCCAAGCGATTCCGCTTCGATAGGAAGGGCCACGCCATCCATTTTGGCCCCCAAGGCTGCCGCGCCGAATCGTTCGCAACCCGATGAGTACACGCGACTATTCGAGAACATCAGGCCCGCGGCCGACCCGCTGCCACTGGGGGTTCCGCCTGCTGGGCATCAGCCGGCGACGAATCTTGCAGTTCCGGCTCCCGCGCCAGCCTCTTACCTCGGCGTCCCTCCTTCTCAAACTTCGCCTTACCATGGGGCGCCCCTACAGTTTCAAGCATCGGTTTCCCTTGCCCATAACACACCTTCGCACTCCGCCGACAAGAAGCGGAAAATCTGGGTGCCGATCCTCATCCTCAGTAGCTTATTTCTGATGACGGTGGCTTTGGTCCTGTTCTTTGTCCTTAAGCATTAGAAGGGGGTACAGGGTCTGCCGGCAGACGATGCGTCCGGGCTTCCGCCGTGGGGGGCTTCCCCGCCGTTCGGAAAGCATTCCGCAACACTCCCACATGGCTTGCATTTCCCTGGATTTTAGTTAAACTGCACAGGTGTAGATATCCTGGTAGAATTATTGTGTATAGCGCGAGTAGGGGAGGTCTTCCTCGTGGCGGATCAGGGGCCAGAACTATCGCCCTTTAGCGGCGAAGATAAGGGGATCGTTCGTCTATGCGCGCGTGTCGCTCACGCCACCGATGTGGGCCGCCGACGGCGCAACAATCAAGACAATCATCTGGTCCTTCCCCTGGATGGCGGCAATGTTTTGCAAGATTCCCAGCCGGTGCTCGTCGTCATTGAAGATGGCCGATTGCTGGTGGCGGTCGCGGACGGCATGGGCGGTCACTTTGGCGGGGAAGTAGCCAGCCGCTTATGTGTTGAAAACCTCGCCAAAGAGATTGTTGACCAACTCCATGCCTCCGGAAATGGCCAGCCGGACTTTCCCGTTGCCTTGCAAAGATCGGTTGAGGCCGCGCACAAAGCCCTTTTCGCCCACGCGCAAGTTTACGCCGAGAACATGACGATGGGGACGACGCTGACCGCCGTGCTTCTGCATGGAGCGCGCGCAGATCTGGCGCAGGTGGGAGATTCGCGCGCCTACCTTTTCCGTGACGGAAGTCTGGTTTTATTGACGCAGGATCAGACCATCGGAAACCAGTTGCGCACCCGGGGCGAAGACGCTTCCAAAGTGGATGCGCAAATCCAGGAGATGCTGATCCAGGCGGTGGGGGCGCAAGCGGAAATCCAAGTCATCATGACGGCGGTCGATCTGGAGCCGGAGGATTTTCTTTTGGTGTGCTGTGACGGACTGTACAAAGTTGTTTCTCCCGCAGAAATAGTCGAGACCTTGGAACTGGAGATGGGACTTCACGAGAAGGCCACGCACTTAATTACGCGCGCCAATGAGTGCGGCGGTCCCGACAATATCACGGTGATCCTGACAGAGATCTGCCAAGTCGAGAGTACAAGGTGATGGACCAAAAAGTTGTGCAGAAAATCGGCAAGTACGAGATCGTTTCCGAACTCGGCCAGGGCGGCATGGGAGTTGTCTACAAGGCCCGTGACCCTTTCATCGGACGCATGGTGGCGCTCAAGACGATCACTCCGGAATTGGTTTCCGACCCCGAAATCCTCAAGCGCTTTTACCGTGAGGCGCAATCCGCCGGGACCCTTCAGCACCCGAATATCGTGACGATCTACGATTTGGGGGAGGCGGACGGCCACCCCTATATCGCGATGGAGTTCGTCGAGGGTGAAAGCCTCCAGAACATTATCAACCGGCGTGCCAGAATTCCTCTTGCCGCCAAACTGAAATTAATCCAGCAGTTCTGCGAGGGCCTCGGCCACGCGCACAAACACGGGTTTGTACATCGCGACGTGAAGCCTGCGAATATCCTGGTGACGAATGACGGCAATGTTAAGGTGGTGGATTTTGGCATTGTCCATTTGGAGAGCACCAACCTCACCAAGACCGGAATGTTTCTGGGGACCATTCACTATGCCTCACCGGAACAGATCAACGACGGGCGCGTCGATAGCCGGTCCGACCTCTGGTCTGTGACCTGCGTTGCCTATGAGTTCATTGCCTACAAAAAGGCTTTTGAAGGGTCAAACATCGCCGCCATCATCGCCAAGGTTTTGAGCACAGAACCTGAACCTCTTAGCCTCTGCTGTCCGGGAGTGCCTGCCGAACTCGACTATGTCATCAGCAAAGGCCTGAAGAAGAACCTCGACGAGCGCTACCAGTCGCTGGATGAAATGCTGGGTGATCTTCTTCCCATCGCCCGCGGCTTGCAACAGAGTTTTATTGGCGAGCTGCTGGTGGAAGCGAAAGACCTTCGGGAGAAGGGTGATTTTACCGGCGCTCAGGAAAAGGTGCGGGCGATCCTGATCCTGGACAATACCCACGGAGAAGCGAAGCGGCTGCACGGCGAGGTTTCTGCGGAAGTCATTCGGCATGCGCCGGCCACCAAGGCCAAGAGATTAGTGGCGGAAGCGGAGCAAGCCCTCAACCGCGGGGAATACGCGGAGGCCGTCCGCATCCTGGGCGAAGCGCAGGAGTTGAATCCCACCGACACCCAGGCTCGCGTCCTTAAGGATAAAGTCCTGCGCGAGCAGGACCGTTTGCGCGAGCAGGAGCGCCAGCGCCAGTTGCGCGAGGCTCTGAGCAGTGGCCAGACGGCCATGAAGCAGGGAGACCTGACCTCGGCAGAACAAGAGTTGCATCGAGCTCTTCAGATCGACCCGAATAATACCGTGGCCGCTGATTATCTGGAGCGGATCCGGCATGATCGGCTTTCGCGCGAGCGGGATTTCCGGCTGAAAGAAGCCTTGTGGCAGACGGACAACCTGGTTTCCGAAGGGAAGTACGAAGAGGCGCAAAACCGGCTCCTGGAACTTCAGCAAGACTTTCCTAATTCCGACGCAGTCCACCAGAAGCTGCAAGTATTGGACCCGCTTATCCGGTCGCGGAAGCTCTTTCAGCTCGGCGAGCAAGCCTTCAACCAGGGTGAATATGCGGAAGCCGTCCGGGCTCTTGGTGAAGCCCTGGAGCTGAATCCCCAGGACAGCGAAGCGAGTGCGCTGAAAGAGCGGGCGCTGCAAGAGCGCGACCGGCTGCGACAAGTCCGTGAGGCCCTGAGTTCCGGTCAACGGGCGATGCGTGGGGGTGATGGGGACGCGGCAGAGCGGGAGTTTCAGAGAGCCCTTCAACTCGATCCGGCGAATACCCAGGCGACCAGTTTTTTGGGGCAGATCCGGCAGGCGCAGGCCGCGCGGGAGCGGGAACTGCGGTTCCGGGAGGCGTTGCAGCGATCCGACAACCTCGTGGCCGAGGGGAAGTTCGAGGATGCGCAACAGGCCCTTTTGGAATTGCAACAAGCGTTCCTCGATTCGGCCGAAATTGACCAGAAGCTGTTGGCGCTTGACCAACTGATGAAGGTGCGCCGGTTAATGGCGGAAGGCCAGCGCGCCTTTGACCAAGGTGAGTTTGGCGAGGCGGTTCGCATTCTTACCGAAGCGCAGGAACTGGACCCCGCCAACGCGGGCGTGCGCGACCTAAGAGTGCGGGCTGTCCAGGAACGCGACCGCCTGCGGCAGGTCCGCGAGGCGATCAGCGCCGGTCAGCGCGCCATGCGTCAGGGGGATGCCGGCGTCGCGGAACGCGAGCTTAAGAGAGCGCTGCAACTTGACCCGGCAAACGTCCAGGCCACCAACCTGCTCGCCCAAGTTCAAAAAGAGCGCGAGGAGCGCGAGCGGCAGAAGCGCCTTAAGGAGGGATTAAGCCAGGCTGAGAATCTGATTTCCGGCAAGAAGTTTGAAGAGGCACAACGCAAACTCACAGAATTGCAGAAAGCCTATCCGGATGCAGAAGAGGTGCTGCAAAAGCAGCTCGTGTTGACCCAGCGGAGAGCGGAGGCGGCTGCGCCACCCCCGGCCCCAAGCCCTCCGGCGGAGAAGGCCACCCCGCGAGGAACCCCGCTCAGCGATGGCGCGAAGTCGATGCAATGGGCGGAAGAACTCCGCCGCAGCCTTCAGACCCCGCGACCGCCGGAATCTGCTCCGCCGGCGAAGCCCGCCTCACCGGCCCCAACCCTCGCGACACCGGTTGCTCAAGCGCCGGTACAGGCGCCCCAGATAACTGAAGCTCCCAAGGCCGAACCGGCGGGTGAGGCCTTTGGGGTGACGATGATGCTGGGTGGTTCCCTCAAGACGCACCCTATGGCGGCGCCGGAGGTGCTTCCACCGCCTCCCATGGCCCCCCCTCCGCGCGTGGAACCCAAGATTCCGGCCTACGCGCCGGCGCCTCCACGGGTGACGCCAACTCCCCCGGCAGCGGCAAGAGCGGTAACGACGAAGAAGTCGCCCATGATCATGGCGGCGGCGATTGTCCTGGTGGTGATTCTGGCGATCAGTGGCTACTTGATCTTCCACCACCACAACCCCGCGGCAGAACCGGGTACGCCCCAGCCAGGGGTTACCCAAAATAACCAAGAGCAAGAGAAAAACCTGTTCGATCAGGCAAAGGCCGCCCAGGAGGCGAAGAAGTGGGACGATGCGATTGCCCTCTACAACAAAGTTGCAGAAATGAATGGCCCGATGAAAGACCAGGCGCTGCAATCCATCCCCATCGTCACGCAACTTCGGGCGGGAGCGGATCTTCCCAAGATTGAAAAGGATACGTTCCAGCAGGCGACGAGCGCCTTACAGAAGAAGGAGTACTCGCAAGCGCAGGGGCTTTTCCAGCATGTCATCGATTTGAAGGTTCCGGATTCGAGCCTGGCGCCCCGAGCGCAAACAGAATTGGCGAAGATTGAACCCATCCTACAGGCCAAGGCCGAGTTCGATGCGGCGGCTGGAGCCCAGAATAGCGGCGACCTGAAAGGGGCGATGGCGCGATTCCAGACGATCGCCGACAAGCCGGGGCCCTTTGCGTCGGAGGCGAAGGCGCGCATTCCCAAGCTCAACGAGATGATCAACAACGCCGGCGCTACGCAAGAGTTCAATGTAGCCCTCCAGTTGGAGAAGAGCGACCGGAAGGGCGCGCTGGCCAAATTCCAGGCCATTGCCGTGGGGTCCGGTCCTTTCAAGTCCGAAGCCCAAACCCACGTTCAACAGATCAACGACCAGATCCGAGACGAGGGTGTCAAGCAGCAGTTTGACGCGGCAGACAAGGCGCAGGCCAGCGGCGATTTACCCGGCGCGTTGGGGCAATTTAAAGCCATCGCCGGCCAGCCGGGAGCGATGCAAAGCCAGGCCCAGCAGCGCGTGCAACAGATCACGGATCAGATCGCTCAGCAACAGGCTCAGCAACAGTTCAATGCCGCGGACCGGGCACAGAGTAGCGGCGATTTAAACACCGCGTTGACGCAATTCAAGGCCCTCGCCGGCAAGGCCGGCCCGGTGCAGGCCCAGGCTCAGATACGTGCGCAACAAGTGGCGGAGCTTATTGCGGATGCCAACAAGCCCAAAGCCCCGGTAACGCCTCCGCCGGCAACGCCCGCTCCCACCGTGGCGCGGAACGCCGTAGTGACGCTTATTCCCTCGGGTGATTTCCAACGCTGGAACGGGCCGGTGAGCAAAGGGCAGATGATTCCAGACAATAGCATCGAAGGCGGTCTAAAGCCCATTGGCAGCCTGACCGTGCCTCCCCTGCCGGATGCACCGGCGAAAGCTGTCGTCATCTTCATCATCAGCATTGACCCCAACGGGAATGTTACTCCGGGAAGAAAAACAGTTGATGATAATGGCCTGGGTCCGCAGGTGATGGCGGCTGCCAAGGGGTGGAAATTCAACCCACCTATGGTAAAAGGAAAGCCGGTCGCGACCAGTATCCAAGTGAAGGTCGCCTTCTGAGGCGCGGGCGGCCGCGACTACGGTCCTTGCGGCCGCCCCGCCTTCTCCCCATTTCTTTCCCCCGATCCTAAGCTGGCTTTCTCACCACGAGCCTGGAAGGGCTGGGCTAAAGCCCCGCCCTCGAGTTTCTACATTTCCTGTTCAGCACCACCCCGACGCCTATGGCGCCACCCCTCCTCATCTGAGGATGGGAGCTCTTAAGAACTCCCCTCCTGATTCAGGAGGGGTGGCGCCATAGGCGCCGGGGTGGTTACCCGCAAGCTGCGCGGGGTGCGGGATGAATAGAGGGTGGGAGCCGCGATTTCGGCGGGGCTGAAGCCCCGCCCTTCCGCGGGTCCTACGAGCGCCCAAAGTGGTGAGGAATCCGGGTAAGCAAAGTACACTCGCAACTCCCCGCGCAGAGAGCAGGAGAAATGTGGACTTTTGAGTGGGAACATTTTCCCTCCCCATCTTGGGTCTTTCATATGAAGATGGGGAGGGCGGGTGGGGGTGATCCCGTTCTTAGAAAGTGAAGTGGACTCCAACCTGCATCGTCCGGTTGCCGGTGTTCATGTTGCCGCGGCTCAGGTAATCATAGGCGCCGCTGGTGGTGGTGGCATCGATGGCGTTCTCCGGAATACTCCCCGTGACCCCAGCGGCTGAGGCATGGGGAGAGAATGCGAATCCAGGCGTCGACTGAGCGTTGGAAGCGAAGACGTTGCCCAGGAGATAGCCGAAGTTGGGGTGGTTAAAAATGTTGTAAACCTCCCAGCGAAGCTCGATCGCTTTGCTCTCACCCCAGTGGAATTGCTTGAACACGGCGAAATCGAAATCGGAGATACCCGGACCTGTCAAGGTGTTGCGCCCGACATTTCCTCCTTGATTCGTCCCCAGGGGAACCTGCACAAAGCGTGCGCTTGCCGCAGAAATGGAGTTTCCACTCAGGTCAATGTACCCGGTGTTGGAACTGTGTCCGGGGTATTGGATCTGCAAGGCGGGATTTGCCGAACGGCACGTCGCATCATCGAGAAGGGCCACGCTGTTCAGGGGAGCGCTGGGATTGCCGATATTGGGGCGATCGTTCGTGAGCACTCCGTCGCCGTTGGCATCCGCGCAAGTTCCCGTAGGAGTTCCGTTCAAAGCGCTGAAGGGCTGGCCCGCCTGCCAGGTTCCAATCCCATTCACATTCCAGCCTCCCAGAAAGGCTTTCCCCGCTCGGTTAAGGTTGGAAGGGGATGGCAGACCCCAGATTTCGCTAAACACCAAACGGTGGCGGCGATCATAGGAGGAGTTTGCCCGCTCCGCTCCCAGGTCATTATAGGTTTGCGGGAAGGGAGTTATGGCCTCAATCGAGGACAGCCCCTCTGGCGACAGCGTCAAGGAGTGGAGAATATCACCTTGGAGGACGCGGACACCCGGGCCGAATATTTCGCTGGCCGTGTCGATCATGTGGCTATAAGTGTAGGCTGCGGTAAACGTCAAGGTGTTCCCCTGCTTGTGCAAAGTCCGCGAATTCAACGAAGCT
>Ga0182030_10009062_pt1 | contig 20456 bp, 18 predicted proteins | sample 812S3MmetaG_FD_121299 | JGI IMG/M metagenome (GOLD analysis project Ga0182030, IMG submission 121299) | Permafrost microbial communities from Stordalen Mire, Sweden - 812S3M metaG (Illumina Assembly) | ecosystem: Environmental > Terrestrial > Soil > Wetlands > Permafrost | place: Sweden... | reverse complement strand
TAGCCGGAGATCGAGAGTACGTGCCCGAGGCCGGAAATGAACATCGCATCGTTGACCGGCGTGGTGATGGCGTCGCGCCGGCCGGTCAGCAGCGCGGTGGCGATGGCGCGCTTGTCGCCGTCAAGCGTCGTCCGTATCCGCGCGTCGATCGCATCGCGCAGTCCTTGCATAAACGCGGCATAACGCAGCGACAGGCCGCCGCTGACCGGCGGCGCCACGGTCCTGATGGCGCCCGTGACGAAACCGGAGGCGCCGATGCCCTGGAAAAACATGTCGCGGCCAAAATCGTAACTGCCGGGACGCATTGGCGCGAGCGGCGGCTGCAACCGGGCCTTCAATTCGACAAAGCTGCCGACGTCGGGCGCCGTGCCCTTGCGCACCGACAGCCGCACGCGCTCCAGCTGGATCGGCGCGCGCGCGGCTTCCATGTGCGTCACTCGCAGCACGAACCGGTCGGTGCGCTCGCGGATATCGCGCGCCTCGACGAAACCGGAAAGCGACACCGAATACATCGGTCTCGCCAGCACGCCATGCGCGATTCGCGCGGTTTTCCATGTCGCCGTCGCAAATCCGGCCGCGACTGCGGCAATCATCACGGCGAGCGGGAACAGCTTTTGTCGGCGCAACAAAAACGCCGCCAGGCTCAATCCAATGGCCGCAACGGCGGTCACCGACGCAACCGGTTCATGATCGGCGTTGAAATAAAGAGCGATCCCGGCGCCGAACGCGACCGGCACCCAGGGCATCAATCGGCCCGCGCCCGCTTCCGCGGCGACCCATTGGCGCAGGCGCTCAAGGAAAGACGACCAGGCCCTGAAGCCGGACGGTGCGAAACCGCCCGCCTGCGCCGCTCCGCGCGGCGGCCAGGTTCCCGCATAGCCCTGCGTCCGGCCCGGAGCCCTGCCCCGCTCTGCCATCCGGGTACACCTTGCGATCCAAACTAGACCACAATGCTATCGTAAGGCGTCAGCTGGCGAATAGCGGAACAGATACGGAATCGCAGATAAGTTCGCTGCCGCACGCAGCCCAGGATCAGCCTCCCAGGATCAGACTCAGTGACCGGCCCCGAACTGAAACAACTCCGCAAAGACCTCGGCGATGCGATCGGCAGACCGTTGTCCGCTGCCGACATGGCCAAGCTCTGCGGACTCGCGCCGGGCGGCGCCGACACCATCCGCCGATGGGAGGTCAGCGGTCCCAACGGGCCGGCGGCCGAACTGCTGCGTATCCTCGCCATGGCGAGCGATCGTCACCCGATCATCGAAAATTTTAACATCTTCGATCGCTTCAATGTCCCGGAAGAGGACAGACCGGCGCGCCGGGAAGAGTTCCGCGAGAAGATGCGCGACGAGATTCGCGGCCGCCTCGATTAACGGCTTGTGGCGAGGTATGGCCTGCCCGGCCGGCGCGAATCGATTAACGCGCACCGCTCTCCCGCTATCCACCGCCTCGGATGCAGCGCAGCATAAAAATCGATCGCGGCGGCGTCTTGCGTGCCGACGCCAGTTGCGAAACACTCACCCGTGGATGGGGTGAGCGCTGAGGCGGGGCAATGAATAAGCCGGACGCAGGGTTCGATTTCGACCGCTATCGCAAATTGCTGGCCGAAGCGACCGACGAGCCGAAGCGGCTCGCATTCATCAATTTGCTGGTCGATGAAAAAGCCAAAGACAGGCTTGCCGGACAATCGCTTCGCGCCAGGCTTGCCGGGCTCGGGCTGCAGACAAAGTCCAGGACCGATTTGCCGAAGAACTGAGCTGATCGAAGGCGCGAAACAGCGGTCTCCGCCGCAGCGCGCGCATCAACTCTTGCCGCCGACTTCCTTGGCAAACGTGTCGCGCAAGCCGATGGTTCGGTTGAACACCGGATGATCCGGCGTCGCATCCTTGTCGCGAACGAAATAGCCCTGTCGTTCGAACTGCGTCACATCGGACGAATTGGTTTCCGCGATCGCAGGCTCGATCCGTGCGCTGGAAAGAATTTCGAGCGATTGCGGGTTGAGGTCGGCGGCGAAATTGGCGGCGTCCGGATTGGGTTTGAGGAACAGCGGATTGTAGACGCGAATTTCGGCCGGCATCGACTTCGCCGCCGACAGCCAATGCATGGTCGCCTTGACCTTGCGGCCGTCAGGCGCATTGCCGCCCTTGGTCGTGGGATCGTAGGTGCAGCGCAATTCCGTGATCTCGCCCGCGGCGTTCTTCACCGCCTCGCGGCACTTGATGAAATAGGCGTAGCGCAGCCGCACTTCGGTACCCGGCGAGAGCCGGAAAAACTTCTTGGGCGGGTTTTCCATGAAGTCCTCCTGCTCGATGTAGAGCTCGCGGCCGAACGCGATTTTGCGCGTGCCGGCGGCCGGATCGTCCGGATGGTTGATGGCTTCGAGCTCTTCGATCTCGCCTTCCGGGTAATTCTCGATCACGACCTTGAGCGGCCGCAGCACCGCCATGCGCCGCAGCGCCGTCTTGTTGAGAAGTTCGCGGATGCAGAACTCCAGCATGCCGACATCGACGACGCTATTGGCTTTGGCGACCCCGATGCGCTTGACGAATTCGCGGATCGCCGCCGGGGGCACGCCGCGCCGTTTCAAGCCGGCGATGGTGGGCATGCGCGGATCGTCCCAGCTACCGACGTGGCCACCGCGCACGAGTTCGGTCAGAACCCGCTTCGACAGCAGCGTATAGGTCAGATTGAGCCGCGCGAATTCGTATTGATGCGGTTTCGACGGCACCGGCAGCTTGTCGAGCAGCCATTCGTAGAGCGGCCGGTGGTCCTCGAATTCCAGCGTGCAGATCGAATGCGTGACTCCCTCGATCGCGTCAGACTGCCCGTGGGCGTAATCGTAGCTCGGATAGATCGACCATTTGTCGCCGGTGCGCGGATGCGTGGCGTGCAGGATGCGATAGAGCACGGGATCGCGCAGGTTGATGTTGCCGGACGACATATCGATCTTGGCGCGCAGGACACGGGCGCCATTGGGAAATTCACCGGCTTTCATGCGCCGGAACAAATCGAGGTTTTCATCCACCGAACGATCGCGAAACGGGCTGTTTCGGCCGGGTTCGGTCAGGGTGCCACGCGCAATCCGGATTTCCTCCTGCGACTGGTCGTCGACATAGGCATCGCCCGCGCGAATCAGGATTTCGGCCCACTCGTAGAGACGGTCGAAATAATCCGAGGCATAGAATACATGAGTACCCCAGTCGTAGCCGAGCCAGCGCACATCCGCTTGAATCGAATCGATGTATTCCTGCTCCTCCCGGGTGGGATTGGTATCGTCGAACCGCAGGTTACAGCGACCGGAAAATTCCTGCGCGATGCCGAAATTCAGCGCGATCGACTTGGCATGGCCGATATGCAGGTAGCCGTTCGGCTCCGGCGGAAACCGCGTCACGATCCGGCTGTATTTCTTCGCGTCGAGATCGGCCTGAACGATGTCGCGAATGAAGTCGTGGCCTGTCTCTGCCGCTGCGGATTCTGTGGTCATGCCTGGTTCCTGTTCGGGATCACCGCACGTTCTGCCAAATCCGTCGGTCCCAAGGAAGGCTTTAGTTATGCACCGTTCCTGCTATACACTCACCGCGCCTTCAGGGCGTGCCCCGCTTTTCCCGCCATCGTCGCCATGACCGATCAAATCGTCACCCGTTTTGCTCCCTCGCCGACAGGCTTTCTCCACATCGGAGGAGCCCGCACCGCGCTGTTCAACTGGCTGTACGCGCGCGGGCGCGGCGGCAAGATGCTGTTGCGCATCGAGGACACCGATCGGCAGCGATCGACCCGGGAAGCGATCGACGCCATCCTGGACGGGCTGAAATGGCTCGAACTCGATTGGGACGGCGAGGTCGTCTACCAGTTCGACCGCGCCGCGCGCCACCGCGAAGTTGCCGAACAATTGCTTGCCGGCGGCAAGGCCTATCGCTGCTACGCGACGCCGGAGGAACTCACGGAGATGCGCGAGAAGGCGCGCGCCGAGGGCCGTACGCGCCTCTATGACGGCCTGTGGCGCGATCGCGATGCCGCGGAAGCACCGGTCGGGATGAAACCTACCATCAGACTGAAGTCGCCCCAGACCGGCGAAACCGTGATCGAGGATCAGGTCCAGGGCCGCGTGGTCTGGCAGAACGAGAATCTCGACGACCTCGTGCTGCTTCGTGGCGACGGCAATCCGACCTATATGCTCGCCGTCGTGGTCGACGATCACGACATGGGCGTTACCCATATCATTCGCGGCGATGATCATCTGATCAACGCTGCGCGTCAGAAGCAGATCTACGATGCGCTTGGGTGGGACATTCCAAGCATGTCCCACATTCCCCTGATCCACGGACCCGACGGCTCAAAACTCTCAAAGCGCCACGGTGCTCTGGGCGTGGATGCCTATCGCGCCATGGGATATCTGCCGGCGGCGTTGCGCAATTACCTGGTCAGGCTCGGATGGAGCCACGGTGACCAGGAGATATTCTCGACCGAGGAGATGATCGCCGATTTCGATCTGCCGGCGATCGGCCGTTCGGCCGCGCGGTTCGATTTCGCCAAGCTCGAGAACCTCAACGGTCACTATATCCGTCACGCCGACGATCAATCTCTCGTGACCATGTTCAGCGACGTGCTGAACTATGTCCCTGGCGGTTCCGACCTCAAGGCCAAGCTCAACGACACCACGCGCGCGCAATTGCTGCAAGCGATGCCGAGCCTCAAGGAGCGCGCCAAGACGCTGATCGAGTTGATTGACGGTTCGTATTTTATCTTTGCCGACAGGCCGCTCGAGATCGAGCCAAAAGCAGCGGTGCTGCTGACGCCGGAAAACCGCGAACTGATCGGCCGGCTTCGCCTGGCGCTGGAGACCGTCACGCCCTGGACCTCGGAAACCACCGAGGCGGCCTTGCGCGCCTTCGCCGACCAGGCCAACCTCAAGCTTGGCGCGATTGCCCAACCGCTCCGGGCGGCGCTGACCGGGCGCACCACGTCGCCGGGAATCTTCGACGTGCTGGCCGTGCTGGGACGGCAGGAATGCCTGGCCCGGCTTGGCGATCAGGCCCCCTCTTAGCAGGGGATTGCGTCCCAACGCTGGCCATCTTGCAGTGCAAACAGCAATACGATACCCATTCGAACAGCGCTTCTGGAATATCCGTCTTCCCTCGCCATCTATCGTGTTATGGCGCACGCGGGGGCCTCCTTCGCAACGATCTCATCGGGGACTTCACGATGGACGCAACATCCAAAACCAAAACCGCAACGCTGACAGTCGGCAACAAGAGCTACGATTTCCCGATTTTGAGCGGCACCGTCGGGCCGGATGTCGTCGACATCGCCAAGCTCTATGCCCAGTCCGGGATGTTTACCTATGACCCGGGCTTTACTTCCACCGGCAGTTGCCAGTCCAAGATCACCTATATCGACGGCGACGCCGGTATCCTGGAATACCGCGGATATCCGATCGAGCAGCTCGCGGAAAAAGGCGACTTCCTCGAAACCTGCTACCTCTTGCTCTACGGCGAGCTGCCGACGGCGACGCAAAAGGCCGATTTCGACCAGCGCGTGATCCATCACACCATGGTTCACGAGCAGATGGCGCGATTCTTCCAGGGCTTCCGCCGCGACGCCCATCCGATGGCGGTGATGGTGGCCTCGGTCGGCGCGCTGGCCGCGTTTTACCATGACTCCACCGACATCACCGACCCGACCCAGCGCATGATCGCATCGATGCGCATGATCGCGAAGATTCCGACGCTGGCCGCGATGGCGTTCAAATACACGATCGGCCAGCCCTTCGTTTATCCGAAGAACTCGCTGAGCTTTGCCGAGAATTTCCTGCACATGTGCTTCGCGGTGCCGTGCGAGGAGTACAAGATCAATCCGGTTCTGGCCGACGCGCTCGACAAGATCTTCATTCTGCACGCCGACCACGAGCAGAACGCCTCGACTTCCACGGTGCGGATCGCCGGATCGTCGGGCGCCAATCCGTTCGCCTGCATCGCCGCCGGCATCGCCTGCCTGTGGGGACCCGCCCATGGCGGAGCCAACGAAGCGGCGCTGGCAATGCTGGCCGGCATCGGTACGGTCGATAAAATTCCTGATTTCATCAAGCGGGTGAAGGACAAGAACAGCGAAGTCCGCCTGATGGGCTTTGGGCATCGCGTCTACAAGAACTACGATCCCCGCGCGAAGATCATGCAGAAGATGTGTCACGCCGTGTTGGCGGAGACCGGCCATGGCGACGATCCGATGCTGAAAGTCGCGCTGGAACTGGAAAAGATCGCGCTGCACGATGATTACTTCATCGAGCGGAAGCTCTATCCGAATGTGGACTTCTATTCGGGCATTACGCTGAAGGCGATGGGTTTTCCCACCTCGATGTTCACGGTGCTGTTCGCGGTGGCTCGCACCGTCGGCTGGATCAGCCAATGGAGCGAAATGATCGAAGATCCGCACCAGAAGATCGGCCGTCCGCGGCAACTCTATACCGGCGCCGCGCATCGCGACTACGTCGATATCGCCAAGCGCAAATAGCCGCGTAGATCATTCGAGGCCTCCGAGGGCGGATGCGGTCAACCCGCATCTGTCCTCGCTTGCCGATGCGCGCTAATTCGATCCGCGGGATTTGCGTAACGTCGCCAGCACGATGTCGGCGGCCTGGATACTCGGCGGCTGGCCGCCGGTCGACATGATCGCGTCGATCCGGGCAAAGGCGTCGATCTGCCGCCGCCGCGAGGGCGTGTTGCCGAGGACTTCGCGCAACGCCGGCGCCAGTTTCGCCGGCGTGCAATCCTCCTGGAGGAACTCCGGTACCACATTCTCGCCGATCACCAGATTTGCCAAAATCGCCGTGCTCGAGCTGATCGCGCGTCGCAGAATCCAAGCCTCCACGGCCCCGACCTTGTAGGCGGCGACCATCGGCACCCCGGCGAGCGCGAGCTCAAGCGTCGCGGTGCCCGATTTGACGAAAGCCGCGTGCGCGATGCGGAATGCCGCTTTCTTCTCCTGTTCACCGACGATGACGCGCGGCTGGACCGGCCAGCTTTTCAGGCCCTCCCGAACCACGTCCCGCAAATGCGGCATGGTCGGAAGGATCAGTTCGAACGGCACGTCCAGCAGTCCCAGCGTTTCGCCGAATACCGCCATGTGATGGTTGATCTCGCCGCGGCGGCTTCCCGGCAGCACCAGGAGAACCGGCGGTTGGTCGTCGCGGCGCCGTTGCTCGTCGGCACCGGGCCGCAGCAAGCTAATTTGTTCGACCAGGGGATGACCGACATAACTGCATGGCGGACCATGAAGCCGGCGATACGCCTCCGGTTCGAACGGCAGCAAGGCAAGGACATGATCGACATAGCGGAGCATCGCGCGCGCTCGACCCGGCCGCCACGCCCAGACCGAAGGGGAAACGTAATCGATGATCGGAATCGAGGGATCGCGGGCCCGAACCCGTCTTGCCACCCGATGGGTGAAGTCGGGACTGTCGATGATCACGAGAATGTCCGGCGCGGCTTGCGTCACCGCGTCAGTGGTTTCCCGGATCCGCCGCAGGATCATCGGCAGCTGCCTTACGACCGCCGAAAATCCCATGATCGACAGTTCTTCGATCGGGAACAGCGACGCCAGCCCTTCGCGCGCCATTGACCGCCCGCCGACGCCCTCGAACCGGACGGCGCCGCCGAGGCGCTGGCGCAACACCTTCATCAGGTTGGCGCCAAGCCGATCCCCCGATTCCTCCGTTGCGATCAGAAATATCTTCCGCGCGACATCGGCGGTTGCTCGCCCCGGCATCACGCGGGCAACCCGGTCACGAAAAGACCTGCGGCGTCCGCTGCCTCGATCATGACCTGAGGCTCGACCACGATGGTGTTGCCGGCGACGATTGCAATCCCGGCAAGCTGAGCCGCCGCCGCGCCTTCGACCGTTCGCGGCCCCATCGTCGGCAGATCGAAGCGCAAATCCTGTCCGCTCTTGGGTGCCTTCACTAGCACGCCCCGCGCGATCCTGGCTCGAATCCGACCTTCCGCGCGCAGCCGCGCGACACGCGCCAGCAACCCGTCGGTGCCTTCGATATCTTCCACCCCGACCACGTGACCGTCGATCACGATGGCGGCCTGACCGATGTCGAAGGCACTGAGCGCATGCAGCACCTCGCGTCCCCTGGCGATATCGGCAGCGGCATTTTCGTCAGGCGATGCCCGGGTGAGACAGCCCTCGGGCATCAGCAAATCCGGGGCGACATCCTTGATTCCCACCATCCGGAATCCGTCCCGTTCGAGAATGCCGCCGATTCCGGACAGCAAGTGATCGTCGCCGCCCCGAAAGGCCGCCAGCACGCGAGGGATAACGCGAAGCGTACCCCAGTCGAGGCGAATTTCGGATAGCGCCGGCCGCACCAGGGTACCGATGAAAACCAGATCGCGGCAGCTTTCCGACCGCAACAATCTTGTCAGCCTGCCGATTTGCCCGATCGAAATCCAGTGGTAGCGGAAGCGTTTCACCCTGGCTGGATCGCAGGAGCCGCGCAGCGCGAAAAGAACCGGCTCGATGCCGCGCGCGATGAGAGAATCGGCGACCGCGAACGGCATGACGCCACCCGCCGCGATCAAGCCAATCGGCGATGAAATTTCCAAAGCCTTGCCGGTCATGGCTCTGGCGACCCCATTGTCAATGTCTGTTGCGGTCGCCAGCCGGGAGGCACAAAGCGCGAAGCTTGCCGTTGCCGATGAAGGTCAGGATTTCCTTGATTGCGGGATCTGCGGTTGCCAACGGCTGCACCTGGTTCAGTCTTTCGGCAAAAATGCCCGGGCCGTGAAACAGATTCTGATAGAACGACCGCACCGTGGCGAGCCGTTCGCGGGTAAATTTGCGGCGCTTCATGCCAATGATATTGAGACCTTCGAGGCTGGCGTACTGGCCATTGGCGAGCCCAAACGGAATCACGTCGCCGCGAACACCGCAGATGCCGCCAACCATCACCTGGGGGCCGATCCGGACGAATTGGTGGACCGCCGACAGGCCACCGATATAGACGAAGTCTCCGATCTCACAATGGCCGCCCAGAGTGGCCGAGGTCGCGAAGATAACATCGTTTCCAACCACGCAATCATGACCGACGTGACTATTGTTCATGAAATATCCGCGAGCTCCGACCCGCGTGAGACCACCGCCCTTCTTGGTTCCGACATTCATCGTCACGCCTTCGCGAAGGCAACATCCCTCCCCGATTTCCAGCCGGGTCGGCTCACCGCGATAGCTCAAATCCTGCGGAGGTCCGCCGAGCGCGGCAAATGGATAGATGACGCAGCCGGCACCGATTGTCGTGTGCCCGACCACGCTGACATGCGCGATCAGCTTGCAGTCCGCGCCGATCACGGCGTGCGGACCGATGACGCAATAGGGGCCGATCGACGTGCCCGCGCCGATCACAGCGCCATCTTCGATCCGCGCGGTGGGGTCGATCGTGCTCATCGAATGGTCCGGAATCAGCCAGTATCGTTTGATGAATGTGTCAGGTTTTCAGCTGGTTAGCGCGACATAACGATGCTGTCCAGTGACGTCTGGTTACCCTGTGTTTCAGTCTATTTGGGTCCGAAATCCACGCCAGCGGGGAGCGACGTATCGGTCTCATCAGTCGGTCAGCATTGCGCCAACGTCGGCTTCGGCGACGGTCGTGCCATTGACTTTGGCGTCGCCGTGAAACCACCACATGGCCTTGCGCCTGCCGATGGTGCGCATGTGGTATTCGACGGTATCGCCGGGCATCACCGGCTTGCGGAACTTGCATTTGTCGATGGTGAGAAAATAAACCGCGCGCGGTTTCTGCGTGCCCTCGATCGAGAGGATGCCGATCACCCCGGCGGTCTGCGCCATGGCTTCGATCATCATCACCCCCGGATATACCGGACGCTCGGGAAAATGGCCCTGGAACGACGGCTCGTTGATGGTGACGTTCTTGATACCGATGCCGCTGTAATCGCTCCGGATATTGATCACCCGGTCGATCAGCAGCATGGGATAGCGATGCGGAAGTGTCTTGAGGATGGCATTGATATCCACCGCCTCAATGATGATCGGTGCCTCCGTCAAACGCGGCCCACTCCCTTCGGATCGGTTGCGCCGTCGCGCGCCAAACGCGCCTCCGTCAACGCGGCGATATCAGCCCGCATCGAGGGAAGCAGTTGCCCGAAAAATGTCGTCTGCGCCATTCCACCCGTCGCGGTCCGGCCTGCGGTCAAACTCAGAACTGGGTCCCGCCGCCGAACATGAATTGCTGCACGACGTCGTATTTGCCCTTGGTGACCGGGACCGAGTAATCGAAGCGAAGCGGTCCGAACGGAGAGGCCCAGATCAAACCGACACCGACCGAACTGCGGATGACGTTCGCATCATCGAAGACCATTCCGCAATTACAAAAATGTCCGTTGACCATGCCGTTGACTTCACCGGTGGCGGCCCACTGCGTCGGCCCCTGATAGTCCCACAACGACCCCGCGTCGGCGTGAATGGCGCCCTTAAGACCAACGTCCTTCGGCAGGAACCAGAACGGCATCTGCAATTCGGCCGAAGCGCCCCAATATTTGGTGCCGCCGAGCGCGTCGCCCGTTCCAGTATAGGGGAAGAAGGTCAGATCGCGCGGACCTATGCCGTTGGGAGCAAAGCCGCGGATCAAATTGGGACCCATCTGAAACTGGTCAAGCATTCGAAGGCCACTGTTGCCGACGCTGTTGAGCATACCGGTCTGAAGGTGGATCAGACCGACGACATCCGCAACCAGCGGAGCGTAGTACTTGGCGTCGATCGCGGACTTCAGGTAGCTGACGTCGCCGCCGACGCCGGCGAAGTCCTGTTTGAAGTCGACAAGCAGGCCGTCCGTTGGGTTCTTGTTGTTGTCCAGGGTGTTGTAGTCCAGCGAATAGCCCACCGCCGAAGTAATCGCCGGACCGTTTGCCAACTCCTGCCGAACCGGCAATGAGGACTGGCCGGCACCCAAACAACCCGGAGGAAGGCCGGCCTGAGAGTTACCGGTGGGATCAACGCCGCCCAAAACCTGAATGATGTAATTCGGCGTCGGGTAGAATGGCAGTCCGGCCGCGTTGGCGGGAGAAAGGTTGTTACAATTGTCGAGCGTGCTGGGCAGCGTAATTTCCTGCCGATAGAGCGAATATCGAAGCTGCAGACTCAGGTCTTCGCGGAGCTGGAAGCCCAGTCTCGGCGAGAATCCGACGGTTTGGGTGCCGTAGGAAATATAGATGTTGGCCAGTTGCTCGCGATAATACACGTCAAGGCCGAACGCGACACGGTAGTCCAGCAAATAGGGCTGGACGAACGAAAACGAGACCCCGCGCGCATACTCGCCATATGTGACCGACGCTTTCGCGTACAGACCGCGGCCCATGAAATTACGCTCGGAAATGCTGACCTCGGCAAGCGGACCATCGACCGTTGAGTAACCGCCCGACACCGAGAAGTCGCCGGTGGATTTCTCTTCCAGATCGACATTGAGAATCACGCGATCGCTCGAGGAGCCGGGCTCGGTGGTGATCTTCACGGTTTTGAAGAAATCGAGGTTCTTCAGGCGGCGCTCGGCGCGATCGACCAGCGCCCGGTTGTACGCGTCGCCCTCGGAGATATCGAATTCCCGGCGGATCACATAGTCCCGCGTACGGGTATTGCCGCGCACGTTGATGCGCTCGATGTAGGTCCGCGGGCCTTCGTCGATGGTGAAGACGATCGAAACGGTGTGCGCCTCGAAATTTCGGTCGCCGCGCGGCCGCACGACCGCAAACGCATAACCGCGCCGCGAGGCTTCGATCTGCATTTCCTCGACGGATTTCTCAAGCGCTTCGGCATTGTAGATCGACCCGACACCGACCCGCGAAAAGCTTCTAAGTGTATTTCCGTCAAGCGTGGCAATGCTGGACTGAAAATCGACCGACGCAACCCGATATGGCAGGCCCTCCTCGATCTTGAAGGTCACCAGGAAGCCCTTGCGCCCCGGATCGTACTCCGTCAGCGCGGCCACCACCTGAACGTCGGCAAAACCGTGCTTCAGATAAAAGCGGCGAATCAAATCGCGATCGGCTTCGATCCGATCCGGATCGTAGAGGTCACCTCCGGCGATAAAGCTGAGCAGATTCGATTCGTGCGTCTTGATGACGTCCTTCAGCCGATAGGACGAATAAGCGGAGTTGCCGATGAACTCGACCGACTTGATGCCGGTTTTCCCGCCTTCGGTAATCGTGAAAATGAGATCGACCCGGTTGTTCGGCTGTTCGATGATTTCCGGAGTGACGGTGACATCATAACGGCCGGCGTGGCGATAGACTTCGACGATGTGCAGGGCGTCGGCCTGAACCATGGGGCGCGACAGCGTACCGCGCGGCTTGGATTGTACTTCCGCTGTCAGCTGCTCGTCCTTGACCTTCTTGTTGCCCTCGAAGGCCACGCGCCCGATCACGGGGTTCTCGACCACCGTCACCAATACCCGGCTGCCCGCCTGGCTGATTTTCACATCCTGGAACAGGCCGGTCGCGATCAGCGCTTTCAGGCCGTCATCGAGACGCACCTTGTCAAGACGACCGTCGGGACCCGGCTTGAAATACGAGCGGATGGTCTCGATTTCGACGCGCCGGTTGCCCTCGACCTGAATCGAAGCAATCGTCTGGGCGGCGGCAGGCAACGACACAAGCAAAGCGGCCAGCGGGGCGGCGACCGGCATGGCGAACATCATCAGGGCGGCCAACAACCTCCCCCGAACTCGCATTCCAAAATTCATGCGCCACGCGCCCTTGTCATCCCAATGCCGGTTCGTACCCCTACGAACCGACAGATTCCCATTATTGCCTCGCTTGTAGCCAATTTTGCCAAGACGGCAAACAGCCTATTGCGCTGCAATTTCATTTTCATTCCAAGACGTTGCCTATCGGCCACGCCGTTCAAACGGGGCATTATGAGCCCGCCAGATGAAGGATGTCGTTATAGGTGGCAAACACCATCAACATGAGCACCAGCCCGAGCCCGATCCGGAACCCCATCTCCTGTGCCCTGTCCGACAAGGGGCGCCCGCGCACGGCCTCGACGGCATAGAACAAAAGATGACCGCCATCGAGCAGCGGAACCGGAAACAGGTTCAGCAACCCGATCGATACCGAGAGCGCTGCGCATAGCTGCAGAACGAATTGGAAGCCAAGGCTGGCGGCTTGGCCCGAAAGCTGCGCAATCCGCAGCGGACCGCCGACATCCCCTGAACTGCCGGCTCCTACGAACAACGACCCCACAAACTTGAAGGTGCCCGCGATGATAAACCAAACCTGCTCGATGCCTATTTTCAAGGATTCAAAATAACCGACGCTCGCGGTCCTGGGATCGTTGGGCTGAGCATTATATTGAATACCGAGCTGGCCGACCCGGTGAGTGTTCCCAAAGAGATCTTTCACTTCCTTGAGTGCCGGCGTCGCCGTCAGCGTGACGAAGTCGCCGTCTCGTTTCACATGGAAAACCAGCTTGGAACCGGCGTTTGTTGAAACGATCCTTTGCATGTCGGCGAAGCTCTCGATGCCACTTCCATTGATCGAATCCACCACATCGCCGACTTTGAATCCTGCGGAAGCTGCGACGCTGTCAGGCTGGATAACATCGACTCGCGGGATAGAGCTCGGCTTGCCGTAGTACAAAGACATCCCGGCAAAGATCACGATCGCCAGAAGGAAATTGGCGATCGGACCGGCGGCCACGATCGCCGCACGCGGTCCAACCTTCTTGTGGTGAAAGCTGCCCGCGCGCTCCTCTTCGGACATGTTGCTGAGTGTTTCGGAGGACGGCGTCGAAGCCTCGCTCTCGTCGCCGAAGAACTTCACGTAGCCACCGAGCGGGATCGCCGAAATCTTCCAGCGCGTCCCGTGACGGTCGTTGAAACCCGCAAGTTCCGGCCCAAAACCGAGCGAGAAAGTCAAAACCTTTACGCCCGCCCAGCGGGCAACCACGAAGTGACCGAGTTCATGGAAGAAAACGACGATCGTCAGCACGAACAGAAAAGGAATGATGTAACCGATAAAGCCATGACTCAACGTATTGAAACTATGCAGAAAAAACTCGGCCATCCGATTTCCCTTCACCAGAGCCGAAGGCCCTTGTCCCCACCCTCTAGGATGCCTTTGCGGCAATTTGAGGCAAGAGGGTGGCAGCCTTATTTCGCGCGTTATGGTCAACGGCGATGGCGTCGTCGGCGGACGTCAACGGCGCAAGATTGCCGGAACGTACCCAGGCGTCCATCGTCGCTTCCACGAGCCGCGCTATCGCGCCAAATTTGATCTTGCCGCCAATAAACGCCGCTACAGCCACCTCGTTGGCGGCGTTGTAGACCGTGGTCGCGCCACGGCCGGTCCGCAGCGCATCGTAAGCGAGCCGAAGTGCCGGAAAACGATCGAAATCCGGCGCCTCGAAGGTCAGCTGCCCGATCCGGGCGAGATCAAGCTTGGCTGCCGGTCCGACAATGCGATCGGGCCAGCCGAGGCAATGTGCGATCGGCGTGCGCATATCGGGCGCCCCCAACTGCGCGACCACCGAACGATCCGAAAATTCGACCATGCCATGGATGATCGACTGCGGGTGCACCAGAACATCGATCTCGTCGGGTGTCAGCGCAAACAGATACGAGGCCTCGATCACCTCGAGCCCCTTGTTCATCATCGAGGCCGAATCGATGGTGATCTTCTGTCCCATGCTCCAATTCGGATGTTTCAGCGCCTGCGCCAGGGTCGCCTGCTCGATATCGGCGCTCGTCCAGGTCCGGAAAGGTCCGCCCGATGCGGTGATAATGACGCGAACCAGTTCATCCCGATTGCCAGAACCGAGTGCCTGAAACAGCGCGTTATGTTCAGAGTCGGCGGGCAGGATGCAGGCGCCGGCTTTTGCCGCGCGCTGCATGAAGAAATCACCTGCGCATACAAGGCATTCCTTGTTCGCAAGCGCGACAGTCGCACCGCGATCCACCGCCGCGAGCGCCGGTTTCAATCCGGCCGCGCCGCTCACAGCGGCCATGACCCAGTCCGCCGGACGTGCGGCAGCTTCGATGATAGCGCTTTCGCCTGCGCCGCATTCGGTGCGGGTACCGGCCAATGCGCCTTTCAATTCGGCGAGCCGGCCGGGATCGGCGACCGCCGCAAACCGCGCGCCGAATTCCCTTGCCAGTTTCGCCAGGCCATCGACGTTGGTGTTGGCAGTCAAAGCCTCGACACGGTAGCGGTCCCGCGAGGCCCGCAGCAAATCCATCGTGCTGTCGCCGATCGAACCGGTGGCCCCCAAGACGGTCACGGCACGTGCGGCGGACGCCGGGGCTTTGCTATTACGCAATGGTACTGCGCTCATAAATTTCACCAAACCATAAGACCGCGGCCGACGCCATCCACGCCACCCCGCAAAAACCCGAAAATCGCCGCCAGGACCACCGCCGCGACGAATCCGTCGAGCCGATCGAGCAATCCGCCATGCCCGGGAATGATCTGGCTGGAGTCCTTGACGCCGAAACGGCGTTTCACCGCGGATTCAAAGAGATCGCCGAACTGGGAAACAATCGACAAAGCCGCGCCCAACAGCAGCAAGGGGCCGGTTTTGCCCAATCCGAAGGCCGCAAAGCCCGCAGCGACGACAAGGCTCGCTGCAAAGCCGCCGATGGCACCGGCCCATGTCTTCCTGGGGCTGACCCGCGGCCAGAGTTTCGGTCCGCCAATACCGCGGCCTGCGAAGAAGCCGCCGATGTCGGTCACCCACACCACCAGGAGGATCAGGATCAACCCGACGAATCCCCAGGCCTGATCGAGGCGCACCAGCACCGATGCCATCTGTGCAGCGGCGGCATAGCCAAATCCCGTCGCAACCCAGCCGCGCCGCTCCGGCGAAAACAACGCGACGCCGGCCAGGCCCAACCCCAATGGCACGAGCGACGCATCGATCCGTCCGGACGCGAGACAAAATCCAGCGATTGCAAGCCCAACGACACCTGACGCGACCCCGCGTGTCTGATGCGCGGCACCCAGGATCATCAGCCATTCCCAATAGAGGCCGATCGCCGCCAGGGTCACCAGAGCGGTCCAGAGCCAACCGCCGGCATAGGCAATCGCGATGGCGACCGGTGCGAGCACGAGCGCTGCAATAACGCGCGTGAGCAGATTGCGCGAACCCTGCCCGGCAACGGCCGCCGGCGCGGCTTCGCCCTCGGTCACGATCCGGTTTTCGCGGCCAGACCACCGAAACGGCGCTCCCGTCTGGCGTATTCGGCGATCGCACCCTCAAGCGCGGCCTTGTCGAAATCAGGCCAGTGGATCGGCACAAACACCAGTTCGCTGTAAGCTGCCTGCCACATCAGGAAATTCGACAGACGCTGCTCTCCGCTGGTGCGAATAATCAGATCGGGATCTGGAATGTCGGGCGCGTCGAGATATTGCCCGAGTACGTCGGCGTCGATCGACGAGGGTTCACGCTTGCCCTCGGCGACCTCGCGCGCAAGCCGCTGTGCCGCGGTGGCGATCTCCTGCCGCGATCCGTAGTTGAACGCGACGACGAGATGCAGCTTGGTATTGCCCTTGGTCAGTTCCTCGGCTTCGTTCAACAGCGTGCAGATATCGGGCTCTAGCCCGTCGCGCTCGCCGATCACGCGGACCCGGACGCCGTCGCGATGCAGGGTCGCAAGATCGTTGCGGATGAAGCGCCGGAGCAAGCCGAACAGGTCGCCGATTTCAGTCGCCGGCCGTGACCAGTTTTCCGAGCTGAAGGAGAAGATCGTCAGGTACAGGATGCCAAGTTCGCTGGCGGCGCGAACGACGCGGCGCAACGCCTCGACGCCCCGGCGATGGCCCTCCGCGCGCGGCAAACCGCGGGCCGCCGCCCAGCGGCCGTTCCCATCCATGATGATCGCCACATGCAGCGGACCGTCCGTTCGATCCGGTCCTTCAGTGGCGGGGGCGGCTGCGTTCGACATCGGTCAATCCCAAGGCGCTAAACGGTGAGGATTTCCTTTTCCTTGGCCGCAAGCAACTGATCGATCTCCGAAATCGTCCCGTCGGTTGCCTTTTGCACATCAGCGGCCAGACGCTCCTGATCGTCCTCGGAAATCTCGTGGTTCTTTTCGAGCTTCTTGACGGTGTCAAGACCGTCGCGGCGAACATGCCGCACCGCGACCTTTGCCGCCTCGGCATATTTATGCGCCACCTTCACCAGTTCCTTGCGGCGGTCCTCGTTGAGTTCGGGAATCCGCAGCCGAAGCACCTGTCCTTCGGTGGCGGGGCTTAAGCCCAGATTGGAATCGACGATGGCCTTTTCCACCGCCTTGACCATCGACTTGTCCCATACCTGCACCGAAAGAAGGCGCGGCTCCGGCACGCTGATGGTCGCGAGCTGGTTGAGCGGCATGTGCGTGCCGTAGGCGTCGACCTGCACCGGCTCCAGCATCGACGCCGCGGCCCGGCCGGTTCGCAAACCGCCCAATTCGTGCTTGAGAGATTGGGTGGCACCCTGCATGCGGCGCTTCAATTCGTTGATGTCGAAATTACCCGTGGGCATAACACTCTCCCCTCCTCAGAAACTCATCATCGAGGCCGCCAACCATGCGCCGGATGCTCTGCAAGCCCATCAGCCGGCGACGATGGTGCCGCGCCCCGTACCGCGCAGAATCTCGCCGATCGAACCCGGCTCGGCGATCGAGAACACGATGATAGGCAGCGATGTCTCGCGGGCAAGCGCGAATGCGGTCGCATCCATGACCTTGTAGCCGCCTTCGATCGCCTGCGAGTGGGTCAAACGGTCGAACCGCTTGGCGGAGGGCTGTTTTTTGGGATCGGCGCTGTAGACGCCATCGACATTGGTGGCCTTCAGCACGGCCTGCGCGCCGATTTCGGCGGCCCGCAGCACCGCGGTGGTATCGGTGGTGAAGAACGGGTTGCCGGTTCCACCGCCCAGCAGCACGATTCGGCCCTCGGCGAGATATTTGTGCGTCACACCGCGGGTGAACAGCTCGCAGATCTGCGGCATCACGAATGCCGACAATGTTCGCGCGGGCGTCCCTCGCCGCTCGATCGCGGCCTCGAGCGCCAGGCAGTTCATCACCGTAGCGAGCATGCCCATGGTATCGCCGGTTGGGCGGGAGACGCCCTGCGACGATATTTCCACGCCACGGACGATGTTGCCGCCGCCGACCACAACCGCGATCTCGGCGCCGAGTTCGCGGGCCGCGATCAGATCGCCGGCGATCCGATCGATCGTGGGCTGATCGATGCCGAAGGATTGCGCGCCGGCTAGGTATTCGCCCGAAAGCTTGATCACCACACGACGATAGATCGGCTCAGCCATGATGCGATCGCTTTCCTTCGCCCGCGCGGCAGCTACCGGCGCAATAACGGGCCGGAAAGCACTATTCCGGCGGTTATTTCTTGCCGCTGGCCGCTGCCACTTCGGCTGCGAAATCGGATTCCTGCTTGTCGATTCCCTCGCCCAGAGCATAACGCACAAATCCGGTCACCTTGATCGGTGAGCCGACCTTGCCCTCAGCTTCTTTTATCGCCTGGCCGACCGATTTGCCATTGTGCTCGGCATGGACCGAGGCCTGCTCCAGCAGACAGACTTCCTTGTAGAAGGTCTTCAAACCGGACTCGACGATCTTCTCGATCACGTTCTCAGGCTTGCCCTGCTGGCGGTATTTGTCCGCGAGCACGTCCTTCTCGCGCTTCACGACGGCGGGATCGAGCCCGGCTACATCCAGCGCCTGCGGATTGGTGGCTGCGACATGCATCGCGAGCTGCTTGCCGAGCGCGGCCAGTTCGTCGGCCTTGCCGGCCGATTCCAGCGCCACGATCACGCCCAATTTGCCCGCGCCTTCGATCACGGCGTTATGCACGTAGCTCGACACCACGCCCTTGCTGACTTCGAGCGAGGCCGCCCGGCGCAGCGTCATGTTCTCTCCGATGGTCGCGATCGCGTCCGCGATCGCGGTCTCGACCGTCACCTGACCTGCCTTCGCGGCCTTGATCTTCGCGACATCGGCGCCGACGTCGAGCGCGACCTGCGCGATCATCTTGACCAGTCCCTGGAACTGTTCGTTGCGCGCAACGAAGTCGGTTTCGGAATTGACCTCGACCACGACGCCCTTGGGGCCCGCGGTCAAAGCGCCGATCAGGCCCTCCGCGGCGACGCGACCGGCCTTCTTCGCGGCTTTCGACAGGCCTTTCTTGCGCAGCCAGTCGATCGCCGCCTGCATGTCGCCCGCGGTCTCGGAGAGTGCCTGCTTGCAGTCCATCATGCCGACGCCGGTGGTCTCGCGCAGGTCCTTGACCATCGCCGCAGTAATTGTTGCCATCGTTGCAAATCCTCTGCCTGTCAGGGCGATCGCGGCGCGGCCTTAGCCCTCGCTACCGTCGGCCACCAGGAACTAGGTAAATTGAAGTTGGTGGCCGGAAGGCTCCGGCCAACGCGTTTTGCGCTATTCGGCTTCGGCGGTCATCGCCTTGGCCTGAGCCACCCAGCCATCGGCTCGGCTCGGAAGTCCGACCTCTTCGCCGATCTTGTGCGCGGTGTCGTGATCGAGTTCGGCCAACTGCCAGTAGTGGAAGATGCCGAGATCGTTGAATTTCTTCTCGATCGTGCCGGATACGCCGGTGAGCTTCTTGAGATCGTCGGCCGCCCCGCGCGGCCCGGCAAGACCCTGGAAGCCCGCAGGTTGCGCCGCCACCGGAATTTCCTCGCGGACGGGATGGGCCGATGCGCCGACGTCGATGCCGGAATCGCCCTGCGCGCGCGAAATGCCGTCGATGACAGCCCGCGCGACCAGATCGCAATACAGCGTGATGGCGCGGCCGGCGTCGTCATTGCCCGGCACGACATAGGTGATCCCCTTGGGATCCGAATTGGTATCGACGATCGCGGCAACGGGAATGTTCAGCCGCTGGGCTTCCTGAATCGCGATGTCTTCCTTGTTGGTGTCGATCACGAAAATAAGGTCGGGGAGACCGCCCATCTCCTTGATGCCACCCAGCGAACGATCGAGCTTGTCGCGCTCGCGCTGCAAGGTCAGCCGCTCCTTCTTGGTGTAGGCGTTGGCATCGCCGGAATTGAGCACTTCATCGAGGTGTCGCAGACGCTTGATCGAACCGGAAATGGTCTTCCAGTTGGTCAGCGTGCCGCCGAGCCAGCGCGAATTCACGAAATACTGCGCCGACCGCTTGGCAGCTTCGGCGACGCCGTCCTGCGCCTGCCGCTTGGTGCCGACGAACAGGATACGGCCGCCCTTGGCGACGGTATCGCTGACAGCCTGCAGCGCGCGGTGCAACAGCGGCACGGTCTGGGCGAGATCGATGATGTGGATGTTGTTGCGCGCACCGAAAATGTAATCCGCCATTTTCGGATTCCAGCGGTGCGATTGGTGGCCAAAGTGAACGCCAGCTTCAAGCAGCTGACGCATAGAAAAATCGGGTAGCGCCATAGTTCAATTCTCCGGT
>Ga0182030_10009057_pt1 | contig 20462 bp, 18 predicted proteins | sample 812S3MmetaG_FD_121299 | JGI IMG/M metagenome (GOLD analysis project Ga0182030, IMG submission 121299) | Permafrost microbial communities from Stordalen Mire, Sweden - 812S3M metaG (Illumina Assembly) | ecosystem: Environmental > Terrestrial > Soil > Wetlands > Permafrost | place: Sweden... | reverse complement strand
GGCGTCCAGTTCCTTCTTCAGAGTCACCTCGACCTGGCCGAGGTTGAGCGTGATCCTTCCGTTCTTGGTCGAGACCGTCCCATTGCCGGTGCCGGTGAGCAGTTTGACCAGTTGCTCATGCGAAGCTCGGTTCGCCCCGACCCAGATCTTTTTGAACTGAGGCGACTCCACCGCCTTGAGCGTGAGCTGGTAGGTCACGCTCTCGAGACCAGAGGCGATCGGCGCAGCCAGGCCGGCGGCACGCGAAGGGAGCTGGTTCCTGATTCGAGCCTCGACGTCGGTCCGAGCGATGAGGTTGCTGCTGACTTGTTTTGCCACCTGGGTCTGGATGGCCGGGTTTGACGCCAGGGGTGCGACCGTCGCCACGTAGGTATCCGTGTTGAGGAGCTGATTGCGGGCGAAGACCACCACGACCGAGACGATGGCCAGTAGGCAGGCCAGGACGATCAGCACCCACGACGTGACGCCACGCCAGCGCTTTGGTTTCGTCGCCACCGGTTCAGTGGGGGCGGGCGATTCAACAATGGTCATCTGGTCACGTCACAATCACGTAGATGCTCTTCCCGACCAACCAGAAGCCCAAGAGCAGAGAGGCGATGATGATGACCTGGTCGGTATGTGATTCGATCCAATCCTTCACGCCGTGGAGGATTGCCTGGGCCCGTTCCGGGCGAAAGCCTGCGTAGAGCTCCATCACCAGGTACGTGGTGCTGGATACGACGCAGAAGAGGAACAGACCGATGTAACTCTGCCACGAACTCAGCTTGGCGCCCACGATGGTGGCCACCCCGGCGGCAACCAATCCCCAGGGCTGGGTCAGCGGAGCGATCCCGATGAGCAGCCATGGGGACATGCTGTCCAGGCCCGTCTGCCACTTCGGCTGCTTCTTCGGTTTCTTCGGCTTGGCCATCTTCCGACGTTGGCGAACAGCGATGAACAACAACGTCACGCCTATCAGCATCTTGACGGCCAGTGCAGCCAATGATGGCGCGGTGCTCGGCGCAGGAGGCTTGTTGCCGGTGGCGAGGACAGTGATGGCGACAACGATGGCCAGCGACAACAACCAGCCGAAGATGAATGCTGCACCCTTTCGGACACCGCCCTCAGCCATCAGCACCAAGAGGAAGGCGGTGAGGGGAATGGGCTCGAGGGTGATGACCAATCCGATGAGAACGAGTTCGAGGATCATGTCCCCATCGGATCACTCATTGTTCCGCCGCCATCTCCTTGAGAACGAGACCGTGAGGACCACGGCCGGTGCTGGGAACACCAAGGTGCCCACTACGTACATGTGCTCGCTCGCTACTCGACTTGGGCCGTCACGGGGCAGTGGACCATCAGGCCAGCAGCTTGGCCTTCTGCGTCTCGAACTCGGCTTCGGTCAGGACGCCCTTGGCCTTCAGGTCCGCCAGCTTGGATAGCTCCTCGGCACTGCTGGTAGCTGATGGGCCTGCAGTCTCTTTGACGTAGGCGCTGAACGCCTTTTGTTGTTGAGCGGCCTGGGCCTCTGCCCGCTCGTGCATCTTCGAGCCACGGGCGATGAGGTAGATGAGGATGCCGAGGAACGGGATGATGATGACAAAGAGGACCCAGAGCATCTTGGCCCCGCCGCCCAGGTCCTGGCTCCGGAAGATGTCAGAGAAGATGGCGATCATCAAGTAGATATAGATGACGAACATGAAGATCTCGAGCATCGTCCAAAAGAAGTCGAGCATGGGATAGGTGGTTGCAAGCATGGGAGTCCTCCACGATTTGTGTGCGGTCGGTTCAGCCTGACGTCTTCGAACGAGGACCAATCCACGAGGGCGGTCCAGACCGAATCCCGACAGGTTGGAACGCATGTATCGAATCACGACAGGATTCTGTGGTCATCACCCTTGGCGGGTGACTTCGGGACGCTGGTGGCTGATCCGTGGCCAGATCGGCCACCAGGCGGTTCCGTTCATCTAGAGCAGTCCGATCTCCCGAGCTCGGGCGATGGCCTGGTTTCTGTTGGCGACGTCCAGCTTTCGGTAGATGTGGGCCATGTGGGTCTTGATGGTGTTGACCGAGACGAAACAGCGTTCCGCGAGCTCGCTGTTGGTGTAGCGACTGGGGAGATAGGAGAGCACTTCCAGTTCACGGTCGGTCAGCGGGTCGGCGAGCTCTGTTCTGAGGACCGGGGAGGCGGCTACGAGCATTCTCTTCTGGAGAACCTCACGAAAGCCGGTTGAAACTCCGGGAAGGTCAGCCAACAGAGTCACGGAGGCCTGGCCAGCTCGGACGAACACCTCCACCAGTGAGTGTTGCTCGGCCAGCACCACGGCCCGCGAGAAGTCCGCTCGAGCGTCGTCGACGTGGCCTTCGGAGTCGGCAACACAGGCCAGGGTGATGAGCCGCTCGACACGCACGAGTGGCTCATCCTGCTCGGTGGGCGGGGGCAGTTCCTCGAGTGTCTTGCGAGCAAGGTCATTGTTTCCTGCGGCCAACGCGGAGCGGGCCACTTCGATGTTCACCGAGTGAGATCGAGAACGAACGCCATCCAGGAGGCCCAGCGCTTGGTCTGGCGCTCCAGTCTCCCAGAGGATGCGACCGTGGAGCGCCAGGAGGCGATCGGCAACGACCGGAGGAGGAGGCGTGCCAATGCTGTGCTGGCCCGAAGAGATGGTGGCAATCGCATCATCCGGTTGACCGTCGGCCATCTTCAGCGCGGCGAGGGCGAAGAGCGTGAGCCAGCGGAGGTTGCTTCGGTCATTGGCCTCGGCTCTGACGGTCGCCTCGTGGAGCGAGAGGGCTGCTTGATGGGGCTCGCCTCGCTCCAGGGACACGAGAGTCGCCGCCAGATAGGCGTCGGAGGTAGACGGGTGATTGAGTACGCCGACGGCTCTGGCCACGTCCAGCGCCTCGTCGGCCAGAGCCTGCGCCCGCTGGGTATGGCCGGTCCACGCCTCAAGCAGTCCAAGTGAGCCGAGGATGTGGATTTTCCAGATGGAATAGGCGGAGCCGGGCGTGATCAGGGCTCGTTCCAACCAGCTCCGGGCAACTTCGATGTTGCCGGCCAGGAAGGAGCCCCGGCCTCCCGAGACTCGGGCGATCGTCTCGAGTGACTGGGGATCCGCCAATCCCATGACGTCGGGGACTGGCGCATCTCCGAGGGTGGCGAGCAGGTCCAGCGTTGTGGTCGCCATCTGCATCGTTACCTCTGGGTTTGGCCGCCACTGCGCCATCATGGCGAGCAGTGCCTGGGCGACGACTCGCTCACCATGGGTGGAGCCCGGGTGGGTGGCCACTCGTCGAAGGATGTCGTCGGCTTCCGCCACGTCACCGTCGGCCACTTTCAGGGCACCGAGGAGGAGGCTGACATCGCGCCTGGTGACCCGTGCCGCCAGGGGAACCTGACGGATCCATCGGACGACGGTCTTCACCGTCCCCTGTTCGAAGACCTCAGAACCTCGAGAAACGATGACCTGAAGCGCCTGGCCCCATTCCCTGGCCTTTAGGAGGTATTCGACACCGGGGGTGACCTGGTCTCGTTCGAGATGCCAGGACGCGGCAGAAATCAGGAGCGCCTCCTCGGTGCCGGGGCTCTCGGCCCGGAGCCGATAGCGGAGGAGATCCCTGAACAGGTGGTGGAAACGGAACCACTCTCGATGACCGTCGAGGGGAATGAGGAACATCGATTCGCGCTCGAGCTCCTCGAGGATGAGTTGGGCATTGGGCTCACCGGTCAGGTGGCTGAGGAGGTCCGCGGTCATCTCATCCAGGACCGAGCTCTGAAGGAGAAACGAGCGGCGTTCAGCCGTCTGTACCTGCAGCACCTCTTCGCTGAGATAGTCCGCCACCAGCCTGTCACCGCCGCTGAAATGGCTGACAAAGGTATCGGCATCAGGGTGGGATCGGAGCGTCATGGCCGCCAGCTGTAGCCCGGCCACCCAACCTTCGGTCCGGTTGACCAGAGCGGAGACGGCGTCCGGGCGCATGGGCCACCCGAGTATGCGTTCGAGCAGTTCGGAGGATTCAAGGTGGTCGAACGCCATCTCGTCTTGGCGGATCTCGGTCAAGTGGCGGTGCAGGCGATAGCGACTCCACGCCAACGGCGGGTCCACCCGTGAGGAAAGCACGAGGTGGATCTGTGGAGGCATCAGGTCGACCAGCCGGCCCAGGTCCGAGATCAGCGTGGCATTGGTGAGCTGGTGAAGGTCGTCGATGACGATGACGACCTCGGGCAGCTCTGCCATCTGGGCGACCAGGGCTTCGAGCAAGGGGACGCCGATACCAGCGCCGTGAAGGGGCACCAACTCCGACAGCTCGCCGAACTCGGGATGGATCTCGCTCAGGCCGGCTAGAAGCCGTCGGGAGAAGCGGACGGGATCATCGTCGAAGGCGGTGAGCTCCAACCAGACGAACTCGACTTTGACCTGGCTGGCCGCCCACTGGGCCAAGAGGACGGACTTGCCCGCGCCCGCCGGCGCGATGATCAGCGTGAGCGGACCACTGAGGCCCTGATCCAGTCGTCGCAGCAAGCCAGGGCGGTCGACTGCGTGAGCCGGTGCGGCGATGCCTTTGGCCATGTTGTTGCGACCTTCCGCCCTCGTAGGTCCAAAGTGTGGCATTAACGGCACGGCTGTTCCAGTGGCGCACCGGGACGTTGGCTATCACCCTTTGGGGATGACGACTTCGCTTTCCGACAGGTCGACAATAACGCCAGTGCGTGTTCGAACTACGAGTAGGCACCGGTCAACGCCGCCTCGGCGGAACCCAGAGTCCTGCGTCGTGATCTCTTGACATCTGGGTCAGGCCAACAGTCGGACGGTAGTAGTAGCGCACGGTTCATCGTGCTCAGGAAAGAGCGACAGTGAGTCCAGAATCTTTCGAAATTGTGGTCAGGGGCCATCTGACGCCCACGCTGATCATCGCTCTCGATGGGTTCGAGGTCAGCCGGTATGCCGACGGCTTCACCTATCTGGTGGGCTGGGTGCCCGATCAGGCGCGGCTGTACAGCCTGCTCGGAGTATTGCGCGACCTGAACATCGAACTGAAGTCGGTCAACGCTGTTGAGATGTCGAGTGCCGATGGAGCCGACGGGGGAACCAACTACTAGTCCAGAGAAGAAGCCGGTGGCCGATCGAGCCAGGACAAGTCTGCCGGTTCCCCAAATCGCCCGCGAAGGATGATGGAACGAGTCACCCTCAGCGCGACGATTGGCTCATGACCATTCAGGACTCTCCAGGGGCGGCCGCGATTGGCGAGGAGAAGCCGCCCGCCCTCCACCTTTCCCCCGCCGAACGGGCTGCCAAGGGGAAAGCGGCGCGGGTTTTCGCCTCTCGGCAATTGCACGCCGGCTGGGAGCCGAGAGCGGACCGCCCGGACCCCGTGTCGCTCCTCGAGAGCCAGGCGGCGTCGAGGGTACCGGAGTTGGTCCCCATCCGCTATGGCCGGATGATGGTGTCGGCGTTCACCTTCTACCGGGGAGCGGCGTTGATCATGGCCTCCGACCTCTCCACCACGCCGGACTCCGGGATCAGGGTGCAGGCGTGCGGAGATGCCCACATGAGCAACTTCGGGGTGTTCGCCTCGGCTGAGCGGTCGCTGGTGTTCGACGTCAATGACTTCGACGAGACCCTGCCCGGCCCGTGGGAGTGGGACGTGAAGCGCCTGGCTGCCAGCCTGGCTATTGCCGGGCGAGAGCGCGGCTTCACCGACAAGCAGCGGTCGTCGATCGTCCTCGAGATGGCTGCGGCCTATCGCACCGAGATGGCGAAGCTGTCCCAGATGCGGGACCTCGATGTCTGGTACGCCAAGCTCAACATCGACAGTGTCATAGTGGACATCGGCGGCCAACTCGGTCTCGACGGCAAGAAGAAGCCCGACAAGGGCCTCTCCAAGGCGAAGGTCAACGCCGAGAAGATTGTGGCCAAGGCTCGGACCAGGGACAGCATGCAGGCCCTGGGCAAGCTGACCGAGACCGTGAACGGTGAGACCCGGTTCATCAGCAGCCCGCCCTTGATCGTTCCCATCGAAGAGCTCCTACCCGATGAACGGGCCAACGAACTGACCGGCCAGTTCCACAAGCTGCTGCACAGCTACGGTTCCACGCTACAGAGCGACCGTAGGCATCTCCTGAGCCAATTCCGGTTCGTCGGCGTCGCCCGAAAGGTCGTCGGCGTGGGCAGCGTGGGCACCCGAGCCTGGGTCATCTTGATGCTCGGCAGTGACGGCCAGGATCCGCTCTTGCTACAGGCCAAAGAGGCCCAGCCGTCTGTCCTGGCCGAGTTTGTGGGCAAGAGCGACTACTCGAACGAGGGGGAGCGGGTGGTAGCGGGCCAGCATCTGATGCAGGCCTCGAGCGACATCTTCCTCGGATGGGACAAGGTGCTCGGGCTGGATGGGGTCTACCGGGACTTCTACGTCCGCCAACTGCGCGACTGGAAGGGGTCAGCGGACACCGACACGATGATCCCTGAGGGCATGTCCATCTATGGGCGCCTGTGCGGCTGGACGCTCGCTCGAGCCCATGCCCGGTCCGGAGACCGAATGGCCATCGCTGGGTATCTCGGATCAGGCAAGGTGTTCGACCAAGCCATAGCCGCCTTCTCCGAGGCATATGCCGACCAGAACGAACGTGACTACGACGCCATGTTGCAGGCCGTGTCGAGTGGGCGCCTCGTGGCCATAACGGGACTCTGACTCGATGACCCGACCCTCGTGATCAGCTCCCCCGCCGAGGGGCCCGTGACGGAGCTCACGGGCCCTCCTCCCTCCTCTCCGCAGGTCGACCTTCATACGACCTCCGAGCTCATCGGTTCTAGGTACCTGATCAAGTTCCAGGAGGACACGCTCAGGCACCGGCCTTTGTGGATCCGCGTGATCATCGAGTACTTGGGGACGTTCATCCTGGTCACGGTGGCAGCCGGCTCGGGTGTCATCAATCACTACGCGGGTGGGGGACCGATCAGCAGGACGGCCGCCGTCATTGCCCCGGGGGCAGTGGTCATGGCCATGATCTATGCCTTAGGGCCGCTCTCCGGCCTACACATAAACCCGGCCGTCACCCTGGCCTTCGCCGGCCGGGGAGTGTTCAAGGTGGCTTGGGTCGTGCCCTACCTCATTGCCCAGCTCGCTGGCGCCGTCTCGGCCGCCCTGTTCCTCCAGGCCATGTACGGGCATGTCGAGTCAGGGGGCAACTACCCGATTGCCAGGCCCGGCGGGGAGTGGAGGTCCCTCATCATGGAGACAGTGCTGACGGCCATCTTGGTCACAGTGATCCTCAACACCGCCACCGGTTATCGCAGCATCGGGCACAATGCCGCCCTAGCCGTCGGATCGACGGTCGCTCTACTCGGGCTCTTTGCCAGTCCCATCAGCGGTGCCTCGATGAATCCGGCCCGCACCCTGGGCCCGGACATCGTCTCCCTGAACTTCGACGGATGGTGGCTCTACATCGTCGGCCCTCTCGCCGGTGCCGCGATAGCCGTGATGATCATCGGGCTAGTCCGAGGGCTCCCCGACAAAGAGGAGCGGGCGGCAGCCGAAGGTGACGCACTGCCACTTGAGCGCTAGCCCGAATGCGACCGATCCCCTCGGGCAATCTCCCAACGCCAATGTCTTGATCTGTCCGCTGAAAAGAACAACGACCCAAGGATGAATCTCACATGACCATAGGACCTGTTGAATACATCGTCGTAGGTTTCCCGGGAAACAAGTTCACGGGCGAGATCGCCCCTGAGCTCATCGCCCTGGTCGATTCGGGCACCGTCCGCATCCTCGACCTCATCTTTATTGGCAAGGACGTCGACGGGTCGGTGCTCGCCGTTGAGATCGACGAGCTTGAAGAGCTTGCCGGTTTCGCCGGCTTGGATGGGGAGGTCGGCGGTTTGATAGGTCCCGAGGACGTAGCCCTTGTGGCCGATCTGCTCGAGCCCAACTCCTCGGCTGCGCTGCTCATCTGGGAGGACGTGTGGGCGAACTCGTTCGCGGCCGCCGTACAAAGGGCCGACGGCGTCCTGCTCCAAGGCGCGCGAATTCCCCATGAGTTGATCACAGCCGCTCTCGCAGACTTGCCTGCATCGGTCTGAAAACCCCTTAGGAACCAGGAGACACGAACATGATGAGACGACGCCCCTTAGCTCGGATGGCCGTGCGGACGACCGTGGTTGCCGGTACCGCCGCAGCCGTCGGTGCCCACGCCGCCAACAGCCGGAATGCCCAAGCCAACGCCCAAGCCGCTGCCGCTCCCGAGCCCGCCTACGCATCGGCGTCGGTTCCGGAACCAGCCGCCCCCGACCCCATCGCACAACTCACCCAGCTCGCTGCGCTGAAGGACTCTGGTGCTCTGACCCAGGCAGAGTTCGATGCTGAAAAGGCCAAGATCCTGGGCTAGGACGCGAGGCGCTCAGCGGTCCCCGCTGCGCACATTCGATGACCTTTTCCGGGGAGCCAGGCAGTTCGGCAAACCAGTCGATCCTATTTCTGACGCAGTGGCCCAACTGATTAGGCTCCGGGTTCACACGCTCGACCGAGCCGCGACGCAGGAGGAAGCCGATGACGAGTGCAGACCTACTCGAGGATGCCTTCCAGCGAGTGCGCGATGCCGTCTATCCAGCTGTCAACGGCCTCTCGGTCGAAGAACTGACCTTCCGGCCAGACAGTGAGTCCAACTCCGTCGCCTGGCTGGTCTGGCACCTCACACGCATCCAGGACGACCACATCTCCGGACTGGACGGACATGAGCAGATATGGACGGCGAAGGGATGGGCAGAGAAGTTTGACCTCCCCTTCGATGTGAGCGACACCGGCTACGGACATGATGCCGAGATGGTGACCTCAGTGGCCGCCGATTCGCAGTCCCTCCTCGCCTACTTCGAGGATGTCCACGAAAAGACGCTGGCCTATGTGAAGTCGCTGCAGGAGAACGATCTGGACACGATCGTGGACGCCAGTTGGGACCCCCCGGTGACCCTCGGGGTCCGACTGGTGAGCGTGATCAACGACGACCTCCAACATGTGGGACAGGCCGCCTACCTGCGTGGAATCGTGCAACGCCGCTAGCTGGAGGGACCTACGCACGACCGGCTCGGACTGCCGTGGCCTTGGAGCGAGTCAGGATTCCGGCGTACCGGTCATTCCGTCGGCGCTTTCCGCCTTGAGAATGACCACCGAGTCATCGGCGACCATCAGACGCCCACCTTCGACGTCCCGAGGGTCCTACGACACGAGGTCGGAGAAGGCCGAGGCCTGATCGAACCCGCCGTCCTGGCGGGCCAGGGTCTGGGCGAGATCGAAGCTGAACCCGTCGACGCCCATCTCGGTGATCCGATGGCGCAGTGACTCCATGATCAGAGCCAAGGTCACGGATCGCCGCCGTTGAGGGAGGTGCCACACCCCGTGGTGTCGACGCATCTGGAACCGCCATCAGCGAGACGGCAAGACCGCGCCCCCAAAGGAATCGGTTCACAAGCGACCGACCTTTTGGTGTGGTAGCAAGCCGCTATGGGAACAGAGACTGAGACCGCCTTTGCCGAACTGCTCGCCGAACTGGGTGAACAGCACCGGCGACTGGTAGCTGAGCTGTCCGGCCCAGGTGACGAGCAGACCTTGCTCGAGGCTCACAAGTGGCTCCTCTCGATTCTCCAGGTGGCCACCGACACGCAGCTGTGGGCCGATCCCGCCCACCCAAGGTTCATCGAGATCGTCGGACCGTACAAGAAATGGGGTGGTGACAACTCCGATGCCTTCTACTGCTTTGCCCCGGTCGACCCGTCCCGGACGTACACGGTCGAGGTCAAACGGGGGGACGCCGTCTACCTTTCACTCACCGTCTACGGCGGTCCGAGGGACGGCCACTACTCCGAACGAATCGTCGGAAGCCTGAACGACCGCCAGGCGCCTCCGGATTCGGACGGGATGATCACGATGGTGCTCTCCCAGAGTGACCCGGGCGACGGCACACCCTGGATCGAGTTGGCACCGGACGCGGTGGCCATCATCACCCGCGACTATCTCAATGACCCGAACCGGGACGCCAGGGCGGTCTGGCACATCTCGGCGGTGAGCGAGGACGCGCCATACCGGGAGACCGACGCCGACCTCGCTCGTCGCTTTCGGGCCGCCCTCACCTGGTTACGGGACCAGGCGGCCATGGTCCCGCTGTCGTTGGGCGAGCCGAATACCGTGGACCCCCCGTATCCGGTGCCGACGACGACGTTCGGATGGGCGGCCGGAGACGCTGCCTACGCCATGGGGAGTTATGCACTGGACGACGACCAGGCGCTGATCCTGCGTGGCACCTCGCCCCCTTGCGCATTCTGGAACCTCTGCCTGTGGAACCCGTTCCTCCACACCTACAACTACGACTATGGGCGGGTCACAATCAACGGGGCACAGGTCCGCTACGAGGACGACGGCTCCTGGGAGATCGCCATCTCACCTACGGACGCCGGGCACCCGAACTGGGTGTCCACGGCTGGCCACCACAAGGGCCGGATCTGGTTTCGTTGGTTCCTGCCCGATGAGACCCCGGTGCAACCGGAGGTCGAGCTCGTCCAACTGGAGACCGTGAGCCGTCCATGAGCCGCCCGGCGGCCATCGTCCTCGACGACCTGCGCCAACCCCGGTTCACCGAGGAGGCCGCCGCCGTGCTGGCCATGATGTCCGAGATGGGGCAATCGGCATCGCTCTTCCCTGATGTGCTGACCACCTCCGCCACCGAGTCCACCGGACTCTATGACTTCGGGCCGGATGACTTCGCTCCCCGCCTCGATCTGTTGTGTCGCTCGCTGCGTGACGAGGCACGACTCAACAGCGTCGGCGTGCTGGCCCAATCGCAGTTTCTGATCGGTCTTCTGTCCAGTCGGCTCCTGGTGGAGAACCTCCTCACGGTCCATCCTGAGATCCTCAAAGAGCGCATCGTCGCCCCCATCATCATCTGCGGTCTGCCCAGGACGGGGACGACCCACCTCCACAATCTGATGTCCGCTGACCATGCGTTTCGGCCGCTGCCCTACTGGGAGAGCTTGGAGCCGGTACTGGCCGACCGGGACCGACCGGGGGACGGCGAGCCCGATCCCCGACTGGCCCGCACCGAAATGGCGGTGTCCTTCGTGAACTCGGTCATGCCCGAGTTCAAGCGCATGCACGAGATGACGGTCGACCACGTCCATGAAGAGATCCAGCTGCTGGCCATCGATATCTCGACCATGCTGTTCGAGACGATCGCCCCGATGCCGACATGGCGTGACGCCTATCTCGGCCGGGACCAGCGATCGAGCTATGCCTATCTGAAGAAGATCCTCCAGGCCCTCCAATGGCTGCGTGGAGGCTCCCGATGGGTTCTCAAGTCACCACAGCACCTAGAGCAGTTCTCCGCCATCTCCGACGTGTTCCCCGATGCCACCTTCGTCGTCACCCACCGGGACCCGGTGTCGGTCACCGCGTCGATGGTGACCATGCTCGCCTACTCGGCCCGACTGGGCCACGACCAGGTTGACCTCGAGTGGATCGGTGAGTACTGGAGTGACCGGCTGGAACGGATGCTCCGATCCTGTGTGGAGCAGCGGGACCTTCTCCCCGCCGCCCAGACCATCGACGTGCGCTTCGACGAGTTCATGCAAGACGACCTAGCCATAGTGCGCCGGATCTACGCATTAGCCGGCCAGCCATTCTCTGGTGAGTCGGACAGAGCCATGACTCGTTTCATGGATGCCAATCCCCGCGGGCGCCACGGGGATGTGATCTACGACCTCGCCCAGTTCGGTATCGATGGCGATCGGCTGCGGCGCAACTTCGCCTTTTATACCGAACGGTTCGGAGTGGCCGAAGAACGGTGAGCGCCGGCTGGATCGGGTCGCACTCGCCGACGTGCTTACACCGGGCGGCGGGGGAGCACGGTCCCGTCTTGGAGGCGTCGGAACCAGGAGGTGAACATGTCCTCGGTGTCGAGGCAGTCGTTGAAGCCGGCCCGGCGCAGGGCGATGGTGCTGTTGAGCACCCCGGACGTCGACAGCCCGGCGTTGAACGCCCAGTCGGCGTACAGCAGTGAGTTGGCGCCGACCAGATCGATGATGGACGTCGGCCCCGACAGGCCGTGGCGCTCGTGCAGCCGCCGCCACTCGGCATCTCGGCCGGCCAAGTCGTCGACGAAGGACATGGGCCGCTGGACCCCTGGGGCCATCCCGAAGCTCTCGGCGATCGACGGCCAGACGCTCGGCCAGTTGAAGGTGTCCCCGTTGGTGACGTTGAAAGTCGCCCCACGTGCCTCGGGGGCCTCAGCTGCCCAAGCCAGTGCATCGGCCACCAGGTCGCAGTCGACGGCCTCCTGCGCCCTGGTCGACTCGTAGGTGTGCCCTGGGAAGTCGAGCGCTCGGCCCTGCTCGCGCTCCAGCGCTGCATAGACGCCGATAGCCAGGAGTGGGTTCATATTCGACCCCGCGGCGTCGCCGTAGACGACGGTCGGGCGCAGGACCGTCAGTCCCCAGCGCCCAGTTCGTTGGCGGTCGAGGAGATAGTCCTCTTGGGCAAAGTAGAAGTTGGGATGGTCACGGCGGGGCTCACGCTCACGGAGCGGGAGATGCAGGCCGTCCAGTCCGAGGGCGGGATGATGGATGCCGTAGGCCTTGGTGCCCTGGAGGAGGGACACGTGCTCGAGACCGGTGGCCCCCCGTTCCAAGGGGTGGAAGAGGTTCCGGAGCATGGATGCGTTGCGCTCGATCGATGTTTGGTCAAACCACCCGTCGACCATTCCCGGTCGCTCGGAGACGGCTGCGTAGACGAGGTGGGTGATCTCTTTGCCGTGCTCTTCGGCGAAGAGCTCGCAGCCGCGTCGATCGAGAAGGTCGAGCCCGATGACCGTCGTTCCGGCCACGGCCGTGGCGCGCCGGGACACACCGATCGCATTCCATCCAGGTATCGAAGCAAAGCGGCGAAGAGCCGCTTGTCCCACCAGGCCGGATGCTCCGGCTACAAGGACCGTCTTCACTTGGCCAAAATAGCTCCGCCGAGGAGGCGGGCGGCCAGAGCCCCTCTGTGGCTGCGACGACGCGCGCGGAGGGAACGCACACGGCCCGGAAGTGACGTCGTTGGTAACCAAATCATCTCATTTGTAAGAATTTCGCAAGGTGACGTGCACATGACGAAATGTGACAGTAATGTCCACCAGGAAATTGCACAGCAGTTTTGCGGCGATCAGCCGGAGGAGCTTGTTCAGGGGGAAATTGTGCGTAAGCGTTCGATGCTCGCAGTTGGTTTGGCCGGAGCGACGGTGGCAGGGTTGGTGGCGTCGGTGGGGGTGAGCTCATCGGCCATTGCGGCCACCAGCAGCACCCCGATCGTGGTCGGTGGCGACGGTGACATCGCCATCGCAGGAGGTATTGCCCAGGGCTTCCAGGCCGGGATCTACCGGTTCAACAAGGCAGGCGGCCTCGATGGGCGGAAGATCCAGTTCACCGGATTCCTGGACGACGGGTTCAGCGCCAACACCAACTTGACCAATGCCCAACAGTTGGTCCAGAACCAGCACGTCATGGTGGTTGCTCCGATGAGTAGTGAGGTCGCATCGGCCTCGACCGGCGCCTTCTTGGCTCAATCCAAGGTCCCCTTCATCGGCTGGTCGGTCAACGCGGCCTTTGAGACCCAGCCCAACTGGGGATTCGGGATCAACGGTTCCCAGGGCAACCCGGTCGTGCAGAACCTGACCGTCAACCAGATCCTCGACATCACCAACAACGTGAATACGCCGAGCAAGGTGAAAATCGCCTACATCGCAGAGAACATCCCCGGCGGGATCATCTCCAACAAGGCGTTGGCCGGCACGGCCAAGTACGCAAAGATGACGGTCGTCTACCAGGAGGCACCGATTCCGGTCATTGGGACGACGAACTACGCCCCCTATGCCCAGGCCATCATCGGCTCCGGCGCCAACGTGGCCTTCGAGACCCTCGACTCGGCTGACGCCATCGGCCTCGCCGCGGCCCTCAAGTCGGCTGGGTTCAAGGGCAAGATCATCAACGGCGTCACGTACTTCCCGGGAGAGCTGGCCAGCCAGCCGAGCGAGGCTGCCGCTTTGAACGGCGTCTACGTGGAGAACGAGTTCCCCGCCGACGAGAACCTGACGGCCGCCACCAAGCAGGCGCAAAAGGACCTGGCCTCTGTCGGATCGCCGCCGTATCTGACATCGGGCGTGTCCGTCGGCTACTGGTCGGCCATTTTGTTGGAGCAGATGCTGAAGGCGACTCTGAAGAATGTGGGTGGCGATCCGAACAAGGTGACCAGTGCGGCCATACAGAAGACAGTGGTGGGGGGCTTCACCTATAGCGACCCGATCGCCGGAGGCATCGGTACCGAGTACTTCCCGGCGGCGAGCACGATCCCGACGGGTTGCGGGACCATGCTGCTGACCACGGGTACGACCTTCAAGCAGGAAGTTCCCTACCAGTGCCCGGGAGCCGTCAATGTGGTCACCAAGAAGGTCGTGAACCAGAAGACCGGCAAGTAGGCGAAGGCGGGATCACCGCCTGGGACTAACGAGTGGCTCGGTCTGCGCCGTTTTCGGGCGCAGACCGAGCCGTTCTCGCGCCCGAGGCGATGGCCCGAGGCGACGATACCGATCACATCGGAGCCGACGGTTCCGGCACTGAGGTCGGCGAACAGGGAACACGATCAGATACACCCACCAGGGGCGCTGGCCCCGGGCGTCCAGCTCGTGGTGGGCCTTGGCCGTCGTCCCTGTTGCCCTCACCGTTGGTGTGTGACCGAGGGCACTAAGGGGCAGTCCGCCATCTCGTCTCGCGTCGCATGGGCAACGTGAAGCTGATTGCGCCGGTCAGCCGGGCATAGCCCGAGCCGCCGTGGGCATAAGGCGGAAATGGACGGTTCGGAGAGCCCGTGACTGTCGTCGTGGCCTTCACCGTCAACGTCTCCAGCACGGCCACCAAGCTGGTGGTCGGCATTGTCCGTGGCTCTAGCGCCATGCTCTCCGATCACGCAGTCCATGGAGCCGTGCTACCGCCCGGGTTGTCGGAATGCCACGGTCTCAGCATGCAGCGAGGGATCGTCGTCCTGGACCCAACCGTTATGGCCGCGGCCGCGGAGTGTTCCGTCTCGATGGAAGGGCGCGGCACCTGTGGCTATGCCGACGGAGGTCAGTCCCAGCTGCGCTTCGTCGAAGGCCACAGCCAGGTAGTCGAGCGCGGAGGCCGTTCGAGATGAGGCCGCCGCGTCGGCTCGCTGCTCACCAGGCCACTTCCATGGCGCCGGTCAAGCGACTGAGCCGGCCAGCTGGTCCTGGCTATCGGCTTGCTCCTTCACCCGCTTCCAGGCCAGGGCCAGATAGACGAGGCCGCCCACCACCATGCCCAAGAACACGCTGAAGTCGGCCCCATATCCGAAAGAGTCCCTCGTGGCCCAGGTGATCGGGTTCAGCCAGTGGGGGAGGGAGAAGGTGACCGACAGAGCGGACAGGGCGGCGTACATGCCGAGCAGCTGGGCGATGACGGCAGGCCACGATATGCCCCCGCTCCCGTAATAGAGGCCTCCCCGGTCCGTCCGTTGCAGCTCGCTCGGCGAGTAGCGAAACCTCCGCATGGCCCAGTCGACGAGGAAGATGGCGGTCCATGGGGCGATCCACACGATGACCAGGTCTACGAAGTCCTTCAGGTAGGTGCTGAACGATGAGTTGAAGATGGCGTACAGCGTGACGGCCAGGGCCAGGACACAGTCGATGAGCACGGCGACTGACCGCTTCACATGCACCCCCAAGGCCTGGAGGGTGACTCCTGACGAGTACATGTCCAGGCTGTTGATGGCGAACAGTTGGGCGATGCAGAAGATGAGGAAGATGACGACGAACCAGGCCGGGATGGCACTCTGATGGGCGAAGGGGAGGAAGGCGTTGCTGGCCTTGCCCACGGTGGTGAGGAAGGTACCGACAGCGGCCCCGAGGGTCATGATGAGAACCTGGGGAATGGCTGCCCCGACGAACACCCAACCCACGATGGCCCGCTTGGATGAGTCGGGAGCGCAGTACCGGGTGTAGTCGTTGCCGCATTCGGCCCAGCCGAGCCCACTCAACGTGATGGTGAAGGCCAGGCCTTCCATCCAGGTCTGCCAGTCGGCACCGTGGGCGACGCCATGGGTGGTGGCGTGGGGGATGGCGAAGCCGAGCATCACGGCGAACAGGACGATGAACGGGATGACGAGGATTCGGAGCACTTTGACGATGCTGGCGTGGCCGAGGAACGGGAGGATCCCCTGGATGGCCACGGCCAAGAGGACGAAGATGACCTTGGTGGGGTCCCCCGGTGAGAACCCGGCCTTGATGGCGAGCACGAGTCCCGCCCCGACGATGAGGATCAGTCCCTCGACCTCGAACCCGATCTGGGTGATCCAGTTGAACACGGCGATGCCCCGGGAGCCGTTCGGCCCGAAGCTGGCCCGATTGATCGAGAACACGGTGGTGCCGGTCTGAGGTCCCTGGAGGCTGCACAGTCCGAGGAGGAAGTACGACAGGTTGCCGATGAAGATGATGGTGAGGGCCTGGGCGAACGTGAAACCGAAGGTCATGAGGATGGCGCCGTAGATGTAGTACTCGATCTGGATGCTGGCGCCTGCCCACATGCCCCCGATCGCCCGGGGGGTTGCCCATCGCTCGGACTCGGGGATGAAGTCGATGCCGTGTTGTTCGACGCGGAACACCAGGTCAGACTCCGACACCACAGGATCACTGCTGGTGTTCTCAACTGCGGTGGCCACTCGACCTCCTCGGACGTCCCTCAGCCTCGGCATTTGGCAGATACGCCACCTACTGACGTGTGCGACAAACCTTGCGTCTCCGCCCGAGGCCGTCAAGACGAGACGTGTGAACATCAGGTTTCCCGGTGCCGCCCCCCCCGGCCAACCGGTTCTCGCCCAGCCTGCCAGGCCCCCACGGCTGGTCCGGCGCTTGTAGCCAAAGTGGTGTGGTGGGGCTTGGAGACGGGCGCGGTCGAGGACCTGGCCGACGAGCTGAGTGCTCGGGACAGACAGGACCGGCCACCGGCGTGGTCACCCTCTTCCCATAGTTCGCCTAGTAATCCGGGCCAGCCCCGTCAGGCGAAGTCCGAGTCGGACAGGGTGGTGCCGGTGATGTCGACGCAGGTGGCCAGCAGGCCATCTTGGAGCGAGACATCACCGGCCGCCGGGTTGGCATCACGAAGCTGCTGGTGAAAGTAGTAGCGCCCGGACAAGGTTGCCCCGGGGTCGTCGCTCACGGCGAGCCACGCCTGGGTGACGGGTGCGGCCTCGAGATCATCGGGCGCACCGGGCCCTCCCATGTTGGTGGGGACCCAGCCGGGTTCGAGGGCGTTCGACAGCACCGACGGCCAGCGCCTTGCCACGGCCATGGCCAGCACGACGTCGAAGAGTTTGGAGTCGGCGTAGGCCTGCGAGCCATTCCACGCCCTCCGGCCCCACTGCAGGTCGTCGAGTCTAGGGTCCCCTCCCCTGTGCATACCCGAGCTCAGATACACGAGCCGCGCTGGCCGGGTGATGAGTGCGGTGAGGAGATACGGAGCCACCACGTTGACGGCGAACACCTGTGACAGCCCGTCGGCCGTCTCCACGCGAAGGGGCTCCCGGTAGCCGATACCGGCATTGTGGATCACCGAGTCGAACCGACCCGAGGCGTTGGCAGCTTCTGCGACCTCGTGCATGCCCTCGATGGTGGACAGGTCACCGATCACCATGCCCTCTGCTTCCGGCAAGGCATGGCGAGCGTCCTTCGCCCGTTGTTGATTGCGGGCGTGAAGGGTGACACGGTGACCCTCTCCGGCCAACAGGCGGCCGGCCATCAGACCGAGACCGTCCGATGAGCCGGTGATGAATACCCGTGCCAAATGGGTGCCTCCTGTCAGATAGTGAAAGCCGAAAAGATCCCCAGTCGGCGACGAGGATGGGCTCGGGGCCAGTGACCGGCCAGTGTCATCTCAGCCGATGTCGATGACCGGATCCAGCAGCTGGGGCCCCTCGTTGCGCGTGTTGCCTATGTCGGGGTTGACGGGGAAGTGGACGAGGGTTCCCTCAACTGTCGGCCGGAGCAGTGAGAGCAAAGTGTCGCCCCCGGTGACGTCCCGATCGAGCCACTTGTCCCACGACGACCGTTCCAAGACGACGGGCTGGCGGGTGTGGATGGGCATGTCCGGTCCGGCCTCAGTTGTGATGATGGTGGCCGTCCGCAGTTCGGCGCCCTCGGCATCCTTCCACCTCTCCCGCAACCCGGCAAAGACGACCGGCTCGCCGTCGGCACGCTTGAATGCGTAGGGCTGCTTTGGCGTGCCTGCCTTCCACTCGTAGAAGAGCTGCACCGGGACGAGGATCCGTTGGCTTTGGAACGCCTTGCGGTACATCGGCTTGGTGGCAACCGTCTCGGCCCGGGCATTGAAGGTGCTCTTTATGGCCGCTGGGTCCTTGGCCCAGCTCGGTACCAGGCCCCACCGGTAGGCGCTCATCGTGCGCAGGCCATCCATGCTCTGGGCGACGCCGAAGATCTGGGTCGTCGGCCCCAGGTTCCAACGCGGCCGCCACTCCTCAGCGAGCTCCGGGTCCAAGCCAACGTCCAGCAGCCTGGCCACCTGTCCCGGCTCGTCATAGAGGGCTATCCGACCGCACACGGCCCAAGCCTATGGGCAGAGGAAGGTCTCGGTGGCAGCGCGCCAGCGTGGCGCTGGCCCACCATTCAACAGGGGCACCCGTCGGGCCGGTCCCATGGGGAGGCCGCGCCGCATGCCCGCTCGGAGTTCCGTGCCGGCCGCACGGGAGGGCGATCGGGGACGTGCAGGTGGCCGACCGAGCGCTATGCCCCGTCGATGAAGTAGCTCTTGCGCAGCTCGCGCTTCAAGATCTTGCCCGAGGGATTCCGGGGGAGCTGGGCTGCGGTGAACGCCACCCGGCTCGGTACCTTGAATCCGGCGATCCTCTCGGCCAAGAAGTCCCGGAGCTGGTCGGGGGTGGTGGTCGACCCTGCCTTCAGTTGGACGACACAGGCGACCTCTTCTCCCAATCGCTCATGGGGGACGCCGAAGACCGCGGCCTCGTAGACGTCGGGGTGATCGTAGATGGCGCTCTCGACCTCGGCGCAGTAGACGTTCTCACCGGCCCGCAACACCATGTCCTTCGCCCGGTCCTCGATGTACAAGAAGCCGTCCTCGTCTATGCGACCGAGGTCGCCGGAGGCCAACCAGCCCTCCTTGATGGTCTCTGCGGTGTCCTCAGGCTTGTTCCAGTAGGCCCTGATCACGTTCGGGCCCTTCATCCAGACCTGGCCGAGTGAACCGGCGGGCAGAGGCCGGTCGTCCTCGTCACGAATGGCGACATCCATGATCGGGGTCTGGGCCCGACCGGTCGACGTCGGATTGTTCACGTAGTCGTCCCCGTTGTTGCCAGGGCCGAAGGCATTGGTCTCGGTCATGCCGTAGCCGATAGTGGGACGGCCGCCCTTGAAACCGTGCTCGACGCGGTCGCCCTGCTTGTCCGGAGCGGGCGCGCGTACCCCGCCGATACGCTCCAGGGCGCCGGGGTCCGACCTACGGAGGTCCCGCCTTTCGAGCATGTCCCAGCTCTGGGTGGGCACACCGACGAAGGTGGTCACCCTCTCGGCCTCGATGAGTCGTAGTGCTGTCTCGGGGTCCCAACGGTGCATCATGACCAACTTCAGCTTCCTTCCGAAGCACGAGAGCATCACTGGGACGCAACCGGTGACGTGGAAGAGGGGGACGACGAGGATGAAGCTGGGGGTGAAACCTGAACCACCGAGAAGGTCCACGCTCTTTCGTGCACTGTCGATGGTGGCGCGTGCCCAAAATGCCATGAGGGACTGGGTAACGGCACGATGGGTGGAGACCGCCCCCTTTGGGAACCCCGTGGTTCCCGACGTATAGAGAATGGTGGCGTCGTCTCCGGGTCGAACCTCGACGCACGGCATGGGCCTGCCTAGCTCGATGAACTCCTCATAGCGGCGCACCCCCACCGGCACGGGCTCGATCCGATCGGAGCGGACGACGATCATCGGGATGCCGCGCTCCCGGGCCGGCCGATGGGCCGTGTCGGTCCGCTCCGGGTCGGCGACCAAGGCGGAGAGACCCGAATCCCCGATGGCGTACTCGACCTCCATCTCGGTCCACCAGGCATTCAATGAGACCGAAACTGCCCCGATCGAGAGAATGGCCGCAAATGCCACCACCCACTCGGGGAGGTTTCGCATGCTGATGCCGACCCGGTCGCCCTTTTGGATCCCGAGTTTGTGCACGAGAGCGTGGGCGAGGGCGTCGACGTGCCGCATCGTCTCGGCGAACGTCCAGCGCTCGTCCTCGTAGACCATGAAGGTGGCATCGTCGCCCCGGGCGCCGCTGAACAGCTGGCCGAGCGTCGGCGGGGCGTTCTTGAAGACCCTGTAGTCGATGCCGCCGATCAGCTCGTCCACGAGCTCGAAGATCTGACCGGGCCCAGTGACCTCTAAG
>Ga0182030_10009056_pt1 | contig 20466 bp, 22 predicted proteins | sample 812S3MmetaG_FD_121299 | JGI IMG/M metagenome (GOLD analysis project Ga0182030, IMG submission 121299) | Permafrost microbial communities from Stordalen Mire, Sweden - 812S3M metaG (Illumina Assembly) | ecosystem: Environmental > Terrestrial > Soil > Wetlands > Permafrost | place: Sweden... | reverse complement strand
TTCTTGGTGGCGCCTCCCAGACTCGAACTGGGGACACAAGGCTCTTCAAGCCTCTGCTCTACCAACTGAGCTAAAGCGCCGTATCAGCCAATATACTACCTTCTTATCTGTTTTTTTACAACTCTTCATGAGCGGAAAATCGATTATTTGGGCTGTCTTTTTCTGAGATTTGGATCAAGTTGACGTTTTCGAAGACGCAGAGACTTTGGCGTGACTTCTAATAGTTCATCATTTTCTATAAAGTCTATACACTCTTCTAGGCTAAATACTGTTTCAGGGGTAAGCTGGACGACTCCATCACTTGATGAACTGCGCATATTTGTTAAATGCTTCGCTTTACAGACGTTCATTTCCATATCTTCTTGCCGTTTATTTAAGCCAACTATCTGCCCAGCGTAGACTCGTGCGCCTGGGCCAACGAATGAGATACCCCGCTCTTCTACCATCTGGAGAGAATATGGCGTAGTTGTTCCAGTTTCAAAAGCAATTATTACGCCGTTTCTGAGTTGTTGGAGTGGTGCACCTATCGGACGATAGCCAATCATTAATGAGTTCATAATTATGGTACCTTTCGTGCTTGTCATCAAGATATTTCGTAGCCCAAGAAGTGCTCTTGTTGGTAATTCATAAACCAGTTTTGTAACTCCCTTGGGGCTAGCAAACTGTTCCTTTATTACTGCCCGCCTACTGCCCAGTTCCATTTGTACCGTGCCGACATGCTCGGCTGGTACTTCTATAATAAGTTCCTCAACTGGTTCAACGACTTTTCCATCATCTTCTTTCGTAACTACCTGAGGTCGTCCGACTTCTATCTCGTAGCCCTCTCGGCGCATAGATTCTATAAGGACGCTTAGATGTAGCTCACCTCTACCGCTGACTAGAAATCCAATTCCCTCTTCTTCAACCCGTAAACTTACGTTTGTTTCAAGCTCCCGATTAAGTCGTTCGCCAATTTGTCGGCTAGTCGTAAATTCACCTTCTGTGCCCTTAAAGGGGGAGGTGTTAGGCCCTATATAAATCTTCAGAGTCGGTGCTTCAACTTCAATGATTGGCAAAGCTTCTGGATGATCTATATCAGCAATTGTTTCGCCAATTTGGGCCTCACCTACTCCTGTCAATTGAACAATATCACCGGCCACGCCTTCAGGAACTTCAAATCTGGACAGACCATGACTCATATAAACATTGTCTATTTTAGCTTTGGTTTGGGTACCATCTTTTTTACATAGTGTAACCTGGTCGCCGGGCTTAATCGTGCCCCTAACCACTCGACCAACTGCATATTTTCCTTTAAAACTATCCCATGACAATGCAGTAACTAGCATCTGGAAGGGTTTATCGAGTTCTACCTTTGGTGCAGGTATATGTTCGATTATAGCGTCAAAAATATCGGAGAGATCGCCGTCTGCCTCAGCGTTTGCTGGCACGGTAGACCACGCCTTGCCCGTACGACCAACCGCGTAATAAACAGGATAATGGAGTTGGTCTTCGTGAACGGCAAGTTCTAAGAATAAATTAGCGATTTCATCTTCAGTCTCTTTTATCCTAGATCCAGATTTATCTATCTTATTGATAATAACTATTGGCTTTAACTCATATGCTAAGGCTTTGCCTAAAACAAATTTAGTTTGGGGCATTGGGCCTTCCTGAGCATCCACAATCAATAGACAGCCGTCAGCCATATTCAACGTTCGCTCAACCTCTCCTGAGAAATCCGCATGACCTGGAGTATCTATAATGTTTATTCGATAATCGCCGTGTTGAACGGCGGTTACCTTAGCGGTAATCGTAATACCTCGTTCTTTTTCCTGATCGCCACTATCCATAATAAGATCTTGGCTCATCTCGGCCTGATTACCTCGAAAAATCTGAGACTGCTTTAAGAGCCCATCAACTAGGGTTGTTTTACCGTGGTCAACATGAGCAATAATTGCTATGTTCCGAATTTTACTAGGGTCTTGTTTTACGTCTGTCATGTTTTTCCATTAAAAAAGCGCTCATTATTCAAGCGCAGTATTCGATTAATTTAAGTTAATTATAGCATAAGATTGTTGATTAATCAAAGGGTGGAATCATTTCAAGCTTGAATTGCGACTGTTGTACCGATTTGGGCCCAATTGTATAGCCAAGCCGAGGTTGTCAAAGGGAGCTCGACACAACCATGTGATCCATGTTTTGCGGCCGTATAAGGGGCGTAGATGTTAATATTGCCGAAATCACTATCTGCTCGGCCGTTAGCGCCGTTCGCTGCTTGTGTAAGATCATGAAAACCATAAACTCCATATTGATTATCCAAAAATGGCATCCAGTAGTTAACATAATCATCCCAGCTGCCAGTACTGTCCGAACCCTTTAGATAAACGTCCGTCTCTTTAGCATATATCTTGTATGTCCCAACTGGGGTAAGATCTGCGGCCAGAGTTTCCATCCCTGTTATAACGGGTGAATCATACGACTGAATCGATCCACTACACGCCCATAAGTGTTGTTTGGTTATGCTGACTATAATCTCTTGGGGTATGGTGTTGCCAACACAAACACTCGGGATGGTCTTGGGTTTAGTAGATACAACGGTAGTCGTTTTGGTGGCTGATGTGTGTTTTACGGGGGCTACTGATTTATGATCTTCTATATGCCAGATGGACAAACCAAGAATGAGAGCAACTATAATAATTATTGTGATACGCACGGTTTGAATTATATCAAATTAAACTGAATATCTTGCCATTCTAAGGGGTTATCTAACGAATCAAGGATGAGAAGATTTACCGATAAATTTATTGTTGGAGTATAACCTGCATAAACGACTATAAGTTTATATGACAATATGGATAGTTAATCTAGTAATTACTCTGAGCTAACGGTGTTATTATTGTTCGTGCCGTAGGATACTATTACAAATTGGCAGCGAATTCTACCAAATAAAGTTTTACGGCACTGTTATTTAGTTCAACGTTATCAGATGCACCGACCTGGAACCCATATAAACCGTAATGAGCAGAAAATGTATTTTCATCAGATAGCTGTTTTACAAGCACCCCGCTATTACTATCCCGATACTTATATACATGCAAGTCTCCGTTAGCTGATAATGCCAACCCCTGCGATGGAGCAATGTATGCATCAGAATGACCGCCAACTCTTCCTTCACCGGCAGAGACTAAACTCCAAACGGGCATTAAGAATTCAACTCCTATCTTGCCCGTAATTAATGATTTTGGAAACGGTACATCGACATAATGACATAATTGAAACAGTGGCGTAACACCCCGACTTAGAGCTAAGTTGGCGACGTTTCTACTCTCTTTCAACAATTCCCTTGCTTCATCTAATGCGTGTTGATGTCTTGTTCGGGACTCAGTTTGAGCCCTGCTGATTTCTTCCTCTTCAGACTTAATATTAAGCCTCCTACGTTGAACTTGCATATCAAAATCAGATAAAGGTTCACCTGCTTTTTCAAAGTCACTCATATACAAACTAATACACTAAGTATGTTCTTTTGTCAATTTGCCTATATTCTATAAGCAACAAAAAACCTCTGAACTAACAGAGGTCGTAATGCTTATGGTGGAGCTGGTGGGTACCGCCCCCACGTCCGCCGGTTTATCTTGGTTAGTCGTCTACAGGTTTAGTTTGCTTAGTTGATTTCAGAAACATGTCTTAGAACAAACAAAAAAACATATTTCCTAAGCCCTAATGTCTTAGTAAGTATTCTAGGCAAGAGTACTTAAGCAATCAGAAGATATGAAACGATTATTAAATTATCTGACGTCATCTAAGTCGTTGCTTTAGTAATTAAGCTAAAGCTGGTGCGAATACTGGTAGAGCAAAAGCAGCTTTTACACTGTTCACTAAACTAGCAACGCGTTGAGTAAGTGTTGCACTTATTCAGATTTTGCCTATAACGCTGACAAGCGACCTGCTGATTTAACCGATAAAGTCCAACGTCGAGCTTAAAATTCAGCCCCGTAATATACCACTTAAGTGGTCGATAGATTATATCATTTTGATAGCTTTAGCGCAATAGCTCGGCATAGATCAAACCAATTATCCAAACTGAGCGACTGAGCCCTAGTCTGTGGGTCAATATTGACTTCTCTGAGTAGAATTACGGTCTCGTCTCTTGGTAAACGTAAGCCAGCAGACAAAGTATTTAGCAGTGTCTTGCGTCTTTGACTGAATCCGGCTTTAACGATTCTAAAGAAAAGATCTATATCGATACCTGGGTACAGAGGCTCTGTTCGATAGTTCATGATAATTATCTGTGAATCCACTTTTGGGGGTGGTGTGAAGAGACCTGCCTTAACGACTCGGCCAAGAGTTACTTCATAATAAAACTGAGCAGCCACAGCAATCACCGACATTGCGCCAGGTTTTGAGGCAATTCGCTCAGCTACTTCTTTTTGAACTAATAAAACGACCTTACGGGGTTTGTTGATAATGTCGTCCGTTAGACGGCGCATTAAGTTAGCTGTTAGATAATATGGTATATTGGCAACTATTTTGTAATCGCTCTGAGAAATATCTGTAAAATTATAAGTTCGTATATCTCCCTCTTCGACTAATAAGCTGGTATTCTTAAACCGCTGCTGCAAACCGGGTATTAGTTCTGGATCATATTCAAGTGCTGTAACTTTAGTACTACGTTTGAGTAGCCTAGTAGTTAACTCACCGGTTCCTGGCCCGATTTCAAAAACTTGTTCGCTGGGGTTTATCTCGGCAGAGTCACAAATCGCTTCAAGCGCGTCGTTGTCAGTAAGCCAGTGTTGACCTTTGGATTTTTTCGCTTCCGGGAATTCGTCCATAAACGGTTTACCAGTAATGGTGGGCCTGCCAGAAGTTGTAGGCAGCTTCCCAGCTACCGTATCGTCCATCAGCATAACTGGTTGCCCAGCGCAGTTGAGTTACCGGGTTGGTTTCCCAATCACTACCAAAACTAGCCATTTTAGTTCCTGGTGTTGCCTGCCCGAGCCCATAACCCAAATAATCCGGGAAAGAAGAAGGAGCATATCCTGGGCAGTAACCTATCTCGCCTTGAAGTTTTGTTGGGCACCAACCAGACTCGTTACTAACTATATAGTTTACGTACGGATAGTCGGATGTTGAAATTCCCGCTTCAGCCATAACTGCTGTTTTATCAGCCGGAATCTGTACGGCTTGACCTCTAGCGATTATCTCAGGAACTGCTTGTTGGGTAATAATTGTCTGAATTAAAGTTTGACCAACAACCACGTTATTCTCTAGATTATCCTGGTAGGTCAAGATTTCGGTTCCTGTCGAGCCATTTTGACGGATTGCACTCGTACCAAACGTTAGGCTATCATCTAATACGGTTTGAACCGGAATCGGGATAATCTGTTGGACATTAGATATTTTTGTACCACTACGCGTTAAGAATATCTGGATGTTAGGAGTGATAGGAGTATTAACAGATGGTTCAACGCTGTCATTTTTTCTAAGGACTATGTTACTTTCAGATAAAAGTTGGGCGACTGTTCTCGCATGAGTCCGAGTTACAGTCGGCGTCCCATATACATTAAGATTGACGGGTGTTGCCGGCACGATAACGATTTGTTCGGCAACAGTGTGTTGGGTAACAAAATTATCAACTGTTACGGCATTTACTCCATCGGCCGGGTATATCTGAATACCGGATTGTTGAACGATTGCCCTGGGCGTTGCTGCCGCACTAAAAGTAAAAGTCGACTGACTGCCTTCAATTATTTCAACAGGCACAGCTCTATATATATTTATTCTAAAATTATCCTGTGTTATTGGGGTATTAATACTAGGTTCAACGACATCACCTAAACTAAGAGTTAGATGGAGCTTATTCAGCAATGCGCCGACCGTAGGCTCATTGGTCGGTATGGTTTGCTGTTTATGATCATGAGAAATAATAACTTCGTAGGCGATAATTGGTTGAAACTTTGGCGTCCCTCCGTTAACTGACAGGAAAATACCAAGCGTAATGACTGTAAGCCCAATAAAAGTTAATAGCGGTATTACAACGGGATGTTGACGATAGCGCTTAACGAAGCGTTGGGCTGATAATTTATGCTTCTTAGCCCCGCGTTTCAATTGTCGGATTTTTTTATGCATATGAAAAATCTCTTCGAGACCAATATATCTTGAAAATAATAGTAAATAATCGGAAGATGATCACGCTCTATTGTAGCAAAAACCTAAGTACTCTTCCAGATAGCAATACCTCTTAACGCGTCTTTGCCGGTGTTTTTTTTATTAAGTTTGTTTTGATTAACCCAGGCAATGTCGGTTATTTCACCTATTTGTTTTTTGACTGGTAGCCTCGAACTAACAGCTGCGGAGAAAAAGTGCAATTTTACTTTAATGCCGCGAAGTCTAAAATTCTCGCTGACCAATTCGACAAGGTCCGACATTTTTAGCTTTAACCCTGTTTCTTCAGAAAGTTCTCGTAATGCACCGGTTACCGTTTTTTCACCGCTATGCAGGCCACCTCCTGGCAGAGACCACTTCCCGTCTGATAGCCAAGCTTTCACTACTAAAATGTCATCACCAGAGAAAACTACGACTCGGCTTCTTTGGCTACCAAGCAGATATACGGATATGCCCGGCCACAGAATGTAATATGATACCCTCCCTAGCCAACGGAAATTCTTCATTACAGTTTCTCTAAGGGAGCGAAGCCAATGTTTAGTTTTTTGATACCAATCCCTTGAAAGTCTACAGCTATATTATCTCCTTCGACTTCCAAGACTTTGCCGTTTCCGAAAAGCTCATGTTTGACTCTATCACCAGCAAATAAATCTGGGATAAAGCGGGGTTCGTTACTGGGCTGAAGCTCAGCTTGGGACAATTGGGATCCTACCCCATAAGTACTATGGGAAGGTGAAGCATCGGTTTGAAGTAGGTCTGACCCGATTTCACTCAAAAATCGACTCGGGGGGTTATGTTGTATCCCGCCATAGAGATTTCGGGAGGCAGCGTATATTAAGTACAGCTCTTCTTTGGCCCGAGTCATACCAACGTAGCAAAGACGTCTCTCTTCTTCCATTTCTGACGGTTCATTAATGGACCGCGAATGCGGAAAGATAGTGTCCTCCATGCCAGCCATAAAGACAACTGGGAATTCAAGACCTTTAGCGGCGTGCAGAGTCATTAAGGTGGCGGCGTTATTATCAAAATTAGTTTGGTCAATGTCGCTAATCAGTGCAACTTCTTCTAAAAACACATCTAGGTCACTGTCTTCATAACTCTGTGCAACGCCAATTAATTCCTTGACGTTCTCTTGGCGAGATTCACCTTGGGGGGTACCGTCATCAAGATAACTCAGATAATCGAGTCGGCGAACGAGGGCGTCTAGTAATATCCCGGGAGACCTGTCATCAATAATTTCGCGGTAGGAAATTATAATATCACCTAAATCACTTAAGCCCTCCCGGGCCTTATTGGTAAGTCTTGGACAGTTTTCGACTTCGGTTAAGCCTTGCTCCAGCGATAAGCCGTCGTGACCTAACCACTCATAAAAAGTGTTGAGTGACTTCGCCCCAACACCGCGAGCCGGCACATTGACTATACGTTCAAAACTTACCCTATCGGCCGGTTGATAGATTAGTCGTAAGTAAGCTATGATATCTTTTACTTCTTTACGGTCATAAAAACGCTGACCACCAACAATTCTATAAGGTATCCCCTGGTGAATAAAAGTTTCTTCGATGGAACGACTCTGGGCATTGGTTCGGTAGAGGACAGCGAAATCCGAATACTGTCTTTTGCCTACATCTACACTGACTCTAATTCGCCTAACAATTGATTCGGCTTCGGCACGTTCATTATAGACCGGGACAATTTGCACAGGTAAACCGCCAGTTATTGCAGTCCAAAGTTTTTTATCTGATCGCTGATTATTTTTAGTAATAATGGCATGAGCCGCATCAAGAATTGGCTTTGTGCTGCGATAGTTTTGCTCTAATTTTATAACTGTGCATTTAGGATAATCACGTTCGAAATTTAAAATGTTTCTAAAATCAGCCCCCCGCCAACTATAAATACTTTGCCAGTCGTCACCAACGACGGCAATATTATTGTCCTGGTTAGTTAGTAATTTTATGAGCTTATACTGGGCTAAGTTAGTATCCTGATATTCATCTATCATTATGTAGCTAAACTGTTTTTGCCACTTTGCTCGAATTTCTGGTTTATTTTCCATCAGATATACTGTTCTGTTTATTAAATCATCGAAGTCTAAGGCAACTGCTTCTTTGAGAATTGCCTCATAGATTGGGTAAGCTCTTGCCGCGACTTTGGCCGTCGGTGTGGTTGGTTTTAGAGAGTAGCTTTTTGGGGTCAGCATTTCATTTTTAGCACCGCTTATTAAATTAGCAATATGACGGGGTGGAAATGTTTTCTCTTCAACCGAAAGTTGTTTTAGCGCGCGTTTAACTGCAGCTAAGCGATCGCTCTCATCAAAAATTACGAAGCTCCGGGGGATTTCTATGTGCTCACCGTCTTGGCGGAGAATTTTAACGCAGATCCCGTGAAAAGTCCCCATGAAAGGCATGAACGAGCGACTATCGGCATTTTCACCTAATAACTTAGCTATTCGTTGACGCATCTCTTTGGCGGCTTTATTGGTAAATGTTACTGCTAGGATATTGAACGGCGTAGTCTTTTGGGTTGCGATTAGGTAGGCGATCCTGTGTGCCAAAGTTTTTGTTTTACCACTACCTGCACCAGCTTGTATTAAAAGCGGGCCTTCAGTTGTTTCAACGGCACGGCCCTGTTCGGGGTTAAGCCCACGTAGCAAGTCATCAGTCATCTATATATTCTAACAAAAATCACTCACTAAAGAGAGCTGACTTCAACTACCAAAAATCTGTGTCCCTGGTGTGATAGTGGCATTTGCTTTAAAAACAAATATATAAAGTACTAGTCCAATAATCGCGATAATGATGACAAATAACAGGGCTATAAGCCATGTTCTTAGTCTAATTGATTTTGAGTTTTCTGGGCTATGAATAACCACAGCAGCGGTTGCAGTTGGTTCATCAGGAGTAGCTTTGGCGGGCAATAGTAGCTCTTCCTCATCCGGTTTCTCAGTAGAAATTTGTTCGATGTCAGTCTGGACGGGTGGAGGGGTCTCTTCTTCAGTCTGCGATTCATTATCGGTCTCTAAAACTTGTGGCTCTTCTACGATTGCAGAATGTTCGATGTCAGTCTGGACGGGTGGAGGGGTCTCTTCATCTGAGGCTGGCGCATCGTCGACAGTTGGCTGAACTTCGGGTTGATCTGGTAAATCTTCAGTGGCTTCAATAACATGTTCATCAACTGGTTCATGCACAGCAGCTTGTTCTGAAGTAATTTCCAGTGGATCGGGTTGTTCGTCTTTATTGATCATTGAGTCGGTCTGGGGAGGGCTACTCTTGGCAATAAGAGGCCGCGAAGTTGGGGAAGCAGATGACCTTTTATTAGACGGTATTATATCGAAAAACTTACTGGTTTGAGGTGGTAAGTTATCGTCGGTTGTACTCATTTAACTGATTCTTCCATAGTCAGAGCTTCGGCTTTTTCAGCTGCTGCTATTATGCCAGAAAATTCTAAATAATTTAAGCTTGCTCCGCCAGGCAGTAAGCCATCTATTCCCGGTATAGAGAGATAGCTAAAGGCATTTTCGGCGTTTGAACTACCACCATAAAGTATTCGCACCAATTCTGAAGCCTGCTTACCATAAAGACTGGCAATAATTTCACGTATGTAGGCGGCAACCTCAGCAACTTGATCGGGTTTTGCGATAACGTGTTTTGCGAAATTAGAACCATTACTTATTGCCCAGACTGGTTCATAGGCGATAACTAAAGTTTCTATTTCACGACTTGTCAGGTTGCTAATAGCTGTTGTTAACTGATCGTGTACGACACGTTTCGTTTCATGGGCCTCATATTCCCTCTTGGTCTCACCGACACAGATAACCGGAATGATATCGTTACGAACGGCAGCTGCGACTTTGTCACGAATAAGCGAAAGATCTTCATGAAAGTAAAGACGCCGCTCAGAATGACCAATGATAGCATAATGGACAATGTCTCTAAGCATGCTAAAGCTAACCTCTCCAGTAAAAGCCCCCTCATCAATGTAGTAGGCGTTTTGGGCGGCAAGTCGAAATTTACGCCGATCTATTTGTAGGCTCAGTGGCTGTAGTGATAGCATACTTGGCGCCAGTACTACTTCAATATTTCGGTATGTTTTGATATGTTGATTAAGTTGATGTAATAACACGCTAGACTCGTGAACGTTCAGGTGCATTTTCCAATTACCGACAATGATTTTCTTACGTTTCATGATAATAGCCTTATTGTACTCCTTGGTTCTTGTCCATTAAGGCACTTAGAGCCGGAAGGCTTCGTCCGGCCATTAGTTCTAGGGAAGCCCCGCCGCCAGTTGAGACATGATTAAAAGCGTCACTTAGGTTTCGCTGCTCAAGATAACCGGAAGTATCGCCTCCACCTACAACAGAAAAGGGTTTATGGCCAAACTGGCCAAGCATGGCCTCTATAATCAAGTCGGTACCATGAGAAAATGGACCAATCGGACCCTGTAAACTTGGGGTTTCAGTCACTCCCATAGTTCCATTCCAGACTACCGTAGATACTAGCTGCATTGCTCCGGCGATAAAAGCCCCACTAAAAGGACCTATATCTAAAATCATCTCACCTTCTTTTAGTTCGCTGCTCGAATGCGGTGGTCGGGCTGGATATGCTTCAATGTCAGCTACAACGTTCGTTGACCAATCAACGATTCGCGTTGGCGCAGTCTTATCTATCTTGGAAGCCACGACACAGTCTTGAGGTAAATAAAAGATAAAATCGCCTTTTTCGGCGCGTTTTTTAGCTTTTGCTAGGATTTGTTTAGCTAAAGGTAAATCATCATTTTCAACCATACTCTTAGCGATATCTATTCCTTCGGCTTTCAAGAAAATGTTTGCCATTGCGCCGCCTATAGCGATAAAATCAGCAATTTCGATAAATTTGTTTAAAATCTCAATTTTATCAGCAATCTTAGCGCCACCAATTATTGCCATTAAGGGACGGTCAGGTTTTGTCATCACCGACGTAATAGTGTCTACTTCATTTTCAAATAACAGCCCAGCTACACTTGGAAGGAGGTGTGTGACTGCGTCTGTCGAAGCGTGTTTGCGGTGGGCATTACCAAAGGCTTCTTGGACAAAAAAGTCTTCATTCTGGGCAAGTTGACCGGCAAATTCCCGATCATCCTTCTCTTCCCCCTCATGGAAACGTGTATTCTCAAGTAATAACACTTCACCTGACTGTAGCTTCTGCTTGGCCGTTTGGGCTTTATCGCCAATACAGTCATCAACGAAATCTACTGGCCTACCAATTAGTTTACTTAAAATTGGAGTCACGGCTCGGAGCGAAAACTCCGGATTTACTTTACCGTCGGGTCTGCCGCGGTGGGAAATTATTGTTACGGCACACTTATGATCGAGCAGATATTTTATCGTCGGCAAAGAGGCCTTGATTCTCAGATCACTAGTTACAGCCCCCTTGCTATCACCGGGAACATTATAATCAACACTAAGCAGTACTCGCTTATTGTCTAAGTTAATATCTTTAATTGTTTTTTTACTAAACATACCCACCTTATGGTCATGCTAAGCATATAGCCCTGCACTGATAGTATATATTATATTGCACTTAGCTCTTATGCCTATAATAAATATCTAGTAAATTTGTTTTACGCTAATAAGCCATTGAGTCGATAAGCAGTTCAGCGGTCTGGTAGCTGGCGTCTTTATTGGTGTTTATGAGGGACTCGCTCTCACCGGTATTGTCACCTGAACTACTATAAGCAGCCACGACATTTAAAACACCTGGGGTTCCAGGGTGTTCACCTACAGCTTTCGACCCGAAAGGCTGAAGAGCGTTTGTTGGACTTTGCGACAATGCCGCTTCTTCGACAAGACCATCGTTAGCCGTTGACACAAAATCGAAATAACCAAATTTGCCGGTGAAATCAATCGGTGTTACTCCAATGATTTTTGAAGAATTTCCGGCTATAGGAGGCAAAGCAGCGCCAGTATTAATTGTGATCACAAAATTATTAAGACTGGTTATACTAACGTTATCTGAACCATTAGTGGAAGTATCTTTAAGCGTCCAGCTCTTGGGGTACTTAAACGTTAAACCCTCGTACTTCAGACTATAAGTAGTCCAGCCATTATAAGAGACAGCCGATGGGGTTAGAGTCGGTACGGTTTCTTGAAGAAGAGTAACTTGCCCCTGATAATCACTAATGTGCTTATTAAAAATAAGTATTTGGTTATCTAGCCCAGCTACCTTTTTATGCTCAGAAGAGTAAGCTGAATAGCCAATCAAACCAACTACAATAATTAATACTGCTCCACCAACTATCGGTAAGAGCCATTTATAATTTAGTTTCTTTGAGACCTTTTGGGTATGTACCGTAGGAGTCGTCGGTTGATATCTGTCGGGTCTGGCAGGAGGAAGAGACCCAAACATATCGTCAACTGGCGCAGCTGAACTATGTGTAACAGGAGATGCGATGTCTGACTTTGGTTCGATAACCGGTAATGTAGGTCGAGTCGGGGGTAATGAACCCATCATGTCGTCGAACGGAACGGGCGCCGGCCTATTATGAGGCTGCTCCGAACTAGGTTTTGGAGCAGAAATATCTCTATTAAAATCCATATATAAAAGCATAACTACAATGAGTAGGTTTTGCAAGACAACCGGAAAACACGATGTAGTTTTTATACCTCTCATGTTTTACACTTATAAAGTAGTTAGAAATACATATGCAACGAAATATCAAAATAATTAGGCTTATAACATCATTCCAGATTATTGGTCTGGTCATTAGTTTGTTTAGTGTTCTAGCTCCAAAGTTGTCTGCCCTAGCTAGTCAACAGCGTCTTATCGTCGGCGATATTACAACCTGTAGTAATAATTCATCAAGCTACTACGATACCCTTAGTCAACCCATAACCGGTAGTATATACGCTCGTCTACCAAGCGGTAACAGCCCGTCTGTTGTCTATCTATATTCAGAGACGACATCAGATACTAGCTGTCAGCTTCTTGGCGCAGCTAAGATAGAAAGTGGACGCTGGCTTTTTCTTGGCAGCGGTAGTGCGGTTACGAATATTATGGTCCAAAGCCCGGGGCTTAATGCCGAGCCTTACGCTGCGGTAGTAGATCTTTTGGTGGTGCCCAACACGGCTATCTGCGCACCAGCAGTTTACTGCAATATTAACTATCAAGGTGATAATGGTTATCTAGTGCCGAATCTTATCTCGAACACTACTGACCAAATTGCTGTTTATGAGGCTAATTCCATTACCGATGTTAGGTTCACGGGAATTAATTATTACGCAGATGGTACTTTTCTTTATTCTTCGACCCAACTAAAACCAATCAATAGAGATTATCTTCCCGGAGGAAAACATAATATATTCATACAGGTAAATTTTGTTAATGGTGAAAAAGTTAATATTAGCCAGGCGATTAATATGGGAATTGATTGGAGCGGCACTATAAGACTGAGAAGCGATTTCTATAGATCCCATAATAAGCTAGTCTTTGCCGGAGTTCTAATGGTAATTTTAATAATAGTATTGTTGTTGCTATGGATAGTAAGAAAAATTCACAAACGCCGTGAGTTTAAAATTGATCATGGGATCGATGAATACGAAGACTTGGATATGATTGATCGGAGTAACAAACCTGATGATAACCACCCGATTGTCGGTTAAAAAGTTTTTATTTTATTAAAAGGATAAATTCTTAAGATCACTTGGCCAACTATATTACCGGATGGAATATTACCCAAAGATGACCTGGAATCAATCGACGCACCTGCTGCCCGGTTATCGCCCATTACAAATATTTGACTTACCCCAACTTGTCCGCTAAATATGCCTTCGGTAGGGATTAAATTCTTTCCGTAAGGAGCGCTATCAGGATTAAAGCCGCTTGGGTATTTATTACTATAAATCGTTACTACACCACTGGTTATATTTATGTGATCTCCGGGTAAGCCAATAACCCGTTTAACAAATAACTCGCCTGAGTTATTGGTGTCTTCGACTATAACGACATTACTTCTCTTTGGCATATATTGGCTACGAGTAATCTTTGCCCAGGTCTGTGGAAGTTTCCAGACTACCAGTACGTTCCCCGTATAAAGCGTCGGCTGCATCGATATACCATTTACGACCGTAAAGCCAACTACGTAGGTTAGGATCAGCCAGCAAGCCACGACTGTTACGACAACTAGAATAATTAAATCACTACTGCTTTTAAATAATCGCCAGCGTTTTATGCTGGGAGTAATCACAGCCTGTGTAGGTGCCTGGGATATCTGTGGTGACCTGATTTGTTGGGGTTTCTGGTTTTTGTTTGGCTGCATAATAACTTGAGTCTTAATTATACGTTAACGCTCTACCCAATTATGTCAGTTCTCGAGTTGTTTAATCAACCCATTTAGGATATTTAAACCAATTCAACAATCTCAGCATTTTTAAGTCGATATTCGTCGCGGTGTTCTTGTATGTATTCATGCGTATGAGGTAGTTTATTGACGGCTCTACGAAAAGCCCGACCAAAAGTACCGTGACTAACGACTAAGATATTATTGTATGGTAGCGATTCAATCATTTGTAGGGCCTGGCTTGCTCTAATCTGCAGTTCTTGAACAGTTTCTGCACCTTCAACTTTGTCTATAGATTCCAGACCTCCGTGCTCGACGTAATAATTTACGTCAGATGTTCCTTCAAGCTTACCGAAATTTCGTTCAAGAACGAGATCGCTTTTTTGAATTTTTTCTATTGGATAACCTATTTCCTCGGCAATTATTGAAGCTGTATGATATGCCCTACTAAGTGGTGAGCAGATTATTAAATCGATATTTGGCAACTTTGTTTTTAAAGACTTCCCTGCCTGTTTCGCTTGTTGCTGACCCTTCTTCGTTAGTGGGGTTTCGATTCGACCCGACCATATGCCAGCAACATTCATCTCGGTTTCACCGTGGCGAACGTAAAATAACTTTTTCATAATCTAAACTTTAATTAGCGTCACGACGTAAGAATAGAGTCCAGGCTATAATCCAGCCAATTATAAGATAAGCCATGAACACCATGGCGGCATGAATTTCAGTAATCGAGTTCGGGTACCGACTATTACCAATGACCGACTCAAGTGCACTAAATGGTAAATATACAACATTCTTTTTTAATATCAATCCAGCTAAAGCTTCTACGGTACCTGGTACGATAAACAGTGTTAAGATGGCTCCGATTTGATTTCGAATAAGAACAGCTAGAAGTAGCCCGATCATGGTATAGCCCCAACCGAAAAGTAAACATCTCCACAACAAACTGCCGATATGAAGAGTCTGTGGAACGAGTTTTAGATGATGTGCATGAATACCAGCAACTGCTAGAAGTGGCGCTAGAACAGCAACCACAACAGTGAATACAACCGCTATTCCACTTAAAATCAAAATTTTGGCTAATAATGTTCTACTCCTACTGTTTGATAATGTCAGAGTGTGCATGATGGTGTTATAGCGATATTCATGAGTCATTAAGAGTGTTGCAATAAGCCCCAAGAATAGAGATACAGTACTGACCGCCCCGGTTATATCACCAGCCAGAGTACCGGGATTGTGCAGATCAAGTTTATCGATTCTCCATCCAGAGATAAAAAAACCAAAAAATATCATCAAGATTAAAACTATCAGAAGAATGAAATATGTTGAGCGAACGGTGAATACTTTTTTGAATTCTGCTCTTAGTGATTGCATCATGATTTTGTTTCTACCTGATTATGTCCCTTAAATTCTTCACTACCTTCGGTTAGCTCTAAGAATACATCCTCAAGCGATGCGTTTCGGGTGGTTAATTCTAATATTGTCAGGTTAGCACTATGGGCGAGTTTACCTATTACATCTGTCTTAACACCACTTATTTCCAACCCTTCATCAACCGAGACAGGAGATAAAGATTTTTCGTTAAGGATAGTTTTTAATTTTGTTAAGTTATCGGTGCGAACAAAAACATTTGATTTTGTATTCTTGGAAATCAAGTCCTTAATCGAGGTGTTGGCTATTAGCTTGCCTCGACCGATCACTATTACGTTATCTGCCATTTGTGACATCTCGCTGAGTAAGTGGCTGGAGACAAATACAGCATTCCCTTCATCCGCATATGATTTTAGAAACTCGCGTAGCCACACTATACCTTCTGGGTCTAGGCCATTAGCAGGTTCGTCCAGTATTAGGTATTTGGGCCGGGACAGAATAGCTGCTGCTATGCCTAGTCGTTGGCTCATACCCAAGCTAAATTTACCTGGTGGTTTTTTACTAACATCTTTTAAGCCTACAATATCTAATGCTTCATCAACTCTAGACAAAGGTACCCCGCCTTCAATTGCTAATATTTTAAGATGGTTTTTAGCCGTTCTTGTTGGATGATAGGCCTTTGCTTCTAGTAATATGCCAACCATTTTTGAGGGTTGAGGGTACTCGTGTAAAAGCTTACCGTCAAAACTTGTTGTACCCGACCCATTGTCGAGACCTAGCATTAGTCGCATTGTTGTGGATTTACCCGCACCATTTGGGCCAAGAAAACCAGTAACTTTACCAGATTCAACTTCAAAGGATATATCATCTACGGCAGTTGATTTTTGGAATTTTTTGCTTAGATGAGAAGCCTTTATCATCTATTTATACTAACACAGTCATCGCACAAAAGGACTAAATCTACAGATATAAGGATAGCTAAATTTACCAAATATCTATGGTAATACTGTGAAGTAACTGTATTGAATTGATCTCCGTCAGCTGTTTTTTTTATTGAGTTTATTGCCAAAAATCTGAGCCATTGGAACAGCATAATTAACAATCATTAAATATATTGGGTATATAAGTAAACTTAATTTCAGTTCTCCTACACTTAAAACTCCTAATAACGACGCGGTTCCAACAAGCCACCAGCTAACTGCAGTCTCAGTGCCTGGATGAGTGTAGGCCTTTCTGATAGTTAAGGTAACGCCAGATATATCAGCCAATATTACGCCAATTAGGGCGATTATTGGCTGCTTAGCTAGAAGAGCTAATAGTACGCCCGCCCCCGCAATAATTAATGCTAATATGTCCAACCGAGAATGGCCTCCAACCCCATATTTTAAAGATAATATGAACGCTAAAACACTAGCAAACGTATCAAAGCCCAGAAAAACTAAAGACCAAGTTGCCCCTAAACTTAGCTGTGAAATAAATGCTATCAAACCTAGTACACTAAAAATAATCCAGGTTACACGTTGGGGTTTCGTTTTACCTTTTACGGTATCTATAATGTAAGGCGGAGCAGCAATTAGAATTAGTATTGCTGAGAATAACGCCAGTATTTCTTTCATTTATTATCTACGTATTGGTCCGTGCCGTTATTCAGAATATTAATCATTGACCGGGTAACCATATCACTGACCAGCCCGTTAGCTTGTTTGGTGTTATAAGCAGTATGAGCATTTGAATTAAAAAATATACTTAGTGGCAATTCTTTAAATCTTTCATCTACATCATGGTCTAAGGCGGCTCGTATTCTGCCGTTCTTCAATACATTATATAAATCGGTGCGATTTACAGCGCTATCAAACGATGCGTCGATAAGCAAAGAGTCGTTTTTCATTCTACCAAGTTGCTCTTTACCGAAATAGCCATCCCCCGCTTCCTTCGAGGCGTGTAGGGAAAGAATGTCACAAGTACTCAATAATTCATCAAATGATAGATATTTAATTCCTAGCCCTGATTCAAGTTCGGGTTTCCTGTTATGGCTGTAATAATAAATATCTTTTAACCCTATGCCTTTTAGCATTTCAGCAACTTTTTGCCCGATGTGACCTAGGCCTACAATCCCAACACTAGAAGAAAATATTGAATTTGTTGTCTCAAAAGTTTTAGATCCAGTCTTACCAAGTTCAAATAGATCACGGGTCATTGATAACATTAAGGCAACTGTATATTCGGCTACTGCATCAGTGTTGGCACCAGGAGCATTAGCTATCTTGATGCCTTTGCGGGTGGCCAATTCGTGGGCAGTTATAAAATTACGCCAGTCTGCTCCAGTAAAGACTATGGCTTCTAATTTATCGGCAGAATTAATCACTTTCTCAGTAATCTTTTCATCACCGCCTAAAATATAGCCTGACTGGCCTTTGACGGCTGCGATCAACTCTTCTTCGGTTATATTGGGTCCCTTAAGTCTCTGAATTTCAAAACCTGCTTTTCTAAGCATCTCTTCATGCTCTGGAAAAATAAACATAGTATCTGTAATTAGAATTTGCTTAGCCATATTTTCCTAAACCTTAACCCTTACGAATATCATTTCGTGTTCTTCGTCTGAAGTGTTACTAATCTTATGCTTTGTATTTGCTGGAAATATTAATACATCACCAGGAGCATAGCCATAATCTCCGTCTTCATCAGACACCTTTCCACGACCTTTAACAATGACTGTTATCTCTTCTATGTCTTTATGTTCATGCCAATCAAATACTTGACCTGCGGGTAGATAACCATGAGTCATCATTTCAAAATGAGTACTTTTTAGATGTGCTGGGCTAGCGTATACTTTCCTGCCACCACTACCTCCGTGGGCCTCTTCTTTCGGGATGTCACTTGACTTTCTTTTAATTATTTTCACAGTAACTCTTTCAACAATTCTGGAAATGCGTCTGTACCCATATCTCTAATACAAAAATGACCATAATTATGAAAGTCTACAAATTTTGCTTCTGGTATTTTTTCTCTGAGAAAATTAATTGAGTCGGTTACTTCTGGATCATCGTTATCCGAAGCAAAAACCACAAACTTATTTGCTCTTGCACCAATACCAGGATCGATTTGGAAGTCAAAGAACGTGATATCTTCTTCGTGTCCTAGATTAAGCCAAGGTGCCACTAGTACTACTTTATCCACGAATATCTCCGGATGTTCGCTAAGGTAACGAACCCAGAAACCCCCACCACAACTATGACCCACTAGTATTGTCTCTGGTGTTATTTCAAATCTTTCAACTTCCTTAACCCATAAATCATATTGTGGCTTGCAGGCAAGTGGAGCCTCGGGAGTATCTGCTTTTATATCGTGAATAGTGAGTTGTTTCTGTAGCCATGGCAGCCACTCTGCATTGCTAGCACTAGGTTGTTTAGGGTCATAGTACTGATCCTTACTCGGCATACCGTGCTGAATGATTGCGTTTATCATATTTTAATTATAGCAACCTAAGGAGTATTAATTCAGATTAACAGATGTAAAAACATTCAAAAAATGGTGACCCTACCCTATTCGGATTATAAGGAAGTCGTGAGTGAAATTATTCGTTGGAACTCAATCCTGAGATATATTCCTGAACACCCGCTAACCATCCACCCGTGAAGTATTGTTCTGGTTGAAATGTAGTTAAATCAACCCATTCCATACGGTCATGGTGTTGACCCAAATCAATTGTTCCAGCTAAGTATTGCGCTTCATATCCAACTCCAAAAATGCGCACCATTTGACCCTGAAGGTCATGCTCTTGGCGTTCAACCCTAAAAAATACCTTTGGCTCACCTAATTGATATTTAACTTCACTGCCCAATTCTTCACTAATCTTACGCTCAATTACTGATTCTAAGGGCTTATTAAATTCATCCTTTCTAATCCTTCCCCCAGGCAAATCCCAATCACCGAATATATCGTGGGTAACTAAAAGTTTAATCCCGTCACGTAGGAGCAATTTAACAGCAATGTAATACAAATCTTTTTCTGGGGTTTTTGGTGAAGTTTCACTCATATCCTAAGCATATCAGATGAGCCAAGATGAATCGAATACAATTAACAGATAGAAAACAGCAATAAATGAGTGCCTATATATTTATAACAAATTTCAATCTGTAAGTTTCCTATGGTGACCCTACCCCATTCGAATTATAAGGAAATTGTCGGTGAAATTATTAGATGGAATATGGTTTAACTGTTAGTTCTATGCTTTGAGTTCAGCTTTGCCGTTACTATATCGATTATAAATAAAGGAAGGAGTAGGAGAGTTACTAAATAAGACTGCCCCATTCCATTAAAGGTATTTCTGTTTTGCGGGTAAAATACCTGAATAAAAGAAATAAGAATACAGAGGGCGTTAAATATTAGAATAAAAATGAAGTATCTTTTCCCTCTAGACGGAAATAGAAGTTTCCAGGTCACATAAGAATATAGAACTATAAGGATTGCATACATTACTTCATTATGGCTATCACTATTCCCCCTAAATAACGTCATCATTAGGGCTATTGAACCTATCAAGAGAACTATAAGGACTGTTTCAATTATTCCAACAGGTTTTACACTCATTAAGTAGACAATAACTGATATTTGGTTTTACTTCAATAAGCATAATTATATTGGTGA
>Ga0182030_10009055_pt1 | contig 20466 bp, 18 predicted proteins | sample 812S3MmetaG_FD_121299 | JGI IMG/M metagenome (GOLD analysis project Ga0182030, IMG submission 121299) | Permafrost microbial communities from Stordalen Mire, Sweden - 812S3M metaG (Illumina Assembly) | ecosystem: Environmental > Terrestrial > Soil > Wetlands > Permafrost | place: Sweden... | reverse complement strand
GGCTGCGCCTCACTCGCGACCCACGCGGCTTGGTTCTATCGGCGCTCGATGAACCGTTGGCTGAGGAGATTGCCCGCAACCGGCAAGTTGCGCCCCTGCTCAAAGAAAGGCTGAGCGCGCTGGAATTTCGCATCGAACCGGTTTTCCGCGGCGAGATCAAGCAAGCGCTGGTAAAGATCGGCTTCCCGGCCGAGGATCTGGCCGGCTACAGCGAAGGCGAGGCGCTGCGGTTCACTCTGCGAGCCACCACCCGCGGCGGCCAGGCGTTCGCGCTCCGCCCGTATCAGGCCAGCACCGTCGATGCCTTCCACGCTGGCGGCAGCGCGCACGGCGGCTCAGGGGTAATCACCCTGCCGTGTGGAGCGGGCAAGACCGTTGTCGGAATGGCCTGCATGGAGCGGCTCCAATGCTCCACCTTGATCCTCTCGACGGGCGTGACCGCCACACGGCAGTGGATTGGTGAGTTGCTGGATAAAACCACGCTGGGCGAAGACCAAATCGCCGAGTACAGCGGTGAGAAAAAGGAAGTTCGCCCGGTTACTGTGGCGACCTATCAAATCATGACCTGGCGCAACGATCGAGAATCGGATTTCCTCCATCTTTCGCTGTTCGACCAGCGCAATTGGGGACTGATCATTTACGACGAGGTCCACCTGCTGCCCGCCCCGGTTTTCCGTGTGACCGCTGGCCTTCAGGCGCGCCGGCGGCTGGGCCTTACCGCCACGCTGGTGCGCGAGGACGGCCGCGAGGAGGATGTCTTCGCGCTCATCGGCCCCAAGAAGGCGGACGTGCCCTGGAAGGTGTTGGAGAACCAAGGCTGGATTGCCACGGCCTCCTGCACGGAAGTGCGGCTGCCTCTGCCGGACGAGCTACGCATGCCTTATGCCGTGGCCGAGGCGCGCGACAAATTCCGCATCGCCTCGGAAAACCCGCTCAAGCTCGAAGTGGTGCGGCAAATTCTCGATCGCCACGCGAGCGAGCCCTCGCTGGTCATCGGTATGTATCTTGATCAGCTTCGCGCTCTGGCTGAGCCCCTCGGTTTGCCGGTGCTGACCGGGGCGACCCCGCAGCGCAAGCGAGACCAGATCTATGCCGATTTCCGGGCGGGGCGAATCCGCGTCCTGGCAGTCTCCAAAGTGGCCAATTTCGCCGTGGACCTGCCGGAAGCCTCTGTGGCCATCCAGGTTTCCGGGACGTTTGGTTCGCGGCAGGAGGAGGCGCAAAGGTTGGGACGCATCCTCCGTCCGAAGGATGGGCGCAACCAGGCATATTTCTACACTATCGTTACCCGCGATACGGTCGAGCAGGATTTCGCCCTGAAGCGCCAACTGTTTCTGTGCGAGCAGGGCTACGCTTATTCCATCGTTGATCATCAACCGGATGCCAAGCTGCAGAAATGAGCGACACCGTTTGCAGCCGGGCGGAAGGACGGGGCTTTAGCCCGTGGAGCGACGCGGCTTCAGGCTCTGGAGGGCCATACGACCTTTGGACAAGGGGCGGCAGGGCTAAACAGGCTGCGGAAAAGCTCGCCGGCACTGTCATTCTGAGCTTTGACAGCCTTGCGGCTGCCCATGATCGGCAAAAACTTGGGCCGAGGAAGGGTAGCGCGGACCTGTTTTTTAGGTCCGCGGCTTTCCCTTGTCCATCGGGGACGAGCCGCGGACCTAAAGAACAGGTCCGCGCTACGTCTGCTTTGAAAATACTCAGAGCGAGATCCTCTCTCGTAGTTTATCCTGAGCGGCATAGTGAGATTCTTCGCTGCGCTCAGAATGACAGCGAACAGGCTCAGGATGACTGTTTGATGGGTATTTCTGCAGCCGGTAAAGCCCCGCCCCCTCCACAGCCACAAGAAATCGTGCTTATTAAGATGACCAGGCATTAATTGAGCCACTCCTATGCAGACTTTGGAAATCGACTGGCAACAGTTCCTCGACGCCCTCCCGGCCTTCCAACAACTGCCGCTTGAGGCGCGGCGTCTGTTTCTGGAGAAGGTACGGCCGAGCCAGCCGATCTCGTCTTTCGAACTGGGCGAGTACTTGGAAGTTCTGTGCGCCGCCGGCTTCCTGCTTCCGGGAGTGAGGGGCACGAATGCCAGCGTGCCCCCGCGGTATCGGGACCTCTGCCGCGTGATGCGGGCTCTTTACCGGCACCGCGTCTTCGATTTCCCGTCGCGCAGCACGTTTTACGCGTACTTGGTTGAACACTTCACCCGCGGTGAGCAAGGCGCGTTATACGGCCATGGGGGAGACTACTATTACGGCGAGCAGAAACTCTACTCGCGCGTAGCCTCCAGGGAGTGGTTGGAACGGTTCCTGGCGGCGCCCGGAGACAGAGGCGATAATCGTCATCATGACGTGGGCTGGGACCGGCAGGGGGCCTTCCCCCTTGAGGTCCTGCGGGCCACCCAGGAACTGGTTCGGCGGCTGATGGGGCCAGCCTCTCCCGTCGCGTTAACAGAGCTGCGCAACTTGTGGCCGGAAGGCAGTCCCGCCTTGCTTTCACCCTCGCTCGTGGCCGGGATGCGCTATCTGCTTTTCTTTCCGGCCCTCCGCGGCATCCACCTGGAACCGGTGCTGGGCATCTGGCCCAGCATCACCAAGAGGTTGCTCCGTCCGGCGCCGAAACCACCGGGAACTTTTACACCCCACCAGGTCTTTGAGGCGCCCTTTCTTATGGACGACATGGCCTCGATCCTGACCGCCTGCGCGGCTGATCCCTTTCGTATTCGCAGCGATGACTATGCGCTCTTTGCCCGCGCCGCGCAGGGGATTGCTTCCGCTTTGGGCACGCTGCCGGAGTGGGTGGAAAACCAATTCAACCTCAAACCCTCTGAACGCCTCGAATGGGCGCTTGCATTCTCGAAGCAATACGAGTTTCTCAAAGAAAAAGGACAGCATGGAAAAGACCTCCGCCTGGAAGTCTCGGAGGCCGGCAGGAACTGGCTGGGGCTCCCGGTGAAAGACCGCCTGAAAACACTTCTGGATGGCCTGCTCGGCAAGGTCAAAAAGCGAACGGAGCTATTCGATTATGAAGACGGGGCGGCTTCCCTGCTGCCTTACTCGTTCGGCATCGAGTCCATGAAGCAAGACCATTCCGTCCGGTCTGCCGTGCTGGCCGTTTATGCCGGTCATGACGCCGACAGCTTTATGAGCCTTGAGGAGTTCCTTTCCTTCCACAGCCAGCAAAACAATCCGCTGATGGTGGCGGCGCAAAACCATCCCCATGCGATGCTAATGATCCGCGGCGCTTATGTACCGATGCCGGACCCCGATGAACTTGAGGAAGCCTGGGCCGATTTGCTTCGTGCCTTTCTACGCATGCGATTATTGCCACTGGGGGCGGCCAAGGTGGGAGTGGACGGTGAGGGCGCCACGTGCTTTACACTCACGGAGGCAGGCAGATACTTGGTGGGCGCCCAGGCCGATTTTCGCATTGAGCAGGCTGCCGTGCGTATCGTGGTTCAGCCAAATTTTGACGTGGTGTTTATGGGTCCGGCGCCCTGGGCGGAGGCCGATATCGGCCGCTTTGCCGAGCGCAAGGGGCGGCACATGGGCACGTTGTTCAGGATCACCAAGCGCTCCATCATGGCCGCCGCTGCCGCAGGACTTACGGGGGAATGGACGTTCGAAACGCTTCGGCAGTGTTGCTCCGGGGAGCTTCCGCCTAATGTCCGGCGAGAGATTTCGGGATGGTTCTCGCAGTGCCGCCGAGTCAGCCTGCGCCCCGCTGTTCTGATCCATTGCCCGGACCCGGAAACGGCCGCTCGCGTCCAAGCCGTCGCCGGGAGTAAAGTCACCCTCATCGCGGACGTGATACTCGAGCTTCACGATCAGCGAGAGCAGGGGGCGCTGCTGCGGAAGCTACGGGATTCCGGCATCTTTATCAGTCCTTGATCCGTATCCCGCCTTTTTGGACCGGCGCTGAAGCGGGTGCGGCTTACGCCCTTCGTCGCGCCCACCTTCATCGATTCCATCACTCCGGAGATCGTAAGCGCATAACCCGGAGAGAGAATGGCATTCGGACTGGATTCCCGCCGCCGCGGGAATGACCGGTATTTCAAAGGGAATCCCGCCCCCAATGACACCACCACCCAGCGACTGTTTGATTATGGGCATTCATCGATTTGTGGTATAAGGGTAAGTTAAGATGGTGATGGAGTTCGCCCCAAACCACCCGTAACTACGGGTTGATAACTCCTAGAGGCCGAGAGGCGCTCAGGAGTTCTTTCATTTAGGGCGCCTCGCGGGGAGAAGGTTCCGACGCATTGTGCTGTGCCCCGGACGGCGCCACATCACCCTCCTTCCCCAAAACCGGCCCAATCCTAACTATAGAGACGGAGGAGATATCCCGGCGAATCCCGCCGTGGACGCCACGGGACAAGCTGAAAGCATTGCCATGAGGATTCTGATCGTTTCTGACATTCACGGGAACTTCGATGCGCTGGCAGCGCTGCAAGAGACTTACGACGAACTTTGGGTCCTGGGTGATCTGGTGAATTATGGCCCCGACCCGGCGGCGGTGATTGACTTCGTGAGTTCGAAGGCGGCCGTCGCCGTTTGCGGGAATCACGATTACTCAATCGGGTATAACCAGGATCCGCGCTGCTCCGCCCGATTCCGCGAAATGGCCGAGGCGACGCGTGGTTATACGAATTCGGCATTGAGTATGAAGCACAAGCATTTCCTTCGACACCTTGCTTCCCTTGTGCAAACGGTACGCGACGGGACCCGGTTCTACATCTGTCATGCGGTTCCATCGGATCCCCTCTTCGGCTATTGCCCAGCCGGGTCTCCGCGTTGGCTCTCTGAAGTAGAGGGCCTCAGTGCCGATATCGTCCTTGTGGGCCATACCCACGTTCCATCCGTGCAGACGTTTGGTCCGCGTCGTGTGGTCAATCCTGGAAGCCTGGGGCAACCCAAGACAGGTAGTCCGCAGGCGCGTTATGCAATTTGGGAGGATGGCAAAATCGAGCTTAAATCCTATTCTTACCCTGTTGAACCGGCCGTGGCCAAAGTGCAAGCTCTTCCGATTCAAGATACCTTGCGAGATGAGCTGAGCGCGATTCTGCGGACCGGTGAAATCCCACAGGAAGTTGATTGGAAGGAAGACCCTTAAATCATGATGAGGGTAAGACGTCGATGGTAACAAGTACAACGCCGGGGGAACCGTGTGACGACAAAGCCTGGTGTAATGAGTGACGCCGACGGTGCTTTTCGGCTTCTTCGTTTGGCGAGTTTGGGGGAGGAGTTAGGGGCCCCGCACATCGCGGATGAGGGTCACGCGTTGGCCGCCCGCGTATCGGAAGGCCGCTTTTACCTTGCGTGTATCGGCCAGTTCAAGCGCGGCAAGTCAACCCTGATCAATGCCCTGATGGGTGAGCCCGTTCTTCCGGTGGGCTTTATTCCGGTAACCGCCGTTCCCACCGTGATCCGATTCGGAGTGCAGCCGAGAGCGCGTGTGCAGGGGCGGGATGGCTCCTGGCAAGAGATAGCCGTCTCCGACCTCAATCAATACGTTTCCGAAGAGCACAATCCGGAGAACACGAAGGGGGTCACGGGCGTCGAGGTCTTCGTCCCGAGCGCGTTGCTTTCCACCGGCATGTGCCTTGTCGATACACCGGGCTTAGGGTCGGTTTTCACGGGCAATACGGCAGCCACGCAGGCGTTCATACCCCACATCGATGCAGCCTTGGTCGTCGTCGGCGCGGATCCTCCCCTGGCAGGTGAGGAACTGGCGCTGGTTGAGGCCGTGGGACGGCAGGTTCAGAACCTGATCATGGTCCTCAATAAGGCCGACCGCACCACCGATGCGGAAAGAGCGGCGGCCGTAGGGTTCACCCAAAGGGTTCTGGAAAAACGTCTAAAGCGATCGGTGGGGCCGGTCTTCGAAGTCAGCGCCACAGACTGTCTCGAAAACCGGGGGCCGGAGAGGGATTGGAGAAAACTGCTTGCGGCTCTTGCGGACCTTGTTCAAGGCTCCGGGCGTCAACTCATTCAGGAGGCCTGCGACCGCGGAGTGCAGCGCCTGAGCGAACAATTGCTGGCCATCGTCACCGAGGAGCACGAAGCGCTCGAGCGGCCCATCGAGGAGTCTGAGCGGAGAATCGCTGTGATGAAGGAAACCATCACGGAGGCGGAACGCTCGATGCGCGAGGTTGAATTTCTCTGGATGGCCGAGCAGCGGCATCTCTCTGACGTGTTTGTGGACCGCCACAAGAAGTTCCTCGGTTTCGTTTGGCCTCCGGCGGAGGAGGAATTCAAGCGGGGCGTGCGATCTATGCCGCGCAGGATGGGGCCATCCTATCGGCGGGCCGTCATGCGCGAGGCCCAGGAAATTGCGCAGCGGCGCGTTCTGCCCTGGCTGCGTACGGAGCAAGCGGAGGGAGAAAAGGAATATCGCCAGGTTGCCAGTCGTTTCGTGCAGATGGCGAATGATTTCCTGAAGAAACTTGCCGACGCGGGCATCCGGGAGTTGGCGCGGATGCCGCACGCGCTCTACCCGGAGACGGGATTTCGGACCCGATCAGAGTTTTTGTTTCGGGATATGATCGAGATCGCTCAACCGGCATCACCCCTGCGCTGGCTCGCCGATTTGGTGCTGGGGTTCGTGGGGGCCCGTGGCGTGATCGCGCGCGACGGGCGGGAATTTCTGGGCCGACTACTCGAAGTCAACTGCTCGCGGGTGCAGAATGACATCCTCAACCGCGTGCAGGAAAGTCGCAATCGGTTGGAAGTGGAGATCCGGAAGTTGCTGCATGAAATCAGCCGCATCGCCGTCGAGGCCCTGATCCATGCGCGAGAAGTAAAGGCCGCGGGCGCCCCGGCTGTGGAAGCCGCAGTCGCACGGCTCAACCGCCTGGAACATGAAATCTCCGGTCTATCCCATATAGAGAAGGCAAGCGTAGCGCAGGACCCCGCCTTGGGGGTCTGCGGTTCGTCCTTAGACTCCCGCTCCCAAGCCTGAGGGCAGGCGTTGGTCTTTGAAATTCCCGGTTTTTGCAACGTAGAGTCGCGGACCCGCAAAACGGGGGTCCACGCTACTTCCGCGCAATAGCGTTAAAAACCACTGGACGATGCAAATCTTCTAATTGTATGATGAGCGAAGTTGAAGGCGGTGGAGTTCGCCTTACGCCGCGATATTCGGCCAATGACTCCTACGGTGGGTTTTACCGTGGGAGTTTGCTAGGTTCTGTCACCTCTCCCCGGTAATATCCAATCGAAAATCAGGAGATTGAGCATGGAGCACGTCTGGTTTCTTGCTGCACTGTGGCTAGGTCTGGCGCTGATGGCCACGCTGCTTTCTATCTGGTTCCGGATTTCGACAGCGCTTACAGAGATTGTGGTCGGCACGGTTGCCCAACTCATTCTCGGCGCGGCAATCGGGTCCGAGGTTTTAGGCGTCAAGGCTCCTTGGATCTCGTTCCTGGCGGGGACGGGAGCCATCGTTCTGACATTCCTGGCAGGTGCGGAGCTCGACCCGTCAATTTTCCGCACAAAATGGAAGGAAGCTTCCGCTGTAGGGTTGGTGGGTTTCATCTTCCCGTTCCTGGGGGCGGCAGTGGTAGCACACTTTTTGATTGGCTGGTCGGTCAGGTCGAGTTGGCTTGCCGGTATCGCCATGTCGACGACATCGGTGGCCGTGGTGTACGCGGTCATGCTGGAGAGTGGCTTTAACCGGACCGCTTTTGGCAAAGGCATTCTGGCGGCGTGCTTCATCAACGATCTGGGAACGGTCATCGCGCTCGGTTTGATATTTGCGCCCTTCACGACAAGGACTTTGATTTTCGTGGGTGTCAGTATAGCGGTGTTTTTCCTGTTGCCGTTTGTCACGCCCTGGTTTTTTGAAAGATTTGGAGGGCGAGTCTCGGAACTCGAAACCAAGTACCTGCTGTTCCTGCTGTTCGCCCTGGGAGGACTCGCAGGCTGGGCCGGCAGTGAACCCGTCCTGCCTGCATACCTGGTCGGAATGGTTCTGGCCGGCACGGTGGGAAAGGACCATATCCTTATCCGGCGTCTCCGGACGTTAACCTTTGGTTTGTTGACCCCGTTTTACTTCATTCGGGCAGGATCTTTGGTTTCCATCCCTGCCCTGGTTGCAACCCCGTTTGTCTTCGTAGCCCTATTCTTTGCGAAAATGCTTTCCAAGATGGCGGGTTTGGTGCCGACTGTCCGCTCCTTCAATTACATCGGTCACGACGGCATGTACTACTCGCTGATGATGTCCACGGGTTTGACGTTCGGGACCATCTCCGCTTTGTTTGGTCTCAATCATGGCATTATCAATCAGGCCCAATATTCTCATTTAGTAGCTACCGTAATTGCGAGCGCAGTTGTTCCCACGGCCATCGCCAATTCCTTCTTCATGCCGAGGCACCTCTTGCCCCGAACGGAGGAAGCGGCACCCAAGCTCGCAAATCCTGCAATTAGCGCAGATCAAGGGGTAAACTGAACGGAGCAGTTTCCGTGCGGGACGTTGGTAAGGCTTTGACGGACCGCGGATCGGCACTCGACATGACGGAGGTGGAATCGGTTGCGTTATTGGATTGTTTTCCTGGGAGGGGGGCTGGGCTCCTTGACCCGCTACATTGCCGGCACTGCGATTATGGCACGTTACGGCGGCCTCTTCCCTCTCGGTACCCTCGTCATCAATGTTTCCGGCTCGTTTTTGATCGGACTCCTGATGACCCTGTTGACGGAAAGATGGCATCTTGACCCTTACTGGCGGCTGGCTCTGGTGGTGGGGTTCCTGGGGGGATACACGACTTTTTCCAGCTTCGAATACGAATCGTATCGAGCCGTCCGCGACGGCGGACAATGGCTCGGACTCTTGAACATAACGGCGAGCGTGCTTTTAGGTTATCTCGCGGTATGGACCGGCGCAGTAGTTGCCGGTCACCGTTAGCCGCTTTCGGAGGGGGAGGACGAATGCTTTTCAAAGGCCCGGCAAAAAAAGTGTGCATTTACGTTAACGAGGATACGCGCTACAACCTTGTCCCGCTTTACGAAGCAATCCTTTCGTATTTGATGCATAAGGGCGTGGCCGGCGCCACTGCCTATAGCGCCATGGCAGGTTTTGGCGCTCACCAGATGATGCACACCGCGCAGGTTGAACTGCTCAGCGAGCATCTCCCCATCCGCGTGGAATTTACGGAAACGGCGGAAAAGGTGGAAGAAGTTCTGCCCACCCTGTATGAGATGGTGACGGATGGCGTAATCGAGGTTCAAGACACAAGGGTGATCAAGGTCGCCATGCGTGAGAAAAAGGCTGAGCCGAAGTTGCCCCACGAAAAAAGGAGCGGTAAAGGCAAGCTCCTTCGGGTCTATTTGGGAGAGGCAGACCGGTGGCATGACCAACCCCTCTACGATGCCATCGTCAAACGATTACACATGATGGATATCTCCGGGGCCACGGTTTATCGCGGCATCATGGGTTACGGAATGAAGGGTCACACCCATAAACATGGGCTTTTTCGAATTTCTCGCGATCTTCCCATCATGGTAGCGGTGATCGACAGCGAAGACAAGATCACTCAAGGCGCGGAAGCTATCGAGGAGATGGTCGAAGATGGTTTGATCGTTATTTCTGACGTAGACTTCACTCGACTGGTTCGCGGCCAGCCTTTAGGAGCGACAGCCAATGCCAAACTACCAACCGGCTAAATTGATGCGCCTCCATTTTTCGGAGCACCACCGTTACAAAGGCAAGCCTCTTTATGAAGCCATCGTGGAGAAGTGCCTGGAGTTAAAGATCTTGGGAGCCACTGTTCTTCGGGGCTTGGAAGGCTATGGAGGGATGGCTCAAATCCACCGCTCCCACCTGCTCACGCATGATTTACCCATTGTCGTCACCATCGTGGATTCCGCCGAAAATATTGATCGTTTGGCCCCCGTTGTCGAAGAAATGATGGAAACCGGCCTGATTGCCGTTTCCGACGTTCAGATCAGGAGAATCCAAAAAAACATCGCGGCTGCCCATGTTTAGAAAGATCGCCATTGCCAATGATGGATCCGATGGTGCCCGCAAAGCCTTTGATTCTGCTGTCGAGCTCGCTGCATGCTTTCACGCGGAACTGCACATGATCAGCGTCGAAGAGGACTTGCCGCAGCACGCGCAAACGATGCTGGAGGTAAACGATGCCAAGGATACCGAAGACACGTACTTCGGAACACTGGCCACTCAATGCCGAGCGCGTGCGGCCCTCCGGGACGTGAAACTTGCATGCACCATTCGACCCGGCCACGAGGTCGAAACCGTGGTTAATTTTGTTCGCGAGGGCCAGTTTGATTTGCTGGTCGTGGGTTTCATGGGCCACAGCCGCGTGTTCGACCGGGTATGGGGCGGCACTTCGCAAAACCTGACCAGGATCGCGCCGTGTTCCATCCTGGTGGTCAAGTAGCCTTCCTTCGACTTGGGGATTCGGCGAGCTTAGGATCGCGGCAAGACGAGCCATAAGGCCCGTGGAGGGCGCACCCGATGCGAGCGGAAGATGTCCGCCCAATTCAGCCCATCGGAGTTATCGATCATGGGCTGCCGGCATTCGTTGGCCGGGAAAATGAGTTGCGCCGCCTCGACGAGGCCATCCACAAGCGAACGAGCCTGGTAATCTGTGGGCCCGCCGGCATGGGGAAAACCGCACTGGTGCGGCGGGTCATCCACCGTCTCCCTCCAGACTTGGCAGCACGCTGCCTGTACCTACCCGGCATGAAGGACTTGCAGGACTTCTTGCGTCAACTGCTGCGCAGGCTTTACCACCTGAAGGCCCCGAGTCTCCGCCGCCAACTCCACGCCGAGGGGATCTCGCTGCTGACCTTTGAGGCCTGGCTCAAGGAACAATCCAGCAGCCACCTGAAGGGAACTCTCTACAAAACTTTCGAGCAGGGGGATTACCGCGTTTTCCTGGACCATGTTCCGCCACTGACGCATGCGGTGGCCAAGGTCATTAAAGAATTTTTTTGGATGCGCAACACGCCGGTCTATCTACTGATCCGCGATGAGGTGGAGCAGCATCTTTACCCGTTTTACAGATTCTTCTACTGGGGAGAAAGTGAACGGCTGGCATTGCCGGCACTTCCCGCCCAGGCGGCAGCAGAGCTTTTGGAAAACTGCATTGAACGGTTGGGGATCTCGCGGTTGGACCTCACGGATTTTCGGGAAGAGGTCCTGGAATTGAGCAAGCGAGTTCCGGGCGCGATTGTTAAAATGTGCACCCTCGCCGCCGATCCACGATACCAATATAAATTGCGAATAAAGACAACGTCCGTCTATATCGATTATCTTGGGTCATTTCGCCGAATGACCACAACATCTGTCACCGGAAGAGCAATATCCATGGGCGCGACCAAGGATGATGGACGGGATTAAACCCCTTGTCAGCACCACCTCGCCCCTCCTCATCGGAGGAGGGAAGTTCTTTAACAACTCCCCTCCGGATTCAAGGGGGGGCCTTGGGCGCCGGGATGGTTGTCTGCGGTGGGGCGTTTTTCTGCGGCCTGTAAAGCCCCGTCCTTCCAAGCCCGTCGAGAGAAATCCGGCTTAGCCACGGTTTATCCAACCAGGCGCGGCCCTTCCGCGGCGACGGCATCCTTCAGGGTGAATTTGTGCTCCGGCGTGACCACGTAACTCAGACCCTCATCGGGCTCGCGGTTATCGTTCATGGCTTCGGTGGTGGAAGCAAACCAGCGCTCATCGATGCCCCCACGGTTGGTTCCCAGGACGTAATAGTCCGAGGGCGCGAGCCGCAGACGCCGGCCAGGCTTGCAGAACACCCGCGGAACCCAATTCGGCGCCAAAGGCAGAATGCCTTCCCCCGCTTCCAGGGCGCTATGGGCCATCTAATGAATTGATGTGCCGCTCATAATTGCCTCCGTAACCTCATTTACGCTCGGCAAGCATTCTTTGAAAATCTAGCAAAAGGGGGCTATCCTGTAAAACTGGGAGTCGGCGTGAAATTCCGCCGAGGGCGCGAAGGACTTTACACGGGAAAATGCCAGATCTAGACAAGCTTTATGAAAAAGCTGAGAAGTATCTCCAGCGGCAGAAGTTTGAAGCCGCGATCGGGACCTATCAGGAAATCCTTCGCTACGAGCCCAATGACGAAGAAGCTCTCATCACCCTGGGTGACCTCAGCGTCAAATTGAACCGCCCCGGTGAGGCCTTGCGCTACCAGCTCCAGCTTACGGATTACTACCTGAAGCGGGGTGACAATTCCAAGGCCATCGCCACCTGCCGCAAGGTCTTAAAGCTATCACCGCAGGATGTCGTAACCTTGATGAAGCTGGGAGGCCTGCTCGAAAAGAGCCAGAAGAACCCCGAGGCGCTCGAGGCGTATCGAGAAGCGCTGGGACATTACCGCCGAGCTGGCTTGAACGCGCAGATGCTCGATTGCCTGACTCGCATCGTTAAACTCGACCCCAACAATCTGGAGGAGAACGTGGAGCTTGCCGAGCTGGCTAGCAGCTCGCGTCAAAACAAGATAGCGATGCCCGCACTCTTCCGCGCCGCGCAACTCGCCCGTCGCGCCGGGGATGAAGACCTTTGGGAAAAGCTGGTGGAACAGGCGCATGAACTTGATCCGGCCAACGAAGTTGCTTCCATCACCGCGGCGGAGCTGTATTTGAAGCGCCTAAACTTTGCCGAAGTCACAAAACTGATTGCGCCGCTGCTGGCAAAGAAACCCGAAGACCTGGAATTGATCGAGTTGGCCTGCAAGGGTTTTCTCGGGGTGGGCGATTACATCAGGGCGCAGCCGCTTTGCGTGAAGCTCTTTCAGGCCAAGCCTGAACGCGTGGATCTGGTCCTAAAACTCATGGAAAACCTGATCCACACGGGAGCTGTCCAGCAAGTGTTGGCCATGGTGAACCAACTCAAAGACCGCCTTTTCCAGCAGGGCAAGCGGAATGAATTCCTGAAGATCGTGGAAAAGATGTATGCGTTGGACGAGTCGAACCTGGAAGTCCTGGAAGTTCTCAGCAGCCTTTACAACGAATTGAACCAAGAGGAGGGGCTGCGGCGTTCTCTCTCGCGCCTGTTCAACCTCCACCTGGCCAGCGAGAACTATCACCAGGCGGGAGACACCCTGGAGCGAATTCTGGACGTCGAACCCTACGGCGAGGGCCACTACGATCGGCTGATGAATCTGGAAGGCCACATCGACTCGATCTGGTACAAGAACATCCTCGCGCGCCTGGAACCCCCTTCGACCGGGCGAACGTCTCCGGCCCTGAACGCGGCCGCCGCCGCGGCGGAAAGGGCCGAAACCATGGAAGACCTTCTCGTCGAGGGGGAGATGTACCACCAATATCAGCTCGCCGCAAAACTGGCAGAGACGGTGGAGAAAATTGACCGCCTTTTCCCTGGTGCGGACGAAAAGAACCAAAGGGTTCGCGACCTCTACGAGGCTGCGGCCTACACCCCCAAGTTCAAAGCGCCCGCTGCCGTCGCCACCGCTCCCCGGGCAGATGCCAGTTCCCCAGGCGTCAGGTTCCAACCTCTTGACGACCTGCGGAAAATTTCCGAAATCACCGCCAACATTTATCGTGAATCAACTCCGCAAGGAGTGCTCCAGGTTGCCGTCAATGAAATTGGCCGGGCGATAAATGCCAGCCGCTGCTGGGGAGCGGTAGGGACGCCGGACCGGCCTCCCGTGCTCACCGCGGAGTATTGTTCGCCGCTGGCTTCACTCTCCGACCCGGCGGCCGCGATGAGACTTTTTGCTTTCCTCATGGCACAGGCCATCTCCAGCCCCGACGGGTGGTCGATCGAGAACGTTGCTCAAGCACCTTTGCTCTCAGCGGTCAATGCGGAAATTCAGAAATTGGGAATTCGCGCCTTGCAGGCGTCGCCCCTGATTGACAAGGACGCGGCCACGGGGTTGCTGCTTCTGGAGCAATGCGAGGCGCCACGTGCCTGGTCACCCGGTGAAAGCCTGCTGCTCAAAGCCATCGCCACACAAGTGGTCATCGCCATAAACAACACCCGGTTGCGACGGCTTGTGCGCTCGATGGCCGGCACCGATCCCGAGACCGGTCTGCTTCCACGTAGTGCATATTTGGAGTGCTTGCTTTCTGAAGCAGAGCGCTCCAAGAATCAGTCCCAGCCGCTTTCGGTGTGCCTGCTGGAACCGGAGAATCCCCATGCGCTGATGAAGCTATTGGGAGATGCCGGCGTGCAGCGCTTCGTGCTGCAGGTTGGCAAAGCCGTCACTCCCACCCTGCGCCAGAACGACGTTTCCATCCGCTACAGCCCGCTTTCGGTGGTCGTAGTGTTTGCGGATACGCCCTTGCCTCAGGCAGCGCTGGCCGTGGAGAAAGTGCGCCGCGCACTGGCGCAAGTCCGGGTAAACGGCACGGAGGCCACCAATTTCTGCGCGGCAGTTTGTGACGTCCCACTGGGACCAAACTTTGATGCCGTGGATGGTGTCACCGAGGTGATCAACCGGTTGGAAGTCTCCCTGGACCGCGCGCACAAAGAGGGCGGGAAACGCATTCTGATTTCACAGTTCTCCAATTGATTTCATGTCAGAATCTCAACTCCCCTACACGGTAATTCAGAATGTGCAGCCAAAGGGAGGCGCGGCGCACCCAGGCCCTGCGGGAAATGTCCAGCGAAGGAATGAGGCTCACGGGGAGCCACTCGATTGCCATTGAGCTCGCCGCTAAGTTCGGTCCGCAGGCTATGGCTCATCGACGGCCCTCACCGGCGCCTCCGGCGCGATCAACTCGCTGGCTGTTTCCCTGGCGGCAGGGGACAGAGCTGAGTGATGGGTTCAAATCTTGAGTTGAAGGGGGCTGCCCGAAACCGGAACGTTCGCGACGGCCGCGGGCACGTCCTGAGCCGAATCCAAAAGCGGCGGCGCAGGGGCAGGAAGGGAATTCATGGCCTACGAAACGCTGATGTTCGACAAGCGGGATGCCATCGGCTACGTTAAAATCAACCGGCCGGAGAAGCTGAACGCCATGAACCACAAGGTGATGGAGGAGTTGTTCGACTGCTTTCAAGCTCTTCATAAGGATGTTGAAGTACGCGTGGTTATTCTCACCGGGAGCGGTGAGAAAGCCTTTGTGGCGGGAGCTGACATCAACGAACTAGCTGGGCAAACCCCCATCGAGGGGAAGGAAACTTCCCAGTTTGGGCAGCGGGTGTTCAATTTGATCGAAAACCTGGGCAAACCCGTGATCGCAGCGATTAACGGTTTCGCGCTGGGTGGTGGTTGCGAATTGGCCATGGCATGCACCCTGCGTGTCGCCGCGGAAACTGCGCGCCTGGGGCAGCCGGAGGTCAAACTTGGAATCATCCCCGGTTATGCCGGGTCGCAGCGCCTGCCGCGCCTGGTGGGAAAGTGCCGGGCGCTGGAGCTGATTTTGACCGGCGAGCCCGTGACCGCCCACGAAGCCCATCGCATGGGTTTGGTAAACCAGGTCGTGCCCGCAGCAGAATTGCTTGCGGCGGCGGAGAAATTGGCGCACAAAATCATTGCCAACGCCCCGCTCGCCATAAAGTTGGCAATGGAAGCCGTCAATCACGGAATGGAAATGCCCACGGCGGAAGGACAGTTCCTGGAGGCGACGCTCTTTGGGCTGTGCTGCACCACCACGGATAGGAAAGAAGGAACACGCGCGTTTCTGGAAAAGCGGCCCGCGAAATTCACTGGAAAATAGTCCAGGGTCCATTGTGCGTAGTCCGTTACTCTTTGCTATCGGAAGTGGAAGGCCGCAACTCGCGCCGATTCTCAAGTTTCGATTCTCGCCTTTCGAGTTGGGTCCTGCCGGGTACTGACCCGGTATTACGGACGAAGGACCTCGGACCACGGGCAACTGACAAAGGACACATGGCTTCAAGACGCAAATCCCGCGAATACGCAATGCAAATGCTCTACCAGTGGGAACTGGGGGGCAATACGCCGGAGCAAGTTGGCGCCTCATTTTTCCTTGAGCGCAAGGCCGACGGTGAAGTGGAATGCTTCGCCCGCGCGATCTTTCAGGGGGCGGTGAAAGACATCGCCAGGCTTGACCAGTTGGTCCGCGAGCACGCCGAACATTGGCGGTTGGAACGCATAGCGGCCGTCGATCTAAGTATCCTTCGCGTGGCCGTTTACGAACTGCTTCATTGCCCGGAAACTCCGCCCCATGCCGTGATCAACGAGGCGCTGGAAATTGCGCGCCGCTTTTCCGGCGAGGGGTCCGTTGAGTTTGTTAATGGCATCCTGGATGCCATTCTTAGAACACTTCCGGCGCGCGGAACCAAATCCTGAATCCCCTCCCTACTGCGTTTACGGCAGCGGACCTCGCGACAATTCAAATCAATCCGGCGAATTCATCTTCGCTTAATCCTGCCTGCTTCAAGATGCGGCGGAGCAACGACGGCGGGATATCCTTCGAATGGATTGGCACCGTCACCCGCAGTTCCGCCTTGGTCCGATGCAACAAACGTGCGTGGCTCCCGGTCTGATGATGAATGTAAAATCCGGCACGCTGCAAAGCTCGAACCACCCCCTTTGCTCTGAGGACGGGCAGCTTGTCGGGCATGTTACTTAAGCCACAACAACCGCGATGTGTTCGGTTGCGGACTCCACATCTTTGGGGATGGGCTCTCCGGTCTTGAGGGCACTTTCCAGGAAGCAGCGAAGGGCGCCCTTTGCCATGCGGCGTGCTTCTGGCAGGTTTTCGCCAAACGTGCAGATTTCCGGAATCGCCGGGACCACAACGTTGTAGCCACCTTCTGGCATTCGCTGATAGACGACGGTATAACCGTATTCCTTTGCGCCGTTCCTCTTGCGGGTTCGGATTGAACCGGCGGAACTCATGGGCAAAGTATATCACCTTTCGGCCCACCCTGATGGGCGTAGCACAGGCCGATGTTTTGGGGTCGGCGGCCTTTGTGGTCACGACCCACGGACTCACAGAACACGTGCGCGCCGCTTCCTGCCTGCTGCCTTCTGCATTCTGCCTACTTCTCTTCCTCGTCTGGCACGCCGAGCTTGGCCAGGCGGTAGCGCAGGGCGTTGCGGGACAGGCCCAGCAGGCGGGCTGCCTGGCTTTTATTGCCGTTGGCGCGGTGCAGGGCCTCGCGAATGATTTCGTCTTCGAATTGTTCCAATGTCATGCCTGCGGGTGGAAAGGGCGCCGAACCGGTCGCCGCAGAGGTGGCAGGGCTCGCGGCTGAAACATCCAGGCGAATGTCCTCGACGTCGATCACTGTGCCCACGGAAAGAGCCACGGCGCGCTCGATGATGTTTTCGAGTTCACGCACGTTGCCGGGCCAGTGGAAGTCCATCAGGAGTTTTAGCGCGGGGGGAGTGATGGCGGTCAGGGGTTTGGCGGCCTCGCGCGCGAAGCGGGCGATGAAATAATCGACAAGGTAGGGAATCTCTTCCTTGCGTTCGCGCAGCGGCGGGATGCTGATGGGCACAACGTTCAGCCGGTAGTAGAGGTCCTGGCGAAAAGTTCCCTGCTCCAGCGCCGCGCGCAGGTCCTGATTGGTGGCGGCGATGACGCGCACATCAACCTTGAGGGTTTTGGTTCCGCCCAGCCGTTCGAATTGGCGGTCCTGGAGGACATGTAACAGCTTCACCTGGATCGAACCCGGGACATCACCAATCTCGTCGAGAAATATCGTGCCCTTGTCAGCCAACTCGAACCGGCCCGGCTTGGTGGTGTTGGCGCCCGTAAATGCGCCTTTCTCGTAACCGAACAGTTCGCTTTCCAGCAGGTTTTCCGGAATCGCCGTGCAATTGACTTTAATGAAGGCCTCCGCCGCGCGCCGCGAGTGCTCGTGGATGGCCCGCGCGATCAGGTCCTTGCCCACCCCGCTTTCCCCGCCCAGCAGCACGGTGGAATTCGTGGGGGCAACCCGCTCGACCGTCGCCAGGACTTCCTGCATCTTCGGGCTGTAGGCTACAATATTCCGAAACTGATAACGCTGGCCCAGCGCTTCGCGCAGCGACCGGTTCTCCTCCCGCAGGCGGTGAACGTCCAGTTCCTTGCGGAGGATGAGCTTGATTTCCTCCATGCCAAAGGGCTTCAGCACATAGTCGCTGGCGCCCACCTTCATGGCCTCAACCGCCGTCTCGACGGTGCCGTACGCCGTCATCACCACGACCGGCAACGCTGCGTTGGTGCGTTTCACGGCCTGCAAGAATTCCAGCCCATTCATCCCGGGCAGCTTGAGGTCGGTCACAATCAGGTCGATTTTTTCCTGCCGCAGGATGTTCAGGCCCGCTTCCGCGTCGGCGGCCGTCAGGACGGTGTAACCCTCCTCCGCAAGGTTCAGCTCCAGCAGACGGCGCATCTTTGCTTCGTCTTCAACAATCAAGAGGGTGGACATAAGGGCAGTGGTTAGTGGCTAGTGGTTAGTGGCTGGTGGTCGATTATCGGTGGTTAGCCGCACTCGCCACTCGCCAGTGTCGGTTGCCAGCCACTGACCACTAGCCACTGACCACTTCTACTTACTGAATTTCTCCGGCGTAAATCTTCATAATCGTCTCCAGGAACTTCACGGCGTGTTCCTTGGGACGCTGGAAGGAGTTGCGGCCGATGATCGATCCGAATCCGCCGCCGTCGCGGATGGCGCGGGCTTCATCGAACACGGCATCGTCGCTGTCTTTCTTGGGGCCGCCGGAGAAGATCACGATGCGATGGCCGTTAAAAGTGGCTTGCACCACATGCCGGACGCGCTCGGCCTGCGTGGCGCGCGGCACGTTGGCCTTTTCATACGCCTTCTTGGCCTCGGGCTGTTCGATGAATTCCGTAGGGAGCTTTACCTTGATCACATGCGCGCCCAGTTCCGCGGCAATGTGGGCGGCGTAAGCGGCCACGTCCAGCGCCGTCTCGCCCTCCTTGGAAAGGCTTGAACCCCGTGGGTACGACCACACCACCACGGCCAACCCACAGGCTTTGGCTTCTTCTGCGGCCTCACGCAGTTGTTCGTACATGGTCTGGGCGTGCGCGGAGCCCGGATAAATCGTAAAGCCGATGGCCACGCAGCCCAGGCGCAAAGCATCAGCCACCCCGGCGGTCACGGCGGGAAGAGGATCCTTCTCGTCGTGCAATAGGTCGTGGCTGTTGATTTTCAGGATCAGGGGGATTTCACCCGCGTGCCGGGCGGCCGCTGACTCAATAAAGCCCAAGGGCGCAGCGAAGGCGTTGCAGCCCGCTGCCAGCGCCAACTCGAAATGATAGTTGGGATCGTACGCGGCCGGGTTCACGGCGAAACTCCGCGCCGGCCCGTGCTCAAAACCTTGATCCACAGGCAGAATCACAAACTTTCCCGTGCCTGCCAGCCTGCCCGCATTGAGCAATCGCGCCAGGTTGGTCTTGACGCCGGGATTATCACTTTCGTACCAGCTCAAAATCTCCTTGACCCGGCTGGTGTTGCCGGTTGTATGCTCACCCAGGGTCTTGACCGTTGTGCCTATAGCCATATCCTATTGCCTCCGACATTAATTGTGCTCGCTAGCGTCCAGCCTTTAATTATGGGTTCGGGCCAGAAGCCGCGCAAGAAGAAATTTGACCCGCCCGCCTCGCCAAAATCGCAAATCCAAAATTGCCTGCCCATCTCGTTGCGCTGCCATCCTGAGCTTGGCGAAGGACCTCGCGCTGCCTGCGCCTTGAAACTTTCGATTTTAGATTTGCCCTCATTCGCCTCGGACCTTGGACGCTGCTTCTCGTCACTCGCCGCTTGTCACTCGTCACCTGCATCTTCAATAACTCCTTTTCTTTTCAACAACATCTTGGAGAAAAGGGCTTAACTTGTTTATTTTCATGGATATCATGGAGAGGCCAAAAGCGGACATTTTTTCTACATGTGTTTGCAATAACTTAAAGAATTTTCGCCTCAATTTTCACCCCTTTTTTTTCACGACCCTGACCATCGCAAAACCAGCTAATCTCTTTAATTTCAATGACATCAATTTCTGCACGGTATTCGCGATTCATCCCTAACCTCTTTTGTTTCTGGTACATCTTGGAGAGCCGCGCCCTTTCTTTCTCTCCGGCTCCCTTATTTCAAGCCAACCATCTTTACTTTGAATGAGATAAAGCTTTCAGACATTTTTACTCAAAACGACGAACCCCTTTTGTTTCTGACACATCCTGGAGAGCCTCGGTCTTTTCCTAATGCTTCCCTGGCGCAGTGGCGAGTGGTGAGTGGCCAGTCAGGGGTCAGCGATCTGCTTTCAGCGATCAGCTTTCTGCCTACTGTTTTGACTGTGGACATGAAAACCTCCAAGGGCCAGCGGCCCATAGGCGCTAGAATAAGCCACCCGATGATTCGCCGCCTTCCTTTCCGCGAAGCGGGACACCGTGAGTAGCCGTAGGTGAAACCTACGGAAACCGAAGGAGAGAAAGGAATTCGGCCCTGAAAGGGCCGACCTTTCCCACGGTCAACCCCGTCGGGGTTGAAGGGGCCATGGGGTTCTGCGAGCCGCAGGTTAAAACCTGCGGCTACCCACGGTTGGCCCCTTCGGGGCCG
>Ga0182030_10009053_pt1 | contig 20469 bp, 18 predicted proteins | sample 812S3MmetaG_FD_121299 | JGI IMG/M metagenome (GOLD analysis project Ga0182030, IMG submission 121299) | Permafrost microbial communities from Stordalen Mire, Sweden - 812S3M metaG (Illumina Assembly) | ecosystem: Environmental > Terrestrial > Soil > Wetlands > Permafrost | place: Sweden... | reverse complement strand
GCCGGCGGGGTTGCGATCATTCGCGTCGGCGGCGCCACCGAGGTCGAGGTCAAGGAGAAAAAGGACCGCGTCGAGGACGCCCTCAACGCCACCCGCGCAGCCGTCCAGGAAGGCATCGTGCCGGGCGGCGGCGTCGCCCTGCTGCGCGCCAAGCGCGCCGTCGGCCGCATCAGCAACGACAACTCCGATGTGCAGGCCGGCATCAATATCGTGCTGAAGGCGCTGGAAGCCCCGGTCCGCCAGATCGCCGAAAACGCCGGGGTCGAAGGCTCGATCGTGGTCGGCAAGATCCTCGAGAGCAAGTCCGAGACCTTCGGCTTCGATGCGCAGACCGAGGAATATGTCGACATGGTCGCCAAGGGCATCATCGACCCGGCCAAGGTGGTGCGCACCGCACTGCAGGACGCCTCCTCGGTGGCGGCGCTGCTGGTGACGACGGAGGCCATGGTCGCCGAACTGCCGAAGGAGCCGGCGCCGATGCCCGGCGGGGGCGGCGGCATGGGTGGAATGGGCGGCATGGGCGGCATGGGTTTCTAGGCCACTTTGCCATCGCCATCGGGAATCGACCAAGGCCGCCTCCGGGCGGCCTTGTTTTTTGGCGAATGATGCCGGGGTTTGCTAGATCTGGCTCGGATTCGCAGCCGAATCGAAACCGCTTGACGCCATCGTTCGAGGATTGCCCCATGCGCGCGCTTCTGATCTGCCTGGTCGGCCTGACGACAGCCTCCGCGGACCTCGCCTTTGCCGACATGAAGCTGTCGCCGAAGGCAGCACCCGGTGCCAGCGAAGTCAGATATTTCACCTCCCTCGACGGATTGATGGACGGCAATGCCGACGTCATCCTCAAGGAAACCCGCCAGGGCAGGACCGTCACCGCGGCGGTGCTCGACGTGTGCTATCCGGCGGAGAAAGGCTCCGATCGCAAGGACCGTTTCGTCGCCAACCTCGCGGTCAACGGACAGACCCTGACCGGCGCCACCCAGAGTCTCGGCGACAAGCTGCCGGTGACGGTGAAACTGGTGCGCAGGCCGACCGGCGACAGCTTCGAATTCAAGGGACAGATCAGCGTCGGCCAGACCGTGACCGAGGTCGCCTCGTCGGACAATTCGGATATCAGCGAAAGGGAGTTTCAGGACAACCAGTCGAGCGATGACGGCATCACCGCCGCGCCCAAGGATTTTACCGAGGTTTCTCCGGAAGCGGTCGGGGTGAGGGTCAGGCTGGAGGCGGCGGCGGATTTCCTCAAGGCCCTGAAGGGGCAGGACCTCGAAGTCTCCTTGAGCAGCCTTGCGGTCACCTGCGATGCGCTGCGCGCCGGCGAGCAGACCATCAACCTCAGCGTCGATCCGGATCATGCCGCCGCGCTGATCGAGAAGTCGAAATCGCTCCCCGGCGTGGTCGCCGCCGGCTGGACCAGCGGCGTCGTGGAGATGGACCGCGCGATTCGTTTTCCGGCCGCCGAATGGCGCGACGGCGACCACCTCAACAGGGACAAACTGGCCGCGGCGATCGCCCGGGTGCTGGCCACGACGCTTTCGGCAAAAGCCTCGTCATCGGCATGGAACGCCAATACCGGAAAGCTGAAACTGATCTTCAAGCGGCCGAGCCAGGTATTTCCGGCGCTCGAACTGACCGAGACGGTGGAAGTGATCGCGCTGGTGGCCCCGGACAAGCCCGGTGCGTCCGACCGGCTGATGTTGTGGATCAGCAGTCCCGCCATCGCTACCACGGACGAAACCGCGGGTCCGAAGCTCAATCTGGCCGACGAGTCCAGCGCCGACGAGGAAGGCGATCCGAAACAGGATAACGGAGCCGTCGACGCCCTGGCGAAGGAATTCAGGGCTCAACGCTGGGACGCGGACAAGTCGGCCTGGAAGTGATCCGGTTGGCATCGTAGCGGCTGGCTTGGCCACCCGCCCCACGCATTTGACATGCCCGGGCATAGCGGCAATGAACAGGCCCTGTCCGGAGCGGGGCTTTTCAGGATTTCAGGTTCGATGGCGCGCTATGATGTAGTGGTGATCGGCGCCGGCCTTGGAGGCCTGACCGCCGGCGCGATTCTGGCGCGCGCCGGACGCAAGGTTCTGGTCATCGAGCGCAGCAACTCGGTAGGCGGGGCGGCGTCCAGCTACAAATCCGGCGATCTGTTCGTCGAAGGCTCGCTGCATGAGACCTCCGATCCGCATGATCCGCGCGATCCGAAACACGGCGTGCTGACGCGGGCCGGCGTGCTCGACGCCGTCAACTGGATCCCGGCCGGCGCATTCTACGAGGCGCGCGGCGGCCCGCTCGAGCGGCCGTTCGTGATGCCGGACAATTTCGCTGCGGCGCGCCGCGCCCTGACCGAGCGCTTTCCGGAGGCCGCTACGGGAATCGCGCAACTGCTCGGGGAAATGCAGGCCATTGCCTCCGCCATGGGCACGCTCTCGCGTGGCCGCGACGCTTTCAGAAATCCGCGCGAGGGCCTGGCAGCCTTGTTGAAGCTGGTTGCCGCCCTTCCCGACTGGCGCTTGTCGCTGGCGCAAAAGCTCGACCGGATTTTTGGCGACAACGAAGCCGTCAAATGCGCGCTGGCGGCCAATCTCTCCTATTACCACGACGATCCCGCGGCGCTGTGGTGGATCTATTTTGCGGTGGCGCAGGGAAGCTACCTTTTGAGCGGCGGCCGTTTCGTGCAAGGCGGCTCGCAACGGCTCTCCAGCGCGCTCGCCCGCGCCATCAAGGTCGCCGGCGGCGAAGTGCTGGTGCGCCGCCTGGTCAGCGGCATCGCGCTGGACCCGCAGGGCCGCGCCAGCTCGGTGACCCATACCGCGCGCGACGGCAGCGATCCGAAAGTAGTGGACGGCTTGCGGATCGTCGGCAACGCGGCGCCGGCGGCGCTGGCGCCGTTGCTGCCGGCGGCAGCCGGCGAACGGTTGAAAGCGGGCTACAGCCGGCAGACCCCGTCGATTTCGCTGTTCGCGCTCACGCTCGGGCTGTCGAAGCCGCCGCGCGCGTTCGGGGTCACGGCCTATTCGACGCAATTGCTGCCGCGCGGGATGACACGGCTGTCCGACTATGCGCAAGGCGCCGCGCTGATGGCGGCGGAGCCCGGCGAGCGCATGCCGCCGATGTCCGTCGTCGATTACGCCGCAATCGATTCCGGGGTTCCCGCGCCGCCCTATGTGCTGCTGGTTTGCGGGCCCGACCTGCTGTCGAACTGGGACCCTTCGGACATGAACGCCTATCGCGAGAAGCGCGCGCGATGGCAGCAGGCGATCGTTCGCCATCTCGATTCGTTCTATCCGGGCCTTTCGCGAGGGGTTGTCGCGTCGTCGTTCAATACCGCGCTGTCGGTCCGGCAATATCTCAACGCGCCCGAGGGCGCCGTCTACGGGTTCGCGCCGACGCCGCCGCGCTCGATCTGGCACAGCCCGCTGCGGTCGCCGCGCACGGCGGTGCCGGGCCTCTATCTGGCGTCAGCCTATGCGGGTTTCGGCGGCTATTCCGGCGTCGTGCAATCCGCCGGCGCCTGCGCCGACATGATCTTGCGCGAAAACTAGCGCGGGCAAGTCCGTTGCGACTTGCGCACCGCGCGGGAACTGCCCGCAATGATTTCAATTGGTGTTGAGACGGAACCGGAGCGGTCTGGACCCGATGAACGACACCAGATCGCCCTGACGTTTCCAGGTAGCGGCCTCGCTCAAGGCCGCGATCAGTTCATCGTCGGCCTGCGCCCGCTCCGGCGGACAGGCGCGGTCCTGCAGCGGCCCGGCGACGAAAATCACGGTATTGCCCGCCACCGAAAACTGGCCCTTGCCGCCCTTGCACCACAGTTCGAGCGTCGCCTCCCCGTTGTCGCCGATCTCCAGCGAGGGGAGCCGCTTCGATCCGGGCTGGGGTGCCGCATCCAGAGTCATCTCGAATCCGAACGGAAACTCGTCGTCGGCGCAGGCCGGGGTGGCACCGAACGCGGCCGCCGCCAGCACCAGCGCCACCGCGAACCGGCTCAATCGTCCTGTCACTGAATACATACGGCCTCTCGAAATAGCCCGGCATCATCAGCCGCGCGCCCTTGTAATGGGCGGCAACAGCATTGACCAGACGGCAGCGACAACAATCGGAAGCACCAAACAAATCCCCGCAGGCCGATGGCCTGCGGGGATTTTCGTATCTCGCTGGAGGAGATTTGCTACTTCAGGACCATGGCCGTGAAGGGAGAGACATAGGCCTGCAGCATGACGAACAGGCCGACCAGGCACGCCAGCGCGATCGAATGCTTGAACACGAAGCGCAGAATCGTGCCTTCGTGCCCGAACCAGTTGGTGGCGGTCGAGGCCACCACGATCGACTGCGCGTCGATCATCTTGCCCATCACGCCGCCGGAGGAATTCGCCGCTCCCATCAGGATCGGCGACAGGCCCAATTGGGTCGAGGTGATCTTCTGCAGGTTGCCGAACAGGATGTTCGAAGCCGTATCCGATCCGGTCAGCGCCACCCCGAGCCAGCCGAGCAGGGTGCCGAAGAAGGGATAGAGCACTCCGGTGGCGGCGAAGGCGAGACCGAGCGTGGCATCGACTCCGGACAGCCGGGTCAGCGTGCCGATCGCCAGCATCGCCGAGATCGTCATCAGCGAATACGCGCACAGCTTGATGGTGCGACCGTATTCGGCAATGATCGTGCCCGGCGACAGCCCCATGATGAAGCCCGAGATGATCGCGGCGATCAAGATCCCGGTGCCGGTAAACGACAGGTAGGTGAAGGAGAAGATCGCCGATTCCTTGGTCGGGGTCGGGACCACCGGTGCGACCTTGTTGATCATGCCGTGCAGCTCGGGCACCGGATAGTTCCAGGTGAAGACCGGATTCACCGCGGCCTTGAACGCGTCGGTGCCCCAGACCAGCAGCACGGCGCACAGGATGATCCACGGCAGCAGCGCGCTGAGCAGTTCGCCCGGTTTCAGGGGCGTCGGATCGATCAGTTTCGCCGGAGCCATGGTCTTGGCGGATTCGTCGTTGCCGCGCAATGCCGGCGACAGCCAGAGCACCTTGGGCTGCCAGACCTTCAGGAACAGGATCAGGCAGCCCATCGAAATCAGCGAGGCGCCGATGTCGACGATCCACGGGTTGATATAGTTCGAGATCAAAAATTGCGGGATCGCAAACGACAGTCCGGTCACCAGAATGGCCGGCCAGATGTCCTTCATGCCCTTGAAGCCGGCGAACGCCCACACCACCCAGAACGGCACGATCAGCGAGAAAATCGGCAACTGCCGTCCGACCATCGCGCCGAGGATATAGGGATCGAGGCCAGTCACCGACGCCAGGCCCTGGATCGGGGTGCCGAGCGCGCCATAGGCGACCGGCGCGGTATTGGCGATCAGCGACAGGCCGGACGCGGCGAGCGGCGAGAAGCCGAGGCCGATCAGGATCGAACCGGTGATCGCCACCGGCGTGCCGAAGCCGGATGCGCCCTCAAAGAACGCGCCGAACGAAAATGCGATCAGCAGGAGCTGCAACCGCCGATCGGCCGTTACCCCGCCGACGGCGCGCTTGAGCACTTCGAACCGGCCGGCGCTGACCGTGAGCCGGTACATGAAGATGACATTGAGCACGATCCAGCCGATCGGGAAGAAGCCGCTGACCACCCCAAGCAGCGATGCGCGGACCGCCATATTGGCTGGCATGGTGAACAGGAAGATCGCCACCAGATTGGCCAGCACCAACGCGATGATCGCAGCGATATGCGCCTTGACCTTGCCGCTGGCGATCAGGACCAGCAGCGTGACCACCGGAATGGCGGCGGCAATGGTCGAAAGCGCCGCGTTGTCGAAAGGATTATAGACTTGGTTCCACATAGCGGTTTCTCCCCACGCCCTTATGCGGCACTCCGACCAGCGTGGAAAGTCAGGCTTGCCTGGCGCGATCGCGCGGGGGTCTGCGATGCGCGAGATCGCCGCGAACTGGGCTGCGCCCAACCGCTCACAACCTCGCGAAGTGAACAGGCCCCCCGCCCCTCGCCGTTATCGCCATGCTAGGGTTTACTCACGGGCGGCGACAAGCCAACGTGGATCAAGAAATCTACGACTTTAGTCTAAGCGCCTTCAATTCCTCCATTTTTTCAGGACTTTGAAGCCGCCTTCCAGGAGATCGTAATCTGTGAACAACCTCCGCGCGACGCTCACGGCCGTATGGAAAATCGCAATCCCGTATTTTCGCTCCGAGGATAGATGGGCGGGGCGTGGCCTGCTTGCCGCGGTGATCGTCATCGAACTTGCCACCGTCTTCCTCACCGTTCTGTTCAACCGCTGGAACAATGTTTTCTACAACGCGCTTCAGGAGCGCAACCAGGCCGTCTTCACCTACCAGATCGGCTACTTCTGCGTGCTCGCGACATTCTGGGTCGGGCTCAAGGTCTATCAGCTCTACCTCAATCAGTGGCTCCAGATCCGCTGGCGGCGCTGGATGACGGCCCGATATCTCAGCGGCTGGCTGCATGACGCCAACCATTATCGGATGCAGCTTCTGGGCGACGCCGCCGACAACCCGGACCAGCGCATTGCCGACGACACCCAGCGTTTCGTCGAGCAAACCCTTGCGCTCGGCATCGGCTTGCTGAGTTCGGTGGTGACCCTGATATCGTTCGTCTTCATCCTGTGGACCCTGTCCAATGAAGCGCCGCTGCACCTGTTCGGCGAGGACATCCCGATTCCCGGCTATCTGGTGTGGGGCGCACTGATCTACGCCCTGCTCGGAACCGTGTTGACCCATCTGATCGGCTGGCCGCTGATCGGGCTCAATTTCCAGCAACAGCGCTACGAGGCCGATTTTCGTTTCAATCTGGTTCGCGCGCGGGAGAACTCCGAACAGATCGCGTTGCTGCGCGGCGAACCTGCCGAGCGTACCCGGCTATTGTCGCGGTTCGGTCTGGTGGTCGAGAACTGGCTTGGCATCATGCAACGCACCAAGAAGCTGACCGCTTTTACCTCGACCTATTCCCAGGCCTCCGTCATCTTTCCATTCGTGCTGATCGCGCCGGCTTATTTTGCCGACAAGATCCAGCTCGGCGGCATGATGCAGACGATTTCCGCGTTCAGCAGTGTTCAGGATTCGCTGTCGTTCTTCATTTCGTCATACCGCACGCTCGCTGAATGGCAATCCGTGGTGGCGCGACTCGGCGGGTTCGAAACGGCGATCGAAAATGCCGCAGCGCTGGTCACCGAAAAGAACATCATTCATGTCGCGTCCGCCAACCAGCACGCCATCGACCTCGATAGACTTGTCGTCAGCCTGCCCAACGGGATCCCGCTGGTGACGGCGGACGGCTTCAAGATCCGGAGCGGCGAGCGCACCTTGCTGACGGGGCCGTCCGGCTCGGGCAAGTCGACCTTGTTCCGCGCGATTGCCGCCATCTGGCCGTTCGGGAGCGGCTCGATCGCGATCCCTGCCAACGCCACGCTGATGATGCTGCCGCAGCGGCCGTATTTTCCGGTCGGCACGCTGCAGGCTGCGATCGTCTACCCCGCGGAAGCCGGCGCATTCAGTTCGGACCAGGTCAGGGACGCGCTGATCGCGGTAGGCCTGCCGCTGCTGGCGCCGCGGCTGGCCGAGGACGCGCACTGGAACCGGATGCTGTCGCTTGGCGAGCAGCAACGCCTTGGGCTGGCACGCGCGCTGCTGCACGCACCGCAATACCTGTTCCTCGATGAAGCCACCGCGTCGCTCGACGAAGACTCGGAGGCGATGCTGTACAAGCTCATCGAGACCAGATTGCCGGCAACCACCATCGTCTCGATCGGCCACCGCAGCACACTTGAGGCCTTCCACCAGCGCAACGTCGTACTGTCCCGCGAGGGTGATCGATTTGCACTGCAGAACCGAAGCGAGGATGCCGCGTGATGACGGCCTCCTCGGCCTGACGCCACTTGCGCGCGGCGCCCCGGCGGCATCAGACGGACGACAGATGGCTCTGCCGCCCACCGGTCTCGACAGCCCAGCCTATTTCAGGTTGGCCATCGCGGTCAGGTCGGCCGAGAGCTTGACGATGCCGGCCGCGCCGCACCAGTTCGAACCCACGCCGGCCGGATTGATCGAGGTGACGCTGGTCGTTCCCGAAGCATTGAAGGCGCTGGTGAAGGCGTTGCAATCACCCTTCGACAGGTCGCTGTCGGAGTAGCGCAGATCGAGCGTGAACACCTTGTAGGTGAAACCGATACCGATGTTCCAGGTGTCGTAGCTGGCATAGGGGATGCCGGCCGAGAAGTTGCCCAGAGCGCTGACGACGCCGTAGAATGCATCCGAAGTACCGAGCCACTGCCGGCCGAATTCGCCGGAGACGTACATGCCGACGCCGCTGCTGCCGAACGCCGCCGAGGGCGCGGTATACCTGCCGACGATCGAGGAGTAGTTGCCCCAGGCGCCCGAGTTCAGGAAGTTCGGCGAGTAGTACTCGGTCAATCCGAACTGCCAGTTGTCGTTGAGGGTGTAGTTCACCTTGGCGTAGGTTTCGAAGAAGCTGACGTCCTTCTTCATCACATTGCCGTCGGCAAGGAAGATGGTGCCGGTGCCGACCGGGCAGTCATTGCCGCCGGGAACGCCGCCGGTGAGCACGTTATCGGCGCAACTTCCGCCCGGATACAGATAACCCCAGACGCCGAAATCGAACGCGAATGCACCGAAACTCGGGCGGATGCCGCCGTAGACGTCGACCTCGGCAGCCGCGCGATTGGCGAACGAGATGCTCTCGGCCGAGGTGCCGACGTAAAGCTGCAGGTCCTTGGTCACGTTGTAGCGCGGCTCGAAATAGGCCGCGACCGAAGGGTTGTGGTTGGACTGGGTGATGCCGCGGAAGATGTAGTCGTTCATGACCGCGCTGCCGAAGGCGATGTCCCAGGGGTCGAACGGCGCCGGCGGCGGCGCCTTGGCGGCCTTCAGCGGCATATCCGCAGCGAACGCCGAACCCGCCGTCACCGCCAGCACGGCGGCGGCCAAAACCATCTTCTTCATGACGATCCCCATAAAATCTGAAAGATCAGTCCGATTTCCGAAGACGAGCGGTAACCGGCTGCAGCCAAATTCGTTGGCTGCGCCAATCTGGAGCGCGCCCCGCGTTGCGTGAAGATAAAAAAATATGCAGATGATTATATTTTAAGCGTTTTCAGACTATGGCGGAATGTTGCCAACGACTGTGGTATTCCGACAACAACCTTGGCGGGTTTGCCGTGTCGAGGCGGCAGACGCTGGCTGCCCGATGCGTCCGGTTGCCCGGCCGGGCGACCGGTCCAGCGAATCAGCCAGCCTTGCCGAACCCGGAATTCGTTTCGGGGGAGCATCGGCCGCGCCAAAACAAAAAGGCCGCAGCGACGGGCGCTGCGGCCTGAATCATGTCCCGCGGGAAGCGGGACGCGCTCGGCTATTGGTCGTCGTCTCCGCTGGAAGTCGACGGGCTCGAAGAACTGTCCGAATGTTCCCAAGACGGTGTCGAGTCTGCCGCGGCATGGCTTGCCGCCGCAGGACTTGGCGTCGCCCAGCTCGGCGGCGAAGGGGCGGCCGCAGGGGCCGGCTTGGGCGCGGGAGCCCGTTTTGGCGCCGCCGGCTTGGCAACAGCCGGTTTGGGTGCTGCGGCAGCAGGGGGTTTAGGCGCAACGGCAGGAGCGGCCTTGTTCTTTTTTGCAGCACTCTTCTTGGCGCCGGCCTTCTTGGCCGATTTTTTCGGCGCCGCCGCCTTGGACTTTTTGGCGGATTTCTTCGCAGCCTTGCCGGCTTTCTTCGCCGATTTCTTTGCCGACTTCTTGGAAGATTTCTTCGCGGTTTTTTTCTTCGCCGTCAGAAGCTTTTTCTTGTTCTTTTTATTCTTCTTGTCTTTTTTGTTCTTTTTTCCCTTAGCCATCGTGATCCTCCTGTTGCCGCCGATCAATGTGCATCGAGCGTTTAATGTCGTCCGCCTCAGCGCGGGGCCAATCGATCAGTTCGATCCTGGCCGGGGACCGCCCGTCGCCCAATCGAGAAGCTCAATGGTGTGCACCACAGGAATCGACGTGCCACCGGCAATCTGCACCATGCAGCCGATATTGCCCGCAGCAATCATGTCCGGCTTGACCATCGCAATATTGGCGACCTTTCGATCGCGCAACCTGTTCGCAATGTCAGGCTGGAGAATGTTGTACGTCCCCGCCGAACCGCAACACAAATGGCTCTCGGGTACATCTTTCACCACGAATCCGTTCTTGGAAAGCAATTCTTTCGGGGCTTGCGTGATTTTCTGCCCGTGCTGCAGCGAACAGGCCGAGTGATAAGCGACGACGATGTCGCTGTGCTGCTGCGCCGGCTGCAGATCGATGCCGCCGACATACTCCGTGATATCCTTGGCAAGCGTCGAAATCTTCGCGGCAGCGACAGCGAAATCGGGGTCCTCGCGCAGCATGAAACCATAGTCCTTGATCACCGTGCCGCAGCCCGACGTCGTCACCAGGATGGCGTCGAGGGCGTTTCGTTCGGCCTCATCGCGCCAGACGGCGATGTTGGCGCGGGCGCGCGCCAGGGCGTCGCCGTCGCGGCCGAGGTGGTGCGTGAGCGCGCCGCAACATTGCTCGTCCCTGACCAGCACAACCTCGATGCCGTGACGGGTCAGCAGGTTGATGGCGGCCTGGTTGATACGCGGTGCCAGAACCTGTTGCGCACAGCCCTGCAGCAGCGCGACGCGTCCGCGCCGGGCACCTTGAGCCGGAAAAACGCTTCCGCCGGGCGCCCCTCGGGCCGGCAGACGGCCCGGCGCAAGCACCACCATCGCCTTGATTCGCCGCAACAAAGTTGGCGACGCCGATGCCCCGCCGGGTGTCGGCAGCAGGGCAGCCAGCGGCCTGCCGAGCCGCGCCAGGATCATCCCGGCGCGAAACCATTCCGGCCGCGGCAGCACCCAGGCCAGCACCGCGCGCAATGCCCGCTCGGTCAGCGGCCTGCGATAGTCCCGCTCGATCCTGACCCGCGCCTGATCGACCAGATGCATGTAGTTCACGCCCGACGGGCAGGTGGTCATGCAGGCGAGGCAGGAGAGACAGCGGTCGATGTGCTTGACCACCTCCTGGGTCGGCGGCCGGTCCTTTTCCAGCATCTCCTTGATGAGATAGATTCGGCCGCGCGGGCTGTCGAGTTCATCGCCGAGCAGCACATAGGTCGGGCAGGTCGCGGTGCAGAAGCCGCAATGCACGCAGGCCCTCAAGATGCTGTCGGCCTCCGCGATGTCGGGATCGGCGAGCTGCGCCAGGCTGAATTCGGTCTTCATGTCACCGGCCCTCGCGTCATCCGGCCGCGGTTGAGGATGTTTTTTGGATCGAAGCTGTGGCGGACCCTATCGCTCAACGCAGCGAGGCCGCCTTGCTGCGGATGAAACACGTCGACCTCGCGTCGGACCTGCTCGGACGCGCGCAGCAGGGTGGCATGGCCGCCGATGGCGGTGACGCGCGCCCGCACCAGCGCGGCCTGGGCGTCGGGCGTCGGTGGCAGTGCCGCCCAGATCAGTCCGCCGCCCCAATCGTAGAACACCTCGCCGCCGGTATCCCGCGCCAGCGCCAGACCGAGCGTGCCGCCCGCGGCCGGCGGACAGACGATCCGCCACACCGGCCACGCGCCGAGCGCGCCGCTGGCCGCAAACGGCGCAACGTCGCGAACCGAGCTCCAGATCACCGCCGAGGCCGCATCCTGCAGAATTTCCGCCGTCCCGAACGCCGCCAGGGCCTGGCCGAGCGCGGCGGCGCGATGCACCGCCGACGCGGTGATGCCTTCCAGCCGCAGCAAGGTGACCGACCGCTGCGGCGATCCCGGATCGGCAAGATCGCCGAGCCCGGCCAAATCCGCAGGGAATGCCGAGCCCGGCACATGTGCTGCGCCGGACACGTCGAACGGCGAGCCCAGCGCCGCCGTCATCGCCCGGTTTGCGGTGACATCGTCCAGGGCGCGCAGCACCAGCGTGCGTTCGCTTTCCGGCCTCGGCATCACCTTCAATGTCACTTCCGTCATCACCGCCAGCGTGCCCCAGGACCCCGCCAGCAGCTTGCAAAGATCGTAGCCGGTGACGTTTTTCACGACTTTGCCGCCGGCCTTGAAACTGTCGCCGAACCCGGACACCGCGTGCGCGCCCAGCAGATGGTCGCGCGCGCCGCCGGCCTTGATACGGCGGGGACCGGCAAGGCCCGCGCCGATCATGCCGCCGATGGTCCCGCGATCGGGGGTGCCCAGCAGCTGCGAGGTGTCGATCGGCTCGAACGCGAACTGCTGGTTCTTGGAGTCGATCAGCGACAGGACATCGGAGAGCGGCGCGCCGGCCTGCACGGTGATGATCAGCTCGTTCGGTTCATAGGCCATCACCGCATTCAGGGCCGACAGGTCGAGCAGCGCATTGGTCGCCATCAGCTGGCCGATCTGGCGTTTGCTGCCGTGACCGACGATCTCCAGCGGCTGCTCGCCGGCAAGTGCGGAGCGCACCACCTGCTCGACATCCAGCGCGTCGCGTACTTTCAAGGTATCCACCACTTCAGGCCCGGACTTGGATGTCATGGTCGGCGAAAGCGGACGCTCCGGCAAGCGCTGCGGATGAAAGTCGCCGGCGCGCAATTCCGGATGACCGGCCTTGGCGGACTGCGACCATGGAAAATCGGGCGAAGGCCATCGGCTCAGAACCGCGGCAGGTCGGGAAAGGCCAGCTTGCCGCCATGGACGTGGACGCGGCCAAGTTCGGCGCAGCGGTGCAGGGTCGGAAACACCTTGCCGGGATTGAGCAGGCCGTGGGCGTCGAACGCGCATTTCAGCCGCTGCTGCTGGTTGAGATCGATCTCGCTGAACATCTCCGGCATCAGGTCGCGCTTCTCGATCCCGACGCCGTGTTCGCCGGTGAGGACGCCGCCGAGTTCGACGCAGACCCGCAATATGTCGGCGCCGAAGGCTTCGGCCCGGTCCATCTCGCCGGGCTTGTTGGCATCGTACAGGATCAGCGGATGCAGATTGCCGTCGCCGGCATGGAACACGTTGGCGACCCGCGGATCGTACTTTGCCGACAGCTCGCGGATCCGCGCCAGCGCCTCCGGCAATTTGCCGCGGGGGATGGTCCCGTCCATGCAGAGATAGTCCGGCGAGATCCGCCCGACCGCGGGAAAAGCCGCCTTGCGGCCGGCCCAGAACAGGTTGCGCTCGGTTTCGGAGTTGGAGATCCGGCAGGTGGTGGAGCCGCAGCCCAGCGCGATCGCCTCGACCCGCTTGATCAGTTCGTCGACCTCGACGCCGGGACCATCGAGTTCGATGATCAGCAGCGCTTCCACGTCGAGCGGATAGCCGGCATGGACGAAGGCTTCGGCGGCGTGGATCGCCGGCCTGTCCATCATTTCCATGCCACCCGGAATGATCCCGGCGCCGATGATCCTTGCGACGCATTCGCCGGCCGCCTCGACCTGGCCGAAGCCGACCATCAGCGCCCGCGCCGTCTCCGGCTTTTGCAGAATGCGCACCGTGACTTCGGTGATGACGCCGAGCAGGCCCTCCGACCCGGTGATGATGCCCATCAGGTCATAGCCGTCGGTCTCGGCGGACTTGCCGCCGATCCTGATGATCTCGCCTGTGATCAGCACGATTTCGCAGCCGAGCACATTATTGGTGGTCATGCCGTATTTCAGGCAATGCACGCCGCCGGAATTCTCGGCGACATTGCCGCCGATCGAGCAGGCAATCTGCGACGAAGGGTCGGGCGCGTAGTAAAATCCCGCATCGGCAACCGCCTGGCTGATGGCGAGATTGGTCACCCCGGGTTCGGTCACCACCACGCGGTTGTCGTAATCGATCTCGCGGATGCGCTTGAATTTGCCGAGGCCGAGCAGCACGGCATCGGCCAGCGGCAGCGCACCGCCGGACAGCGAAGTGCCGGAGCCGCGCGGCACCACCTTGATGCCCTGCTCGAAGCAATAGTTCAGGACCCGCGAGACCTGTTCGGTGGTGTCCGGGAGCACCACGACCATCGGCGGCTGACGATAGGCCATCAGGCCATCGGATTCGTAAGGCAGCATTTCGGCCGCGCTGTCGATCACGCCCTCGCCCGGCACGATCCCGCGCAACGCCGCCACGATGGCGTCGCGACGCGCCAGAACCGCCTGATCGGAAGCGGGCATCATGATGGTCATGGGTCGTTCTCCCGCGGGTGGAGCATGCCGATCCGGCGGCAGCCGATTAACCGCGGCGAATCAAGCACATCTGAACCGCTTTGGGTAGATCGCCACAGCCTTCCTGGCCATGCAGGCGGCGGGGCAACCGGCGCGCGTTTCACGGCTTGCAGGCTCAGGACGTCGCGGCCGGCAAGACGTCGTTCAATAAATGCCTGGCCTGCCACGCGATCGGCGAAGGCGCCAAGGTCGGACCCGAACTCAACGGACTTGACAGCCGCAAGTCCGGCACCGCGCCGGATTTCGGACGCCAACAAGAATTCCGGCATCACCTGGAACGAGGCCGAGTTCAAGGAATGCATCAAGGACCCCAGTGGCAAAATTCCCGGCACCAAGATGTCATTCCCAGGCATCAAGAACGAGACGGAAGTCGACGATCTCCGGGCGTTCATCGCGGAATACGACAAGGACGGAAAAATCAAGTAGCGAGGATGCGCTCCGCGCAAGCTTCGCAAGACCTCACCAGACGGAGCGCAAGGCCCACCGCTTCCGGCGCGCGCGCCCCGCTGCCCAAGCGGACACAAGAGATTATTTGTCCTTCTCTGTAAGCCATTGCCCGATTTGCGACGGTCCGACCACGCGTTTTGGCGCAAAGGGATTGATGGTTCCCGCACTGACTTCGACGCCGGCGGCGATCTGGGCGATGGCAAATTTCTTGGCATCGGCTTCGCTCGCAAAGGCCTCCGCGCGACGAGAGTAATGTCCAGTCTTTTCCTGGGGCGGAATATTGACTGAGACGTACCAGGTATTTTGGATTTTCCTGTCCACCACGCGCTGCCTTCTTTCGACCGGTGTGGTCGCAACCTTTGTCGCAGCGGTGCGCAGATGCGTTCATCTCCGGATTGGCCCGGGCAGGGCTGGGCCGGCGCAGTGGCGCGACCACGCCGCCGCGGTCTAGTGGCGCGATTAACCGGTCCCATGGGAAGTCATCCATCGTTGCTACGGAGCGAAATGATTCGAACATCAGAATCGCTGAACTAGTCGGCGGCCGCGGCCTTATTGGGCGCGATTGCGCCTATCATGGCGTCGATCTCGCGGATGACGCGCTCGGGCGCTGCGTTTTGCACCATGTGGCCGACGTCCGGCAGCACGATCAGTTTCGCATTCGGCACTGCGGCCGCGAACGGCCGCGAATGGATATGCGGCGACACGGTTTTGTCGCGATCGCCGGTGATCACCAATGTCGGCGCGGCGATGGCGCCGTAGCGTGGCGCCTGCTCCGTCACCGCCGCCTTCAACGTCACCAGATCGCGGGCATTGGCGAGGAATTCGCGCGGGCGAAGCAACAAGAGCGTCGCGGTATCGGCGATGAAATCCTGCGGCATGATCTGCGGCAGGAACACGCCGCGGGCGCCCGGCCCGGCCAGGAAAATCCCCAGCGGAAGCGTGATCGTATAGGCGAGCAGCGGCCCGATCACCGGGACGGTGAGGACCTTGTTGTACCATCCGACGCCGCCGGGCCACGGATAGGCCACGGGCGCCAGCATCACCAGCCCGGCGACACGCTGCGGATAGTCGAGCGCCATCCGGGCGCCGAGCGCGCCGCCCCAGGAATGGACCACGAAGATCGCGCGGCCGACGCCGAGTTTGTCGAGCGCCGCATCGATCATTCTGCCCTGGATGGCCGGCGTCGAATCGGCCAGACCCGCACGGTCGCTCCAGCCATGGCCGGGACGATCGATCAGGATCACCCGATGATGGCTGGCAAGCATGTCGCCGAGCGGCTGCCGCATGGTCGCCAGATTCGAACTGGCGCCATGGATCATCACAATAGGGGGATCACCGGGACGGCGCGGCCCGATATCGACGACGTTGAGGGTTGCGCCGGCGACCTCGATCATGACGCCTTGCGCAGGGTAGGCGCGCTGCAGCAGCAGGACACCGACCTCAGTGACCAACGCAAGAACCGCCAGCGCCGCCACGACAACGACAGCAATCATCGACAATTTCCGGATCAGCCTGGCCACCAACGAACTACGGTTCTACGGGGAAAGGGTTTCGCGGCCAATGCCGAAGCGGCGACGACGATCCACTCAGGAATAGCCGAAACCAAGCCGTCCCAGCGCCGGCAATTTGACCGCCGGCCGCCGCAGATCGATGCCGAACACGGCGCCGAGAAAATTGATCTCAATGCCTTCCACCCAGCCGATGGTCAGGCCCAGATAGCCGCCGAGGCTGATGCGAACGCCGGTTGCCGAAGGCGTCAGTCCGAACATGTCACCGTCATAGGGATAGTCCTTGCCGATAGCGGTCGGCGGCAGCGCGGCCTGCAATTCCGGGACTGCCGCCAGCATCGCCGCGACAAAGGTGTTGGAGTTCGGTCCCGGCCAGGCGCGGTAGTCGCCGCTGGACCGCCATTGGTAGCCTTCGACCGCGGCACGGATCTTGGGGATCATGCGGGACGCCGCCTCGCCATCGGCCGCGGCAATCGTCTCCGGGGCGCCGCCGAACCAGCGCCCGTCAGGCGCAAAGCCGTTGATGCGGATCGGTTCCCCCCAGGCGGTGTAGTCATATCGCGTGTAGCCCGGCGCGTTGGGCTCCTTGATCACGATCCAGCTATGGACCGCGAAGATTCCGCGCCAGCGCACCGTCCGCGCCGCATAGATACGCAGCAAGGCGTCCGGATGTTGCGCGGGCGGCGGCAACAGGCCGGCGCTGGAGCGGTCCGCGCTCTGCCAGCCGATCGAACGATCGCCGAACAGGTACGCCACAGTCGATACCGCGATCGGGGCAACGAGCAGGACTAGCAGCACAATCACAATTTTTCTCACCTTGTCGAACCCGGGCGTCCCGCCTCTTCATACAATCGTCATCGGCAGCTTTATATAACCGCCATCGGCACTTCTGCCATCTGACATGCGCGCGACCGGCTGCCGGCGTTTTCCGCACGATCCGCAAACATTGCGTTGCGGGGTTTCCCGTTATCTTTGACGCGATTGGAGGATTTTTGATGATTTGCAGAGCAAATGAAGCCGCCATCGACGAAATCGTGGCCAGCTGCAACGGCGATATCCGCGGCGCATTGCAGGCCTTGCTGCTGGTCAACGAGCGGCTGGAGACGGAACTTGCACAGCTCTATGCGGCCGTCAGTCATGGCAGGTCGCTCGAGCGCGGCAGCAGCGCCCTGCACTGACCGCCGATCGGCCGGCAGCCCTTTTGGGGCCATATCCCACCCCTGCGCCACGGCGCAGGCCTCATGACGGTGGCTGAAGCCCCAGCACGCGATCAGATGTCGCGACCCTCGACCTTCTCGCTCAGGGTCTTGACCAGTTCCGGCACCTTTTCAAGGTAGGGATCGACGGCGAGCGCCTTGCGGAAGGCCTCAAGGGCGCGCTTTTCGTCGCCGAGATCCTGCATGATCATGCCGAGCCCGGCCAGCGCGCCGAAATGGCGCGGTTCGCGCACCAATACCTGCTGGATATCTTCGAGCGAATGGGCGTAGTCGTTCTGCAGATAATACAGCGTCGCGCGCCGGTTCCATCCCTCGACATAATCGGGGCGCAGCTTGATGACGGCATCGAGCAGCTTCAGCGCGATATCCAGCTGCTGGGCATCCATCGCCGCCTTGGCGCGCATCATCAGCAGCGCCGCGGTATCGCTCGGCGTCTGCAGCCACAGCGCCCAGATCCGGGCCTCGACATGCCTGGCGCTGGCTTCATCCGGCGCCACCTTCAGCGCGCCGAACAGAAAATCCAATCCATGCGCCCGGTCGGCGCCGACCTTCGGCAACTTGCCCGGCGCTTCCGGCAATTTCTTTTGCTGCTTTGACGGGGCCGGCGGATCCTGCGCCAGCGCCGCTGCCGGCGCCAACGCAATCGCAGCGGTCAACAGGATCGCAAGTCGGCAGTTGCGGGCGTTGGCGAATCTGGGTGCCATCACGCAAGTCTAGACGCAGGAAAACGCGCTGCAAAGCAGCAAAGACGTCAAAGAGCCGTGAACGGTGTTGGATATCCCGCCAGACCCGAAGGCCGCCTTCAGCCCTGGCGCGCCTTGAAGCGCCGCTGAACCTTGTTGATCACATAGACCCGGCCCTTGCGGCGGACCAGACGGTTGTTGCGATGGCGGCCACGCAGCGATTTCAACGAGTTACGGACCTTCATGGGACAATCCTGATGCTTTGAAAGGCCGTGTTCGGCACTATCCTCTGGCAGCCCGAAAGTGGCAAAACGGGCTTGATCCCGCCGACGGCTGTGCCGCCCGGGACCCGCGGTTTCTAAGCCATGGCGCGGTCGAATGTCAATCCGAACAGGCGCTTCGAGGCCGCTTTGGCGGCGGACGCGAACCCCTGGCAGTCCAGGCCCGGTAGAGGCCCGATTGATTTTGCCGGCAAATCCAGCCCGCCTGCTCGCTGACCCACCCGGAGCAGGCTCTCCGTTCCCCGGATGCTCCGCAGCGCCATCGCGCGTCGAAGACGCGCGTGAACGCGCTTATGCAGCGCTGCACCGCGTCCGGGATACGAGACTAGCGATGCGGAAACTCGACCATGGCCTCGCCACTGGCGACCTTTTCGTCATTCTGGTTGCGGACCAGGACGTCGATCAGGACCCAGCGCGAATTTGCGGTCACCTGTTTCGATTTCACGATGCCTGACGGCTGGATGGTGTCGCCGGGCCTGACCGGCTTCAGCCACCTGGTTTCGAGGCGGCGATGAATGGCGCCGGCCGGATAGGCCCAGTCGGTAATCATGCGCGAGATCAGCCCGAAATTGTTCATGCCGTGCATGATGATGCCGCCGAAATTGGTCTTGCCGAAATCGCCCTTCATGTAGTCGTCGTCGAGATGCAGCGGGTTGTAGTCGAGCGAGGCGTCGCAAAACAGCCGGATCGATTCGCGGCTGACCGCGAATTTCGGCCCCTCGATGCCGTCGCCGGGACGCAGGCTTTCGAACGTCGATGTCATGATTTCGCTCCCTTGCCGGTCACTGCGGCCGAATGGTCCAGCCGCGGCCGCTACAGACGACCTCGCCGTGCTGGTTGAAGAAGACGTTGTCGTGCACCACGAACAGCCGTTCGCGCTTGATGAACTTGTCGAGCGCCCGGGCCGACAGCGTGATGACGTCGCCGGGACGCGCCGGAATATTGTAGCTCCACGACTGGCCGGCATTGACGGTGCCCGGGCTGCGCATCCAGTCATCGGCCGGCGTGCAGGAAAACATCAGCAGGATATGGATCGACGGCGGCGCGATCAGCCCGCCATAGGCCGTGGTCTTGGCATAGGCCTCGTCGAAATAAAGCGGATGGTCCTCGCCGACCGCCTTGCAGTACAGCGCGATCGCTTCCCGCGTCAGGGTATAGGGAATGGTCTTGCGCGGCGCACCCGGGACGATGTCGTCCCAGACCTTTCGCAAATCGGCATCCTTCCAGAAGTCGGTCTCGAAAGCCTGCGCCTGCGCCATGTCGTCCTCCCTGTCCCGCCCCGTCGGCGATTCATAGCGGAACTCGCGGGGCCAGCGGAAGCTTCGCGAGCTTGCCAAATTTGTTATATGGTATAATCAATTCGACCGTAACCGAACGGCACCCCGGGAAACGCCAATGTCCAATCTGAAGCTGCCCAATGTCGAAGACGTCGTGGCAATCGACATCCACACCCATGCCGAAGAACCCTGCGGCATGCATGCCGACGACGGCTACGACGACTTCCAGGCGCAGATGGCCGACTACTTCAAGTCGCCCAACAAGCACCCGCCGACGGTTGCGGAAACCGCGGCCTATTACCGCGCCAAGAAAATCGCAGCGGTGATCTTTCCGGTCGACGCCGAGCGCGAGACCGGATTCCGCCGCTACAACAACTACGAAATGCTGGAAGTCGCCGCCGAAAACTCCGACGTGCTGATCCCGTTCGTCAGTATCGATCCGCACAAGGGCAAGCTCGGCGTTCGCGAAGCGCGCAAGCTGATCGAGCAGTACGGCGTCAAGGGCTTCAAATTCCACCCGACCATGCAGGGCTTCTACCCGAACGACCGGATGGCCTATCCCTTGTACGAGGCGATCAACGAAGGCGGCGCGATCGCGCTGTTCCACACCGGGCAGACCGGCGTCGGCTCCGGCATGCCCGGCGGCATGGGCATGCGGCTGAAATATTCCAATCCAATGTACATGGACGATGTCGCGGCGGACTTCCCCGACCTGAAGATCATCCTGGCCCACCCGTCCTTCCCCTGGCAGGAAGAGGCGCTGTCGGTCGCGACCCACAAGCCGAACGTCTATATCGACCTGTCCGGCTGGTCGCCGAAATATTTCCCGCCGATCCTGGTGCGCTACATCAACTCGATCCTGCAGGACAAGATGCTG
>Ga0182030_10009052_pt1 | contig 20471 bp, 18 predicted proteins | sample 812S3MmetaG_FD_121299 | JGI IMG/M metagenome (GOLD analysis project Ga0182030, IMG submission 121299) | Permafrost microbial communities from Stordalen Mire, Sweden - 812S3M metaG (Illumina Assembly) | ecosystem: Environmental > Terrestrial > Soil > Wetlands > Permafrost | place: Sweden... | reverse complement strand
GAGGTGATCTCGAGCCGGGTCGGTGTGCCGGCCGACAAGGGCGACCCGCTCGGCAACATGAAAATTTCATCGAAAGCCAAAGCGCAGGCCGTCGGCCGGGACGCCACGGCGTTACTCACCGCCTGCGGCCTCGCGCTGCGAAGCTTTGACTGAGAGCTGCCATGCCGCGTATCAACCTACTTCCCTGGCGCGAACAAGAACGCAAGGTCCGCCGTCGAGAGTTCATGGTGGCCGCCGGCGCCGCCGTGTTTGCGGCCGGCATCTTTGTGCTCGGCGGCAAGCTCGTCTACTCGAGCTGGACCGATTCCCAGATCGAGAAGAACAACCTCCTGAAGAAGGAGATCGTCAAGCTCGATGCCCAGATCGCCGACATCCAGGACCTCGAAAACCGCAAGCAGCGTCTCGTCGCCCGCATGGAGATCATCGAGAAGCTGCAGCGCAAGAGACCGGAAATCGTGCATCTGTTCGATGAGCTCGTGAAGACCGTGCCCGAGGGGGTCTATCTCACCCAGGTGAAGCAGACGGGCGACCGAAAGCTCGAGATTCACGGCGTCGCCCAATCGAGCACCCGGGTCTCGACCTTCATGCGCAACATCGATGCCTCCACGTGGATGGACAACCCCGTGCTGCAGGTCGTCGAGGCGGCCCACGACTCGCCCACGGGCGGGTCCAGTTTCACGCTGTTCACCGACACGGTGGGCGTGAATCTCGAGGATGGCGGTGAGTCAACGGTCAAGAAAGTGGCGGCGAAATGAATTTCATCGAGCAACTCAAGACTCTGGACCCCCGCGACGTCGGCCGTTGGCCGCTGGCCGTGCGTGGCTTTTTCATCCTGATGATCTTCCTCGTCTGCACGGGTTTTGCCTGGTACATGTTCGTGTGGAACGACGACCGGCCCGTCCTGCAGAAGGCCGAGGCCGACGAACTCGACCTGCGCAGCCAGTTCGAGAACAAGCAGCAACGGGCCGCCAACCTCGATGCGTACAAGGCGCAGCTCGGCGAAATGGAGCGCAGCTTCGGCGCGCTGCTGCGGCAGCTGCCCGGCAAGACCGAAGTCCCCAACCTGTTGGTGGACATCTCGCAGACCGGGCTCGCCGCCGGCCTGCAGGAGAAGCTGTTCCAGCCGGGTGCCGAGCTGACGAAGGGGTTTTACGCCGAACTGCCCATCAAGATCCGGCTCGTCGGCAGCTATCATGAATTCGGCACATTCGTGAGCGGCATCGCCGCCCTGCCGCGCATCGTGACCCTGCACGACATACAGATCACGCCGGTCCCCGGCGACAAGACGACCAGCTACGACAATCTGATCATGGACGTGACCGCCAAGACGTACCGCTACATCGAGGATGAAGGCGGCGGCGGGCATGCGGCGGCGAAGAAGAAGTCAGGAGGCGCGACGTGAGAAGTTCCTGGGCGGCTCGCGCGATGTGCATCACCGTGCTCGCGGGCTTCGGTGTGGCCGGCTGTTCCGGCGGTCAGTCCGATCTGCAGAAGTGGATCGAGACGACCAAGAAAAAGCCGGGCGGCCGCATTCAGGCGCTTCCCGAGGTCAAACCGTATGAAACCTTCGTCTACAGCGCCGCAAGTCTGCGCTCGCCGTTCCAGCCGGTGGGTCCGAACTCGATGGGCTCCGCCGCCGGCGTGCGTCCGAGCGTGCGCCGCAATCGCGAGTTCCTCGAGGGATTCTCGCTCGACACGCTCAAGATGGTCGGCACCTTCAAGGTCGGCGGAAACGCGTACGGGCTCGTGCAGTCCCGCGACGGGCTGGTCAGCAAGGTTCGGCCCGGCAACTATCTCGGGCAGAACGACGGCAAGGTGACCGACATCACCGCAAGTAAAATTAGTCTCGTCGAAATCGTACCGGACGGTCTCGGCGGCTACATCGAGCGACCGGCCTCATTGGCACTGTCTGACTGAGGCCACAGGGAGAATTAGAGCATGATCAGGTTTCATACACGAACGGCGGCGACCTTGGCGTTTCTGCTCGTCGCATTATCGGCGCTCACCGGCAGGGCCCAGGCGGCTGAGCCGAACAAACTCGAGGCCATCGACGTGCAGACGTTGTCCGGGCAGCAGGTACAGCTCAAGCTGCGCCTGAGCGGGCCCGCGACGCAACCGCTGCCCTTCACGATCGACAAACCGGCGCGCATCGCCTTCGATCTGCCGAACACCACGCTGGCGGTCGCCTCGCGCCGCGTTGACGTGCGCTCCGGCGGCGTCGATACGGTGCTCGCGGCGGAGGCCAACGGGCGCACGCGCCTGGTGGTCAACGTCGACTCCCTGATGCCGTACAGCAGCACGGTGGACGGCAACGTCATCACGATCACGCTCGGCAATTCCCCCGGGGCCGCGGTCGCCAAGGCTGGCGCCGCCGCACCGCATGCGGGAGCCGGCCAGCCGGCCGCCGCCACCGAGCGCAGCATCCGCACCATCGATTTCCGCCGAGGTTCCGACGGCACGGGCCGGGTCGTCGTGCAGCTCACCGACCCGCGCACCCCCGTCAACGTGCGCCAGGAAGGCAGCCAGGTCGTCGTCGACTTTGCCGGCACTCTGATGCCGAAGAATCTGATGCGGCGCTACGACGTCATGGACTTCGCGACGCCGGTGCAGACGGTCGACGCGCTGCGCGTCGAGGGCAGCTCCAGGCTCGTCATCAGCGCGACGGGCGACTTCGAACAGCTCGCCTATCAATCGGACAACCAGTACACCATCGAGATCAAACCCTCGTTGAAGCGGGCCAATGCCGAGGAGAAGAAGGAATACACCGGCGAACGGCTGACCCTGAACTTCCAGGACATCGACGTCCGATCCGTGCTGCAGCTGCTGGCCGACACCAGCGGCCAGAACATCGTGGTCAGCGATTCGGTGACCGGCAACCTCACGCTGCGGCTGCAGAACGTGCCGTGGGACCAGGCCCTCGACATCGTGCTGCGCACGAAGGGTCTGGACAAGCGCCGCCAGGACAACGTCATCATCATCGGGCCGACGGAAGAACTCGCCAGCCGCGAAAAGGCGGAGCTCGCGGCGCACAAGGAGGTTCAGGAACTGTCGCCGGTGCACGCCGAGTTCCTGCAGGTCAATTATGCCAAGGTCTCCGACCTCGCCAAGCTCATCAAATCGGCGAGCGCGAAGGACTCCATGCTGTCGCCCCGCGGCAGCCTGTCGGTCGACGACCGCACCAACACGCTTCTGGTCCAGGATACGGCCGACAAGCTGGCCGAAATCCGCCGTCTGGTTCAGACGCTCGACGTTCCCGTGCGGCAGGTGCTCATCGAAGCCCGCATCGTGATCGTGAGCGACACCTTCGAACGCGATCTGGGCGCCCGATTCGGCGTGACCTCGGCCCAGAAGAACGGCAGCAACGGTTTGCTGTCCGTCACCGGCAACGGCACCGGCGCCGATACGATGACCCAGTCCGCCATCTCGAACCTGTCCACCACCGGCAGTGCGCTGCCGGTGGCGACGCCGGCGCTGGCCAACCGCTACCAGGTGAACCTGCCCGCGGCCAACACCAACGGCAGCATCGGCCTCTCGCTGCTGGGCGGCAGCTACCTGATCGATCTGGAACTGTCCGCCGCTCAGAACGAGGGCAAGAGCGAGACGATCTCCTCGCCGCGCGTCATCACGGCGAACCAGAAGCAGGCGACGATCATGCAGGGTGTGGAAATTCCCTACCAGGAATCCGCCTCGAGCGGCGCCACGACCACGCAGTTCAAGAACGCCGTGCTGTCGCTCAAGGTGACGCCGCTCATCACACCGGACAACCGCGTGATCCTCGACATCGACGTCAGCGACGACTCGGTCGGTCAGCAGGTCACGAGCGCGACGGGCGGCAGCGTGCCGTCCATCGACACGCGCCAGATCACCACGCAGGTCTTGGTCAGCGACGGTCAGACGGTCGTGCTCGGCGGCATTTTGGCGACGGTCAAGACGAAGTCGGCCAACAAGGTGCCCTACCTCGCGGACATTCCGGTGCTCGGCAACCTGTTCAAGAGCACCACGGACATCAACAACAAGACCGAACTGCTGATCTTCATCACGCCGAAAATTCTGCGTGAAGGGTCCAACCTTTATTAATCGCGAACGCCGGCTCACCGTCGGCGAGGGATGAGAGAAATGCGCAAATTACGGATAATTGCTTGCCTGGCTGCGGCCGTCTTCATGACGGCGTGCGGCGGCGGTCCGACCTTGAGCGGAACCCCCGCACCGGTGGGTGGAGGGTCGGTCGCGAAAGTGACCGTATCGGCCAGTTCGTCGACGATCGCCGTCGACGGCACCACGAGCTCGACCATCACGGCAACGGTTCTTAACGCCAACAACGCCGGGGTCTCCGGCCAGACCGTGACGTTCGGCAGTTCCACGGGCGGCGCCATCGCCGTCGTCAGTGCGACCACCAGCGCGAGCGGTGTGGCCACCGCGACCTTGTCGAACAACGGCGCCGCCGCCGGCACCAGTCTTACGGTTACGGCGGCCGCCGGCGGCGTCAGCGGTACGACCACCGTGGGAGTCGTGGCGATCCAACAGTCGCTGAGCCTGCAAACCAGCCTGCCGAGCATCCCCTCGGATTCGTCGAAGGCGGCCACCATCTCGGCCGTCCTGCGCGATGCGAACAACAACGCGTTGGCGGGTACGACCGTCCAATTCTCCGCCACGTCCGGAGTGCTGGCGGTGACCACTCCGGTCACCAATGCCAATGGCATCGCGCAGGCGACGCTGACCGCGGGCACGGACCCGTCGACCCGTACGATCACCGTGACGGCAACGGCGGGAAGCAGCAAGGCGACGATCGCCGTTGCAGTGAACGGAACCTCCTTGAGCATCGCCGGCCCGGCCAATCTCGTGCTGGGCAGTCCGGGTACCTATACCGTCGCTCTCACCAACTCCGGCGGCACGCCGATTCCGGGACAGACGATTACGCTGACCTCTGCGCTGGGTAACGCCATTTCGCCGGCGACGCTGACCACGACCGCCGACGGCAGCGCGCAGAGCTTCACGCTCACCGCGACGAAGGGGGGTGCGGAAACGATCAGCGCCTCGGGGCTCGGACAGGTCGCGACTTACGGCGTGAGCATCAGCACCCAGAACTTTGCGTTCACCGCGCCCGCCAATCTGAGCAAGGTGAACCTGGGTGCCACTGGGACGCTGACGGTCAACTGGTCCTCCAATGGCGTGCCCGTGGCAAATACGCCGGTCAGCTTTCAGGCAACCCGCGGCACCTTGAGCGCCGCGTCCGTGACGACCGATTCGTCGGGCAATGCGACGGTGACCATCACGTCGAGCACCGCCGGCCCGTCGGTGGTTTCCGCGGGCGGGACCGCCCCCGGCAGCACCACGGTCGCGGCGGCGCAGCTGTCGCTCGACTTCGTGGCGACCCAACCGGCGACGCTCGGGATGCAGGCGTCGCCTGCCACGATCGCGACCCAGGCGTCGAGCACGATCACCGCCACGGTGCGGGATGCCAACAACAACCTGGTCGAGGGTCAGGTCGTGGATTTCTCCATCGTCAAGGATTCCACCGGCGGTTCGCTGTCCGTGGCCTCCGCGACCACCAACAGCCAGGGACAGGCCACCACCACGTACACCGCGAGCACGACCACCAGTGCGACCAACGGCATCTCGATTTCCGGCACGGCGGCCGGCACCAGCGTCGCAGGGTCGATTTCGCTCACGGTCGGCGGCCAGACGGTGTTCTTGTCGCTGGGAACGGGCAACACGATCTCTCCGCTGAGCGCAACCCAGTACTCCCAACCGTGGTCGGTGCAGGCGGTCGATGCCGCCGGCAACGGGGTGAACGGGGTGTCGATCACCTTCGCGGTCACCTCCCTGGGATATGGCAAGGGCTCGCGGGTGTGGAACGGCACGTTCTGGCAAACCATCTACAACACGGCGGCAGGCGATCGATACGACTATACCCTCAACGGCAACAACGGCTGCCGCACGGAGGATCTGATCGGCAACGGCGTGCTCGAGCCGGGCGAGGACTACAACAACAACGGCAAGCTGGATCCGGGTCTGGTCGCGTCCACGGACGTGGCCTCGGCCACCACGGCCAACGGCGGCTCGGCCTCGTTCAATTTGGTCTATCCGAAGGATCACGCCTTCTGGGTGGCCGTGCAGCTGACCGCAACCGCGACTGTGAGCGGCACGCAGAGCAGCAGTTCCAACGTTTTCTGGTTGGAAGGGCTGGCCGGAGATTTCGACACTCAAAACGTCGACCCGCCGGGCTATAACAGTCCTTACGGGGTCGCGGCGACCTGCGCCAATCCCAACTGATCCGCGGGCTCTCTCGGGTACACATGCGGGCGCCTTCGGGCGCCCGCTTCTTTGGCGAGCCCGCATTGGATTGACGGTCCACCGTAGCCGCCTCCGACCCATGCCGCCGCCCGGGCGGTTACACTCCCCGCCGGATGCAACCCGTTCGCAACATATTCCTCATCGGCCCGATGGGCTCCGGCAAGACCGCCGTCGGGCGGCATCTGGCGCGGCTGTTCCGCTATTCCTTCCTCGACAGCGATGCCGACGTCGAGGCCAAGACGGGGGTCGACATCGCCTTCATCTTCGAAAAGGAGGGGGAGGCCGGCTTCCGGCTGCGCGAGAGGGAGTCCATCGACCGCCTCACGCAGTTGAACGGCGTCGTCCTGGCCACGGGTGGGGGAGCCGTCATCGATCCGGAGAACCGGCGCGTGCTCGCCGGGCGCGGGGTGGTCGTGTATCTCGAGACCTCGATCGAGCAACAGTTGGAACGCACCCGGCACGCCCGTCACCGCCCCCTGCTGAACGACACGGATCCGGAGGAGAAGCTCAAGGAGTTGATGCTGCACCGGGCGGCCCTGTATGCCGAGATCGCGAACATCACCGTGTCCACGGACGGCCGGCGGGTGCAGCTCGTCGCCGAAGAGATCTGCGCGGAGCTCAAGCGCTCGTACGGCATGTGAGATAATCCTCGTCGCCGTGCAAACACTTCAGGTAGACGTCGGACATACCCGGTATCCCATCGCCATCGGGCCCGCCCTGCTGGGCGACCGGGCGCTGCTCGAGCGCCTGATCCCGGGCCGCTCGGTGTGCGTGGTCACCAACACCACGGTGGCGCCCTTATACATGGGTCGGCTGCACGCCGCCCTCGGCTCCGCCGACCGCCGGCTGATCGAATGCGTGCTGCCCGACGGAGAGCGGTACAAGACCCTGGCCACCCTCGGCCTGGTGTTCGACCGCCTGGTCGAGGCCAAGCTGAACCGGGACGCGACCATCTTGGCGTTGGGCGGCGGCGTGGTGGGCGACATCGCCGGCTTTGCCGCGGCGTGCTACCAGCGCGGCGTCGCCTACGTGCAAATCCCGACCACCCTGCTCGCACAGGTGGATTCGTCGGTGGGCGGCAAGACCGGCGTGAACCATCCGGGCGGCAAGAATCTCATCGGCGCTTTTTATCAGCCGCTCGCCGTCATCGCCGACACCCAGACGCTGTCGACCCTGCCGGATCGGGAACTTCGCGCCGGCCTCGCCGAGATCATCAAATACGGCTGTGTGTGGGACCCGCTGTTTTTCGACTGGCTGGAACTCAACATCGACAGACTCAACGCGCGCGACGGCGACGCGCTCGAATATGCCATCGGCCGTTCCTGCGAGATGAAGGCGGCCGTGGTCGGGCGCGACGAGCGTGAAAACGATTTGCGTGCCATCCTGAATTTCGGCCACACCTTCGGGCACGCGATCGAAGCGGCGACGGATTACGAAACCTACCTGCATGGCGAGGCCGTGGGCCTCGGCATGCTCATGGGTGCCGACCTGTCACGCAGGCTCGGCCTGCTCGACGCCGACGACGCCGGGCGCATCCGCGACCTGGTGGCCCGGGCCGGGCTGCCCACCGCCGCGCCCGCCATCGGAGCGGCGCGCGCCGCAGCGTTGATGCAGATGGACAAGAAGGTCAAGGCGGGCCGGGTGAGGCTGGTGCTGTTGACCCGTCTCGGGTCCGCCGTGGTCACGTCGGACTATGCCCCGGAGGCGCTCGAGGCCACGTTGGCCGGGTACTTCGCGTGAGCGGCATCGCGCCGTACGGGGCCCACGAGAACGGCTCGCGCGGCCGCCGTTATCCCGAGCCGCCGCCGGCCTACCGGTCCGAGTATCAGCGCGATCGCGACCGGATCGTGCACTCCACCGCCTTCCGGCGCCTGGTGTACAAGACCCAGGTGTTCGTCAACCACGAGGGCGACCTGTACCGGACGCGGCTGACGCATTCGCTCGAGGTGGCGCAGATCGCCCGCACGATCGCCGGGGCGCTCGGCTTGAACGAGGTGCTGTCGGAGGCCATCTGCCTGGCCCATGACCTGGGACACACGCCGTTCGGACATGCGGGACAGGATGCGTTGAACGAATGCATGCAGCAGTTCGGCGGCTTCGAGCACAACCTGCAGTCGCTGCGCGTGGTCGACGAGCTGGAGGAGCATTACGCCGATTTCAACGGCCTGAATCTGACCTTCGAGTGCCGCGAGGGGATTCTCAAGCACTGCTCGCACACCAATGCATTGCTGCTCGGTGAACTCGGCGAGCGGTTCCTGAAGCGCCAGCAACCCGGTCTGGAGGCGCAGCTGGCGAACTTTGCCGACGAAATTGCGTACAACAACCACGACGTCGATGACGGCGTTCGCGCCGGCCTGATCACGATCGAGCAGCTGCTCGAAGTCCCCCTGTTCCTCCAATTCCACCGGGAGGTGGCGGCGCGCCATCCGTCGCTGCCGGTCCGCCGCCTGGTGTTCGAGATCCTGCGGCGGATGATCAACCACCTGGTCACGGACCTGGTCGAATCGTCCCGCTCGCGCTTACGCGAATCGGGCGTCCTGTCGATCGATGGCGTGCGGGCGTATTCTACGCCGTTGATCGGTTTCAGCGATGCCACCCGGGACCTCAATCATGGCCTCAAGTCCTTTTTGCGCGAGCACGTTTACCGGCACTACAAGGTGAGACGCATGACATCGAAAGCCCGCCGGGTGGTCAGCGCATTGTTCGAGGCGTTTCTCGCCGATCCAGGCCTCATGCCGGACGAGCATCGCCTCGCCGGCGCCCAATTCGAGTCCGCCCAAGGCTCCGCGGGCCGCGCCCGGGCGGTCGCCGACTACATCGCCGGCATGACGGATCGCTATGCGATCCTGGAGCATCGCCGCTTGTTCGATCCAGGTGAACGCACATGAACGCCCCGCTCAAAAACGATCTCCTGCTGCGGGCCCTGCTGCGCCAGACCACGCCCCGTCGACCCATCTGGTTGATGCGTCAGGCGGGGCGCTATCTGCCTGAATACCGGGCGACGCGCGCGCGCGCCGGCAATTTCATGGCGCTGTGTACCAACCCGGAACTCGCCTGCGAGGTCACGCTGCAGCCGATCGACCGGTATCCGCTCGACGCGGCGATCCTCTTTTCCGACATCCTGACCATTCCGCATGCAATGGATCTGGGATTGGAATTCGAGGCCGGCGAGGGTCCGACGTTCGAGCGACCCGTCCGCACGGCCGCGGACGTTGCGCGATTGGGGGTGCCGGATCCCGGCCGGGAGCTGCGCTACGTGATCGATGCGGTCTCGCTGATCCGCCGGGAATTGGGCGGCCGCGTCCCGCTGATCGGATTCGCCGGCAGCCCCTGGACCGTCGGCACGTACATGGTGGAAGGCGGGGGCAGCAAGAGCTTCGGACTCATCAAGCGGATGATGTACGAGTCGCCCGTCGTGCTCCACCGGCTGCTCGACCTTCTGGCGCGCTCGACCATCCAGTATTTGAACGCGCAGATCGCCGCGGGCGCGCAGGCGGTGATGCTGTTCGACACCTGGGGCGGCGTGCTCACCCCCGCGCAATACGAGGAATTCTCGCTGCGCTACATGGCTCAGGTGGTCGATGCCCTGACCCGCGAGGCCGACGGCCGGCGCGTGCCGAACATCGTGTTCACCAAGGGCGGCGGGGCCTGGCTGGGCCGGATTGCGGCGATCGGCTGCGACGCCGTGGGTGTGGACTGGACCACCGATCTCGATACCGCCCGCAAGGCGGTCGGTGGGCGCGTGGCGTTGCAGGGCAACCTCGATCCCTCCGCGCTGTTTGCGCCCCCCGAGACGCTGCGCGCCGAAACTCTGCGGGTGCTGGAAAGCTTCGGGCCCGGTGCCGGGCACGTGTTCAACCTGGGACACGGCATCACGCCCGACGTCGCTCCGGAACGCGTGGCCGTGTTGGTGGAGACGGTGCGCGGCTTCGTGCCCAGGAGTTCCTAGACGACCGTCACCTACGAGGAATGGTGAACTTGCCCTTGAGGGGGCCCAATGTTCGATGCCGTGCCGCCTAACAGGGTAGATTTTTTATTCATATAAATCATATGGTTGAAAGTCACCGTCGCCGGCAGGTGGGCCGCCGCCATCAGCGCCTGGTCTGGGCTGGCTTCTGCGATTTGCCGGCGCCCGTCCGAGGCGCCGCGGTCTTGGAGCCGGCCGCCGCCGCCGCTGCGCGCAATTCGTCGCGCAGGGCGCGGCGCAGGATCTTGCCCACGTTGGTCTTGGGCAGTTCGTCGCGAAAATACACATGGCGGGGAATTTTGTAGCCGGTGAGTTCCTTGCGGCAGTGGGCGATCAACGCCTCGGCCGTGAGGGTGGGATCCTTTCTCACCACGAACAGCGCCACGATCTCGCCGGAGGCCGCATCCGGTTGCGCGACGGCCGCGCACTCGAGCACCCCCGGACACTGTGCGACGACGCCCTCGATCTCGTTCGGGTACACGTTGAAGCCGGACACGAGAATCATGTCCTTCTTGCGGTCCTCGATATACACGAAACCCTGGGAACTGATGCGGCCGATGTCTCCCGTGCGCAGCCAGTCGCCGAACATCACCTGCTCGGTCTCGTCGGGCCGGTTCCAGTAGCCGCGCATCACCTGCGGTCCGAAGACGCAGATTTCGCCGATGCCGCCCTCGGGCACTTCGTTGCCTTCCTCGTCGCGGATCGACACGTCTGTCGAGGAGATCGGCAGCCCGATGCTGCCGTTGAAGTCGAGCCCGATGGGATTTGCGGTGGCGACCGGCGAGGTCTCCGTCAGGCCCCATCCCTGCGTCAACACGCAGCCGGTGACCTGCTTCCAGCGCTCGGCAACCGCCGACTGCACGGCCATGCCGCCGCCGAAGGTCACGCGCAACGCGCCGAAGTCCACCGTCTCGAAGCCCGGCGTGTGCAGCAGGCCGTTGAACAGCGTGTTCACCCCGCTGATGTAATTGAACCTGTGCTTCTTGAGCTCCGCCACGAAGCCTGGAAAATCGCGCGGGTTGGTGATGAGCACGTTGCAGGCGCCGAAGGGGAGGAAGGCGAGGCAATTCGTGGTGAGCGCAAAGATGTGATACAGCGGCAGCGCGGTGATGACGATCCGGGCGCCCCCTTTCTGCATGGCGGGGAACATCCAGGCGGTGGTCTGCAGCACGTTGGCCACCATGTTGCGGTTTGTGAGCACTGCGGCCTTCGAAACGCCCGTGGTGCCGCCCGTGTACTGCAGAAAGGCGATGTCCTCGGGCCCGAGCGGCGGCCGGTCGAACTTCAAACCGAGCCCGCCGGCGAGGGCGCTCTTGAAGCTCGTTGCGCCCGGGATGCTGAAGGCCGGCACCTGCTTGCGGACATGACGCAGGACGAAGTTCACGATCATGCCGCGCGGCAGACCGAGAAGATCGCCGATGCCGGTGACGAGCACTTTTTTCAGGTCCGTATGCGGCAGCGCCGCCTGCAGCACGTGGGCGAAGTTCTCGACGATGACGATGCACTTCGCCCCGGAGTCCTTCAGCTGGTGTTCCAATTCGCGGGCGGTATACAACGGATTGACGTTCACCACCACCATGCCGGCGCGCAGGACGCCGAACAGGGCGATCGGATACTGCAGGATGTTCGGCATCATCAGCGCCACGCGATCGCCCGCGACGAGGCCGGACTTCTTGACGAGCCAGGCAGCGAACGCCCGCGTCAGTTCGTCGAGCTGCGCAAACGTGAGGGTCGCACCCATGTTCGCGTACGCAGGCTTGTTACCGTGCGTGGCCACCGCCTCTTCGAACAGATCGCGCAGCGACGCGTATTCGCCCGGGTCGATATCGGTCGGCACGCCGGCCGGATACTGTTGTAGCCACGTTCGCTGCACCGGGCACTCCTCGCTTTTTTGTCCCGCGTGTATAGCACCCGCCTTAGGGTGCCAGCAACGTTCTTCGGCGCAGTGTATAAACTTAGGCTGGAAACGACCTGTCACCCGGAGGTGCCCCCACCATGAGATTTGCTCGCGCGTTGATTTTGGGCGCACTGGCGGCGTTGACGGGCTGCGTGCATGGCTACGGCTGCCTGTTCCTGCAGCCGGTGAAGCACACCCTGACCGGTCGTATTCATTTCCGCTCATTTCCGGCATCGGACGGCATGGACAACGTGCCCGTCCTGGTGCTCGATCGGACCGCCTACATCTACTCGCCGGCGCACAGTTACCAATGTCAGTCGGCGACCGACGTGCAGTTGGTCGGGGTCTCTGAGTTTCCCGAGAACGTCATCGAAGACTCGCACGTGACCGTGGACGGCGCCTTGTTCGAGTCGACGTCCAGCCACGAATACACGCGCTTTCTGATGCGGGTGACCACTCTCCTGCCCCTCTCCAAGGCACCCTGATGTTGCGCTACAATCCTTGCTGGCTTTCGATCAACCAGGGAGTGACTTCGTGAAAAAGACAACTTTTGCCGCGCTGGCGGCGCCGATGCTGATGTTCGTGATGACCTTGCCGAGCTACGCCGATACGGAAACCGCGCCGGCCGCGGCGGGGAAGGCCTGCAAGGACGGGTCCATGTCCACGGCCACCGGCAAGGGCGCCTGCAGCGGTCATGGCGGTGTCCAGAAGGCTGCCCCCGCCGCTGCGCCCGCGTCCATGGCATCTGCGAAGGCCGCTGCGCCCGCCGCTGCCGCCCCAGCCACCGCGGGAGCTGCGCCCGCCGGCGCGACCGCCAAGTGCAAGGACGGGACGTATTCGAAGTCCAAGAGCCACTCCGGCGCGTGCTCGAAGCACGGCGGGGTCGACAGCTTCCTGACGCCCTGACCGCGGGATATGACGGCGGGGCGGCGGTGATAGGCCGCCGGCCGGCGCTTGGCCGGTCCCGCCGATCATTTTCCGAGGAGGGGTTTCAGTTCCGGCCAGACGTTGGCGAGAAGCCGCGGTTGACCGAGGGCGTTCGGATGAATGCCATCCGCCTGCATGAGCGTCGGGTCGAGTGCAATGTCCGCCAGCAGGAACGGCACCAGCGGCACCGCCTTGGCGTGAGCCACCGCGGCGAAGGCTCCCCTGAATTGGTCGGTGTATTCAGGGCCGTAATTGGGCGGTATGCGCATGCCGAGAACCAGCACCCGCGCACCCCCGGCCAGCGACAGGTCGACCATTTTCGAGAGATTTTCCCGCATTTGGTCCACCGGCAACGCGCGCAGACCGTCATTTCCCCCCAGTTCGAGGATCACGATATGAGGATGATGCTGGGCGATGGCTCGGGGCAGCCGCGCCAGACCGCCGGCCGTCGTCTCGCCACTGACACTGGCGTTGACCACGGCGTCACCGTACCCTAGATCCTTGAGCTTTGACCTGAGCAACCCCACCCACCCCTGATCGGCGTTCGCGAGACCGTAGCCGGCGCTGATGCTGTCGCCGAAGACCAGAATCGCGGGCGCCTCGGCCCGGGCCGACACCGCGGCGACCACCAATACGACGAGGACGAAAAGCCGTTTCACGAGCGCTCCCTATGCCAGATCAAATCGTTCTCGAAGCCGTCAACGTATCCAAGACAGTCCCGAGTCCCGAAGGTGCACTCACCATTCTCGCTGATGTGAGCGTTGCCGTGCGAGCCGGCGAGACCCTGGCCATCGTCGGCGCGTCCGGGGCCGGGAAATCGACGCTGCTCGCGCTGCTCGCCGGACTCGACACGCCGAGCACCGGCCGCGTGTCGATCGCGGGGTTCGATCTCACCGCACTCGACGAGGACGGGCGTGCCGCCCTGCGCGGCCGGTACGTCGGGTTCGTATTCCAATCCTTTCACCTGATCCCGTCGCTCACGGCGATCGAGAACGTCATGCTGCCGCTTGAACTCGGCGGCCGCACCGATGCCCGCGGAACGGCGGCGCAGGCCCTCGCGCAGGTCGGCCTGACGGCTCGCGCCGCTCACTACCCCAAACAGCTGTCGGGCGGCGAGCAGCAGCGCGTGGCGATCGCGCGCGCTTTCGTGACTCATCCCGCCGTGCTGTTTGCGGACGAACCCACCGGGAACCTGGATACCGGCACGGGGCAGAAGATCACCGACCTGCTCTTCGAACTCAACCGCAGCAGCGGCAGCACGCTGGTGCTCGTGACGCACGACCGCGTGTTGGCGGGGCGCTGCGGCCGTGTCCTCGAACTCGACGCCGGTCACGCGCGGCCCTGACGGATGGCGAACCTCCTGCAAATGGTGCGTTTCGCCTTGCGCAATCTGGCGCGGGATCTCAAGTCCGGAGAACTGTCCGTGCTGCTGTTGGCGTTGTCGGTGGCCGTGCTGTCGCTCACCGCCGTCGGGTTTTTCACGAACCGCATCGCACAGGGTGTCCGCGCCCAGGCGGCCGAAGTGCTGGCCGCGGACCTGCGCCTGGAGTCCCCGGTTCCGGTCGCAGCGGCCATCCTCGAGGAGGCGCACCGCCGCGGACTCGCGACTGCGCAAATCTTGACGTTCGCGACGGCCATCTTCAAAGGCGGCGAGAGCCAGCTGGCCGCCCTGAATGCGGTGACGCCGGGGTATCCGTTGCGCGGACGGATGCGCATTGCAGACGCACCGTTCGGGGTGGCGCGGACGACCGACCGCATTCCGGGGAGCGGCGAGGTCTGGGCCGACGCGCGCTTGCTCGCCCAGTTGAAGGTTGGGCTCGGCGACGAGCTGCGCATCGGGTCGGCGAACTTTCGCGTGACGGAGGTTCTCGACTATCGACCCGATCAGGGCACGGGCTTCGTGAACCTCGCGCCTGCCGTCCTGCTCGATGCGGCGGACGTCGCCGCCACCGGCCTCGTCCAGCCCGGCAGCCGCGTGACCTACGCGGCGCTGTTCGCCGGGCCGCCGGCCGTCGTGGCCGAATTCCGCGACTATTTGACCGCGAACAAACCCGGAGGTGCGCGTCTGCGCGAGGTGGATGAATCGAGCCGGCAGCTCAATTCGGCCATCGACCGCGCCAGCCGCTTCCTCAATCTCGCGAGCCTCGCGTCGGTGGTGCTGGCCGCGGTGGCCGTCGCGATGGGAGCGCGCCGGTATGCGGCGCGCCACGTCGATACCGTCGCGCTGATGAAATGCATGGGTGCCTCGCAGGGTTTCGTGCTCTTCATGTCCCTGATCGAATTGACGCTCCTCGCGACCGCGGCGGTGGCCGTGGGCTCGCTGCTGGGGTACCTCGCGCAGGCGGGGTTGGCCTGGCTGCTGCGCGACCTGATCCGGACCGAATTGCCGCCGGCGTCGCTCGCTCCGCTGCCGATCGCCCTGGTCACCGTCATGGCGATGCTGATCGGCTTCGCGCTGCCGCCGCTGCTGCAGTTGAAAAACACCCCGCCGGCGCGGGTGCTGCGCAAGACCGTCGAAGCGCCGCCGTTGCGGTTCGGATTGTCCTATTTGTGCGCCGTGGGTGCGATGACCGGCATCTTGTGGAGCCTGGTGCGTGACACCGAACTGGTGCTGAGCCTCCTGGCCGGTGTCCTCGGCGTGGGTGGCGTGCTCACTGCCGCAGGCTACGGGTTGGTGCGGTTGACGGGCCGCTTGCGCGGCGGTGTGGGCGTGGCCTGGCGCTACGGCCTGGCGAACGTTTCGCGTCGCGGCGGCGGAAGCGTCGTGCAGATCGTCGCCTTCGGCCTCGGGCTCATGGTGCTGCTGCTGCTCGCCGTGGTGCGGGGCGATCTGCTCGCCGACTGGCGTCGCAGCCTGCCCGCCGACGTGCCGAACAATTTCCTCATCAACATCCGGCCCGACGAGCGCGACTCGCTCGAAAGTTTCCTCGCGGCTCGCGGCCTTGGACATCCGCAGATGTTTCCGATGGTGCGCGCGCGCATGACGGCCATCAACTCCGTACCGGTCGAGCGGATTCGTCTGAAGGGCGAGAACACCCGAGGATTTCTCGAACGCGAGCAGAACCTGACCTGGGCGGCCACGCTGATGGATGACAATCAGCTCACGGCGGGCCGCTGGTGGACGCCGCAGGATTACGGAAAACCCCTGGTCTCCGTCTCCTCGGAGTATCAGGAGGCGCTGCACCTCAAGCTGGGCGACACCCTCACGTTCGACGTGGCCGGTGAATCCTTGAGCGTGCGGATCGCAAGCATCCGCAAGGTGCGCTGGGACAGCTTCCGTCCGAATTTCTTCCTGGTCTTCCCGCCGCAGCTGCTCGACGGGGCGGCGGGCACGTACATGACCAGCGTGTATCTGCGGCCGGCCCAGCGTGCCTCGCTGGTCGATCTGGTGAGGCAATTTCCCACCGTCTCCGTGTTCGACGTGGACGCCATTCTCAGGCAGATCCGCGAAATCATGGATCGCGCCTCGCTGGCGGTGCAATACGTGTTTCTATTCACGCTGGCCGCCGGCGTCGTCGTGCTGCTCGCGGCCGTGCAATCGACCCGTGACGAGCGCCGGTACGAGAGCGCGATGCTGCGCACGCTGGGTGCCAGCCGCGGCACGGTTTTGCAGGGCGTGGCTGCGGAGTTCTCGGCGCTGGGATTCCTGTCCGGAGCGCTGGCCGCCTGCGGTGCAACCGGGATCGGCTGGGTTCTGGCGTACCGCCTGTTTTCTCTGCCCTTTACCGTGGACCCGGAGGTCTGGCTGCTGGGCCTCGGGTGCGGCACGCTCTTGGTGGGCTTGTCGGGCACACTGGCCACCTGGAGCGTGGTGAACACGCCGCCGATCGTGACGCTGCGGGACGAATGACGCGCGCTCCTAGCTAGTGCACGTCCAACGTCAGCCAGCCCTCGGGCGTGGGACCACCGCGGAACGACAGGGCTTCGATGCGGACGAGGTAGGCGCCTGCCGCGAGACCCGTGGTGTTGAATGTGACCCGCAGCTCGCCATTCGAGTCCTTCAGCAGGTTGTTGAGGATGAGAGCTCGTCCCTGGTCCTTCTTGTCGACGAACAGGCGGAATTGGGTGGCCTTCGAATAGTTCATGTCGACGTGCAGATCGATGAGCTGCGGCGCGCTGCGATTGACGGAAATCCTGGCGTGTCCCAGATCGGGAGCGCGATCCGGGGAGACCTGCAGGTTCACCGTCGTCGCCGGCGGTTGCAGCGGTCCCTGGGCGGCGCGGGTGCGCGTGTCCTCGAGTTCCCCGCGCAACAGCGCATATTTTCCGAACAGGGCCCCGAAGCCGAGCATCGTGACCAGGGTGACCACGCCGAGAATGATCGGGATGTACGGCGCCCGCCACCAGGGGGCGGCGGGTTCGCTCATGTCGACCGGACGACCGCAGGCTTCCAGCAATCGCAGACTCGCCTGGGCCCGATCAGACAGGTTGAACCGCGCCAGGTACTCGGGATTCTCCCGGCACCAGTTTTCGAGGTCGCGGGCGCCCTTCACCGGCAGCTTGCTGTTGAGATAGCGCTCGACGAGGTCGTGTTCCTCGATGAATTTGGCATCGAAGCGGGGGGTCGGGGGCCTCCCATCCGGGGGCGGGCCATCCGGGGGCTGGCCATCTGGAGCATTCGACTTGGCGTTCATTCAGTGGGCGTTCCTTTGATCCGGATGGTGCCGGGGCGGCAGTGCGCAATATGTGAAATGATCGGCAGAAGCGCAATCGACTTGTGGCGGGCGGCACCAAGGCGAGAGGGCTGTCACGATTTGACGGTCATCACCTCGTGCAGGACGTCGCAGACGCCGGCGATGGCGGCGCCCCGGGTGCTGGATTTGCGCCAGACGGCACCGACCGTGCGGGTGGGTTCCGGCTTGCTGAAGTGGCGGATGGCGAGGCCCCGGCGCCCACCGAACGGCGACTCGACCGCCGTTTCCGGCAGAAGTGTGATGCCGAGACCGGCGATCACCATCTGGCGCAGGGTCTCGAGACTGGTGGCGCGAAAATCCTCCGCCTCGCGCACCTCGATGCGGCTGCACACTTCGAGTGCCTGGTCGCGCAGACAATGGCCGTCCTCGAGCAGCAGCAGCGTCTGGCCCTTGAGATCCGACACCTTGATCGCAGCCTTGGCGGCGAGCGGATGGTGCGTCGGCAATGCGACGGTGAAGGCCTCCTCGTAGAGCGCGCGGGTCTCGAAGCCCTCCTCGGCGACCGGGAGCGCCATGATGCCGAGATCGATCTCGCCCTGCCGCAGGCGCTTCAGCAGCGGCTCCGTCTGATGTTCGTAGAGCATGAGCCCGAGATGCGGCAAGGCCTTGCGGATCTTCGGCATCACCCGGGGCAGCAAATAGGGGCCTATGGTGGGAATGAGCGCTACTTTGAGTTTTCCGGCGAGAGGATCCGTGTTGGTGCGCGCCAGGGAGATGATCCCGTCCTCCTCGGCGAGGATTCGCCGGGCGCGCACCACCACCTGCCGGCCCACCTCGGTGAGCTGTAGGTTCTTGGGCTGCCGTTCCACGAGCTTGACGCCGAGGAAATCCTCGAGCTTCTTGATCTGCGCGGACAGCGTGGGCTGGCTGACGAAGGCGCGCTCCGCCGCCCGGCCGAAATGGCCGGTGTCGGCGAGGGCCACCAGGTATTTGAGATCGCGCAGATTCAAGTTATGTCGGTGCCGTGTACCGGAACGATAGATGGATCCTATCAGTTTTATAAATTTAATCAATGGTGACGATCGGTTTTTGTGGCATCCTGGCTGCGTTCTCCGTCAAAACTGTTGAGGTTTCAATCGATGTCATTAATCAATTCGGAAGTTAAGCCCTTCAAGGCGACTGCCTATCACAACGGCAAGTTCGTTCCGGTGTCCAACGAGGACCTGAAGGGAAAGTGGTCGGTGTTCGTGTTCTATCCCGCCGATTTCACCTTCGTGTGCCCGACCGAGCTCGGCGACCTCGCGGACAACTACGCGGCGTTCCAGAAGCTGGGCGTGGAGATCTACGGCGTGTCGACCGACACCCAGTTCACCCACAAGTCGTGGCATGACACCTCGGACACGATTCGCAAGGTGCAGTATCCGCTGGTCGCCGACCCGACCCTCGCGCTGTCGCGCAATTTCGAGGTGTTGATCGAGGAGGAAGGGCTGGCCTATCGCGGCACGTTCGTCATCAATCCTGAAGGTCGCATCAAGATCATCGAGGTTCACGACAACGGCATCGGTCGCGACGCCAAGGAGTTGCTGCGCAAGGTCCAGGCGGCGCAGTACGTCGCGTCCCACCCGGGCGAAGTGTGCCCGGCGAAGTGGACGCCCGGCGACAAGACGTTGTCGCCTTCGCTCGATCTGGTCGGAAAGATCTGATCGGCCAGGCCCGATCCTGACGGGCACCCAGCGCGCGGCCTTCCGCGCGCTGGGTCTCCCCGCGTAGACAGTGTTGGATGAATCCAAAGGTAACCGTCATGCTCGATTCCAATTTGAAAACGCAGTTGAAAGGCTATCTCGAGCGGCTCACGCAGCCGGTCGAGATCGTCGCGTCCGTCGACGACGGCGAGGCCTCGAGGGAAATGCTCGAACTGTTGGGAGACATCGTGTCGCTGTCGCCGTTGGTCACCCTGGATCCCCGGCGCGAAGACGCCCCGATGAAGCCATCGTTCGCCTTGCGCCGGCCGGGACAGGAGCCTCATGTGCGTTTCGCCGGGCTGCCGATGGGTCATGAATTCACGTCGCTGGTGCTGGCGCTCCTTCAGACCGGAGGCCACCCGTCGAAGGCGGCGCCGGCACTGTTGGATCAGATCCGGGCCCTGGACGGCGACTTCAATTTCGAGACCTTCGTTTCGCTGAGTTGTCAAAGCTGCCCGGACGTGGTTCAAGCCTTGAATCTGATGGCGGTGGTCAATCCGAAAATCCGCCACACCATGATCGACGGGGCGCTGTTCCAACAGGAGGTCGAACGGCGCGAGGTCATGGCGGTGCCGTCAGTGTTCCTCAATGGCCAGCCTTTCGGCCAGGGGCGCATGGAACTCGAGGAGATCGTCGCCAAGCTCGATGCCGGCAGCGTCGAGCGCAATGCGGCGCGTCTGAGCGCCAAGGCACCGTACGACGTGCTGGTCGTCGGCGGCGGCCCGGCCGGCGCGGCCGCCGCCGTGTATGCGGCCCGCAAGGGGATCCGCACCGGCATCGCCGCCGAGCGGCTTGGCGGTCAGCTGCTCGACACGGTCGGCGTCGAGAATTTCATCTCCGTGAAGGAGACCACCGGCCATCACCTGGCCTTGGGACTCGAGCAACACGTCGACCATTACGATGTCGACGTGATGAATTTGCAGAGGGCGGCCGCGCTGATTCCCGGGGACCTCATCGAGATCAAGCTCGAGAATGGCGCGTCCCTGCGGGCGAGATCCGTGGTCATTGCG